>Ga0210390_10000458_pt1 | contig 44580 bp, 36 predicted proteins | sample IncBWH11OmetaG_FD_161050 | JGI IMG/M metagenome (GOLD analysis project Ga0210390, IMG submission 161050) | Forest soil microbial communities from Barre Woods Harvard Forest LTER site, Petersham, Massachusetts, United States - Inc-BW-H-11-O ... | reverse complement strand
AATCGCCGAATACGGTGTCGGCTCGATGCTCAACGTCTACGATCAGGCTCTTCCCCTCGAGAAGTGGCACGAAATTCAGCGCACCATCCAAGCCGAAGCGAAAAACACACGCCTGCAAATCCCCGTGCTCTACGGCATCGATTCCATCCACGGCACCACCTACGTCGAAGGCGGCACGCTCTTCCCCCAGCCGCTCGCGATGGCCGCCACATGGAATCCCGAACTGCTGCTGCGCGGCAGCCAAATCTCCGCGGCCGAAACGCGTAAAACCGCAATCCCCTGGTCCTTCTCTCCCGTCCTCGACGTCGGCCGCCAGCCGCTCTGGCCGCGCCTCTACGAAACATTCGGCGAAGACACCTACCTCGCCACAGTAATGGGCGTTGCCACCGTTCGCGGCTACGAAGGCGACGACATTTCCAGCCCCGTTCACGTGAGTTCGTCACTCAAGCACTACATCGGCTACAGCTACCCCACCACCGGCGGTGATCGCAGCTCCGCGCTGATCCCTGAATCCACACTGCGCGAATATTTTCTGCCCCCTTTTGCCGCAGCCGTAAAGGCCGGCGCGCACACCGTCATGGTAAATTCCGGCGATGTAAATGGCGTCCCGGGCCACGTCAACGGCTACCTGCTGAAAACAGTCCTCCGCGACGAATTAGGTTTTCAAGGCGTGGTAGTTTCCGATTGGGGAGACATCGAGCGCCTGGTAACCGCGCATCACATCGCCGCCACTGAAAAAGAGGCCACACGCCTCGCCATTCTCGCCGGCATTGATATGAGCATGGTCCCGCAGAATTACCGCTTCAGCGATTTGCTGCTGCAGCTGGTGCAAGAAGGCCAAGTCCCCGAAGCGCGCATCAACGAAGCCGTGCGCCGCATCCTCACGCTAAAATATCAATTGGGACTATTCAGCGATCCGCTGCGCGGCGCCGACGCAAATACCAAGCCAGGCTCGCCCGACTCGCGCCAAGCCAGCCTGACAGCCGCGCAAGAATCCATCACCCTCCTGAAAAACGAAAATCACACGCTGCCCCTGGCAAAAACCGCGCACGTGCTGGTCACCGGACCCGAGGCCGATTCGCTGATCCCTCTCGACAACGGCTGGAGCTACACCTGGCAGGGCGGCAAAGCCTCCGCGTACCCGACGAAGGATTTCGCAACGATCCTCGGCGCCATCCGCCAAAAAATCGGTGCGGACCATGTCACTTACGTCCCCGGTGCCAGCTACGACAAGGAAACAGACATCACGCAAGCAGCGTCCGCAGCAACCGCGGCAAATGTCGACGCCGTCGTAGTCTGCCTCGGCGAGTGGGCCTATGCCGAAACTCCCGGCAACATCGCAGACCTTGCATTGCCCGACGCCCAAATTCATCTCGCGCAGAAAATGCTCGAGTCCGGCAAGCCCGTGATCCTCGTCCTCACCGAAGGCCGCCCGCGCATAATCCGCCCTATAGCCGGTAGCGTGAGTGCAATCCTCATGGCCTACAACCCAGGCAATGAAGGTGGACAAGCGATCGCCGACATCCTCTTCGGTGACGTCAATCCCAGCGGCAAGCTACCCATCACCTATCCGCGCTACGCCAACATGCTTTTCACCTACGACCACAAAACGCTGGAAGGAGTCGACAGCGAAAACGCCCCGCTCTACGCGCCGCAATTCGAATTCGGCTACGGCCTGAGCTACACGAATTTCGCGTACTCGGATTTGCAGATAACTCCATCCGCAGCGTCAAACGACCAGAAGATTCAAGTCGCAGTAACAGTAAAAAACACCGGAGATCGCGCTGGTAAAGAAGTAGTTCAGCTCTACCTGAACGAACAGGCCGCCAGCATCACTCCCCCGCTAAAACGCCTGAAGCGCTTCGCCAAAATCCCGCTGCGACCCGGCGAATCCCGCCGCTACACGTTCGAATTAACCAAAGAAGATTTGTCGTTCGTCAACGCTCAAAACAAATCGGTCGTCGAACCGGGCCTTTTCGACGTACAGATAGGCGGCCTGAGGCAAACTTTCGCTTGGAAGTAGCCCGGGAATCCGGTCAGACCACCATTCGTTGCGTACTCCGCGCAATGAGCGGTGGGTGCGTCCCGCGCAAGAAAGATTGCCCGCGCGTCCGCTCCCGTCAGCAGCGTCAGTTCGCTTGACGGCCCGGTTTTCCGCGTCCATAATCCCGTCATCGAGGCCCTTCCATGCAGCATCGCAACTCGCTTCGCCGCGCGAAGCAAACGTTCCACGCACATTTTTTTGCAATCCCACTCTTCTGCCTCAGCTTCGTCGGCTGCAGCAACTATTGCTTCGTATTTGTCTCCAATCCCGGCGGCTCAGTTTCAACGGGTTCGAACACACCAAGCTGCCAGTTGAACACCTCCACGGGCACCGTTAGCCTGCGTATAACCGCCTCTCCCACGCCCTCAGCGCAATCAACGCCAACACCAACTTCAACAACTATCCAGCATATTTTCGTGACGCTGCGCGGCATCGAAGCCACTCCCAGCGCCATCCCCAACGACGATTCGCCCGACTGGCGAGAATTAGCTCCGCAGCTCGCGACCCAACCCCAACAACTCGACCTGCTCGCGCTCTGCGCTGGTTCATGCGAAGAGACACAGCACACGTTCGCTGACGTCGCTGTCCCTGCCGACGCATACCGCCAAATCCGCCTGCGCCTCTCACCCAATCAGCCGGCGACGGACGAGTCTGTACCAGAACAAAACGCGTGCGGGAGTGTGGGCTTCAACTGCGTGGTAACCGCCGAGGGTGGAATCCGGCCGCTCGTGCCGGACAGCCTTTCGTCGCAATTTCAAATTTCGTCAAGCCAAATTTCCGGCGGCTTCTTTCAAGTCCTTCCGGATGCAGCCATCAACCTGAAAATCGAATTCAACCCGCAATCTTCGCAGATATTCACCGCGCAAGAAGCCGTCCGCCTCGCTCCCGCCTTTACCGTAGAGCTCCAACCCTCGTCCGAATCCACAGCGGCCCCGAATCAATAACCCATTTACTGCAGTCAACTTGCAGTCCGAAAATCGCCCGGCAGAAATTGCGCCGTCGTCGCAGCACATGCGAAAAGTCGGCGTCAAACCCTCTGGTTCGGCAGCTTGGCCGTGATCGCCGGCGCCCAAAAGCGATTCAGGCTCGCAATAATTGTGCTGAACCCATCCCATTGCACCGGCTTGTTCAGATAGCAATTGGCTTTCAGCTCGTAGCATTTCGTTACGTCCACCTGCCTTTCCGAAGTCGTCAGTATCACCACAGGAATCGCTTGCAGATCTGGATCCTTCTTGATCTGCCCTAGCACTTCCAGCCCACCCATCTTCGGCAGATTCAGGTCCAACAAGATCAGGCATGGCCGCAGCGCATCGGAATAAATCCCTTCGCGCCGCAGAAAGGCCATGGCCTCCACGCCGTCGCAGGCGACGTGCACGTGAATCGAAGCATCGGCTTCGCGGAAAGCTTCCCGCGTGAGCCGCACATCTCCCGAACTATCCTCGACCAAAAGCACCTCGGTAGCCACCTGGCGTCCTCCCACAGTTTTCGCGAATCAATTGCAATCCCCGGAACAACAAAGAAAAACGGCTGAATTCAGCCTGGACGGTTAGCTGGGATTAACGTACGCGAAAACTTTGCAGCGATGCTCTACTCATGCAATGTTGCGCTTCTGCGGCAGTCTGACAGTCGTCAGCCAGAATTCGTTGATGCTCTTCACCAAATCCTCGAATGCATCCAGCTGCACTGGCTTGGTGAGGTAGCAATTCGCCTGCAGCTGATAGCTCTTGGCCACATCCGCTTCCGCCTCCGACGTGGTCAGGATCACGGTTGGAATTGTTCTCAACTTCTCATCCTTCTTGATCTCCGCCAGCACCTGCCGCCCATCCATTCTGGGCATATTCAAGTCCAGCAAAATCATGTCCGGGCGGGGTGAGTTTACGTGCCCATCCTGGTTCCGCAGAAATATCATGGCTTCCACTCCATCGTTGGCCACATGCAAATAAACCGAAGGATTGGCGGCGTGAAAAGCTTCTTGCGTCAGCCGCACATCTCCTGGACTGTCTTCTACCAACAGTACGTTCGAAATTTTCGCTTCTTTTCCGATGTCTATTTTTTTGTCATCTTTCATTGATGCCCCCTCTACGAATGAAGAGCCTGAAGAGTGATCGCCACAAGAAAATGGGACCGCGCCTTTCGCGCGTGCAGCTACAGACTGAGGAGAGAAGTCAGCCGTTACAAAAACGTAGTTCTGAAGGGGTGCTGCCATTGTCGCGCGTGGGCCAGAGGACTCAAGCACTGCGCAACCGATTCCGTCAAACTCGCCAACACCCCGCTTGCGACTTCGAAGCACACGCGGCCCACCGAGCGGTGTAAAATGGACGCCGCAAAACGAAGGAGCGACTGAAATGCCTTCTGCCTATCTACTGAAAACCGAGCCTTCTGAATATTCCTTCGCGAATCTCCAGCGCGATAAACAAATAATCTGGGACGGCATCTCGAATCCAGCCGCGGTAAAAAATCTGCGCGAAATGCAGCCCGGCGCCAAGCTGATCATCTACGAAACCGGCAACGTCAGAAGCGCAGCAGGCACCGCGACCGTCGTATCGGTGAACGCTTCCGATCCCAAGAATCCGCGCGTGAAGATCACGGCGGGAAAACCCATAGCGCATCCAGTTTCGCTCGCCGAAATCAAAGCCAATAAGCTGTTTGCCGGCTCGCCCCTGGTCCGTCAAGGCAGGCTGTCCGTGGTTCCGCTAACCCCCGAGCAATATCAAGCGCTCGCAAACAGCTGAGCACACTGCCGGGAGCCTGCGCCGCCACCACCACAATGCCGCGCGCGCCTAATCCCCCAACGCCGCCGCCGAAGTCGCCCCATAAAAACTATACCAAGGCTTCGCCGCCGTAAGCTTCGAGTTCACATTATTAATATTCTTCACGCCCTGATCGCCCAGCCAATCCTCCAGCGCTTTCCCACCTTGCTTCGCGTAAACAGGAATCCCGTCCTTCCAGGTAGCCCGCCCGCACAGCACTCCCGAAAACTCCACACCCGACTCCGCCGCCAGTTCCAGCGTCTCCGCAAACACATCATTATTCACGCCAGCCGAAAGATAGATGAACGGCTTCTTCGCCGCAGCCGCCGCCCGCCGGAAATGTTCCTTAGCCTGATCGCGCGTGTACGCCGATTCGCCCTTGCACGCTTTCGACCCTGCCACAAAAGCCATGTTCACCGGAACTTCTACCTTCAGCACGTCCACGCCATACTGCGGCTTGGAAAATTCCTCCATGCTCTTGCGCACCACTTCCGGCTTCTGCTTTGCGTACTCGATCCCCTTCTCGTCGCCATTCTCCACGTAACCCACAAATTCCAAAAAGAACGGCACGTCCGAAGCCGTACATTCCCCGCCAATGCGCTCCACCCACGCGTGCTTGATGTCGTTCACCTCGGGTGGATCAAACGGCGTGTAATAAAGCAAAATCTTGATGCAGTCCGCTCCCGCCCCCACCAGCCGCCGCACCGACCATATATCCAGCAAATCCGGCAAGCGCCCCGGACGCGTATTGTCGTAGCCGCTATTTTCATATGCCAGCAGCAACCCCGCATTCGACGACCGCGCTCTCGCGGCAGGCAGCCCATACTCCGGATCCAGCAGAATCGCGCTGGCGTGCGGCGTCAACACCCGCGTCACAATCGTCTTGAACTCTTCCAGCATCTGCGCCGGCACGTCCTTCTTATCAATTCCCTTCTCTTTTGCAATCGCGCTCTTCAACGAGCCGCGCTGGTCCATCGCCGCCGCTGCGATCACGCCGCGCGCATCCGCCACGGCCTTCATCCCCTTCTGTTTGCCAGGCGTAATCTTCATCAAGCCCTCCGCAAGATTCGGATTTATTGAACGCGGCATTTTAGCACGAGTGTTCCCATGCGCGGTACGTTGCACGCCGCGACGGATACGCGCAGATACACAAAGATGCAACGGAGGCGTATGGTTTTCGTAGCGTCGGCGTGCCCGCCCGTCGACTGACGTTCCGTCGACCGCTTTGCCTTTCGTGAAACGCGGCGCGTGGGATGTCCGTCTATTTACGTATTGGATTTGGCAAGCCGTACCGAGCACAGAGCGGGGATTTCACGGTCGTCTGGAAGGGGCAAGGCCGTTCGGAATTTCAGTCGGGTGTGACAAGGAGAAACCATGAATAGAATCTCCAGGCTAGCGGCGATCTGCGTCACTTCTGCAATCGTACTGCCCACTGCTCGCATCGCGAACGCGCAACAAACGCCCAACGTGCCACCAGCTCCAGTCCCAATCCAAATCCTCACGGCCAAGAAAATATTCATCGCCAACGGGGATACCGATCCAGTTCTGGGAATCCCCAGCCTTGCTTACGGCGAGTTCTACGCGTCACTCAAGAAGCTGGGAATATACGAATTCGTGCAAACTCCCGCGGAGGCCGACGTGGTTTTGGAGGTCCGGACCGAGATCTGGATTCCGACTCAGGAAGTGTTCGTGCTTCGCTTGGCGATCATCGATCCCAAGACCAGCATTTTGCTCTGGCGAATCACGGAACACGTGCAACCATGGGCCCGAGAAGCAACGGGTCGCAAAAACTTTGATGAAGCGATGGCTGCTCTTGTGAGCGACCTAAACAAACTGATCGTCTCGCCTCGTACCACGATAGGCGCTGCAACACCTGGCTCTTAACGCGAGCTGGGGAAAATTGCCGGCTAGGCTAGGTATTCACACCGCTAAGAAATCCCCCAAGGTGCCCAGTGATGGCCAGCAGCGTCACGCCCACCATCTCGAAAACCAATCGGTAATTCGGCAAAGTAGTTCCGCTGCCACGCCGCGCGCGAAAATGAATCAGCCACACGATCCAGATCACGATCGCCGAAGACAACCCGAACGCCATGTGCAACCGCAGTATCCCTCGAATCCGATGCCCTTCCAGCGCCCACTGCCACGCCACTAAACCCGTCGCCACCGCCGGAACCACCATCACCGCCGCCAGCAACAAATTGACGTAAGCCGCGAACCCCAAGACCTCCCGCTTCGTCCACTGCGCCACAAAGTCCAGCCCCACTCCCGCAATGAACAACGCAATCGGAAAATGGATCAGCACCACGTGCTGCGCGTGCTTTTCCATCATCATTTGTTTCAAATCAAATGGATTCATCCAACTGCTCCCTACTGCACGATGATCTGCCCGGTCATCTTCGGATGAATCGTGCAGTAGTACGGATAAGTGCCTGGCTTGCTGAACACGAATGAAAACTTATCGTCCGTGTCCATCACCTTCGACTTAAACACGCCGTCCGAGCTAACCGCCGTGTGCGGAATATCGTCGCGATTGGTCCAAGTCACGGTCGTGCCCACCGGCACAGTCACCGTCGCCGGCCCAAAACTGAAGTTATCAATCTTCACCGCGACGCCCGCCGGAACCTTTTCCTGTGCGCCGACGCCGCCAACCCGCCCCACCGTCGTCAACGTCGCCGCCAAACCAATCACCAGCGCAACCAAACCAATCCTTGCAACCTTCGCTTTCATGGCTTTCTTCTCTCCTCGAATTTCAAATCTAATTTCACGCCGCGCAATACGCGCTGCGCCGAGATCTCAAGCCAACTGCGAATCCACAATCGCGAGTGCATGCTGCCCGCGCACGAAATTCACATCCGTGATCCCCAACACACTGCGCAGCTGCTCCGCCGGCACCTTCATAGGCCCTGGCGAATCCGCCTTCCCCGGCTGCGGCTGAGGAAACGCTGTGGACATTGCCGTGTGAAACGTCACATTCCCCTCAACCTTCTGCATGATCTGGTGAATATGGCCGTTCAAAACCGAAACGGATCCAAATTTCCGCAGGTAGCTCAAAGCCTGTGCGCTGTCGTCCGTTCCCCAACCCCATTCCGGATATACGGACCACAAAGGAATGTGCGCGAACACCACAATCGGCGTGCTCGACTTCAATTGCTTTACGTCCGCCGCGAGCCAATCCAACTGGTCGCCGCCCAAATTCCCCAGCCCACCCGCCTTCAAATTCACCACGTTCACCAATCCAATAAAGTGCACGCCCTTCTTATCGAAGCTGTACCAGCCCGCGCCCTTCGTTCCCTTACCGTAACGATCCCGGTACTGCTGCCCGTCGTCGCCGATCACGTCATGCTCACCAGGAACGAAAAACACCTCCTTCGCCACTGCGCCCTTCAAGATCTGATCCACCGTGTCGAATTCTTCCGGCTTCGCCAGATGACTGATGTCTCCGGTGTGCAACAGAAATTCCGGCTGTGCGGATAGCGCATTTATTTTGTCCACCGCCGCCTTTAGCGTTGCTGCCACATCCGGATTGGCCGGCTTGTTGAAACCCATGTGGCTGTCGCTGATCTGCGCAAAACTCAGCTCGCCGCCCATCTTCGCCGCGTTCCATTCATTCATGCGGCTCATGCTGTAAGACTTCAAAACCCCGCCCTGCATCACGCAAAGCGCCCCGGTTCCCGCCCAAGCCATGCACTTTAGAAATCCGCGCCGGTCAATTCCGTCGTGATTATGGTCGTGCAAAATCTCATCCTTCTTGCTTTGCGACATTTGCCGCCTCCTTGGTCGCTCTCACCCAGTACCCGAGCGCCGTAAATCCCTCACCGCCCAGCTCTTAAGAGTGGCGCGCGCCCGCTGCGAGCCCGCAAGCAACGCGCCACCTGTGGACGTGTTCACTGTGCAAGACCGTCGCACCAGCGGTTTTATTCCCGGGCCGAGGCCGCCAAAGTGTTTGTAAAAAAATCGTGCCCGGAGGGAATAAACTCACCGCCATCGCGGTTACCCTAGTGTGGAGCTGTAAAAAGGCGAGACGTGTTAGAGCAGGCAGACCGGGCGCGCTTTGAGGCGGAGATAATTCCCCACCGCGACGCCGCCTTCAACCTGGCGCGCTGGATTTTGCGCGGCCGCGCACAGGCCGAAGACGTTACGCAGGAAGCCTTTCTGCGCGCCTACCGTTCCTTTGGCGCTTTCCAGTCCGGCAACGCGCGCGCCTGGCTCCTCCAGATTGTGCGCAATTGTTGCTTCACCTGGCTGCAGCAGAATCATGTAGCCGAGGAAATGACGGAGTTCGACGAACAGACCATGCCGCCAAAAGCCGAAAATCCCGAATCGCTAGCCATGGCCACCTACGACCGCGAGCGCCTGCAACGCGCCCTCGAAGACCTGCCCGCGCATTTCCGCGAAATTATCGTTCTGCGCGAACTGGAAGGCTGCTCCTACAAAGAAATCGCCGCCATCACCACACGCCCCATCGGCACCGTGATGTCCGCGCTCGCTCGCGCCCGCCAGCAGCTAAGAACTATATTGACCGAACCTGTACCAAAAGGGAGCCAGCCGTGACCTGTGATCTGACGCACACTCGCCTGCACGCCTATTTCGACGGCGAACTCGACGCCATGGGTGCGGCCGAGTTCGAGCGCCATCTGGAATCCTGCCCCGATTGCGAAGCGCGTCTCGCAGCCGAAGATAAACTTCGAAGCGCGCTCGCCGGCGCGCAGCTCTACGCGCGCGCGCCTGAAACGCTGCGCAAAAAATTGCAAACGGCCTTGCCGAAAGCAGCCATACCACCGGAAGTGAGAGATCCGAAGGCTTCGGTCGAGAAGTCCTGGCGCTGGCTGGCAATCGCGGCGTCGGTGATTCTCGCCGCAATCCTCGGCACGCATTACTTGGAAAAAATGAATCGCTATTCGCAGCAGCAGGCCATGGCCGCCGTGATCGTTGACGCCCACCTCCGTTCGCTGCAGCCTGGACACCTCGAAGACGTCATCTCGACGGACCAGCACACCGTAAAACCCTGGTTCGACGGCAAAATAGATTTCGCGCCGCCAGTCCGCGATTTTGCGAGTGACGGCTTCCCGCTGCTGGGCGGCCGCCTCGACGTGATTGACAGCCGCACCGCAGCCGCCCTCGTGTACGGCCGTCGCAAACACATCGTAAATGTCTTCGTAGAAAAAGCGCAGCCGGCCGATTCGAAGGACGCTTCGGGTGAACTACAGGGCTATCACTGGATATCTTGGCAGCAAAACAACTTCACCTTCACCGCAGTCTCAGACACCGCATACGCAGACCTAGACCAACTCAAACAACTCTTCCTCGCGCCGTAGGTACCATCCGTCAAATGGAAGCGCGGTACCTCAACACCGCACCGAAGGGCGCGGCTTCAGCCCCGCCGTCAAGCTCTCCGAAATAAATAATCACGTGTCATCCCGAACGAAGTCCCGCGCTTTTTCTTTCCCGCCGTAGTTTGGCGGGCGCGGGACGCAGTGAGGGGTCTGCTTTCTGCGGAACAGTCGAGCCTTTTAGTTGGGTCGAAATCTTTGGAGCGCTCAGCTTCGTCACGACACTAAGGTAGCAACGCGCACGCGGCTTCAGCCGCCGAAGTACAGGCTTCGCAGTTCAACCCACAACAAACTCACATAAACAAAACATGATGCTGATGCGAACAAGCCTGCGCCTTCGCCGCCACGCCATCAACCGCGCCAGCAACAATCTCCACATCTGGCCCACTAATCACCGACACCCCAGCCAAATCATCCAAAAGTTCCGGCCCGTAAGCCGCCAGCGCAGGCAGCGCCGAAAGCGTCCGCTCCTGCAGCCCACGATGCGGATAAAGCGCGTCCACCAGAATCCGCTCATGCCGGTCCAAAATCCCAGTCCGAAAATTCTCAGCCCGCCCCGCCTTCCCTTTCAATTTCAAAAACTGATGCAATATTTTGCTCTCCGTCGAATCCAGCGCCCCGGTCAACGTCTTGTCCAGATGCGCCAGCGGCTTGCGATACGCCGCCAACAGCCGCCGCAGCGCCTTCTCATCCGCCGCAAAGCGCCTCGCCAGCGCCCCCGGCAACGATTTCATTTCCATGCGCCCGCGCAAATGCTGCCGCCCGCGCATCACATCTCGAAAGTCCAACCCATATTTCTTCAGCAAACGCGCAATCGCCGGCTCCACCAAAGTAAAGCTAGCCCGCGGCAAAATCGCTGGCATCCGCCCCAGCAGTTGTTTGTAAACCACCTGCGCCTGCGCCATGTACGCAATTTCCGCCGGCCCGCCGATGTAAGCAGCAGTCGGCAGCAGCGTGTCCTGCACCACCGGCCGCAGCAACACGTTCGGCGTGAAAGCCTCCGGCGTGGCCGCAATCGCCGCTTGCAGTTCGGCAAGCGAAAACGCCGCAGCCCCCGCGTGAAATTTCTCGCCCCGTCGCCGCAACGGCTGCCGCACGCCATCCACATTGCAAAAAAGCAGGGTGGATTCGCGAGTCACCTTCACTTGCGCGTGAAATCCTCCGCGTTCCAGCTCTTTCGACCGCCCCAGCAACGCATCGCCCAGCGTTTCCGCGTCATCAATCGCCCGTCGGTAAATCCCGCTCGCAAAACGGTGCAGACGCGAATCCAGCGGGTCCAGAAGAATAATTCCCCGCCCCGCCACCAGCCGCGTCATCAACTTCCCAAACGCAGAGCCGTACGTGTCACCCGGTGTGTATGATTCCCGCAGCGCCCGCGCCACTTCCGCGGAATACGGCCCTTCTAGCGTGTCCATCGCCGTCACCACCGACGCGGTGATCGCCTCACCCAGCGCAATTTCTCCCACGCGGTGGCCTTCTTCGGCTGCATTTCCCGGCAATATAAATTCGGCCAGTCCGGTGCGCGTGGTCCAGGCCGCATGATTGATTTCCGCCAGGTCGTGATCTTCCGTCGCCAGCCAAAAAACTGGCACCGCATCCACTCCGCGCCGCGAAAGTTCCTCCGCGCAAGCCGCAGCCGTGATCGCCTTGTACAAACTGTAAGCCGGCCCGGTAAAAAGTCCTACCTGCTGCCCGGTAACAATCGCTACCGCGCCGTCCCCGAGGCGCTCCAGGTTCCGTGCAATCGCCGCATCCAGCGTCGGCGCCCCGCCAAATTTCAAATTCTGCTCGCGCAGCACTTCCACCACGCCCGCGCGCACCGCCGGATCAATCTTCACTTCCTTGGCCGCCGCCGCGACTCCACCAATCGAAGGCGCATGTCCGTAATACTCCCTCACGCGCTGAAAATCTTCCAAAAATGTCGAAAATAATTTAGATGTTTGGGGAATATCGCGGAAGGAAAGACAAAAAGACTCCATCGAGGGGTTCATGATACACGCGGCTCTGAGAAGCACCAATCGCCGAGCAAGCCACGATCCGGAACGCAACAAGCGGAAAATCCAACCGTACAGCGGCTACACCGCCAATTTGGCCGCCAAATCACGCATAAATAGCGTGCCTTCGGGCATATCCTGTGAATGACGTCCTCCCAGCGCGCCCCATGCGACCGCAATTCGCTGCTACAAATGATGCGCTGGCTGGGAAAGAAGATTCGCCAACATCGCCTCGATTTCCAACTTGCCCGCGTCGCTCACCCCGAGCAGCGGCAGCCTCGGCAGCCCGCCATAAAAACCCAGGCGCTCCATCGCGTACTTCAGCCCGGCTATCCCGTAATCCATCAGCAGCATTTTCGAAGGAACCACCAGTTTCTGCGCCAGCGTCTGCGCCTTCGCGCGATCCCCTGCTGCGGCCGCCGCGAAAATTTCCGCACACAAATCCGGAAACACATCCGCCAGCCCCAGAATCGCGCCCACCGCGCCCAATTGCAGCGCTTCATAAAGACTGGAAGCAGCGCCAGTAAGTGTCTGAAATTCTTTGGGTGCCGCCGCGATGATCGCAGCAATGCCCTTCATATCTCCGGAACTGTCCTTCATGCCGACGATGTTCGGATGTTTCCCCACGCGCTCGATCAGCGAAGCTCCTACCGTGACGTGCGTGAACACCGGCACCGAATACAGCATCACCGGAATCCGCGCAGCATCCGCCACGCGCAAGTAGTGCTCGGCCAGCATGTGATCATCAATCGATGGCTTATAAAAACTCGGCGTCCGCACCAAAGCCACAGCGTAACCGACCTTCGCCGCGCGATTCGTGTGCTCGATGGTCTCGGCAGTCGATTCGGCGCCAGTCCCGGCGATCAAAATTTTCTCGGGCGCCGCCGCATCGCGCACCGCTTCCCAAACTTTGTAAACCTCTTCCCAGCGCAACAAAACCGATTCGCTGGTCGAGCCATTCGGCACGTACCCCGCCAGCTTCGTCTTGTTGTACAGCCTCACATTGTTGCGCACTTCTCCCAGCGCAACGTTGCCATCCGCGTCAAATGGCGTAATCAGTGGTGCAAAAATCCCGTGAAGTTTCATGCGAGTCATTTTATATCAAACCAGAGAGCATCCAAGTGGAAACACGCAGCAACTATTTCTCCGCAGGCGCCGATGCCGCCGAAGTCCTCCGATGCAAATCCTGCAGCGCCGCCACATCCGCACCGTGCCCAGCCATTGCCCGCATACCCCGCGCCGCGGCACTCGCCGCCGAAAGAGTAGTAATACACGGAATGTTGTAACGAATCGCCGCCCGCCGAATCGACTTCTCGTCGTAAAAAGACTCCCGCCCCAGCGGAGTGTTAATCACCAAATCCACCTTCGCCGTCTTGATCAAATCCACAATGTTCGGCCGCCCCTCATTCACCTTGTACACAGACTCCACTTCGATCCCCGCGCTAGCCAAAGCCGCCGCCGTACCCCGCGTTGCGACCACCTTCAACCCCGCCGCCAGCAAATCCTGCACCACAAACGCCACATGCCGCTTGTCATGATCGTTCACGCTCAGAAAGACAGTCCCCTGCTGCGGCAACCTCTGCCCCGCCGCCAACTGCGCCTTCGCAAACGCCAGCCCAAAAGTAGAAGCAATCCCCATGACCTCGCCCGTCGAGCGCATCTCCGGCCCCAAAATCGTATCCACGCCGCGAAACTTGTTAAACGGAAACACCGGCGATTTCACAGCATAAAAATTCCGTACCGCGAGTTCCTTAATCCCGTTCGTCTCTGTATAAGGCAAATGCAAATCGCGCAATTTCCGACCAGTCATCAAACGCGCCGCCACTTTCGCCAGGGGCACGCCCGTAGCCTTGCTCACATAAGGAATCGTCCGCGAAGCCCGCGGGTTCACTTCCAACACATAAACCGTATCGCGCTGAATCGCATACTGCACATTCATCAACCCCACGACTTTCAACGCCCGCGCCAGCCGCGAAGTGTAATCGCGGATCCGCTCCAGCACCGAAGGCTTCAGCGTCACCGACGGCAGCACGCACGAAGAATCCCCCGAATGAATCCCTGCCTCCTCAATGTGCTCCATAATCCCCGCGATCAACACGTCTTCGCCGTCAGCCAAAGCGTCCACGTCCACTTCCGTCGCGTCTTCCAGAAATTGATCAATCAAAATCGGCCGCTTCGGATCTGTCCCCGACCCGATCAGCGCCGCCTGGGCCACATATTCCTCCACCGTCTTCAAGTCGTAAGCAATCACCATCGCGCGTCCGCCCAGCACGTAACTCGGCCGCACCAGCACCGGCAAACCAATTTCGCTCGCCAGTTTCACCGCTTCCTGCGGCGCCAAAGCCGTGCCGTTGCGCGGCTGCGGAATCCGCAACTCGTCGAGCAATCCGCCAAATCTCCGCCGGTCCTCCGCCAAATCAATAGACTCCGGCGCGGTCCCGATAATCTTCGCGCCGTTCTGCTTCAGCTCCAGCGCCAGGTTCAAAGGCGTCTGCCCACCAAATTGCACGATCACGCCCTGCGGCTTTTCGCGATCCAGAATCGCCAGCACGTCTTCCAGCGTCAACGGCTCGAAATAAAGCCGGTCCGAAGTGTCGTAGTCCGTCGAAACTGTTTCTGGATTGCAATTCACCATCACCGTTTCGTAGCCATCTTCTTTCAACGCGAACGCCGCATGGCAGCAGCAATAATCAAACTCAATTCCCTGCCCGATGCGGTTCGGCCCGCTGCCCAGAATCACCACTTTCGGCCGGTCCACCACTCCCGATTCGTCTTCCTCCTCGTACGTCGAATAAAGATACGGCGTGAACGATTCAAATTCCGCCGCGCAAGTATCCACGCGCTTGAAAACAGGCTGCACGCCCAGCTCTTTCCGCCGCGCGCGCACGCTGGAAGCTTTCACGTTCCACAGTTTCGCGATTTCCTCGTCGCTCGCGCCCGATCGTTTCGATTCCAGCAGCAATTCTGGTGGGCATTTTCCCAAGGTCGTCGCCGCCACGCGCCGGTCCACCGCCAGCATTTCCTGCAGCTGCCGAATGAACCACCGATCAATCTTCGTCAAATCGCAAACTTCTTCGCTCGGCATGCCGCGCTCCAGCGCCTCAAACAACCAGTGCAGCCGATCCGGCCCCGGCACATGCAATTTTTCGCGCAGCAGCACCGTCGTCACTTCCGCCGGAGGCCGCCACGCCGAACTCGGCTCCAGCGACCGAATCGCCTTGCACAGCGCTTCCTGAAAATTCCTCCCGATGGCCATCACTTCGCCCACCGATTTCATCTGCGTCGTCAGCGTAGTATCGCTACCCGGAAATTTCTCAAATTGCCACTTCGGAATTTTCGCCACCACGTAATCAATCGTCGGCTCAAACGAACACGGCGTCTTTTTCGTAATGTCGTTGGGAATTTCGTCCAGCGTCATGCCCACAGCCAATTTCGCCGCGATCTTCGCAATCGGAAACCCGGTAGCCTTGCTAGCCAGCGCCGAGCTGCGCGAGACCCGCGGATTCATCTCAATCACGGTCATCCGCCCGGTCGCCGGATCCACCGCAAACTGAATATTCGATCCGCCCGTCTCCACACCCACCGCGCGAATAATCGCAGCAGCAGCGTCCCGCATTCGCTGGTATTCCTTGTCCGTCAGCGTCTGCGCCGGCGCCACCGTTATCGAATCCCCAGTGTGAATCCCCATCGGGTCGAAATTTTCAATCGAACAAATCACCACGAAGTTGTCGCGATGATCGCGCATCACTTCCAGTTCGAATTCCTTCCAGCCCAGCACGGATTCTTCGATCAACGCCTGGTGTACCGGGCTCGCGTCCAGCGCCCGCGCAATCAAGTCCGCAAATTCTTCGTGGTTGTAAGCAATCGAGCCGCCCGTCCCGCCCAAGGTAAACGAAGGCCGAATCACCACCGGATATCCCAGCTGATCTGCCAGCCGCACCGCTTCCGGCACGCTCGTCACCACTTCCGACGCCGGAACTTCCAGCCCAATCTTGCGGCAAACTTCCTTGAACAACAGCCGATCTTCGGCAATCTTGATCGCGCTAAGCGACGCCCCAATTAATTCCACGCCATATTTTGCAAGAATCCCGGATTCCGCCAGCTCCACCGCAAGATTCAAACCAGTCTGGCCACCCACAGTCGGCAGCAACGCATCAGGCCGCTCCGCCGCAATAATCGCCTCCAGATATTCTTTCGCCAGCGGCTCAATATAAGTGCGGTCCGCAATCTCTGGGTCCGTCATGATCGTCGCCGGATTCGAATTCACCAGCACGACCTCGTACCCCTCAGCCCGCAAAGCCTTGCAAGCCTGCGTCCCCGAATAATCAAATTCGCAAGCCTGCCCAATCACAATCGGCCCCGAGCCGATAATCATAATTTTCTTAATGTCAGTCCGTTTCGGCATCCGCCTCTCAAAATTGCCGTCGTTTCATTTCGCGAGTCGCAACTCGCGCTTCGCATCAGGCCCCAAGCTCAACAGCACCGACTCACGACAGTTCACACTCACGCGATCGCCGCGCACGTCCCTACGTCATCACCATCATTCCAATTCGCAAGTTTTCCAGCGCGCAACCGTGCTCATCGCATTTCACTTTGGGCGGAAACCAAACCTTGTTCGGCGTCCCAATCTTGCATGTACCCGCCGGCAAGACTCCGAAGTCGTACTTTCCTTCGAGATCCGTCTTCACCTCTACCGCCTTCCTCTCGCCACAGCGCAAAACCAACTTCAAATTCGGCACCGTGGCGCCTTGAGGATCCAATAGCTGACCCGTAAGCCGCGCCGGATGCTCCAACGTGAATTCCGAATACTGATTAGGGCCGCATTCATACAGTGCGATTATCGCCAAGACCATCACTGCCGCAAGCTTCACCGCCGCGCCCCATCCATCATCGTCACAAAATCATCGAACAGATATCGCGCATCGTGCGGGCCGGGCGACGCTTCCGGATGATATTGCACGCTAAAGAGCGGCAAAGACCGGTGCCGCATCCCCTCATTCGTATGATCGTTCAAATTCACGTGCGTGATTTCCACGTCACTCGCCGGCAAAGAATCCGGATCCACGCAAAACCCATGATTCTGCGCGGTAATTTCCACTTTCTCCGTCCGCAAATTCTTCACCGGATGATTCGACCCATGATGCCCAAACTTTAATTTGAACGTCTTCCCGCCGAGCGCGAGGCCGCACAACTGGTGCCCCAAACAAATCCCAAATATCGGCACACGCCCCAATAGTTTGCGAATATTCTCCACCGCATACTCCACCGGCTCCGGATCCCCCGGCCCATTCGACAAAAACACGCCGTCCGGTTTCAAGGCGAGCACATCCGCGACAGAAGTCCGTGCCGGTACCACCGTAACTTCGCAACCGTGATCTACCAAAAGCCGCAAAATATTCTGCTTGATCCCAAAATCGTAAGCCACCACGCGCCGCCGCACCTTCGTCCCCGATTCCGCAGAAACCGCCGCAGCCCGAGCGCCCACACCTGAAACCGGCGCAGCCAAATCAATCGATCCCTGCGTCCACCCATAAGACTTCGCGCAGGTCACCCGCCCCGCCAATTCCAACCCCGCCATCGTAGGCAAACCCCGCGCCTCAGCGACCAACCATTCCGCAGGAGTCCCATCCGTCGCCACGACTCCGCGCAGCGCCCCCACCTCCCGCAGATGCCGCACCAACGCCCGCGTATCCAAATCCCAAATCACCGGCACGCCATAACGCTCCAAATATTGCTGCGCCGATTCGCTCGACCGCCAATTCGAAGCCAACGGCGAAAATTCGCGCACGATCAGCGCTTCAATATACGGACGCGCCGATTCCTCATCCTCCAAATTCGCGCCAACATTTCCAATATGCGGATACGTCAGGCACACGATCTGCCCGGAATAACTAGGGTCGGTGAAAACTTCCTGGTAGCCAGTGAGAGAGGTATTAAAAACGACTTCGCCGCCCCGCCGGGTGCGCGCACCCGCGGCACGGCCGCTAAATGTTCGTCCGTCTTCCAGCGCGAGGGTCGCGCGCGTTGCGGGCTGCTCCGTCAGTGTATCCTCCAGAATATTTCATCGCGATGCCGCGTTCACCGTGTACGAAGATGACAGCGAGCCGAAATGATCCACCGGCCAGTAAGCGAAAACCGCTTTGCCATAAATATACGGCCGGCTGACGGGCCCGAACACGCGCGAATCATTTGAACTGTCGCGGTGATCGCCCATCACAAAATAATTTCCGTCCGGAATCTGCACCGGACCGTAACTCGAACCATCCAGATAACTCGGCGGCACGTACGGTTCCACCAGCTCCTTACCGTTTACATATAAATGACTGGCGCGCAGCTCAATCGTTTCACCCGGCAACCCAATCACGCGCTTGATAAACGATTTCGAATGGTCCAGAGGATACCAGAAAACCACCACGTCACCGCGCTCGATTGGCGTGAACCGGTACACAAACTTGTTGATGAAGATCCGCTCCTGATCGCTCAGCAGCGGCGCCATGCTGGTGCCTTCCACTTTTACAGGTTGGTACAGAAAGATAATGATGACCAGCGCCAGGCCCAAGGCGACCGCCAAATCGCGCGTCCAACTGCGCAATTCGTGCCGCAAACGCGGCAAGCTAGAGTTATTGGCAGGCTCTTGCGGGCTTGGCTGAGTAGTTTCCGGCATTCCGCTCTCAAATATTTATAACACGGCAAGATAGCGCGCGCCAAGGGCGCGTCGTTTGCAGTATTAAGATGCAAAGCCCCCGCGTTCGGTTGCAGAACCGACCGCCAAGGCATCACCGATGCACACCGATAAACACGGACAAACCAGAATCAAATCTTCAAACGTTTTTCACCTCGCTTCGCTTTCTTTCTCTGTGTTCTCCGCCTTTCCTCTGTGACCTCTGTGTTAATGTTCTCGGCTTTCTCTGCGTCCGGCGTTTAGCGCGATGCAGTCGGGGCACCTCATCGGTTCATCTTTCCATCACGCATCCAACGCAAAATGCAAAATCGCTAGCGACGCCAGAACCGCCGTCTCCGTCCGCAAAACCAATTCCCCCAAAGACGCCTCCAGAAATCCCGCCGAACGCGCCGCAGAAAATTCCGCGTCCGTCCACCCACCCTCAGGCCCAATCGAAATCTCAGCAGACCGCGCGACCACATCGTGCAACGCATCATGGATTGGCGGCGCGTCCGTCCGCTCCGACAGCAAAATCTTGCACTCCGCCCGAGAAGCCGAGTAAGCCGTTTCTAGCGCAGTAGCCGCCCCAATCTGCGGCGGCCGCAAACGACGCGACTGCTGCGCCGACTCCAACACGATCCTCTCCCACCGCGCATGACGCTTAGCCGCCGCCGCCACCAATGCCTTGTCGGTACGCGCAGCAATCAAGGGAGTAATTTCGTTCACGCCCAGCTCAGTAGCCTTCTCCAAACACCACTCAAACCGATCAAATTTCACCAACGCAATCAACAAATGCAAATGCAGCCCAGGCTCCCGCGCCTCAATCGGCTCAACCAATGAAAACTCCACACGATTGTCGCCACGCTTCAGCAAGCCCACGCGTTCCACGCGCGCCAACCACACCCGCTCCCCATCGCTAAGCTCGTAAAGCTGCCCCGGCTCAGCCCGCAGCACCCGGCCTAAATGCTCAGCCGTATTGCCGCGCACAGAGGCAGTAGCATCCTCAAATTTATCAACGAAAAATCGTCGTCGCATCGCCTGGATTCTACCCCGCCGATGCGCGGAAAGTTAAGCAGCGAAAACAAGCGAGTAGAACCGAGGAAAGCTCTTAGCCTACAATCCTCCAATGAGGTTCGATCAAGACTGGATGTCTCACCCGAAGGACCGAACGTACACAGTTACGCTCATTGACGGAACGAAGCGTGTTTTCACCGGAACGCACGTGATGGAAACCGCGGATGGAGACACGATAATTTGCAACCGACTACAACTTGTCGCAGGTTTCAAACGGTCCGAGTTCAAAGACATTCAGTGAGCTCGCGGAGCCCGGCGAGCGCGCGAAGGACCCTCTTCTTCTGATCAGCCAAAAATATCCTTCACCTTATCGAAGAAAGTAGAATTGCGTTCCGCAGGCTTGTTTTCCACTTTCAACGTCTGCCCCAGCTGCTCCAGCATCCGCCGCTGCTCACGCGACACCTTCGCTGGAATCACCACGCGAATACTGATGTACAAATCGCCGCGCCCGCCGTGCGGATTGGGCAAGCCCTTGCCCTTCTTGCGGAAAATCTGCCCGGATTGCGTGCCCTCCGGAATTTCCAGCTCTTCATCGCCCTTCAGAGTCGCCACGCGAATCTTGTCGCCCAGCGCCGCCTGCGAAAAGCTGATGGGAATTTCGCAGATCAAATCCGACCCGCGCCGCTCGAAAAAGCTGTGCTCCTTCACTTCCAGAAAAATGTAAAGGTCTCCGTTCGCTCCACCGTTCGTTCCGGGCTCACCCTGCCCCGTCATCCGCAAACGCGTCCCGGAATCCACTCCCGCCGGAACGCCCACTTCCAAAGTGCGTTCGCGCTCAATGCGCCCCAGCCCGCGGCAGCTGATGCAAGCGTCCTTGATCGTCTGCCCCGCTCCCTGGCACGCCGGACAAGTTCGCGTGATGGAAAAAAATCCCTGCGAGTATGCCATCTGCCCGCGCCCGCCGCACGTGTGGCAGGTCGTCATGCCCGTGCCAGGCTTCGCGCCCGTACCTTTGCAAGCTTCGCACAGCTCGTGCCGCGTCAGCTGAATCTTGCTGGTGACGCCCGCTGCAGCCTCTTCAAACGAAAGCGACATGTCGTAACGCAAATCCGCGCCACGCTGCCCTCGCCCCGCGCCACGCCCGCCGCGCCGCCGCCCGCCGCCCAACACTTCATCAAACCCAAAAAGATCGCCGAGAATATCCTGAAATTCCTCGAAGATCGTCGAATTGAAACCCGTATCGAATCCGCGATTGCCCAGCCCCGCCATTCCGTAGCGGTCGTACATCGAACGCTTCTGCTCGTCCGAAAGCACCGCATACGCCTCGGAAGCAGCGCGAAATTGATGCTCGGCCTCTTCCTTCTTTTCAGGATTGCGGTCCGGATGCCACTTCAGCGCCGCCTTGCGATACGCAGATTTAATCTGTTCCGGGGTGGCATCCCGCGCCACGCCCAAAACTTCGTAAAAGTCAGTGCCGTTGCTAGCCGCCATCTTTCTTATGTCTCCGGGAAATTAAAATTGAAGTCCTGCGAGAACCGCTCAAGCCACGGTATCAAGAGTCACGCGACGGAATTTACCCCGCGTCGCGACGCGCAATGCCACGCGCGTCTCGCCCGCGCCTCAGTTCGCAGGCGCCGAAGCCACCCGCACCATCGCCGGACGCAGCACGCGATCGTGAAACATATAACCCTTCTGCATCTCTCCCACCACGGTCCCTTCCGGCTGCGCAGCCGTCGGCACATTCTCAATCGCATGATGCAAATTCGGATCAAACTGCTTCCCGACTGCTTCAATCGGCTGCAGCCCCTGCTTCGCCAACGCGTTCCACAACTGCGCACGAATAATTTCGAATCCCTTGCGGTATTCAGCGCTGGCCGCGCCCGATTGCCCAGAAAGCGCCAGATCAAAAGCATCGAGCACCGGAAGCACCTGCTCGATCAGGAGCTCCGCGCCGCGATGCCGCTCCTGCGCGCGCTCCCTTTCCACCCGCTTGCGGTAATTCTCAAAATCCGCCTGCCGCCGCAGCAAAGTGTTCTGCAAATCCTGTTTTTCCTCGACAAGCTTCTGAATCTGCTCGACGGCCGAAGCCTCGCCCGCAGGCAGCGCTTCCGGCGTAGCCTGATCCGCCGCGGCATCCTCCGCCGCACCAGCCGCAGCCGCAAATCCGCCCTCGGCAAAATCCTTGTCCTTGTGTTGTTTGTGTGCCGCCAAAGAAATCAACCCCCCTCTTGCTCTTCAGAAAAAAATTGCGCCATGAACGCCACCGCCGTAATCACCCGCTCGTAGTGCATACGCATCGGCGCCAGAATTCCCAGCGTTCCCTGCACCTGATCCTTAGATGAATACGAAGCGGAAACGATGGCAAGATGTTTTCCCGCGTTCGAAATCTTGTCCAACCCCAACTCCACGTGCACCGGTTCCGGCGCCTCAATGCACCCGCTCAACAGCGCAATCAAGCGATCCTTCTCTTCAATGGCCTCCAGCAATTCCCGCAATTGCTCCGGATTCGTGAAATCCGGCGAAGAAGCAATCTGCGCCGCGCCATCCACATAAATCTTGCGGTCCGCCACGTCCCCCAAAATGCTCGGGTCGCACAAAATTAACGCTGTGCCCGCCAGCTGCCCGTACTGCTCGCGGTCCTGCTCCAATTGTTTCCGCAAGTCCGCGCGCATCGCCTCCAGCGTCCAGCCAATGTAGTGCCGGTTCAAATATTCCGACGTGCGATCCAGTTCTTCCTGCTTGAACGGCCGCTCCGGCCGAATCAATTTGTCGCGCGTCACTCCCCCGCCCGAAACCAGAATCACCAGCACGCGCCCATCCGGCAGCAGCAGAAAACGCAAATGCTCCACCACGCTGCGCGCCAGCGGTGGCGCGATAAAAATTCCCAGCCCGCGCGACACTGCCGCCAGCACGTGGCTCGCGCGCTCCATCACCGCCTCCGGAGTCTGCGCCGCCGCCAATTCGCGCCGAATCCACAACAAATCCGCTGGACTAGCCGTAGCCTGCGCCGCTACCTGCTCGACAAAAAACCGATAAGCCGCCGCAGTCGGCACCCGCCCCGCCGAAGTGTGCGGCTGGAACAGCAAGCCCGCATCCTCCAGATCCGCCATTACGTTGCGCACGGTGGCCGAACTCAGCGGCTCGATATGCCGGTGTACAATGCTCCGCGAAGAAACCGGCTCGCCCGTCTCAATGTACGCGCGCACCACGTCCGTCAAAATCTGCTGGTGGCGTTTCTGTTGTAACACCGTTGGACTCATGACCTTCCGTCGACAACGAGCCAGCAACACATTCGCCGGCCCGCGCCGCTACACTACCATCCTGATTTTAGTGTAGTCGCTGCGCCGCAGGCCGTCAACTTGACCCCAAAACTCAGTCGCGCAACACGCACATCCCGACGAAACAATGATTCTTCACGAAACGAAACTTGCGCCCCCATCCCCTCGTATCATATCGTGTACGCGCTGTTGCCGCTGGTGCGTGCCCCTAAAAGCGCTTCACGTGTGGGAGGATGGATGCAATTGACGAAAGTGTTTGCACTCGCCGCAGCCCTGGCGCTCTTTTCCGGACCCATTTTTTCGCAAGCGACCACGCAGCAACCGAAAGCCAAGGCCGACACCGAGTCAGCGGACACCAACAAGAAAACACTCTCCACCCGCGTCGTCGCCTACCAAATCGAAGCCAAGCTCGATCCCACCAAACACACCATCGCCGCCAGCGAATCGCTCACTTATAAAAATCTCACTGGACAACCGCAGCAGACTTTCCCTTTCCATCTCTACCTAAACGCCTTCCAGCCCCAATCCACTTTCATGACCGAAGTCCGCCGCAGCGGCACGCGCGGCAGTGGCCCAGACTCCGACTGGGACCCGAAACATTTCGGCTCCATCACCATAGACAAGCTCGAAGTCGAAGGCGCCGGCGATCTAACCAACAAAATAGAATTCATCCAGCCCGACGATAAAAACACCGACGACCACACCGTCGCGCAAATCACTCTGCCGAAACCAATCGCTCCTGGCGCCTCCGTCGAATTCCACATCGCCTTCCACGACGTGCTACCCAAAGTCGTCGAACGCACCGGCTACGCTCATGACTTCGACATGGTCGGCCAATGGTTCCCGAAGGTCGGCGTCTGGTGGAAAAACGCCTGGAACTGCCACCAATTTCACGCCAACACAGAATTCTTCGCCGATTTCGGCACCTTCGACGTAAAAATCACCGTGCCGCGAAATGAAATCGTCGGAGCGGGCGGCGACCTAGTGTCCACCGCAAGTAATTCAGACGGCACCAAAACGCTCACCTATCATTCCGAAGACGTCCATGATTTTTCCTGGACCGCCAGCCCCAGTTTCACGGTCGTCGAAGATTCCTGGACCGGTAGCCAAGGCCCAGTAAGAATTCATTTACTGATGTCACCCGGCCACGAATCTTCAACGCAACGCTACCTGACCGCCGCAAAAGGCTCTCTGCGCCTCTTCGACGAATGGTACGGCCCTTATCCCTACGACCGCCTCACCATGGTTGACCCTCCGCACGGCGGCGCCGATGCGGGCGGAATGGAATATCCCACGCTGATCACTCTGGGCACCGGCGTGCACATGCCTCAGGGCGTGCTAGCTCCGGAAATTGTCACCGAACACGAATTCGGCCACCAATATTGGTACGGCATGGTGGCCACCAACGAATTCGAAGAAGCCTGGCTCGACGAAGGCATCAACAGCTACACCGAAGTGAAAGTGATGGACGCGCTCTACGGCAAAAATACTTCTGTGCTGAATTTTCCGTTCGCCCAAATGGGCGAGTCCGGCTTGCAGCAGATCGGCTATCTCGCCGACCCGGACAAAGACCCGATCTCCCGCTTCGCCTGGAAGTTCTACGGTAACAATTCCTACGGCGGCATCACCTACAGCAAGACGGCGACCATGCTGCTCACGCTGGAAAAAGTAATCGGCGAAGACACGCTGCGCCAGGCCCTGCACACCTATTTTATGCGCTATCGTTTCACGCATCCCACCGGCGAAGATTTTCTGAAGACCATCGAGGAAGTTTCCGGTAAAGACCTGCGCTGGTACTTCAATCAAGCAGTTTACGGCACGCAAGTCCTGGATTATTCGCTAGCCGACGCCCATTCCGATCCGCTGAAATGGTGGGACACTCCAGCTCACGGCTCGAAGAAAAATGACAAGGATGAGGTGTACCGCACCTACGTGACCGTAGTTCGCAAGGGCGATTTCCAATTCCCCGTGGACATCGAAGTTAAATTCGACGACGGTTCCACCGCCTCCGAGCACTGGGACGGCCAGGATCGCTGGGCGCGCTATCAATACGATCGCAAAGCCAAAATCGAATCCGCACAAATTGACGCGCACAATCAAATCACCATGGACCGCGATTATTTCAACAACAGCCACATCGAAGACGCAAATCCGCGCGCGGCCCACAAGCTAAGAAACATCTGGGTCTTCGCCAGCGAATGGCTTTCCGAATTGCTGGCCTGGCTCACCTAACGGACTCGAGGGAGAAAAGCGAATGGCCGAATCAAACCGCGGCACATTTTTTTCAGGCGCCGGACTGGTGTGGAAATGGCAACGCCTAGTCTGGTGGCTTTTCGCCGTCTGCCTGATTTTCGGATTCTACTCGACACAAGAAATGACCGAGCGCGCGTCGTTCCTTCTGAATAACAGCGTCGCCGCCGAACGCCTCGTAAAAGGATTCGACGTCTCCTCACTCACCACCCTGCAGCAATTGCCAGACTCGCCGCTCGAAATTCAAGGCCACACCATCGTTCATTTTTCGATTCTCTTCGTGATATTCATGCTTTTCGCGACGGGCGGCATCCTCGCCCCCTACATCCTCGGCGAAAAACCCACCACCACAGCGTTCTTCGAAGCCGCCGGCCACCACTTCTGGCGCTTTTTCCGCCTGCTGATCTATCTCGTCATCGTGCTGCTCCCTATCGCGGGCCTCGCGGCCGCTACCAACGCGATGTACACCCACATCCAGGACCAAACCATTTCCCCCTACCCCGGCGACCATTTCGCCGAAGCCGCCTCCGTCATTATCCTTCTGCTCCTGATCATCGTGCGCGTGTGGTTTGATATGACCCAAGTCATCGCCGTAGCCGACGACGAAAAGAAAATGCATCGCGCACTCCGCCGCGCCTTCACACTCTTCCGCCGCAATTTTTTCTCGCTGCTCTGGATTTATCTCCGTGTCAGCATCATCGAGTGGCTGCTCTTCGCCCTCGGTCTGTACATCTGGATGCACAGCCTGAATCCGCAATCGGTCGTCGCCGCATTTCTGATAAGCCAGCTGTTGATCCTCACCTGGATCGGCACACGGCTCTGGCAACGAGCCAGCGAAGCTATCTGGTATCGCAATTACCAGGCTAACCAAGTCCCTGCACCAGCCTGGTCCCCCGCACCAGAACCAATGTACTTGCCAGTCGCCGCCCCTGCACCGCAACAGTAGGCGCGCGCCCATCCGAATCGGGCTGTGAGTTGTCGCAAGGGCTGTCATGCCGACCGCAGTCCCGCGCTTTTTCTGACGATGCGACGAGCATCGTCATCCTGAGGCCGGCGCCTTTGCTTCAAGCCGGCCGAAGGATCTCTCCCGCCGCACTTCGGCGGGCGCGTGACGCAGCGTGGGGATCTGCTCTTCGCGAACACGCCACGAACCCTCCGCACTCACCGGGTCAATTTACACCCAATCGAGTAGTAAACTAACTGCGTCACAGGAGACAGTCGTTGCCCCAACCACACGCCGAATATTCACAACGCCTCGCATCCCGCCAGGTAACGGTCGCCGCCAAAGACGCTCTCCACAAACGCTTCGGAAACGCCAAGCTCTCTACGGTCATGCTCGCAATCGCTCTCTTATGGCTCGCGCTCAAAGACGAAGTAATTTCCACGTACTGGCTCGCTCTTCCGATCGCGATCTACGTCTGCCTGTCGCTCGCGCACGAATTTGCTCTGCGCGCTCTCGCCCACGCGCGTAGCGCCGTCGCCTTCTATCAACGCGGCCTCGCGCGCCTGGAAGACCGCTGGTCCGGCACCGGCGCATCCGGTGAACGCTTCCGCAATACCAAGCACGTGTACGCCGATGATCTCGACGTCTTCGGCACCGGCTGTCTCTTCGAGCTGCTTTCCACCGCTCTCCTGCCGATGGGCGAAGAACGCCTGGCGCAATGGCTCGCCGCCGCGTCCCCAGTGCCGGCCATCCACGAAAGGCACAAAGTCATCATCGAACTACGAGGCAAACTCGATTTGCGCGAAGAACTCGCTCTCCTCGGCGAGGATCTCAAAGTGCGCCTCGATCCGCGCTCGCTAGAAAACTGGGCCGAAACTCCGCCACAACTTCCCGCAGGTCCGTGGCGCATCGTCGCCGCGCTGCTGGCAGTTTGTGCCGCGGCCGCCATTATTTATTTGTTGGCAACTTTCAGACTCTGGCCGTTGGCAGGCGTTCTGGCGCTCGAAGTCCTCCTTCTGCTCTGGCTGCGCGATCGCGCCGAAAAAGTGGTCTCGAGTCTCGCGTGTAATGCCGAAGGCTTGGGCCTCTTCGCGGACATTTTGCGCCGCCTCGAACGCGAGCCGTTCGCATCGCAGCGCCTGCAAGCCTTTGCCACCGAATTAAAAAGTGGCAGCCAGTCTGCTTCTCGATCCGTGCGCCAACTAGCGAACATCGTTTATTGGATTGACGCGCGCGAAGATCTGCTCGGCCGTCTGCTCGAACTGCCCATGCTCTACACCGTGCAATGCGCCTTAGCCGCGGAAGTCTGGCGCAAACGCTATGGCGGCAAATTGCGCGCCTGGGCCGATGTCGCCGCGGAGATGGAAGCGCTGCTTTCGCTCGCCAGCTATTCGTACGAACATCCCGATGATCCCTTCCCGGAATTTGCGGCGGCGCTTCCCAACGAACCTGCGATTTTCCTCGGCGAAGAGCTCGGCCACCCGCTAATTCCATCAGCCGAGTGCGTGCGCAATAACGTGCAGCTCGATGCGCAAACCCGCGTGCTGCTCGTCAGCGGCTCGAACATGTCCGGCAAAAGCACATATCTGCGCACCGCTGGAATCAACGCGGTGCTGGCCCTCGCAGGCGCGCCGATTCGCGGCAAATCTCTCCGCATGACGCCCATCCTGCTAGGCACCAGCATTCGGCGCGTAGATTCCCTGCAAGAACATCGCTCGAGTTTCTATACCGAAATCCTGCGCATCCGCGATGTCTTCGAGCTGACGGAAAATTCCCAGCGCGTTCTGTTTCTCTTTGATGAGCTGCTGGAAGGAACGAACTCGCACGACCGCCGCATCGGAGCCGATGGACTGCTCCGCGCCCTGCTCGAACGCGGCGCGCTAGGAATTGTGACAACGCACGATCTCGCGTTAACTGACACCGCGCAAGTATTGCCCGGCGCCATACGCAACGTCCATTTTCAGGATTACGTCGAGGAAGGAAAAATGCGCTTCGACCACAAGCTTCGCGACGGCGTGGTAGCCAAAAGCAACGCCCTGGAACTCATGCGCCTGATCGGCCTGAAAGTGTAGCGGCGGTCTTTAGACCGCCGCTGTTTTTTCCCGCTCACGCCGTTTAGGCATTATCAATCTGCGCGCGCTGCAGCCGGTCGGAGTAATCAATGTAAACCGTCTTCCACTCCGAATAAAAATCCAGCGCTGCCTCACCCGATTCGCGATGACCGTTGCCCGTATTCTTGATCCCGCCAAACGGCAAATGCGTTTCCGCGCCAATCGTCGGCGCGTTCACGTAAACGATCCCGGCCTGCAAATCACGCTGCGCCCTAAACGCGTTATTGACGTTCCGTGTGTAAATCGCCGCAGACAATCCGTAATTCACACCATTGGCGATGTCCAGCGCTTCGTCGAAATCTTCAAACGGAATCACCGCCACCACCGGCCCAAAAATTTCTTCCTGAGCAATGCGCATCTTCGGAGCGCAATCCGTAAATACGGTGGGTTCGTGGAACCAACCGCGTCCCCACGCGCCACTTTCCAGCCTATTCCCGCCGGTTGCGAGCTTCGCAGTCTCGTCCTTGCCGATTTGCACGTACTTCATCACCGTGTTCAACTGCTGCTCGTTGATGCACGGGCCCATATCCGTCGAAGGATCCAGGCCGTCGCCAACTTTCAGCGCTTTGACCCGCGCTACGAATTTCTCCACGAATTCGCCGTACACTTTTTTGTGCACCGCCACGCGGCTCGCCGCCGTGCAACGCTGGCCGCTGGTCCCGAACCCGCCCCAAACCGCGCCATCCACCGCCAGATCCAGATTCGCATCGTCCATCACAATAATGATGTTCTTGCCGCCCATTTCCAGATGGCATTTCTTGAACGATGGCGCACAAGCCGTGCTAACAATGCGCCCCACATCCGTCGAGCCGGTAAAACTCACGAGCCCCACGTCTTTATGATTGAGAAGTGGCGCGCCAGCTTCGGGACCGTCGCCGAAAACCACGTTCATCACTCCGCGCGGCAACCCAGCCTCGCTCAGCACCTGCATTAAATTGTAAGTAGATAACGGCGTGTCTTCCGCCGGCTTGATCACTACTGTATTTCCCGTCACCAGCGCTGGCATCGCTTTCCACGATGGAATCGCCATCGGAAAATTCCAAGGACAGATCAATCCAGCCACACCCACAGGAGTGCGCACGGACATCGCGAATTTGTTCGGCAGCTCCGACGGCGTCGTTTGCCCAAACTGCCGCCTTCCCTCCCCGGCCATCAGGTAGGTCATATCAATCGCTTCCTGCACATCGCCGCGCGTTTCCGCCAGCACCTTGCCCATCTCGCGCGTCATGTCGCGCGAATAATCCTCCTTGCGCTCGATCAAGATTTCCGCCGCGCGATATAGAATTTCGGCGCGTTTCGGCGCAGGGGTCAGCCGCCATTTGTCGTAAGCGCCTTTGGCGGCGTCAATTGCGAGATTTACATCTTCTTCCGTGGACGCAGGGAACATGCCGACCAATTCCCCGGTGTTCGCGGGGTTGCGATTTTCGATGGCCTTGCCGCTGCGCGCCTCTACCCACTCGCCATTGATGAAGTTCTTGAAAACCTTGGGCCTGGCTGGTGTTGCCATGCGTGTTCCTCCGCAAGCTCGGTATTTCCTACCGCTATTTTTTCGGTATCCACAATTTGATGCAGCGCCGATTCCGGGGACTCAGAGTAGCAAGCCCTCGCGCGCCCCGTCAACGCGCGGTGCTAACCCCCGCAGCCTCCGCGTTTTGCCTGCTCTTCGCCCCAACCGCAACTTTCCCCTGCCAGCAGTGTTTCACTATCAGACGCCACCGAAAGCATCCGGGAGGCGGCTGAACCAAAGGAGTTATAGATTTAAAGGCTTTACGGGCTCAGAAGGGGCCCAAATATGAAACACCTCGTGAAATATCTAATGATCTTTGCGGTACTTGGAACCGCGTTGGCGCTAGCGCCTAACGCCAATGCTCAGCGCGTCGCAATCGGCGTGGGCATCGGTCCGGGCTATGTCGGCCCGGCTCCTGTCTGCGCCTACGGATACTATGGGTATTACCCATATGCCTGCGCGCCGTACGGCTACTACGGTCCTAGCTACTTCTCCGGTGGCATCTTCATCGGAGCTGGCCCGTGGTTCCACGGTGGATTCGGTGGACGTGGATTCGGGCGCGGGTTCGACGGTCGCGGTCGTGGCTTTGACGGTCGCGGGTTCGCAGGACGCGGCGCAGTCGGCGGCTTCCACGGCGGTGCTTCGCACGTAGCAGTCCGCGGCGGTGGCGCAGTTCGCGGCGGTAGCGGCTTCCACGGTGGTGGTGGCGGACACAGCGGCGGCGGTCACGGCGGCGGCCATCGGTAATCCGCAGTCGTAACTGAAAGACTCAAGAAGTACGCAGCACGAGCCCATCCTTCCCGCAGCTCCTCCCGGGAAGGATGGGCGTTTTTGTTTCCGTAGGTGCCTCATCATTTTGCCGTGGACGGATCTCCTTCTAAGGCGGCGCGGGGCCAGCCGCTACACCAATCGATTGTTGAGATTTGCAGGAACGGATGGCCGGATTTGGCGTCGTAGGCGTGGAAGACGATTATGTCGCCAGCCGGCTGCTGGAGGATTGATTCGCCGCCTGGGCCGAGCCAGCGGGCGTTGCCTGTTAGGAGGGTGGTGCCTCCGCCGTGGAGCATCGGCTTTCCATCGGCGTCCACGTAGGGGCCAGTTACTTCGCGGGAGCGGCCGACCATGGTGCGGTAGTCGCTTTTTACTCCGCGGCAGCAGAGATCGAAGGAGACGAACAGGTAATAATAAGCACCGTGATGGACTATGAAGGGGGCTTCGACCGCTTGCCAATCTGCGGGCAAACCTGGCGGAGCGGGCGGGGGATTTTCGGGTCGTTCGCGGCTGGCTAGTGAGTAGAGCTTGGTGTCTTGCCGTGAGAGCTTTCCTGTGGTGGCGTCGAGGCGGCGCATTTTGATGCCGCTCCAGAAACTTCCGAAGCTGAGCCAGGGTGTGCCGGCGGAATCGAATACGATATTGGGATCGATTGCATTGAAGTCGTCGCTGGCCAGGGACTTCAGCACGAGGCCTTCGTCAACCCAATGAAAATCGGGGCTGGATTTGTCGAGGGTTTTGTTAGTCACCAGAGCGATGCCGGAAGTATTTTTTCCGAAGGCCGAGAAGGCGTAGTAGACGTGATATTTTCCGTTGAAGTAGGAAATATCCGGCGCCCAGAGATCTTTGGTTTCCGGACTTTCCTTCTGGATCCAGTCGGGGATGCCGGCGAACACGGCGCCGGAGCGCTTCCAGTGTTCCAGATCGTTTGAGCAGCGCATGGGCAACTGCGCATGCGGGCCTTTTTCCGTGGCGGTGCCAAACAGATACCATGTGTTGGCCTGCTTGATGATCGAGGGATCGTGCACGCCTTCGACGTCTCCTTCGACGTGATAGAAGTGCGGCGATACTGCACTCTGCCCCTGCACCACCGCGCCAAAAAAAAGCATCGCGCTTGCCGCTAGAAATTTTACGCCTCGAGTCCAGGCCTTCATGATTTTTGCGCTCCTCCGCGCGCTGCGCGTCTTGAGCGGGTCAATTTATATCACGCCGGAGTTCTACCCTCCGGCTCGTGTGTTCTTTTTCTCCTAAAAATGGTTGATTAGAAATGACGGCTGTTGTTTGTTTTCTGTTGTTTACGGTGTTTTCTAACCGACGTGACGTTGATTAGAAACAGGCTGCGGTCGTTACGATTCGTGCGTAGGTTTACGTACAGTGTCGATGGGTGTGGAGTGGCCGAGAAGAAAGCACGCGGCGCCACTCGTGCGAGGCTGCTTGCTTCGCGCGAATTGTGGAGATTATTCATTTTTTTTGATTCCTGCACCAAGCTAACACGGGATCGTGGAATGCACAGCTGTACGTTCAGACAGATGTCGTACAGAACTAGTACCTACTGACCTAAATGTCTTGGTGGTTGCTTGTTAGGGACGAGGCGCGGCAAAAACACGGGGGGTTCGGCTGAATGGACGTATGCTGGCTTAAAGCTAGATGTGCTCAACTCGCAGTGCGTGGGACGGGGTGGAAATCCAGGCTGACTTGCGTTTTGCACCGAACTACTGAATTCGAGAATTGGATTGAGGATCGAAGATTAAGGAGCGCCGGGCATGAGCAAACTTTGGGAGAAGATCTCGACTATCGGGCAGAACGCAGCGCCTGAAAAGGGCGAAGCGAAGCAAGCTACTGCGCAGCCCGGAGACAAAGTGATGCACCGGGCTTCTGGCGCGCACGGCGTGGTGACTGCCGTCGAAACGATTGGCAACACGCTGACTCTTTCGGTGGAATGCGCGAACGGGCGGATGCTGCGCGGGTTGGATCGCAAGGAATTCGCGTTTGCGGGCGAGGAGGGGTATACGGCACCGCCAGTGCAGGCTGCACCGAAACCTGTGGGGCAAGCGGCGGAACCGATGCCAAAGATGGAAGGCGCGATTTCTAGCGAATCTATTTTGGAAAAGCTTAGTTGAGGTGATTGTCCGTGCTCGTGTTCGTGCACGCGCTCGACTGAGTTGGATTTGGGATTAAGGCAAAAACCTCACCCTTCGTATGAAACAACGGCGCGAAGCATGGGGCATCCTCTCGGGGTGATTTCAATTCCCGGTGGAATCCATACGATGGTGTCCTATTTCGGTGATTTTAGTCCGCGTAAGTTCAGTTCAGCTTAGAGCATCCAGCCGCCGGTTACGTTGATAACTTGGCCGGTGATGTAGTCGGCAGTGTCGGAGGCGAAGAATTTAACGGCGGCAGTTACGTCTTCCGCTGAGGGGGGACGGCCCATGGGGGAGCGGGCGTCGCGGATGCGGCGGGCTTCGTCGGCGGTTAGTTCGCGCTCGTCGATGTTGGAGGGGTTGATTACGTTTACGGTGATGCCGTTTTTGGCTTCTTCTATCGCTAAGGAGCGGGAGAAGGAAACTACTGCGGCTTTGGCGGCTGCGTAGGCGCTGATCGTTCCCTGGCCGAAGGCTCGTTCGGCGCCCACTGCTCCTAGATTGATGATGCGGCCCCAGTGTTGGCGGCGCATGGCTGGTAAGGCGGCTTTGCTGGCATGGAAGACGCTGTAGAGATTGGACGCGATTACTTTTTGCCATTCGTCGGCGGTGGTGTCGGCTACTGGCTTCCAATTAAATTCGCCGACGTTGTTAACCAAGATGTCCAGGCGGCCGAAGCGTTCCAGGACTGCGTCCATCAGGAATTGAACTTTTTCCGGGTTGGTGGCGTCGGCTTCTACTGCGAAACATTCGGCGCCTTGGGATTGCAGTGTGCGGAGGGTGGCTTGGGCCGCGGTTTTATTTGTGCGGTAAGAGATGGCGATGCGGACGCCTTCCTGGGCTAGTCCTTGGGCGATACCTTTGCCGATGCCTCGGCTGCCGCCGGTGATTAGCGCGGTGCGATTGCGTAGGGGCACGATGACTCCTGCGTCGTAGTGCGGTAAGTATAATGAATTTTTTGGGATTTGGTCACATGAGTCGGCGAAAAAAGATTGGCCACAGAGGCACAGAAAACGGCACGCAAAGAGAAGGGCGAAAAGACTCAGCGCAGGGGGCGCAGAGAAAACCAACGGCAAAAAACTCCCGCCTGAAGCGGCCGCTACAAGTTCATCCGCAACGGCTGGCGGTCTGAAGACCGCCCCTACAAAGTCAAAACCAATTCGAAGACTAGCCCATACGGGCGACCACGACTGTTATGTCGTCGGCTTGTTCGGCCGTGCCGGCCCATTGTTCTGCTGCGGCTATTAGGTTTTCGGCTATGGGCTGGGGATGGAGGCTGCGTTGGCGGAGGACTTCGTCGCGCAGGCGCGTGACGCCGAATTCTTCGCCGTAGACGTTTTCTGGCTCGGTTAGGCCGTCGCTGAAGGCTACGAAGAGGCTGCCTGGCTCTACTTTTATTGTTCCCTGCGTGAATTGGCAGTCTTCGATTAGGCCTACGACTGTGCCGCCTTCGCTTAATTCCTGCACGTTTGTGCCATTTACGAAAAATGGGGCCAGGTGGCCTGCGTTGGTGTAGGTAAGGGTGCGGGCTGCTACGTCGTAGACGGCGTAGAAGAATGTGGCGTAGCGATCGTCGGAGGTGTTGCGGAAGAGATGTCTGTTCAGGCGGGCTACTAGCTCGGCTGTGCCATTCACGCCATCGAAACCGGCGTGGCTGCGTAGGGTGGCTTGGAGGCTGGCCATCAGGAGGGCGGCGAAAATTCCTTTGCCGCTGATGTCGGCTAACGCGATGCCTACTGTGTTGGTGCCGGTGCGAATGAAATCGTAGTAGTCGCCGCTGACTACGCGGGCGGGGCGGCAGATGGCGGCTAGTTCGAGGCCGGGGAGCGTGGGTAGAACTTGCGGGAAGAGTTGGGATTGAACTTCGCGGGCGATCACGATTTCGTTTTCCAGTTTTTGGCGCTTGCTTTGTTCTTCGATCAGTTCTGCGATCGAGCTGGTCATTTCGTTGAAGGATTCGCCGAGCGCGCCGAGCTGATCGCGTTGATGGACGCGGACGCGTTGGGTGAAATCGCCGCGACGGACGTGGAGGGTGGCTTTGTAGAGATCGTCAACCGACGAGGTGATGGTGCGCGTGAGGACGAAACCGGTGGCTAGGCCGGCGATGCCTAGGAGCAGAAAGATTACGGCGGCTGCGATGAGGAGGATTTCGAGAACGGGGCCAACATCGCCTACGGAAGTGAATAAGCGGCGGCTGAGCGCCGAGGCGCGGATGCCGAAGGAGGCGAAGACGGCTGCGGGAGCGTCGGGAGGTTGGGGGCCGACGTGGGCCAGTTCGAGGGTGGAGACGCCGCTAATGCGGATGTCGGCCCAATTCTCTGGCGGGCCGAGGGTGCGGCGGCGGCTGGCGATTTGTTCGCCGGGGACGAAAACGTGACCGTTGAAATTGAGCGAGATGCTTGGAGGATTATTTTCGCTGCTGGGACGGAGCGGGATTATTGCTATGGGGCCGAACTCGGAAGCGAAACTATCGAGGAATGCGGAATTCAGCGGAGTGGCGACTACTAAATAGAATGGGCCCGTGGGGCCATTTTTGCTGACGGCTGCGGCGATCCAGATTTTTCCGTCAATTTCTACCAGGCCTGCGAAGTGCTGGCCGTCTGAGGATTGCTGCTGGATGACCCGTTGACCGCGATTGGGGAAGACGCGGAGGTCGGGCCATTCTTTGCGCTCGGCTTCGATTAGATTGGAGACGCCGGGGCGTTGGAGGATGGCTTCGTTGGTGGGCTCGGCGCCGTGGGCGGCTTCCATTTCTACGGCACCCGCCAGGGCGTCGGCATCGGCGGCGATGGTGCTGATGCGTTCTTGGAGATCGTCGTGGAAGAGGTGAGCGCCTAGTTGGAGATAGAGGCCGTAGGTGGCGAGGCCTGCCATCAAGATGAGGAGGATCACTGGAATTACGGCTATGAAAACGTAGGTGACGATGAGGCGGTTGCGGAGGGTCCACATGAAGCGATTGCGTAGCCAGGGGATGAGGCGGACGAAAAGATAGACGGCGGAGAGGAAGGCTAGGAAGGTGAGGAAACCGGAGAATGGGATTGTGGCGCCCAGGATTAGTGCTATGTGGACGAGGATGTAGATGGCGACGATTGCGGTGGCGATTATATCCAGCGGCGAGGTGCGGCGCAGCTGGATGATCAGGCGGCGAGGGGAGAGTTGGGTCACTGTTGTTTGTTCGCGTTGAGCGCTAGAAGAATAGCTGAGGTACGGGCGTTAGGGAAGGTTGTGGTGAGCGTGCGAGAAAAGAGTGGCGGCGAGGAATTGGTTGCCGCACAGCCAAGAGTGGCTGTGCCACGAAGACGAACCGCGGCGGTGTAACGGAAGGACGGCAATCGGGAGATTGGCGTTGCCGGGAAGGTCATGGATTCCTGGATATGCTAACGCCTGGGCAAGCTGGAGCGCTGCCCTTCGGTCCCGCACTTCGGGGTCTCAGGATGAATCGCGCTGCAGCGCGATTCACAAGCAGCGCCCCGACTTTTGACACGATAATTAATTCGCGATGGAGACGCGGCGCTATCGCGCGCTGCGATCGTTTTGTTGGACGCGGCTGTGGTGGCGGCTGTAGCCGAAATAGACGACCAAGCCGATAGCCAGCCAGATGATTAGGCGGGCCCAGTTAACCCAGCCTAGATTGACCATCATGTAGACGTTGATGGCGACGCCGAGGGCGGGGATCAGCGGGACAAGAGGGGTGCGGAAGGGGCGAGGCTGATCGGGATTGGTGCGGCGCAGAACGATGACCGCCATGCAGACGATTACGAAGGCAAGCAGCGTGCCGATATTTACCATTTTGCCGAGCTGGTCAATGGGGGTGATGCTGCCGACGATCGCGGCCAGGAGGCCGACGAGGATTGTAGTTTTGTAGGGCGTACGAAATTTGGGATGGATCGCGGCAAAGAATTTGCGCGGCAGCAGGCCGTCGTTGGCCATCGAATAGAGCACGCGGGTCTGGCCCAGCAACATCACGAGCATGACGCTGGTGAGTCCGGCAAGGGCGCCGGCGGTGATCACGGTGGAAGCAGTTCTGAGGCCGTGATCGAGAAAGGCAACTGCCAGCGGCGCCTCAATATTGATGGACTTCCATGGCACCATGCCGGTGAGCACGAAAGCTACGAGGATATAAAGCATGGTGCAGGCAACCAGCGAGGCGATGATGCCGATGGGCAGGTCGCGCTGCGGATTCTTCGCTTCCTGCGCAGTGGTGGAAACGGCGTCGAACCCGATGTAGGCGAAGAAAATGTAGGCGGCGGCTTTCCAAATGCCACCGACGCCCATGGGCGCGAATTCGGCCCAACTGTGTCCGATGTTTGTGCTGTCCACGTACTTCAGACCCAGGATGATAACGAAGAGCACCACGCCGACCTTGATGACCACGATGGTGGCGTTAAAGTTTGCGCTTTCCTTGATGCCAACGACCAGGACCGCGGTGATGACCAACGCGATGACGAAGGCCGGCAGGTTGAAGCCAAAGTCGAAACCGAAAATGCGCGGTGCACCGACCAGGTCGTGCGCGCGCTGCAGCAGATCTGGCGACGGCGTGGCGAGAAGCGCCTGCACCCGATCAACAAACGCTTTCGTGGTGATGCCTAGAGAGGGATCAGCGGCGTGGACCTGGGCGCGCGCTACCACGTTTTCGGCGGTGACGAGTGCGGTCCAGTGGTCGTATGCGAGCCAGAGCGGCATCTTCAGGTGAAAAATCTGAAGTAATTCGACGAAGTGGTTGGACCAGCCGGAAGAGACGGTGCTTGCGCCCATGGCGTATTCGAGAGTCAAATCCCAACCGATGATCCAGGCGAGGAGTTCACCGAGTGCGGCATAGGCGTAGGTGTAGGCGCTGCCGGCGAGAGGAATCATCGCGGCAAATTCCGCGTAGCAGAGGCCCGCAAGCACGCATCCGAAACCCGATACGATGAAGGATATGGTGAGAGCTGGTCCGGCGTAGGTGGCGCCGAGACCGGTCATCACGAAAATTCCAGCGCCGATTACGGCGCCGACGCCCAGCGCGGTGAGCGAGAGCGGGCCCAGGGTGCGTTTGAGGGTGTGCTCGCCAGTGTCTGCGGCTTCGCGCAGCAGCATGTCCATGGGTTTCTTTTTGAACAACGGGTTGCTCATGCTTTGCGTCCTCCGTCCGGTTGCGGGCGCGTCAAAAAGTGAAACTCACCACTGATGAACACTGATAAAAACTGATCAGGGCATTTATATTTGAAATGCCGACCGATATGGACTGCGGTTCGCGCGGATGAAAAATAACATACACGCACGAGGTAGCAACTACTAAATCGTCGGCGTGCGTAAACTCGATCACGTCTGGGTGCTGCGCGCCGCGATCGCTTGCGCTGCTACTGACAGATATTCGCGGGCGCGTTGGGCTGGGTCTGGGGCGTTTAATAGATCGCTAATTATGGCTATGGAGTCGGCGCCGGCTTGGAAGACTGCGGTGGCGGAGTTTATGGTGATGCCGCCGATGGCGACTATGGGTTTGCGCGTCAGTTTTCTGGCTGCGCGGACCAGGTCCAGGCCTACTACTGGGTCGGGATTTTCTTTCGTGGTGGTTGGGTAGATTGGGCCCACAGCTATATAGTCCGCCGAAGTGCGGTCCGCGGCTTTGAGTTGATCGAGATTGTGTGTCGAAATTCCAACCCATTGGGGGGTGGGGCAGAGTTTGCGCGCGGCTTCTACTGGGAGGTCTTCTTGGCCCACGTGAACGCCTGCGGCATGAGTGATGCTGGCGATGTCTGGCCGGTCGTTGATGATGATGCGGGCGTTTTTTGGCGCGGCACCGATCAGGGACGTCGCGATTTCTTGGAATTGGCGTGCGGAAAGATGCTTGGCTCGGAGTTGGATTAGTTGGACGCCAGCATCAGCGAGATTTCGGGAAAGCGACACGAGCGAGTCAGTCGGTTGCGCGGGCGTGGCGTCGAGGATGGCGTATAGGGGCGGAAACAACGGTGCCTCAGCGCTACTTGGCTGCGACCGCGAGCGCACGATCGAGAAAGTGTGTGTCGAATTTGCCCGCTATGAAGTCGGGGTCGGCTAGGATTTTTTTGTGAAGGGGGATGGTGGTCTTGATGCCTTCTACTATGAAGCCTTCGAGCGCGCAGTTCATGCGGGCTATGGCTTCGGCGCGGTCGTTGCCGTGAGCGATTATTTTGGCGATTAGGGAGTCGTAGTAGGGGGGAATTACCGCGTCGGAGTAGCTTGCCGTGTCCACTCTTATGCCGGGGCCGCCGGGGACGCGAAAGGCGGTGATGCGGCCGGCGCTGGGGACGAAGGTCTCGGGGTCTTCGGCGTTGACGCGGCATTCGATGGCGTGGCCGCGAAATTCTATTGGGCCCAGGATGTCGGTGAGTTTTTCTCCGGCGGCTACGCGGATTTGCGATTTTACCAGGTCCACGCCGGTGACCATTTCGGTTACCGGATGTTCGACCTGGATGCGCGCGTTCATCTCGATGAAGTAGAGGTCACCGGATTCTTCGCGGAGGAATTCGACCGTGCCGGCGCTCGAGTAGCCTAGTTTTTTTAGCGCGTCCACTACTTGCTTGCCGATGCGTTTGCGCGTCGGGGCGTCCATTGCGACAGACGGTGATTCTTCCAGGACTTTTTGGTGGCGGCGCTGCAACGAACATTCGCGTTCGCCCAGGTGGACTACGTTGCCGTGCTTGTCGCCGAGGACTTGGAATTCGATGTGGCGGGGGTGCTCGATTAATTTTTCGATATAGACGTTGGGGCTGCCGAAGGCTTGCTGAGCTTCGGCTTTGGCGGTCTGAAACAGGGGGATGAGTTCGCGTGCGTGGCGCACGATTCTCATGCCGCGGCCGCCGCCGCCTTCGGCGGCTTTGATCATTACGGGATAGCCGATTTCCGCGGCGATTTTTTTGGCAGCGTCTTCATCGGGGACTACTCCGGCGCTGCCGGGGATGATCGGAAGTCCGGCGGCGGCCATGGCTTCGCGCGCTTTATCTTTTTCGCCCATCAGGCGGATGGCGTCTGGGGCGGGGCCGATAAAAGTGATGTGCGAAGCTTCGCAGACTTCGGCGAAATTGGCGTTCTCGGAGAGGAAGCCGTAGCCGGGATGGATGGCGTCCACGTTGGCGATTTCGGCAGCGCTGATTACCTGCGGAATGTTGAGGTAACTTTCGCTGCTGCGGGGAGGGCCGATGCAGATGGCTTCGTCAGCGAAGCGGACGTGGAGGGAGTTGCGGTCGGCCTCGGAATAGACGGCGACGGTTTTGACGCCGAGTTCACGGCACGCGGAGAGGATGCGGAGCGCGATTTCGCCGCGGTTGGCGATCAGGATTTTTCGGAACATGGCGGTTGCCTACGGATGATTTATTTGCCCCTGTTAACTAAAACAGGGCGGCTCTGAGACCCGCCCCTACGGAATCTGTGCCGGGTGGTGCTGGAGCGGGCACGACATGCCGTGCCGATAGAAATTCAAAAGCGACTTCAAAGACGCCCGCCTAAAGGCGGCCGCTACGAATTCAAGATCAAGGCAACGTCAAAGCCTGGCGGTCTCAAGACCGCCGCTACAGATTCAAAGGCGGCGGCAATTTTATTTTTTGCGGTGGGGGCGGATGCCGAATAGGGCTTCGCCGTACTCCACCGGGTGACCGTTTTCGACGAAGATGCGGACTATTTCGCCGGCTGCGTCGGATTCGATTTCGTTCATCAGCTTCATCGCTTCTATGATGCAGAGGACCTGGCCAGTTTCTACTTTGGAGCCGACGCTGACGAAGGGATCGGCGTCGGGGCCGGCGGCTACGTAGAAGGTACCGACGATCGGGGACTTCACGATGTGTAGGTCTTCGTGGCGCGTGGTATCTGCAGCCGACGCGTGCTGTACGGAGGCTGGCGCGGCGCCAGAGGCTGCGGCGGACGCGGCGGCTGAGGATGGCGCTTGGCTTGCATGCGGCGCGGCGGAAGCGACCACGATCTCTGGCATTTGGCCGGACGGGAATGCGTATGACGGCGAGGAGGGTTTCTTCAGCCTAATGCGGAAGCCTTGGCGCTCGTATTCGAATTCCTCGAGGCCATGCTTGCGCATGAAGTCCAGTAGCTTTTCGATTTCGGTAAGGTCCACGCCGTGAGCGGGCGAGCCGGATGCTGCCTTGGGAGTCTGTTTTTTCGCCATTTAGAGTTCTAGAAATTCCCGGGAAGCGGTGGTTAAAACCTCCGCGCCGCGGGAGGTTACCAGCACTTCGTCTTCGATTCGTATGCCGCCCATGCCTTCGATATAGACGCCCGGCTCAACCGTTACGACCATGCCCTGCTGGAGCACGGTTTCCTCTGCGCGGCCCAGCCGGGGCATCTCGTGAATTTCGAGGCCCAAGCCGTGCCCGGTGCTATGAGTGAAGTAACGATCCAGGCCCAGACGCTTGAAAACTTTGCGCGCTGCAGCGTCCACGGACGCGGCCGAAACTCCCGGCCGGATGGCGGCGATAGCGGCTTCCTGGGCTTCGAGAACTGCTGCGTAGAGCGAGCGCAGTTTATTATTGCTACGCACCCCAGCACGCGCTCCGACAGCAGACCGTCCCAGGAAGACGGTACGTGTCATGTCGCTACAGTAGTCGCGCAGTATAGCACCCTGGTCAAGGACGACCAACTCGTTTTTCCTGAGGAGCTTGGGCGTGGGCCGGGCGTGGGGCCATGCGGAGCGCGGGCCGGAAGCTACGATGGTTTCAAACGATGGACCGGAAGCGCCTTGCAGCTTCATGGAACGTTCGATATCGGCGGCGACGGCGAGTTCGGAGACGCCGGGTTTTACGTTGCGGACCGCGGAGCTCCAGACGTCGCTGATTAGGCGAGCAGACTGGCGCATTAGCGCGAGTTCTGCTGCGTCTTTCACAGCGCGCAGTCGTTCGATCAGGTCTGGAGCGGAGAGCCAGCGGAGGCGCGCTCCGACTGTTAGTTGCAGCGCGTCCTTCTGAGCGACGGTGAGCTGCGCGGGAGAGAATGCCAGGCGGATGGTGCCGCGACGAGCCTTCAGAGCTTCACCGAGCGCGCGCAGCAGGCCGTGCGGGGCGATGATGGTCGAGGCGTCGTGAACTTCCTGGCGGGCTTGCAGCGTGTAGCGGCTGTCGGTGAATAAAGTGGCGCGAGAATTTTCGAGGAGGAGAATTGCGGCGCTGCCGGTAAAACCGCAGATATAACGGATGTTGGGGAGATGGGTAACGAGCAGCGCGTCAGAACGGAAGGTGGAAAAAGAAAGCCGGAGCCGATCAATCCGGCTCCGGGCTGATTTCGATTGCACAGTTTTTAGGGCCACGACTTACGTACGAACTCCTCGTTTACCAGCTGGTGCCAGCTGCAACTAACCCGGCAGAATGCGCGGGGTCAGGAAGAAGAGAAGTTCCTGGGCCGTGGAGCTGACCGTCGTGTGCTTGAACAGGTTGCCAATTACGGGCAAGCTGCCGAGCACGGGGACTTGTTGAATGTCGGTGCGCTGTTGAGTGACGATCACGCCGCCGATTACCATGGTGGCGCCGTCAGCAACGAGCACTTTGGAAGTGGCTTCTTGCGTGTCAATGGCTGGAATGCCTTCGACGCGTGGGATGGAAGAATCGATCTGGTCGTTCTTGACGTCCACATCCATGTAGATGGTGCCGTCAGAGGTGATCTGCGGCGTGACATCGAGCTCCAACACCGCGTCAACGAATTGGACCGAGACGGTGTTGTTGACGATAGTCTGCACCGGGATCTTGGTGCCCTGCTTGACGATGGATTTTTGGTTGTTCTGGGCCACGATCTTCGGCTTGGAGATGAGCTTGCCGACGCCGCGATCCTCGGCGGCAGTGATGATCATGTCCAGGGCGAAATTGGCGTTGGCGAACGAATAGGCAAAGCCGCTGGTCGGTGTGGACGCGCCCAAGTTGGTGATCAACGGAGCCGAGCCCGACGTGAGCGGCGGAGTTCCGACCGCGAACGGCGGAGCGGGCGTGTGAATGATCGGGCTGGTGCCGACGGCGCTGGCGCCACCGATGGTGCTGCCGTGCGCGCCGAGACCGAGACCGAACTGAGTGCCGATTTCACGCGAGAAGGAGCGGTTGGCTGCGACGACGCGCGCTTCGATTTCGACTTGTTGCGATTTGCGGTCGAGCTGGCGCAAGAGGTTATCGAGCACCGGGAGGACCGTGGGAATGTCGCGGATGATTAGAGTGTTGGAGCGGGAATCGGCCAGAATATCGCCGCGCGAAGAAAGGAACTTCTTTAGCGTGGGAACCATGTCCGAGGCCTTCGCGTAGCTGAGGACGCGCGTGGTGGTGACCACGTCGGCGGCTTCGGATTGCGCTTTGGCAAGCTCTCGGTTCTGTTCGGCTTCATGCTTCAAGGTTTCCTTGGTGGCGATGCGCAGGACGTTCCCGTCGAGCTGCTTATCGAGACCGTTGTTCTTGAGAACGATATCCAGGGCCTGATCCCACGGTACATCATCGAGAACGATGGTCAGGCTGCCCTTCACGGCGGGGTCCACGACGACGTTCAATCCGCTGATTTCGTGAATGAGGCGGAAGAAGTCGCGGAGGTCAACGTCTTTCAAGTTAACCGAGATAGGCTCGCCGGAATAGCGGGAAGCAGGAGCGGGAGTAGGAGCCTGTTGCGCGGCTGAGGAAGCGGCCGATGCGGAGCTGGTGCTGTCGCTGATTTCGGTATAGCCCGTATTCGCAGATGCTGGCTTCGTCGCGGCGGCTGCGGGCTGAGGCGTAGGCGCAACCGGGACAGCGAGGGCCGCAGAAGGTTGCGTCAAGGCTGTGGGAAGAGCGGCTACCGGGGTCGGAACACGTGCCGGGACATTCGCCGGTACAATCGCCGCAGGCGCTGCCGGGGCGTTGATCGCTTTGGTAGTGGTTACGTCGTCCGGCTCATTGTTCGCGGCTGGAGCGGAGTCACTTGCGCCACCGGATGCCGGGGTCGCGGATTCGGCGCGGAAGGCGACGGTGACAGCGTTGCCGGAAGCATTGACGTTGTAGCGAGCAGGGGTGCGCAGATCAATGACGATACGCGAAACCTGCGGAGTGAATTGAGCGAGACGGATTTCTTTCACGGGGTCGAGATTGCTGGCGATATTCTTTTCGCTGGTCTTCAGGTGCGCGTCGGAAAAATCCAGGACGATGCGATCCGGATTGTGCAGGCGGCTGACGTGATAGTTCAGCTTGGCGCTGCCGACGACATTGACTTCGGTCTGTGCGCCAACCTGAGCAAGGTTCACCTGTTCAATATTTTGAAAGTCCGCGGGAGTGGCCTTGGAGTCCGACGGCTTCGCGGCGATGCGCTTCAGCGCGGCGGGAGCGGGCTTCGGGGCCGGAGGGGCGGTAACGGCCACCGGCTCCGCGGAGGCATCGGCGTTACCGTTGGCGGAAACGAAGAGCGTTAGCTCCTGATTGCCATTGCGCGCGAGACGCGGAGTGATGCCGGGCCGCAGCAGGATCTCCAAGCGCACCACGGGCTTTTGGCCAGCGGAGTAGGTGGTGAGGCGGTAGCTCTTAACGAGCTCCGAGGGCACCACGCGAGCGCCGGAAGAATCGCCGGCCGACACGCCGGACAGGTCGAGCACATAGAGGCTCTCACTGGGGCGGTAGGTGGTGTATTCGAAGGGGCCGTTCGCCTGAGCATCCAGGGTCACGGCGCCGTCTTTCACCACGGCCTTAACATGCACCACCGGCAAATCACTGGCCGATAGCGCTCCATTCGACAAAATCAGGGCTGCCGCCACGAACGCAGTCAGGCCCCACGCCCTCCGCATAATCCTCATTGCTGCTCTCCTGCACTCGGGTAGATTCGTTTCGTAACGA
>Ga0210390_10000457_pt1 | contig 44588 bp, 28 predicted proteins | sample IncBWH11OmetaG_FD_161050 | JGI IMG/M metagenome (GOLD analysis project Ga0210390, IMG submission 161050) | Forest soil microbial communities from Barre Woods Harvard Forest LTER site, Petersham, Massachusetts, United States - Inc-BW-H-11-O ... | reverse complement strand
CGATCACCGTCTCGAGATTGAACGAGCCGGCCAACAGTCCCACACCCAAGACCGAGAGCCCCAGCGGAATTTCGTAGCTAACGACTTGGGCGCTCGAGCGGAGGCTGCCCAGCGCGCTGTATTTGTTGTTCGACGCCCAGCCCCCCAAGATCACGCCGTACACGGCCAGGCTGGTTACGGCGAACACGAACAGAATGCCGATGTCGAGATTGGGCGCGATGGCATAGGGAAATCCGCCCGGCGCCGACGCCGGCGGGCCAAACGGCACGACCGAGAAAGCCAGCATCGTGGTGAAGACGGAGATCGTCGGGGCGACGATAAACAGCGTTTTGTCAGCCGTCGCGGGGATCACGTCTTCTTTGAGGACGAACTTGATGCCGTCGGCCACCGATTGCAGCAGCCCGAACGGGCCGACGCGGTTGGGGCCGATGCGGTCCTGAATCCGGGCCGAGAGTTTGCGCTCGATCCAGATCAGGTACATGCACGTGGTGAGCACGCCCCCCAGCACGACCACGATCGCGATGATCGCGTGAATCCAATTCATGGCTTGGCTCCGGCGGCCGCCGGGGGCTGTTGCGTGGAGAGATGCGGCGGAGGCGGCGCGGGCGGGCCCGAAGCAGGTGGAGCGTGGGGGACCGTCGGAGCGGGAGCCCACGTCGACAACGCTCGGTCCAATCCGTCGGACGGACCGGCACTCGCACCGTCGGCGCTCGCGTGCCCCAGCGGACCGAGACGTCCGGCCCGCAATCCGGCCAGCGCGGGAATCTCCGTGCCGATTTCCGTTCGCAGGGTCGGCGCATGAAACAGACCGCGGCGGCCGCTCAGCTCCATGAGAATGCGGCCGTCAGTCCAGCACTCGCCAGGACCGCGGACCGCGCGATGAATTTCCTGGGCCAGCCCAGCGTGATTGACGAACGTGCCGTCCTTCTCAGCGAAGGAGCCGCCCGGCAACAGGTAGTGGGCCAGCTCACTCGCGGGCGAGGGCAGAATATCCTCCACGATGAGCAGGTTGAGCGCGGCGAGCCAGGTGCGGTCTGCATCGGTCAGCCAAGGGAGCCGATATCCGCCGACCGCGTAGAGCGCGTCGACGCGGCCGGCCGACAGTTCGGACTTGATCACGTCGAACGTGACGACTTTCCCCTCGAAGTGCTGCAGCACGGCCGACACACCCGCGCGGTTGGGACATTTTTCGGCGCGGATCGTAAACAGTGTTTTTTCCAGCGGACGTCCGTCGAACCCTTTGGGATAGCGGTCATCCTCCCCCTCGATCGGCACGGGGCCGAGCGCCAAGCGCACTTGGGGCGAGAGGGACTTCAGATATTTCGCAAGCAGAAACGCTTCTTCGACGGTCATCCAGGGCGACAAAAGGCCGACGACGCCGGCGGCGTTCGTTTGCACGGCCTCTTTGAGCGCCGAGCGAACGCCTGCGAGCACGGTGGGCCAGTCGTTCGACTTCGGCCCGGCTTTGGGGCGGGCCAGCGGCTCACCCAGCCGATCCGGATGATGCACGTACTTGAAGCCGAAGCGACCCTCGTCGCACATGAAGTGGCCTTGGGCCTGCGGATTGTAGCGCGGCCGCAGCCGATAGACGTGGTCGTTGTTTTGATCGACGGTGATGCTACAACCCGTGCTGCAGTTGGGGCAGACGCTCTCCTTCATCTGCAGCCACCAGACCCTCTGCTTGTAGAGGAAGTCCTTGCTGCACAGCGCGCCGACCGGGCAGATGTCGACGACGTTGCCCGCCAGCTTGTTGTTGCACGGGTTGCCCGGAAAGATGTCGATTTCCGAGTGGCTGCCCCGGTTGATGACTTGCAGCTCGGCCGTGCCCGCGATCTCGCGGGTGAACCGCACGCAGCGCGAGCACATCACGCAACGGTCGGTAAACAGCGTGATCTCGTTACCGATGTGATCTTTGTCCGGCCGGTGGATTTTGGGCTCGTGCAATCGCGAATGGGCGTGGCCGTAGCGATAGCTGTAGTCCTGCAGCCAGCATTCGCCGGCCTGGTCGCAGACCGGGCAGTCGAGTGGGTGATTGAGCAGCAGGTACTCGAGCGTTTGCGCCTGCGCGGCCTTCACCTTGTCGCTGTTGGTGACGATGACCATGCCGTCTTTGACGGGCGTCTGACAACCGGGCACGAGCTTGGGGCCCATGGCGATGGTGCCGTCCGGCTTTTTCTCGCCGGTCTCGACCAGGCACATGCGGCAGCTGGCAACGACCGTCAAGGCCGGGTGCCAGCAGTAGCGCGGCACTTCGACTCCGACCCGGTCGGCGGCCTGAATCACGTTCAGCCGCTCGCTCGCGCCGATTTCGACCGGAGTGCCGTTTACGAGGACGGTCCCCATCAGTTCCTCACGCCGTCACCGCGACCGCTTTGCGGCCGCTCTGGATGTATTGCTCGAAGTCGCCGCGGAATTTCTCGATCGCGTTCTTGATCGGCCACGCGGCGCCGTCGGCCAGACCGCAGATCGTCGTGCCGGGAATCGTCCCCATCGACTGGGCGATTTCCGTCAGCGTATCCAAATCCTTCAGGGTGCCGTGACCTTCCCGAATTCGCTGCAGGATCTTGCGCGACCAGTCGGTCCCCTCGCGGCAAGGCGTGCATTGGCCGCACGATTCGTGAGCCATGAACCGACAGCAGTTGAAGAGCACGTCGACCATGCTGGTCTGATCGTCGACCACGATCACTGCGGCCGTTCCCAGTCCCAGACAGCCGACCTTGCCGGGCCCGTTGAAGTCGAGCGGCGTATCCATCTCCGCCGCGCTCAAGAAGCCCATGCTGATACCGCCCGGCACGCAGGCCTTCACCTTGCGGCCCTTCCACACGCCACCGCCGTATTCATCGACCAGCGCTCGCGCGGTGATTCCCAGCGGCAGTTCCACGCAGCCGGGCTGATTGACGTGCCCGCTGATGCAGTAGAGCTTAGGGCCCAGGCTGCCGGCGTCGCGCGGGTTGTTCGGATCGGGAGGCACACCGATCGAACGGAACCAGTCGATGCCCCGCTCGATGATGTGCGGCACGCAGGCCAGCGTTTCGATGTTGTTGACGATCGTCGGCTTGCGGAAGAGGCCTTCGACGGCCGGAAACGGCGGCTTGATTCGCGGCCAGGCCCGCTTCCCTTCGAGACTTTCCAAGAGCCCCGTCTCTTCGCCGCAGATATACGCTCCCGCTCCGCGATGCAGGTAGACGTCGAGCGAGAATTCGGTCCCCAGGATGTTCTTGCCGAGCAGATTGTTCGCGTAGCACTCTTTGATCGCCCGATCGAGCGTGCGGTACGAGCGGCCGAACTCGTAGCGCAAATAGAGGTAGGCCGTGTGGCACTTGATGGCGTGGGCCGCAATGATGATCCCCTCGAGGATCTGATGCGGGTCGTGCTCCATCAGGATGCGGTTGTTGAACGTCCCCGGCTCGCTCTCGTCGGCATTTATGCACAGATAAATCGGGCCCGGATGGTCCTTGGGCAAAAAGGTCCATTTGACGCCCGTGGGAAAGCCGGCGCCGCCGCGGCCGCGAAGGCCCGAGTCTTTGACGATTTTGGTGACTTCGTCGGGGGCGAGGCCGAGCGCCTTTTTGACCGCCTGGTAGCCGCCGTCGGCGCGGTAGCCGGCGAGCGACTGGCCGCTCTCCTTGCCGACTCGTCGCATCAGTACGGGTTCAAACGTCGCCACGTGGTTGCCTATTCAGTCCGAGTTCACTTCAGGTTTTGAATCAAATCGCTGGCCGAGGCGGTCGTCATGTTCATGTGGCACTCGTCATCGACCAAGAGACAGGGAGCCCCCTCGCAGGCCCCCAGGCACTCGGCGAATTCGAGCGTGATCTTGCCGTCGCCGGTCGTTTCGCCCAGCTCGGCGCCGAGCTTCGAGCTTAGTTCTTCGAGTAATTCCTCGCCGCCGCGGAGGGCGCACGACAAGCTGCGGCAGATCCAGACGCGATGCTTGCCCAACGGGGCCGATTCGTCGCGGAAGAAACCGTAAAAGCTCAGTGTGTCGTAGACCTCGGCCGGCGGCAGCTCGAGGAGCGTGGCCACCTCGCGGATGGCGTCGGACGAAACGCAGCGATGCTCGTCCTGCACGATGTGGAGCGCCGGCAGCGTGACGGCCCGCTTGTTCGCATATTTGACGAACTCGGCCCGAATCCGCTGCTTAATCTCCTCGGACAAGGCGCTCATCGGTCCAACTCCGCCGCGATGATGTTGAGGCTCCCCAGCACGGCCACCACGTCGCTCAGCGTGTGTCCTTTGATCAAGTGCGGGAAGACCGCGAAATGGATGTACGACGGCGGCCGCGTCCGCGCCCGATAAGCTTTGATCGTACCGTTGCCGACGATGTAGTAGCCCAGCTCGCCGTTGGCCGTTTCCTGCGCCGAGTAGATTTCTTCGACCGGGGCCAAAAAGCCGCGGTTGGGAATGATCGTCTCGAAGTGGCGGATCAGCCCTTCGATGCTCTGATAGACCTCTTGCTTGCCGGGCATGATGGCGCGGCCCTCGGCGTCGACGTTGATCGGTCCGCCGGGCAAGTTCTCGATCGCCTGCTCGATGATTTTTTGCGACTCGAGCATTTCCTGCATCCGCACCATGTAGCGGGAGTAGCAGTCGCAGCCGTCGGAGCAGACAACCTTGAAGTCGAAATCGGGATAGGCGAGATAGGGCTCGTCTTTGCGAAGGTCGCGGACGACGCCGCTGGCGCGGGCGACGGGGCCCGAGCAGCTGAAATTGATCGCGTCCTCGCGCGTCAGCACGCCGACGCCGCGCAACCGTGACATGAAGATGCGGTTGCGGGTGAGCAGGCGGGTGATTTCGGCCACTGCCGCGGGGAAATGGGCGGCGAAATCGCGGACGAGGTTCACCCACTTGTCATCCACGTCGTACATTACGCCGCCCACGCGCATGTAGCTCGAGTGGAATCGCTGTCCCGAGGCGAACTCGCAGATGTCGTAGATCTTTTCTCGCTGCTTGAAGGCGTACAAGAACGGCGTGAAGGCGCCCAGGTCGAGCGCGGCAGCACCGACGCAGAGCAGGTGATCGTGGATCCGCATCAGCTCGGCAAAGATTGTGCGGACGTATTTACAGCGGGGCGTGATCGTGACGCCGACCAGCTTTTCGACCGTTTGGATCCAAGAGAGCTCGTTGGCGACCGGCGAGATGTAGTTCATCCGGTCGACGATGGTCACGTACTGATTGAAGTCGAGGTCTTCGCCCAGCTTCTCGAAGCCGCTGTGCAGGTAGCCGATATCGGGCACGGCCCCGACGATCGTTTCACCGTCGAGCTTGAGGATCAGGCGCAGCGTGGTGTGGGTGGCCGGATGCTGCGGACCGAAGTTCAGCGTCCACAGATACTCCTGGTCGTCTGAGTCGGCGTCGCTGAGCTCGGAAAGTTGCAGGGACATAGTGGTGATCGACTGCCGCGGGCCTCAAAGAATCGCAATGCACGGACCGGCGGGGCCGGCCGCTCGCCGTCGGCTCAACTTTCGGCGCGGGTGATGACCGGAAAGTTATGGCGCTCGCCGCGGCCACGCAAGGGATAGTCCTTACGAAGTGGAAAGGCCGTAAATTCTTCGGGCATCAGGATCCGTTTCAGGTTGGGGTGACCGGCGAACCGAATGCCGAACATGTCGAACACCTCGCGCTCCATCCAGTCCGCCCCGCGCCACAAGGGGTACGCGGACGGCAGTGTCAGGTCCGGTTCGTCGAGGTGGGTGCGCACGTAAATCCGCTCGGCCGTCGACGTGTTCGCCAGGGCGTAGAACACGCGGAAGCGGTTGCGAGCGTCGGGATATTCAAGCAGGTCGACCGCGGTGATATCGACCAACAGGTCGAATCCACAGTCGTTCTTGAGAAAAGTCAGCACGCCGGTGACGTCGGCCGGGGGGATGTCGAAACGCGTGTTGTCGCGAAATTGGCTGCTGGCGAAGCCTTCGCCGCTAAATCGCTGTTTCAGCCGCTCGATGGTGCTCATGGAGGTCATTGAGTGGGTGGGGCCGTCCGTTGTTGCTGAGCCAGCGCTTCATCCCCCGCTTTTGCCAGCAGGAAGTCGCGGCTGCGGCGCAGTTCCTCGAGCGACAAGGGGGCGGGCCCCTCGGCCGTACGGCGGTCCGCGAATTCCGTCCCGTTTAGCGTGCCGTGCTTCTTGATCGCGTCTTGCAGCTCGATGATCGAGTTCAACAGCTGCTCGGGCCGCGGCGGGCAGCCGGGAACGTAGATATCGACCGGGATGAAGCGGTCGACGCCCAGCACGACGGCGTATGTGTCGAACACGCCCCCCGTGCAGGCACAGGCCCCCATCGAAATGCACCATTTGGGCTCGGGCATCTGCAGCCAGATCCGCTGCAGTACGGGGAGCATCTTCATCACCACGCGGCCGGCGACGATCAACAAGTCGCACTGCCGCGGGCTGAACCGCATCACTTCCGCGCCGAAACGGGCGATGTCGTACCGGGACGAGGCGGTCGCCATCAGCTCGATGCCGCAGCAGGCCGTGGCAAACGGCATCGGCCAGAGGCTATTGGAGCGGGCCCAGTTTGCGGCCGCGTCCAGTTGCGTCATGAAGACATTGTCGGAGGTTATCGCCACTGAAAGACCCCTTTCCGCCAGGCGTAGACGTAAGGGATCAGCAACGTCAGCACGAAGGCCACCATTACCCAAAAGACGTCGCGCCGCATTTCGACCGGCACGCCGCCATTGTCTGCGTACGCGCTCACTGCCCAGGGAAAGAGGAACAGCAATTCGACGTCGAAGAGCAGGAACAGGATGGCAATCAGCGAGAATTTGACGTCAAACGGCTGCCGCGCGTCCGCGATCGGATCCATGCCCGATTCGTAGGGCATGTCCTTCACTGCCGTCTTCCGCTTCGGACCGATCGTGTGGGCCAAAATCAGGTTGACGATGCAAAACGCGACCAGCACGGCCGCAAACAGCAGAATCGGTTCGAAGGAGTGGAGATGGTCGCCCACGGATCTCTTGGTTCTTCTAGTTCAGCACGTTCTTCCAGCAGAACCGGCAAACGGAGCCCCGGCCAGTCCGACGCTCAGCACACGCAAACTGCGGCGCACGCCGTCAAACGCAAGCGGCGTTACAACAAGACCGGCCGCGAGAACGCCTTCGCGTCAACCAGCGAGCCGGCTGCCGCCGCGATTCTAGCCAGCGGTCCGCCGCTCGACAAGCGGGCCGCGTCGCGCACTTTGGCCGGCCGCCGACACCGCTTCAGGAGCGATCCGCGCCGTGGCGCAAACGCGTCAAGAGCTTCTCCGCGTCTTCGACCGAAATGCTGTCCTTGCCGCCGCTGATGCGGTCGAACATGTCCTGAAATCGCGGCGGGACTTCGTCGCGCGAGATTTTCCCGTCGTGGTTGGCGTCGAGCCCCTTGAGCATTCCGGCGAGTCCCTCCCGGTTCAGACCTCCGCCCGCCCCCAGCCCGCGACCTTCGCGCCGGCGAGAGCCGCGGCCGTTTTCCATCTGCGTGCCTTTGGGCACTGACAGATCGAAGTAGCCGATCATCATCTCTTCGTACGTCTGGTCGCCCCAGAAGACGGGAGTCTTGGGGTTCGGGTTGTTGAGGTTTTCTTCCGAGTTGTCGAAGTGGGCGATGGCGTGGATGCGCGTGCCGGCCGGGAACGACAGGGGCTTCACCTCGCGGTAGGCCGTCTGCCAGTTGAAGTCGTACTTCGGCACATCGAGCAGCGTCTCGCGTTTGCCGTTCGGGAAGACGGCCTCGTAGAAGAACGATTTGCCGCGGAGGTGCATGTGCGGCATGAACGTCAAAATCTGCGTTCCCTCGGGCAGGCGGTTCGACGTCGCGTCGACCCGGTAATTGTCGGCCCCGGCGGGGATGGCAAACATCAGGTTGGTCGCGGCGACCGTTTTCACTTCGCGAGTGATGCTCTTCGGATCGGCGAACCATAGCCCGATTCGCGTGACGTCGTCCTGGGCCGTGCCGTTGGGCGTGTAGTGGATCTGGAACGTGAGGGACGAGCCGGCCGGGATGCACTTGGCCATGCCCTTCGCATACGGAATCGGCCGCAGGCCGGGAACGTAGGCGGCCAAAAATCCCTGACCCGCGACGCCGTCGCCAAAGCCCCCGCGATTCGAGCGGCAATGCACGAGTACGTGATGCACGACGGCCCGGTTGCCCGGCATCACCTCGGCCATTTCGACCCACTTGTCCTTCGTGAAACCGGTTTCGACGCGGAAATGCTGGTAGCGCAGCACGCCGTCCGCCTTCACGTGGTACGGCTCCGGGCTCATGGCCAGGACCAGATCGGGCGCCCGATCGTGGTGCCAGCCCGTCGACGGGAATGTCGGCGCGGGGGGCGTCTCTTTCGGATCGCCCTGAGGAGCGCCGGCGGCGACCCATTCATGAATCTCACGCCGCTCTTCGTCGGAGAGCCGGCGATCGTCGGCGAACTTGCCGTGCTTTGGATCCGCGTGCCACGGCGGCATTCGTCCCTGGTCGACCACCTCGGCAATCATCTCGGCCCAACCCGAGGCGTCGTCGTAACTCGTCAGCGAGAAGGGAGCGATATCGCCGGCGTGATGGCATTCGACGCACCGCTTGTTGAACAGGCGGGCGATCTGATTCGAATAGGTGACGGACGCCTGTGCCTGCGGCTCGTGCGCGCGGCCGATCAAGCAGCCGACGGCCGTCGTCTCGGCCACCGTGACGTCGTGACCGGAGAGCAGCTCATCGATCGCCAGCTTGAGGTCCTGACGCTTGGCTTCCTTCCGCGCAAAACCGACGCCGTACTGATCGTCGATGCGGCCGTGATAGCGGACCGCCCGATGCCGATCGAGGACAAAAACTGTCGGGTTACGCGTCGCGCCAAACTGGCGGGCCACTTCGTTCTTGACGTCCCGCAGCACGGGAAACTCGAGGTGGGCCGTGCGGGCGTAAGCGGTCAATTCGGCCAGCGAGTCTTGCACGTTGGAATCGATGGCGACAAAGGCCACGCTCTTGCCGGCATAGCTCGTCGCTAACTGCGCCAAGCGGGGACCGTAGAGCTTGGCGAGCGGGCACTCGGTGCCCACGAAGGCCACGACTACGACCTCTTTATCCTTCTGGGCGTCCAGCGACCATTTTTCGGCGTGGATGTCGGCCAGCGTGAAATTGGCGATCGTCGGGCGACTTTGCGGATTCTGCACCGCCGGGGATTTTGACGGAGGGGACGCCGACAGCGAAGGTGAAGTCAGTAACAGGCCGATTAAGCCGAAACCGGAGACGACGCCAGCACGCATTGTTTTTCTTCCTCGCTCCGCCAGGGCGCGACCGGAGAGGCTGTTTGGGTGGGGCTTGATTGGGGATTTCTATCGCTACGGCCGCGGCAAGGCCGTCCCGATATCGTACGACGGCGGTCAACTGCCGCCAATTCTGAACCGGCAAATCCGGGGTGCCAAATCACGGGGGCGGCCGCTCGGCCTCAAAATGCCCGGGCAAGTTTATCGTCAGCGTGGGCGCGACGGGATTGCACGAGTAGGCTGAAGCGAACTTTTTCGGCCGTCTGCCGGCGCCGCCCGCCGATGACGGCGTTTTCACTCATTTTCTAGGTTTCGCGGGTTACAGAACCCGCAGGATCTTCAGCGATGACGATGCGGGAACTCTATTTCGTCCTGTCCGGCCTGCACATGTTCTCGATGGTCGTGACGGGCATTCTGTGGACCTTGCTCGATCTTAAGGTGGCCCCGTCGCTCAAGCCGCACTTCCGCGACATCCGGGCCGTTCACTTCGGTTCGCTCTACCTGGTCCCCTGGTTTCTCGGCCTGGCTTACGCCTTCGACCGGCTCAAAATCCCCGAATGGCATCAAGCCTTCTTCCCGATCGGGCTGGGGGCACTCGTCTTCTTTTCGGGGTTGGGATACGTCTTTCCACGTCCGCCCGGACTCGATCCGTTTTATTACTGGACCAAGGGCTGGGCGATGGTGCTGTCCATGATCGGCCTGGCCGCCTTGGTCTTCGCGGTGTTTTGGACCGCCGCGGTCCTGGTCATCTACGCCGTCGCGAGATAAAAACCGTCTTTGGCCTGCGGCAACGTCGGCCCACGCGACGACCGGTCCCGCTCGGTGTTCGCGAACTGCGCGACGTCCGCGCCGTGAACCTGTGCTCCCTCCCGGTGAGGCAATCTGTCGATGGACGGACATGACGCGTCCGGCATTCCGCCGACCACGGCCAGCGCCCGTTCGTCACACATTCCCGTCCCTTCGCACCCGCTCAAGTGGTTGCCCGAATTCTGGAGCCTCGCTCGCAAGCGGTTTCGGCCGCAGGGCCGAGTGATGTTGCTCTCGGTGCTGGTAGGAGTGATCGCCGGACTCGGGGCGATCGTCTTCTATCTCGCCTGCCAGTATGTGTTTCACTACGCGCTCGAAGACTGGGCCGGCTATCGGCCGACTCCGCCCGGCGGAGAGCCGTCGCTGTTTCCCGAGTCGACGACCCCGTTTCGGCCCTGGATGCTCTTGCTCATGCCGACGTTGGGCGGCCTGTTGAGCGGTCTCTTGGTCTTCTCGATCGCTCCGGAAGCGGAAGGACACGGGACCGACGCGGCCATCGCGGCCTACCACTTCCACCAGGGTTTGATCCGTCCGCGGGTGCCCCTCGTCAAAATTGTCGCGAGCGCCCTCACCTTGGGCACGGGCGGCTCGGGCGGACGCGAGGGACCAATCGCCCAGATCGGCGCCGGCTTCGGCTCGTTTTTGGGAACTGTGCTGCGATTGCGCCCCGTCGAGCGTCGCACGCTGATGGCGGCGGGCATGGGCGCCGGCGTGGCCGCCATCTTCCGCGCGCCGTTGGCCGGTGCGCTCTTCGCCGCCGAGGTCCTCTACCGCTCGCCCGACTTCGAGTCAGAGGTCATCATTCCGGCCGGGCTGGCCAGCGTCGCCGCGTATTGCACATTCGGGATTAAGTTCGGCTGGGCACCGCTGTTTTCGATTCCCGACGACGTCAGGCACATGCTGACCTTTAATTCGCCGTTGCGGCTGCTTTCGTATTTGATCCTGGCGCTGTTGATGGTCGTTTTGGCCATGGTTTATACGCGGACCTTTTACGGGCTGACGCACCTCTTTCACAGATGGAAAATCCCCCGTCACTTCAAGCCAGCCGTCGGCGCGTTTGCGAGCGGCCTGCTGGGACTCGTCCTGTACTACCTGGTCGGCCGCGACCAGAGAGTGCTGGCCGTGCTTTCGTTTGGTTACGGCAGCTTACAGGAGGCGATGACCCTTCCGGCCGAACACCATGCGAGCCTGTGGCTCGCACTGGTGCTGGCGCTGATTGCATTGGGCAAAATCCTCACGACGGGATTGACGATCGGCAGCGGCGGTTCCGGGGGCGTGTTCGGCCCGTCGATGGTCATCGGCGGCTGCGGTGGAGGCGCGCTGGGGATCTTACTCCACTGGATTCGCCCGTGGCTCGCGCCGCATCCGGGCTCGTTCGTGATCGTGGGAATGGCAGGGTTCTTCGCCGCGGCTGCCAAGACTCCCTTCTCGACGATGGTGATCGTCAGCGAAATGACCGGCAACTACGACTTGCTGCTGCCAACGCTCTGGGTTTGCGCCATTGCATTCCTGCTCTCCGACGAACAATCGATCTATAGCTCGCAAGTGGAAAGCCGTTCGCGTTCGCCGGCTCACCAAGGGGACTACGTCCGCGAAGTGTTGACGGGTCTGCAAGTCAGCCAGTTTGTCTCTCCGCACAAGGTGCCGGTGGTCCGTCCCGAGGACCGGCTGGAGCACGTGCTGGGAGTGATGACGAGCACGTCGTGCAACGCGCTGCCGGTGACCGACGCGGACGGCCGCCTGCTGGGCGTGTTGAGCTTGGAGGAGGCGCATCTGGCCGCGCAGTCGCCCCACTCGCGCTCGATGATCCTGGCGGCCGACTTGATGCGGACGGACGTCGACGCGCTGCACCTGGAAGACCGGGTCGATCGGGCGCTCGAGCTCTTTGTCGAAAACGACCTCACAGCCCTGCCCGTCATCGACGGCACGACCGACCGCAAGGTGCTGACTGGTGCAGCGCTCGGACATCTCGAACGCCTATTTACGGCACGTCCACGGACTGGTCGAGGATCAGCTGGCGCCCGCCGCGGCGAATCGATCGGTGAATCGAATCGATTAACATTGAACAAGGTCCGAACGTGATGACGACCCGTCGGCGCGCGACGCGAGCGGCTGCCCTTTCGTTGCTCATGATGCTGAGCGGGGCAAGCGCCACTGCAGGCGACGGACCCGCTCCCAAACCAAAATTCGCACCGCCGGCCGCCCGGATGAGCGTCGCGACCGCCAAAAACCGGGCCTACATCCGCACGTATTTGAATCTCTCCTACAAGAGCGGCTGCAAAGCCTGCCTGTTGGATTTGGCGATCCCCGACCAGTCGCACGAAGGTCCGTTTCCGACGATCGTCGTCATTCACGGCGGCGGCTGGATCACGGGAGACAAATCGAGCTTCGCCTCCGATGAGCACCACGTCCCGGCCAACATCGTCGACTTTGCCCGGTTGGGCTTCGCCGCGGCGACGATCAACTACCGCCTGTCGAAAGAGGCCCCCTATCCGGTCGCGCTCGACGACTGCCGGGACGCTGTCCGCTGGCTGCGACAACATGCCGCAGAATACGGGCTCGATGCCCGGGAGTTCGGCGCTTGGGGTAACTCGGCCGGCGGACATCTCGCGCTCATGTTGGCCGCCTGCGAAGATCCCGCAGATCGGAATCAACCGCTCGAGCGGTCGAGCCGCGTGCAAGCGGCCGTGAGCGACAGCGGACCGATCGACTTAGTGGCGGACTATCGTCGCGGAACTTTGCGAGAAGTGATCGGTCGCTTTATGGGCGGTCCGCCCGAGGGCGACCGCGCGGCCCGGTACGAGCAAGCCTCTCCCGGGCACTATGTGGCCGCGCAGGGACCGCCTCTCCTCTTAATTTACGGTGAGATCGACCCCCAGGTCGGCGTCGAGACGGCCGATCGCTATGTGGCCGCGCTGTCCGCGGCGGGCCGGCACGATCTGACCTACCTGCGGCTTGCGCATGTCGACCACTGCCCGCACTCGATCCAGTGCGTACCCTACGTGACCGACGCCGTGGATCAGTTCTTCCTGCGAACTCTGCGTCCGCGCTGATCCGCCAACGACGCGAGATTCGCAGTGCCTTAGCCCATCCGGCGCCGCGAGCGCGGTTGGCGCACGGGCTCTTCGTCCGCGTTCCGCTTCACCTGGTACTTGGCGAACAGCCGATCGGCCCATTCGCTCACCAGTCGTTGCTCGGCCGGAGCGTTCAAATACTCGTACGTCGAGTGGCCGAGGAAACTGCCGAAGAAGTTCTCCTTCATGAAGCGGGCGCGAAACGCGGCCATTTCTTCCGCGTTCTCCGGGTGCCGGTTCTTGACGCGGACGACGTAGAAGATCGAGCCGCCCATATTCGGGACGGCCTTGACGTCGCCGACTTTCATCTCGTCGAAGACGGTCTTCATGAACGCGTCGTCGGCTCCTTTGACCCCCGCGATGTCGGACAGCTTGGGCATCGTATCTTGCATCAGGCCCTGCGGTGCGGTGGAGCTAGTCGTGTACCAGGAGAAGGGCGCCGTCGGCAGGACGACGAGCGACGGCCCCTTGGGCTTGTTCGTCACCGTCTGCCCGGCGAGGGCCTCCGTCATCGGCTTGCTGTTCTTGCGGGCAACGTCCGCCAGCTCTTTGGCACGCGTGTCGGCGGCCTTTTCGGCGAACGTGGCGATCTGCCAGCCGCGGACGACCTGTTCGCGCACGCCTGGCTCGTCGAGCGACGGCACGTGATCGGGAACGTCTTCCACCTTCCAGAACGCGAAACGATGCGCGTCGTGATCGTCCGCCTGGGCCGGCTGGAACAGAGTTTCCGGCGTCGTGCCAAAGACTTCCTGCAGCACGCCGATCGGTTCGCGATTCTGGAACGGATTATCGAGGGGCTCCGAGGCCGCGGCGATCGGGTACTTGTCGACCGCTTCGTTGAGCTCCATGGGAGAGAGCAGCGGCGTGATCCCGTACTTGAGACCCTGCTTGGCCGCGTAATCTTTGAGCGCCTTGGTCCGCTCTTCGGCGTTCATCGCCGGCGTGCCGCCAATTTCCGCCGGGATCAATTGCTCGCCCAGCTTCTTCATAAAGTCGTAGCCGGCCTGGACGCGAGCCTTCATGACTTCGACCGTCCGATTGCGGAGGATCTGGTCACGGATCTCGCGCTGCAGCAGGTCATCGAGCGGACGAAATTCCGGTTCGGTTTCCGCTTTGGCCGCTCCACTGGTCCGCGGCATTGCTGGTGGCTTCGGCTCGCGCGGCTGGGAGGCGGCAGGAGCGCCCCGTCCGGTCTTGGTCGTCGGGGCCGCCGGTTTGGCGTCGTTCTTGCCGGCTTCGCTCTTGGGGGCTGGTTTCGCTGGAGGGGCCGTCTGGTAGGCGACCTGGATCGGACGGTCGAACGGTCCGTCGGCGAGAGCCAGCATTTCGCCGTCATGGCTGCCGGTTCGCGCGGGACGATCGTTCATCGCGCCCGACTTCGAGTTTTTATCGCCGCTCTTTTGCGGTGCCGGCGTCGACTTGGAACTGCTGGGTGCCGCCGGAGTGGCGGGCGGCGCGGTCGTCGGTGCATTCGGCGCGGGGAGAGTCGGAGCGGTGGGCTGCTTGGCCGGCGGCGGCATTTTCGGCGACACCGGTGCGGGCAACACGGGTGCGGCCGGCGCCGTCAGTCCGGGATCGGTCAGCACATTGGGCGTCTCCATCAGCGGATTGACGCTGGAAGAACCGGCGGGCGGCCGATTGCGGTATTCCTGCTTGTGGTCCTCATAGTACTTTTTGACTTCGGCATCGCTGACCGGCTTGGCGGCGACCTGCTTTTCCAACTCGGCAAAGTCGGCCTCGAGGTATTCGATCCGCGCACGCCTCGGCTGCATCAGGCCGGGCGCTCCTTGAGCCTGGGGCGCAATTCCCTTCCAGGCGTCGTAGTACTTGCGGATCTCTTCGTCGCTCGGCTTCGGGGCCTCGGCGAGGAAGTCGGCGACGGGCACGGCGGCCACATCCAGCGTTTCGGTGACCTGCAGCTTGCGATAGTCGTCCCAATACTGCTCGGGCGTCGGCGAGGCGTGGGGCAGCAACATCTCCATCGCCAGGCGAGCCCGCAGCTCGCCGCGGATGGCATCGTAGACCTGCTGGTCGGTCAGCCGCAGCGATTTAAGGATGTCCCCATATTCAGTGGGCGAAAGCTTGTTATCGGTGACCTTGTTGATGTAGTCCGAAATGGCGCCGTCGGAGACCGACAGGCCCATGTCGTCGGCTTCCTTGTCGAGCAGGAAGCCCATGATCACATCGTTCGTGGGATCGTTCCCTTGGCTGAGGCCGAAATCGAACAAGATGCTCCGCAGCTGCTGCTCGTAATACTGCAGATACATCGGATTTTGACTGCGGGGAGGCGAAATCTTCTCGAACGCCCTCTGCAAAAAGTTATTGGCGTTGTTTCGCCTGGTAATCAGGTTGTTGAGATTGTCGTGCGAGATGTCGCCCATGGCCGTCTGCACGGGGGGCTTGGGCCCTGGCGTGAAACGCATGGCCACGACGGCAATCGCGATGCCCAGCGCCGTTCCCGCCACACCCCAGGTGACCGGCTCGCCGCGGCGATACCCGTAAAAGCCGAAGACCATCATGCCGATGGCGGCCGCCAGAATCGGCATCGTCATCGGACTTTCGGCCCGCAGCTGGTCCATGACGACGAAGGCGAACATGGACAATCCGGTGAGGATGACCATGGCCACTTTTTGGTGCTTGCGGAAGATCGCGAAGGGGGACTGCATGACTTTCCTCGAGCTGCGACGGCGATTGGCCGTCGCAATTATTCGTTCAAGATGCGACTTCGTTCAAGATTCGGAGTGGTTCAAAACGTATGTGCGGCCGGCCGTTCACCGCGCAGCGGCTCGCCGGAATTTGTTCGAATTTCGTAGCGGACCGTCGTCTGTCGTGACCGGCCGAAAAAGACAAATCAAACACACACCTACACTAAGAAAACTTACGATACCGGGCTCGACTTGTTGGAATCGCTGGGCTCGACTGGGCAATCATTTGTAGTGCGACTTACCCAGTGATCGAGGCGCCGTCGCGCGCCCGCTTCATGTCCGCACCGAACAGCAGACACTTGACAGACTTGAGAGACTTAACTTAATCATGGCCCAGTCTCGGCCGCCGCGATCATCAACAAAAGTTCGCGGCGCCGTCGAGCGTCCGCGTCGTAAGCCACGAGCTTAGCATCGGATCCCGGCGTATCCGGTGCAAGGCGAAAGGCCCGAGCAATCCGAAACGCGACACGCGGTCCGGGGGCTCGAATCGCCGCGCATTGTAGCTCTCGATTGGGTGGGTACAAGTCCAACAGACCTAATGGCCTCTTGCACTTAGAGCGGGTCCTCGCACTTGGAGCGGATAACGCGAGCGTACTAAGGATTGTTTGAGTGGCGAGAAAAAAAACCAAGGCGGCGACAGCACGCGGCCGAGGAAAAGACGGCGACGGCGGCGCCCCTGCGACCGCGCGAAGCGGCCGTCCCAGCCTGGTGATCGTCGAATCGCCGGCTAAAGCCCGCAAGATCGGCGGGTTCTTGGGCAAGAACTACTCGGTCATGGCCAGCATGGGCCACGTCCGCGACCTGCCCGCCAAGGCCGCGGAAGTCCCCGAAGAAATTAAGCAGCAGAAAAAATCCTGGGCGACGCTCGGCGTGAATGTCGAGCACGAATTCGAGCCCGTCTACGTCATTCCGCAGTCGAAGCGGAAAACCGTCAGCCAGCTGAAGCAGGCCATGAAGAATGCTTCGGAACTGATTCTGGCGACCGACGAAGACCGCGAGGGGGAGAGCATCGGCTGGCATTTGAGCCAGCTCTTGAAGCCACGCGTGCCTGTCAAACGGATGGTCTTCTCGGAAATCACCAACGAAGCCATTCAAAACGCCATTCTGCATACGCGGGAGATTGACGAAAAGCTGGTCGAGGCCCAGGAAACACGCCGCGTTCTCGATCGGCTCTACGGCTACACGCTCAGCCCGCTTTTGTGGAAGAAGATCGCCCGCGGCCTCTCAGCCGGACGCGTGCAATCGGTGGCCGTGCGGCTGCTGGTCCAGCGCGAGCTGGAACGGATGGCTTTCCGCAGCGGTACGTACTGGGACCTCAAGGCACGGTTGGCCGTGCCGCACCCGGAGTCGTCGCAGGCCGCGGCCGAAGAGCGGGAGTTCGAGGCCACGCTGACCGCGGTGAGCGGCCGCCGCATTGCCACTGGCAAGGATTTCGACGAGTCGACGGGCAAGCTCAAGGTTGGTTCGGACGTCGTGCTGCTTTCGGAGCCGGAGGCCACAAGCCTCCGCGATCGCGCCGTGGGCGGCCCCTGGGCTGTGACCGACGTCGAGCAGCGGCCGCAGGTCCGGCGTCCTTCGCCTCCCTTCACCACCAGCACCTTGCAGCAGGAAGCCAACCGCAAACTGGGCTACAGCGCCCGCGACACGATGTCGGTCGCCCAGCGGCTGTACGAAGACGGCTACATCACTTACATGCGTACGGACAGCGTGCAGCTTTCGCGCGAGGCGATCACGGCCGTGCGAAAATGTGTCAGCGAACGCTACGGCACCAATTACCTCGAAGCCAACGAGCGCACCTACACCACCAAGAGCCGCAATGCCCAGGAAGCGCACGAGGCCATTCGGCCGGCGGGCACCGAGATGCACACGGCCGAGGAATTGTCGCTCCTCGGCCGCGAGGCCGAGCTTTACGCGATGATCTGGAAGCGGACGGTCGCCTCGCAGATGGTCGACGCACAGCTCATGTTCCAGACGGTGACGATCAAATCGGGCGAAGCCGAGTTCCGCGCGACGGGCCGGCACATCGAGTTTCCCGGTTATTTCCGCGCCTACGTCGAAGGCGTGGATGACCCCGACGCCGCCATGGACGACCAGGAGTCGGCCCTGCCGCCGCTCTCGACCGATTCGTCGCTCTCCTGTCGCCAGCTCGAGGCGGTTTCGCACGAGACGAAGCCCCCCGCCCGCTACACGGACGCGAGCCTGGTCCGCACGCTCGAAGCCGAAGGGATCGGCCGGCCGAGCACGTACGCCAGTATCATCAGCACAATTCAAGACCGCGGGTACGTCCGCAAATCGGGCAACCAGCTCGTGCCTACTTTTACGGCGCTGGCCGTCACGAAGCTGCTTGAAAAATACTTCCCGCGGCTCGTCGATCTCGGCTTCACGGCCAAGATGGAGCAGACGCTCGACGACATCTCGAATGGCGAAGCCGAGCGGCTGCCTTACCTCACGAGTTTTTACGCCGGCTCCGACGGACTGGTGGAGCAGGTGAAGGCCAAGGAAGAGTCGATCGACCCGCGAGAGGCCTGTTCGCTGCGGATTAACGGCTTGGTGCCCGTGATCCGCGTCGGACGTTTCGGCCCGTTCTTCGAGCAGGAAACCGACGGCAAGAAGCTCACAGTCTCGATCCCGGACGACGTCGCTCCGGCCGATATCTCGGCCGACGTGGCCACGCGGCTCCTCGAAGAAAAGCAGCGCGGCTCCGAGCCGTTGGGCCTCGATCCCGAGACGAGCGAGCCGATTTATGTGCTCGCCGGTCCCTACGGACCGTATCTGCAACTGGGCGACGTCAAAGAGGACGGCCCGAAGCCCCGCCGAGCCAGCATTCCCAAGAGCATCGAGCCGGCTACCGTCTCGCTCGAAACGGCCATGAAGCTGCTCGCCCTGCCTCGCACCTTGGGCAACCATCCTGAGAGCGGCAAGCCGGTGAAAGCGGGAATTGGCCGGTTCGGCCCGTACGTGGTGCACGAAGGGGTCTTCAAGTCGTTCGGCAAGGACGGCACGTTCGACATCAATGGCCGCAAGTACGACGTGCTGAACGTCGACCTCGAGACGGCCGTCGAGATGCTCAAACAGGCCCGCAAGCGGGCCAGCGCCACGCCCGTTCGCGAGCTGGGAAAACACCCGGAAGACGCCAGCCCGGTCGCTATCTTCGAGGGACGATACGGACCATTCGTCCGTTATGGCGACATCAATGTCACCATCCCCAAAGGGACCGGTCTCGAGGAAGTGACCCTCCAACAAGTGGCCCAATGGGCCGCCGAAAAGGCCGCCCGCGGTGGTCCCGTCCGCGGGCGTCGCGGAGCGGCAGCCCGAGCAAAAAAGCCAAGCAACGGCCAAAAGACCGAGCGAGCAGCCAAGACGCCTCGGGGCAAATCGGCCGTCGGCAACGCCAAGACGAAGCCGGCCGACAAGTCGGCTGCCGGTGCCAAGGCGGCCTCCGGCAAGGCCGCTGCGCCGAAGACGTCCGCCGCGAGAAAAACGCCGGCCGCAAAAAAGAAAGCCGGCCGCACGCCTCCCAAGCTCAAATAGTCGCTCCACTGGGTTAAGCTGGCGTGTGAGCATTCTGCGAGCCGGTCGCGCGGCCCAATCGAGGTGCCGCAAGTCGCGACCACCGCATCGTTGCCCCGGAGAGAAGCGGATGCCGGAATTGCCCGAGTCGTTCGTTGGTTGGATCAAGCATCACGTAGTGTCGCTCGACAAAGCGGGAGCTGGCGGTCGCATCGCCAACCTGTCGACTTCGGGGGTCCACACGGCGTCGGTCGATACGTGGTTCGAGCGCGTCTGCCGGGAGCGGCTGCCGGCGCTGCTCGAGCGGATGACTGCAACCAACGAGTATGGCTTGCCCGCGCTGAAAGACGCGATTCGCCGGACCTATCGCGTGCCGGACGACCGCGAGATCTATCTCGCAGCCGGCGCGTCGGCCGCGTATCGGCTGCTGTGCGATTCGCTCTACGCCGGTAAACCAGGGCTCGAGGTGCTGGTCGAATCGCCCACCTACCAGCCGCTGGCCATCCTGCCGGTGCGGTACGCCGCCAACGTCGTCTCCGTGCCGATTCCGCTCGAGCGGAAGCCGGGAGACCTCGCCGAAGCTTTTTGCCGGGCTGTACGGCCGACGACGACGGCGCTCGTCGTCTCCAATCTCCACAATCCAACCGGCAGCTTTTTGACGCGCGACGAAGTCGGCCAGTTGGCCCTCGCGGTCAAATCCGTCGCGCCCCAGATCACGATCCTCATCGATGAGACGTTTCTCGGCCTCGGCGCGGAGCCCTTTCGCACGGCCGCCGACATCGATCCGTGCATCGCCACCGTCAGCAGCCTCACCAAGACGTTTGGCTTGGGCGCGCTGCGCTGCGGGTGGGTAATCGCCGATCGCGATCGTTACCCGCAGCTTTTGAACGACTGGATCCAGTTCGAGAGCATCGGCTCGAAAATCCTGGAAGCGCTCTCGCTCTTGGCGTTTGAGCAAATCGACGGGCTCTTGCAGGAGAGCCTCGCCCACCTGGCCACGAACCGGGCGCTGGTCTCGGCCGGGACGCACGAGCTGCGGCAGGCGAACCTGCTGGCGGGCGACGTGCCGCCGGCGGGCTGCCTCTATTTTCCCCGCTGGACAGGCCGACTTGAGTTCGACCGCGTGGCCGAACGCTTGCAGAGCGAGTTCAGCCTGCTCGTGTCGCCGGGCCGTTTCTTCGGCGCCGACTGCTCGGACCACTTTCGCATTGGCTTCGGCGGCTCGGCACCGGAGATTCGCGACGGGCTCGAGCGATTGACGCGCGGCCTACGGGTGCTGGCCTGACCGGCTGCCCGGCGCAGTTCGCGCGGATTGTCAGTCGATCACGATGCGGGCGGCCAGCTCGCGCAAGTGGCGGAGCGTGTCGGGAATTTCAGCGACGCGGCCCTCGCGCGCCAGGTCTTCCAGGCGCGTCGACGGCTCAGTGAAATCGGCAAACCCGACGCTCCCGCCCGTCCCGCGCAGCCAATGGGCCAGCTTCGCCAGGGCCGACAGGTCGAGCGTGGCGAGGGCGCTATCCATTTCGTCGAGCCGTTCGCCGAGCCGTGCCACGAAATTCTCGACAATCTCGCGAAAGTCCGGATCGTCCAGCGGAAGTGTCGGCACGAGCGGCGGCAGGCCTACGGCCCGGCGCGCGGCGGTCGGAGCGCCCGCCGGGGTGCCGTGCGGCGTGGCATACGACTCGACCGCGCCGACCGGAGGCGGCACGCTGCGTGTGTGGACCGATTCCGTCAGGGCGCTCGTGACCATGGCCAACAACAAGTCCATGTCGATCGGCTTGGCCAGATAGCCGGAGCAGCCCACTTCGCGACAGCGAACTTCGTCACCCTTCATGGCGTTGGCCGTCAGCGCGATGATCGGGACGGTGATGCCGCGGGTGCGAAGCTCGGCCGTCGCATGGTAGCCGTCCATCACGGGCATTTGCATGTCCATCAGGATCAGGTCGAACGGCTCGGCCATAACGCGATCGACAGCCTGTTGTCCGTTCTCGGCCTGGAAGACTTTCGCCCCCGCGCGGCCGAGCACGAACTGAATCAGTTTGCGATTGGTCTCGCCGTCGTCGACGACAAGCACGCGATGATCGAGCACCGGCTGTGGCCCGCGTCGCTTGGGAAGCTCGACGACGGTTGATGTCGTTCCCGCGACTTGCGGTTCTGTCAGCTCTTTTAAACGGCCGGTGGCAAACGAACAGATAAACCTGGTACCACGCCCCACTTCGCTTGCGACCGTGACGCCGCCGCCCAGTTGCTCCGCCAGCCGGCGGCTGATCGCCAGGCCCAGCCCGGTGCCGCCATATTGCCGGGTGATCGACGAGTCGGCCTGTGTGAATGGGTTGAAGATGGAATCGAGCTTGTCGGCCGGGATGCCGATGCCCGTGTCCTGAATCTCGACAATGAACCTCGGATCGTTGGATGTCGCATTTTCCAGGCGCGCCACGATCCGCACGTGCCCCTGCGGCGTGAACTTGATCGCGTTGCCAGCAACGTTCATCAGCACTTGCCGCAGGCGAGTCGGGTCGGACTCGATCGTTTGGGGCAGCAGTCCGTCAAACACCGCCTCGAGCTTGAGCCCCTTTTCTTCAGCCCGCGACCGCAGGATCGCGCAGACCTCGGTGACGATTTTGACTGGAGAGAATTCAAGCCGCTCGATGCTGAGCTTGCCCGCGTCGACTTTGGAGAGGTCGAGGATGTCGTTGATCAGGGCCAAGAGGTGCTTGCCGCCGTCGTGAATGATCTGCAGCCACTCCATCCGCTCGGCCTCGCCGGAGTCGGCCTTGCGACGCAGCAGGTCGGCAAAACCGATGATGCCGTTGAGCGGAGTGCGGATTTCGTGGCTCATATTGGCCAAAAACGAAGCGCGGGCCTGGCTGGCCCCTTCGGCCCGTAGCGATGCTTCTTCGAGAGCGGCCGTCCGTTCGCGGACCTTCCGTTCCAGCTCTTCGGCCGAACGGCGCAGCGCCTCCTCGGCCCGCTTGCTCTCGGTGATGTCGAAGGCGATGCCCTGCAGGAACAGCGGCCGCCCCTGTTCGTCCCGGACGACGCGGGCCTCGCCATGCACCCAAACGACCTGGTTGTCGCGGGAGATGAAGCGGTATTCCGACTTGAAGTTCACGCCGGCCGAGCAGGTGCGGGCGAACTCCGCTCCCCAGCGCTCGCGGTCTTCCGGGTGCAGCTGGCGGTGCCAGAGGAACGGATCTCCCATCCATTCGGCCTGCGAAAAGCGGAGCATCTCTTCGATCTGCGGGCTGACATAAAATTCGCTGTTCTCCTGATCGAGGGCCGCCATGAAGGTCACGGCGGGAATCCCCTCGACCAGCGTGCGGTAGCGGGCCTCGAGCCGCTTGCGATCGGTGATGTCTCGAATCGCGGCCGTGACGAACGGGATCCCCTCGGCCTTGATCGGAGCCAGGTTGATTTCGACCGGAAATTCGTGTCCGTCCTTGCGACGGCCGAACAGCTCGAGTCCGCTCCCCATCGGCCGCGACGCACCCTGCGAGAAAAATCGTTTGCGATGGTCGGGGTGCGATTGGCGGAACCGCTCGGGAACGAGCAGCTCGACCCGGTGCCCGAGCAATTCCTCGCGGCGATAGCCGAAGAGCCGCTCGGTATGCGCGTTGACCAGCACGATCACCCCGTCGTCGTCGATCATTACGACGGCGTCGGGGGCCGCCTCGACCAGGGCGCGAAACGTTTCCTCGCCCCAACGCTGCGCGACTTTGGGACGCGGCGCGAGCGCGACAGTGTCGGCCGACTTCGTGCTGTTCGCCGCGACGCGCGCAGTCGCATCTTCGTTTCCGAGGGTGAGCGCCCGGGCCATCTCACGCAGGATGGCTTCCGCCTCTTCCAGCGACTGCGGCTCGGGCTCCGCGTCCGCGAGCGTGCAATACGCGGCAGTCGACGGGCGGCCAGCGTGCGGCCGGAAAGACGACGCATCGGCGACGGGGGCAGCCGTGGCCGCGATGGCGATGCCGGGGTTTCTGCTCGCGGTGTTGTCGGCGTGATTCAGTTCCATCTGAAAATCGCTCCGGCCGAACTGGCCATCCTTGAGCGCCGTTTTGCACAGATCGCAGCGGCAAGCGAGCGCAGCGGTCGCCGCGGCCCCTTATCCGCCCGCGTCAGCCGGGCGTGGTGCGCCGAACCGGGGGTTATGCTGGACGGACAGCTCCTGCCCTGGGCCCAGATACATGTGAACGCCGCACGGCAGGCACGGATCGAAACTGCGAACTGTCCGCAAGATGTCGATCCCCTTGAAGTGATCGGCGTCGTTCTCCTCGAACAGCGGTGTGTTCTGCACAGCATCTTCGTAGGGGCCGGGAATGCCGGCGCTATCGCGGGGACTGGCGTTCCAGCAGGTAGGCGGATACGGGTGGTAGTTGGCGATTTTGCCGTCGCGAATCACGACGTGATGGGACAGAACGCCCCGCACCGCCTCGTGGAAGCCGCAGCCGATCGCGTCACTGGGAACGCTGTAATCGACGGACGTTTCCAGCTTGCCGGCGTGCAGGCACTCGAGAGCGCGCTCGAGAAAATAAAGCGCAGCCGCCGCGGCGTACGCCTGAAAATAGGTCCGCGCCCGGTCCCGCTCGAGCGTGTTGCTCCAGCGGGGGATCTTCCATTCCAATTCGACCTCGGGCAGCTTCACCGTTTTGGGCAGATAGATCTTCACGCTCGTGCCGGTCGACTTCACGTAGCCAATGTCGACCTGCTGCGCGAGGGCCGTCGTCCAAAGCCGGGCGAGCGGGCCGCCCCCCGTGTCGAGCGCCAGGTTCTCGCCGGTCCGCGAGTCATGCCAGCGGGGGGACATCACCCACGTATAGCGGCCGTTGAAGTCGCGTTTTTGCGGCCGCGGCGTGGTGGTCTGGTTCCAGGGATGCCGCTTGTCGATCGGGTTGCCCAGCGGATCTTGCGTGACGAATGGTTCGGTGTGTTGCCAGTCGTCGTAGAACGAGCTGCCCAGACAAATCCGCAGGCCCAGGTTGATGTCGAGCAGGCTGGTCGTCACCAGCTTGCCGTCGACGACGACGCCGGGCGTGACGTACATCTTGCGGCCCCAGTCGGCCATCGTCTCGTATTTATAGGTGCAGGCTTCGGGGTCGTTGAACGAGCCCCAGCAACCCAACAGAATGCGGCGCCGCCCGACCTCTTCGTATCCGGGCAGCGCTTCGTAAAAGAAGTCGAACAGGTCGTCGTGCAGCGGGACGACGCGCTTCATGAACTCGACGTATTTGAGCAGCCGCACCAGGTAGTCGTTGAAGAGCTGCACGCTCGGCACTGTGCCAACGCCGCCGGGATAAAGCGTCGACGGGTGGACGTGGCGTCCCTCCATCAGGCAGAACATTTCCCGCGTGAGCCGGCTCATCTCCAGGCACTTGAGATAAAAGCCTCCCTCGAACGGATTGAGCGAGCGCATGATATCGGCGATGGTGCGGTAGCCGTGCAGTCCGGCATGGGGCGCGGGCGTGCGTTCGGCCCGAGCCAGGACCGACGGATTCGTCTGGCGGACCATCTGCTCGCAGAAGTCGACTCCCACCAGGTTGTCCTGGTAGAGGTTGTGGTCGAACATGTACTCGGCCGCTTCGCCGAGATTGATAATCCATTCGGCCAGCGGCGGCGGCTGGATGCCGAAGGCCATGTTCTGGGCGTAGCAGGCGCAGGTAGCGTGGTTATCGCCGCAGATGCCGCAGATGCGGCTCGTGATGAAGTGAGCGTCCCGGGGGTCCTTCCCCTTCATAAACACGCTGTAGCCGCGAAAGATGGACGAGGTGCTGTAGCACTCGGCCACGCGGCGCGCGGCGAAATCGATCTTGGTGTAGATCCCCAAACTCCCGACGATGCGGGTAATGGGGTCCCACGACATTTCGACCAGTTTTGAGGTCGGCGGCGGCGAAAGCTTGGTGGCGATGTGCGATTCCCCCCGACGAGATCCGTCAGCGACCCGAGAGCTGTGTCTCGGTCTCGAGCGGATGTGAAGTCGATCCGTTCTTCGTCTGCCGCCACTCGGGCTCGCGGTTGAGCGAGGCCCGCGTGAAACTCCGCAACGCGCGGACGGTCTTTCCATACATCACGACGGCCGTCGTTGAGAGCTGCGCGCCGGGAGGCTCTTCCAGGAACGGCATGAACTTGTCGGGGAAGCCGGGCATCGTGCAGCCAATGCACACTCCGCCGACGTTCGGGCAGCCGCCGATGCCGTTCATCCAGCCGCGCTTGCCCACGTTGCATTGCACGACCGGACCCCAGCAGCCCAGCTTGACGATGCACTTGGGTGAGCCGGCTTCGTGATGTCCGGCGAAGTCGGCCTGCTCGTAGTAGCCGCCGCGATCACACCCCTCGTGGACGGTGTTGCCGAAGAGCCACGTCGGCCGCAGCTGCTGATCGAGGGGGATCATCGGGTATTTGCCCGCCGCCTGGTTCAGCAAATAAACCACGACCTCCATAAAGTTGTCGGGCTGCACCGGGCAACCGGGAACGCAGACGAGCGGAATGTCGGCCGACGACCGCCAATCCCATCCCAGATAGTCGGCTAGGCCCATACAGCCAGTCGGATTTCCCTGCATCGCGTGGATGCCGCCGTAGGTCGCACACGTGCCGCAGGCGACGACCGCCCAGGCGTGCGGAACAAGGCGATCGATCCACTCACAGGTTGTGATTGGCTGACCGGTTGCCGGATCGGTCCCCAAGGCGGCCCAATAGCCGGCCTCTTTGTTGTTTTCGTTCGGAATCGACCCTTCCACCACTAGCACGAAGGGCTTGTCCAACTTGCCGAGCGCCGCTTGATGGAAGGGCAGCAGAAACTCTTCACCCGTCTGAAACGCCAGCACCGGGTGGCGGAGCGTCACTTCGGGCAGACCGGGGATCGCGCCGCGCAAGAGATCTTCGATGGTCGGCTGGGTGGCAGCCGTGAACGAGATGGAATCGCCATCGCACCCAAGTCCGGCCGTGATCCAGAGGATCTCAACAGCCGGCACTTCCGGTCGGTGTTGCATAGTCCCTCCCTAGAACTACCAACTCGCGGCGATCAAAACGAAACCGCTCATCCTGCGGTCTCAAACTGAAGGGAGTCGAATGCGCTAATGGGAAGTTCGCCAAGAACTCAGCATTCGACCCCGGCTTGGGAGCGTTGTAAACGAATCGCTGCCGGAATGCAACTTCTCTGCCTGCTAGGAATTACGTGCAGACAATAACTTACCATTCCAATCCGAGTTCCGCCGCATGTGCTAACCGCCCGGCCGACGGCCGTTTTGTCCCCGGCGTTCCGCTCGGCTGCGTTTCTTTTCGCGGCGGCGGGCCCGGATGGCGTTCGACTCTTCCGGCGTGCGGCTGCGCTGGGCCTCTTTGAGACGCGGGTGCCGCGCTTTCGGCGTGGGATCGCGTTCGTCGGTTCGTTTTTTTTGCTTCGAGCGGGCGCGCTCCGGGACGATCGCAAAATCGAGCTGGCGGCGATCGACGTCGACGTGCGCCACCTTCACCGACAGAGTGTCCCCCAGCCGATACTGCCGGCCCGACCGTCGCGCGATGAGACTGAAGGTCGCCTCGTCGAACTCGTAATAGTCGCCCCGATCGAGGGCCGTGATGTGCACGAGACCATCGACGGGAAGCTCAACTCCCTGGCAAAAGAATCCAAAACGCTCGACGCCGGTAATTGTGGCGTCCATCTCCAGGCCGACCTTGTCTGCAAGGAACGTCAGCAGCTTGACCTTGATCAGCTCGCGCTCGGCCTGCTCTGCCTTGCGCTCCTGGACGGAGCATTGCCGCGCCGTCTTGGCGAGCGCGACCACATCGCCGCCGCGACGGCTCTTATGGTCGAACAGCACCTCGGCCACGGTGCGATGCACAGTCAGATCGGGATAGCGGCGGATCGGGCTCGTGAAGTGGCAATAGTTGTCGACGCCGAGCGCGTAGTGGCCGACGTCGGCCACCGTGTACTCGGCCTGCTTGAGGCTCCGTAGCAGAGCGAAGTTGATGGCCCGCTCGTGCGGCCGGCCGGCGACGCGATTCAATAACCCCTGCAGGTCGCGACGGCTCTCGCACCGCTTGAGTGGATAGCCCAGAATCTTCGCGAACTGGGCCAGCGCCCGCAGCTTGGCCGAATCGGGTTCGCCGTGGCCGCGGCGGATGAAGGCAATTCCCCGGTGGTCGAGCGCTCCCGCGACGGCGATGTTTGCCGCGAGCATGAACTCTTCGATGATCTGGTGGCTTTCATCGTGCGGAACTTCCCGGGCCCCCGTCACGGCGCCGTTTTCGTCGAGCTGAAGCTTCACTTCGCGAAGCGACAGATCGAGTGCCCCGTTCGCCAAACGCCGGGCCCGCAGCAACATCGCCAGGTCGTGCATTCGCGTCAGCAGCTCGCGCACCGGCTTGGGAACCGCGCGGCCTTCGCCCCCTGGAGTCCCTTCGATCAGCGGCAGGACTTCCTCGTACGCGAACCGCGAAGCCACGCGAATCGCCGAGCGGGCAAACTCCACGTCGAGCGGCATGCCTTCGGCGTCGAACTCGATGAAGACCGACTGCGTGTACCGCACCTTGCCCTGCTGCAGGCTCGCCAGGCCGTTGGAGATGACCTCCGGCAGCATGGGAATCACGCGATCGGGCAAGTAGACGCTCGTGCCGCGGATGCGAGCTTCTTCGTCGAGCGCGCTCTTCGGAGGGACGAAATGCGAGACGTCCGCAATGTGCACGCCGAGCCGCCAGCCGTCGTTGCTCGTGCGGGTGAGCGAAATGGCGTCATCGAAATCGCGGGCGTCGACAGGGTCGATGGTAACGATCGTTTCGCCGGTGAGATCGAGGCGCCCCGTGAGTTGCCGCTCGTCGAAATGCTCGGCCTGTTCGCGGGCCTCGTCGAGCACTTCATCGGAAAATGTGTCCCGCAGACCGAACTCATGGATGACGGAAAGCGTGTCGACGCCCGGCGCGCCGCGCGGACCGAGAATCTGCGTCAGCACCCCTTCGCCCCGCTCGGAATGCGAGGGGAACCGCAGCATCTCGATCACGACTTTGTCGTTGGGCTGCGCGCCCTTGGCCCCGGGATCGCCCACCAGGATCAGTTCGCGGAACGTGTTGCCGTCGACCTCGACGTAGCCTTGGCCGTTGCGTTCGAAATAGGTGCCGACAAAATGGCCCGAGGCCCGCACCAACACCTGCTCGACGACGCCGCAGCGCTGTCCCGATCGATGGCGGCCGCTGGTCAGCCGCACGAGCACTTCGTCCCCGGTGTGCGCGTCGCTCATGTCGGCCGGGGCGATATAGATTTCGCCCGGGCGCCCCTCGGCCACCGGCTGATGCGGACGGAGGTAACCGGCCCCGCTGCTGATCCGTTTGACGATCCCCTCGACGAGCCCGGCCGAGTGCCGCGGGCGCAGCCGGCCCTTCTTCCCCTCTTTCACCCGCCGCGAAGCGAGCAGTTGCTGCAAAGCCTCGCGAAATTCGGGCAGTTGCTTCTTGGTGAGGTTCAGCCGCTTGGCGAGCGCCGCGGCCCGCAACGGCTTGACACCCGGCTCGCTGAGCACGTCGAGAATTCGGCGCTCGAGATCGGACATGAGAGGGTTCGCTATCGCGAACGGAGGCGTTCGGACGCGGCGGATTTCTCAGGAGCTTCCAGCGGAAACGCCTTTATACAGCTTGCGATCGAGCCGCGGCGAATAGGGAGTCCAGTTCGAGCCCGCGTTGGGATCGTCCTGGATCGAGCGGGCAAACTCGTGGACCTTGGCGTCGAGATTGTCGAGGTGATGCAGGGCGATCGCCTCGGGGGTCATCGGCAATTTCGGGCTGCCGAACTCGTACGTCCCGTGGTGACTGAGGATCATGTGCTTGAGGCGGAGGGCCAATTCGATCGGGAACGGTTCGCCGGTCAGCTTCACGACCTCCGCAATTTTCGCATCGAGCATCTCGAGCGCGATGGCCAGGTGCCCCAGGAGTTGCCCCTCGTCTGTGTAGGCGAAGGCCGTGGCGTAGCTCATCTCGCGGATCTTGCCCAGATCGTGCAAGAAGATGCCGGCGCGGAGCAGGTTGAAGTCGACCTTCGGATACAGGTCCTCGATGCGATGAGCCGTCTCCAAGATATTAAGTACGTGCTCGAGCAGTCCGCCGTGATACGCGTGATGCGCCTTGATGCCGGCCGGCGCCAGCGCAAAGTCGTGCATGAGGTCCGGGTCGGCGAGGAACCGCTCCATCAGCCGCTTGAGATTGGGCTCGCTGATCGAGAGCAGAATTTCGCGGAGCCGCGACAGCATCACGTCGACGTTCTTGCTGGTCGTGGCGTGGAAGTCGCACGGGTCGATGCCGTTGGTGGGGATCGCCTGAATGTGCGTGAGGATGATTTGCAGCGCTCCCTGGTAGAGCTGGACCTTGCCTTTGACCTTCACAAAGTCGCCCGCGTTGAACGAGGAGGCCGAGCCCTCCGTCATGTTCCACATCAGGCCGTTGATCATGCCTGTACGGTCGCGCAGCGTGGCAAGCAGATAGAGGCTTGCGTTGCGGTTGGCGCGGAGCTGTTTGTCCGCCAGCAGGAAGACCTCTTCAACCGAGTCGCCGTCGCCTAATTGATTGACGTATCGCCGTGCCATGGGCCCCGTGAGTGCTCGTAACCGCTGAAATCGTTTGGCGTTCCGATTCTAGGTCCGTCGCCAACGGTGAACAAGGCTCGCCCCAACGGTTTGCCGGGATCGTCCCCAATCGTCTCGAGGCCGGCCCCCCATTTGTTACGCCGAGGCCAAAATCGCTCGGAATTTGCCCCTCGGTTGCTTTAGAGTGAAAGAAAGATATTGCGCAGAGATACTAGGGCAAGCTGTGCCGGCCGCAGCCTGACGCTAACAGCGGGATCACATTCCGCTGTTGAGGAATCGCGGCAGGCACAGCCTGCCCTATCAATCGCGCTCCGAACCCAGAGCCCCGCCAGGTTCTGATCCCCGCAACGATTTCACCACGGATGAATTCACCCATGAAGTGCACGCTCCCCAGTGCGATTGCCGGTTCGCTACTTGCTTTCGTCTTTGGGTCCGTCGCGTTGGCCGCGGATGCCCCGGCACCGCAGGGCTATTACAGATATCCCGCGATTCACGGCGACACCATCGCCTTCGTGGCCGAGGGGGACGTCTGGACCGTCGGTATTAAAGGAGGCGTGGCCCGGCGGCTGACTTCGCATCCGGGTGAGGAAACGCACCCGCGGATTTCTCCCGATGGGCAGTTGCTCGCGTTTGCCGCCTCCTACGAAGGACCGACCGAGGTCTACACGATGCCCCTCGAAGGCGGCTCGCCGACGCGTCGCACGTTCTCCGCCGACACTTCCGTCCCCGTCGGTTGGACGCCGGGCGGACACCTGCTCTACAACACTCAGCACTATTCGACGCTGCCCAACCTGCAGTTGGTCGAGATCGATTTGGCCAACGGACGGCACACGCGAATTCCCCTCAGCCAGTCGGGCGAGGCGTCCATCGATCCCAACGGCACGATTTACTTCGTGCGTCCGCCGTTCCATCGCCAGGCCGTCAAACGCTACCACGGCGGCACGGCCCGCAAAATCTGGCGATTCGCCCCGAAGGACGCCGAGGCCACGAATCTCACTGCCGATTACGTCGGCGAGAGTTTCTCGCCAATGTGGGAACACGGCCGCGTCTATTTCGTCACCGATCGGGACGGCACGCTCAACATCTGGTCGATGAAGGACACCGGAGGCGACCTCAAGCAGCACACCAAGCACAGCGGCTGGGACGTTCAGTCGCCCGATTTGCAACAGGGACGGATCGTCTACCAGTTGGGGGCCGACCTCCGGCTCTACGACATCGCGAGCGGCGTCGACCGCGTGGTGCCGATCACCCTGGCTTCCGACTTCGATCAACTCCGCGAGAAGTGGGTCGAGCGGCCGATCGAACATCTGTCGGCCGCTCACGTCCATCCGAAGGGGGAAAGCGTCGTCTTCACCGCGCGGGGCGGCGTATTCGTAGCACCCGCCAAGGGGGGCCGCTTCGTGCGGGTCTCCCACAAGCCGGGCGTCCGTTACCGCGAAGCCCGCTTCATGCCAGACGGCAAACACCTGCTGGCGCTCACCGATGAAACGGGCGAGCTCGAATTCCATTTGCTCCCGCCGCGGGGGTTCGGCGACGACAAGGCGATCACGCATGACGGCAAGATTCTGCGCTGGGAAGGCCACCCGTCGCCCGACAACAAGCACTTCGCGTACGCCGACAAAAACAACGACCTGTGGATCGTCGACATTGCCAAGGGGACGGGCAAGAAGATCTCGACCAACCGCGAAGGCGTTCGCGACGTTGTCTGGTCGCCCGACAGTCGCTTTGTGGTGTTTGCCGAAGCGGCCCTCAACACGTTCCTGCAACTGCATCTCTACGAGCTGGAAACGGGCACGACGACCGAGCTGACCAGCGACCGCTACAACAGTCTGAACCCGGCTTGGAGTCCGGATGGCCAGTGGATTTACTTCCTTTCCGATCGGGCCATTCACTCGCTGACCGGCGTGTGGGGCCCGCGGCAGCCCGAGCCGTATTTCGACAAGCAGATGGAGATTTTCCGACTCGCGCTGCGGAAAGGCATTCGCTCGCCTTTCCAGCCGGCCGACGAGCTGCACCCGGTTGTGCCCGTCATCCCGATAATGGTTAGGGCCGAGGCGGCTAGCGACGAAGACGCCAAGGACGCGGACAAGCCGAAAGACAGCGACACGAAGGCGAGCGACGACACCGTATCGAAAGACCCGTCCTCCAAAGAGACGCCGAAAAAGGACAAGAGCGAGGATAAGACCAAGGAAAAGACGGATCCGAAGAAAAAAGAGGGCCCCAAGCGATTCACGCCGAAACCGGTTCGCATCGATCGTGACGGCATCGAGCGCCGTATCAAAACCGTGCCCGTCCCCCGCGGCAACTTGCAGGGCCTGGCCGTCAACCGCAAAGCTCTCTTCTGGTTGGAACACGAATCAGGCAGCGGCGGCAAGACGCACCTGATGGCGCTGGAGATCGGCAACGAAGGCAAAAAGCCGGAACGAATTCTGCCGGACGTTCGTTCCTTCGAGCTGTCTGCCAATGGGCAGAAGATCCTCGCGCGGAAAGACGACGAGTTCTTCATCTTCGACGCCACCGCCAACCCGCCCGCCAAGCTGGCCGAGAGCCGCGTCGACTTGGGGGCCTGGCACTATTCGATCAACGTCCGCGAAGATTTGCATCAGATGTTCGTCGATGCCTGGCGGCTGCACCGCGACTACTTCTACGACCGCAACATGCACGGCGTGAACTGGGTCGCCATCCGCGCAAAATACGAGCCGTTGGTGAAGCGAGTCAGCTCTCGCAGCGACCTGAATGATCTCCTGGCCCAAATGGTCGGCGAGCTGTCGGTGCTGCACTCGGCCGTCTTTGGCGGCGACGTTCGCAAAGGTCCCGATCAAATCACCGTCCCCACGCTCGGTGCGCGGCTCGAGCGCGAAGAGAACAAAGGCGGCTACCGTATCGACTACATCTATCAGTCCGATCCCGATCTTCCCGGCAGTCTGTCGCCCCTGGCCGACCCTGACCTGGATCTCCACGCGGGCGACATCATCGAAGCCATCAACGGCGAACCGGTCCTCTCCCAGCCCGACCCGCAGCTGATGTTGCGCGACCAGCAAGGGCGGCAGGTGCTGCTGCGGATCCGTGCGGCAGGAGCAAAAACGTCGCGCGACGTGATCGTGAAGCCGGTGACCGACGAAGCCGACCTCCGCTATCGCGACTGGACCTATCGCAGCCGCCAACGCGTCGAAATGGCCGGACACGGCAAGATCGGCTACGTTCACCTGCGCGCGATGGGGAACAACGACCTGTCGGAGTGGTACCGCAGCTACTACCCCGTCTTTAACCGCCAGGGCCTGATCGTCGACGTCCGCCATAACCGGGGCGGCAACATCGACAGCATCATTCTCGAAAAGCTGATGCGCAAAGCCTGGTTTTTCTGGAAGGACCGCACGAGCGTCCCGACCTGGAACATGCAGTACGCGTTCCGCGGACACATCGTCGTTTTGTGCGACGAGAATACGGCCTCCGACGGCGAAGCGTTCACAGAAGGCTTCCGCCGCCTCGGCTTGGGCAAAGTCATCGGCACGCGAACCTGGGGCGGAGAGATTTGGCTGAGCGCCCAGAACACGCTCTCCGACGGCGGCGTGGCCACGGCGGCCGAAGACGGCGTGTACGGCCCCGAACGAAAATGGCTGATCGAAGGCCACGGCGCCGAGCCAGACATCGTCGTCGACAACCTGCCCCACGCCACCTTCAACGGCGGCGACGCCCAACTCGACGCAGCCATCAAGCACCTCGAAGCGGCGATCGCCAAAGACCCCCGCCCCGTGCCAGCCCCGCCCGCCTATCCGGATAAATCGTTCAAGTATCCGTGAGCGGGCGTATTGCTTGCGACGCAGTTGCGAGTTAGCCTGACTGCATTCGAGCGCCGGATCTCGGGCGCTCAATCCGGGCCGTCTCCTCTCAAGCGCATGGGTGTCGTATGCGTCGTCGCAATTTCATTTTCGCCGCCGTTTTGGTTCTGATCGCCGGGATTGCGTCGGCTGTGGCCTTCTCGCTCTCTCAAAGCGAAGAGCGGGCGCCGGAGTCGTTGTTGCCGGCTGATTCTGTCGTTTACTTCGGCTGGGACGGCACGGAGAAGCACAAGGCCGATTGGGAAAAGTCGGCGTGTTATGAGTCGCTCGACAAAACGAAACTGCTGAAGACGATCGCGGACTTTGCGCTCTCGTACATTCCGGCCGATTCGCCTGTGCCGGAGTCGGCCGTGCGGCAGTTGCTCAGCGGGATCGCGCGGCGCGGCATTTCGCTGAGCCTTTCCGTTCCCAAAGGGAAACTGACGCCCCGGGTCGTCGTGGTCTTGCACCAGGCGGCCGACTTGCAGCCGGCGTTTGATGCGGCACTGCCACAGCTGTTCAAGGGGGCTCAGTTCGAAGTCACGACGATTCGCGGGCGACGCGTCAACCACGGCACGTTCCAAAACTCGCGATTCGCCGATGGGGGCGTCGTCTCCACGCCCGGCGCCGAGCTCGCCTGGTGGGCGGAAGGCGGACATCTGGTGATCGCGTTCGGCGAGCCGGCCGTCGACGCAGAACTCGACGTCGCCGACGGCAAAGCGCCGCCGATCACGCAAACCGCGAATTGGCGCAAGTTCCGCGTTGAGCCGACCGATTTTCAGCCGATCGCCGCGGGGTGGTGCGACGTGGCCGCGCTGCGAAAGAGCTACGGCGACGTCACGATTCAGGAGAAAAACGCCACGCAGCCGAAATTCACCGTCGGGCAGTTGATCGACGTGCTGGGGGGCGGCCAGTTGGGTGTGCTCGCCATGCGGACCGGTTTGAAGGATCGCGCGCTCGTCTCCGAATTCACGCTGGATGCTCCGGCCCCGCGCAGCGGCGTGTTGGCGCTTGCCGACCAGGCGCCGATCTCGCTGGCCGACTTGCCTCCGCTGCCGCATGACAACACGGGCTTCGTCATCGCCAGTTTCAACTGGAGCAAAGCCTACGACACCATTTTGGGCACCGTGCGAAAGTTCGCGGATGCCGTGAGCAACGGCGGGGCGGACAAGGTCGACGGTGTGATGAAACAAGCGCCGGCCGTGCTTGGCTTCGATCCCAAGACCGATCTGGTCGACGCGCTCGGACACGTTGTCTGCGTTTACAGCGACGCAGCGGCCGGTATTCCGGGCGGACTCGGTTTCAGCATCGCCCTCTCGGTCGAAAAACCGGACGTGCTGAAGAAGACCCTCAAAACCGGCTTCGAGAAACTCCAGGCCGTTTTTCCCAACGGCTTCACCACCGCGGAGGAAGAGCGTTCGGGCCGGCCCGCGTGGATCTTCGATCTGGGAGGCCTGCCCGTGCACCCAGCCGTCGTGTTGGATCAGCACTGGCTCATCGTGGGCCTGTCGCCGCAGTCGGTCGAGTCGGCACTGCTGCGGCTCGACGGCAAGCTCGATCGCTGGAAACCGTCGCCCGCCGACCAGGCCGCGCTCGACACCGCGCCCAAGGAATTTGTCGCGCTCTCGCTGAGCGATCCGCGGCCTCTCTACACGACGATCGTAACGTACTTGCCCATGGTGGGCGGGTTCCTCAATCAGACCGTCGACCGCAGCGGTCCGACGAATTCCAAGCGCGCCGGGGCGCGGATGGCCCTCCTGTCAGATATTCCGCCGGCTGAGGTTGTGACGCGGCCCATGTTCCCCAACGTCGCCGTCGTCACCGTCGACGGAAAGGGTGTGCGGATGCGGTCGCGCGAATCGGCGCCGGGCCTGTCGACGGGCGCTTTCGTTGCCACGCCCGTGATGGTCGCGCTGTTGCTGCCCGCCGTCCAGGCCGCGCGGGCGGCTGCCCGACGAACTCAATCGAAGAACAATCTCAAACAAATCGGACTGGCGCTGCATAACTACCATGCCACAGAGGGTAGTTTTCCGGCGGCCACCTATCGCGTTGCCGACCTCAAGCCCGACAAGCGGCTGAGCTGGCAGACCGAAATTCTGCCTTATCTCGAACAAAAGCCGCTCTACGATCGGATCGACTTCAAAAAGTCATGGGACGATGCCGCGAACCACGCGGCCGTCTCGACGCCGCTCGTCGTGTTCATCAATCCAATGATCGGCGAGCAGAATGCCGGCGGGCTACCGGTGACGGAGTATGTCGGTCTGGCCGGAGTCGGTGAAGATGGTCCGATGCTTCCGGTCACCAGCCCCAAAGCGGGCGTTTTTGCTTACAACCGCGTCACGCGGATTGAAGACATCGTCGACGGCACGTCCAACACAATCATGACGAGCGAATGCAACAAGGACTTCGGCTCGTGGGCCGCCGGAGGACGTCCAACCATTCGCGCTTTGACCAAGAAGCCCTATATCGACGGTCCGGACGGCTTGGGCGGCCAGCCGGAGGGCGTGCAGGTCGGTTTCGCCGACGGGTCCGTCCGGTTCGTCAGCAAGAATGTCGACCCGCAACTGCTTGAGCGTCTCGTGACGATCGCCGGGCACGAGCAGATCAATATTCCTGGGCAGTAGGCCTGCGTCTGCCGCCGCCATCACGGCCGGAACGTCGACATTCGCGGGCGGCGAATCGTTGGGCGGGAATTAACCTTGGCCGCGGCAGACAGCTCGATCCTCGTTACCTGCCCCGGTTGCGGCCGATCGTATCGCATGCCCCCGCACGCGTCCGGGCGGCAGGGCACTTGCAAGCGCTGCAAGACCCGCTTTGCGATTGAGGCCCCGGCCGCCGAGGTGCCCGCCCCGGCAGGCCTCTCCCCGCGCGCCCTTCGCACCCGCGATCTCTTGCGGCTGCTGAACGATTCGCTGGTCTTCCCCAAACAGCGGGTCACGCTGGGCCACCGGCTCGCGGCGTTGGCAGTCGGCGGAGTGATGCTGCTCTTGCCGATCTTCTACGTCGCGTTTGTGGCCGCGGTTGCCGGGCTGACGTGGTGGCACGCCCGGTACGACTGGTTCTGGATGAAAGCCATGTCTGGTTACGCTACGGTCATGGTCGCCGCATTGTACGTGGGGCTGAGCATCGGTGGCGCGCTGTGGACGCTCTCGTTGATTCGTCCCCTGTTTTCCGGCCTCCGCGCACCGGACGAGGGGACTGGTCTTTCGAGGCTCGACGAACCCGCCCTGTTCGCGTTCGTCGACCGCCTGGCCGATAAAGTCGGTTGCCCGCGGCCCGACATCATCCGGCTCAATCTCGACGTGAACGCCAGCGCCTACTACGAGACGTCCTTCTTTGGTTTGCGCCGGCGCGCATTCACGTTGACGTTGGGGTTGCCGCTCGTCGGCGGACTGACGCTGACCCAGCTCGCCGGAGTCATCGCGCACGAGCTCGGTCACTTCGCCCAGCGGGGCAGTGGTTTTCTGGACCGGTTCATCAAGCGTGTGAATCTGTGGTTTGCGCTTGCCGTCGGCCGCCCGACCCTGCTCGACGAGCTAATCGAGTCCTTGAGCGGCGGCCACTGGCTGATGGCGCTCGTGGCAATCGTGCTCTGGCTCCTCGTCCGGCTGGGGCGTTACACCCTCTGGTGCCTGATGCAGGTGGGCCTGATCGCCAGCGCGTCGCTCATGCGGCGGATGGAGTTCGACGCCGATTGCTACGAAGTCGGCGTCATCGGCTCAGCGGAATTCGAGGCATTCTGCCGGCGGCTGCTCGAGCTGACCGTCGCGCATGAGATGGCTTTTCAGTACGCGTTCGGATCGACCGACTGCCGGATCTTGCCGTCGGATCTGGTGGCCTTTATTGCCGAGCTGGCCGATCGAGAGCCCAAAGTGAAAAAACGGGCCCGCAAGTTGATTGCCAACGAAGAGCGGAACTGGCTCGCTTCGCACCCGACCGTGCGCGATCGCATCGTCCACGCCCATCGGCTCAATTTGCCCGCAGTCTTCCAAGCGTCGGCTCCCGGAAGCGAGCTCTTCGAGTCGCTCGAATTGCGGAGCCGGGCAGTGACAGAGTTGCTCTACCAGCACTGGTACGGCCGCAGATTGACGCCGGATGCCATTCGACCCGCGCACGAAGTCGTCGAACACTATCTCGATCCTGGCGCCGGCGGAGGACTGTCGCTGCCGGTCGGGGCGCGTTGAGCGGGCGGCCATGTCGCGATCGGTCCGTCAGCCGATGGACAGGTCCATCGCCCCGCTACGTTCGTGGACGTCGACGAAGCCTTGCAGCTTGCCGATCACCACCACGCCCGATTCAGTCACGGTGAAGCCGCGGGCGCGGTCCAGCTCGAGGTTGTAGCCGACTTCGGCCCCCTCGGGGACGACAACCCCCTTGTCGATGATGGCTCGGCGGATTTTGGCGTGTCGGCCGACGTTCACTCCCTCGAACAAGATGCTGTCCTCCACGCAGGCCCAGCTATTCACGCGGACGTTGGGGGAGAGAATCGAACGTTCGACGCGGCCGCCGGAAATGATCGTGCCGGGGCTGACCATGCTGTCGAGTGCCATACCGGCCCGCGGCGACGAACCGCCGAACTGCGCGAAGACGAACTTCGGCGGCGGCAGCGGCGGGTGATAGGTTCGGATCTCCCACGCCTCGTCGTACAGGTTGAGCTGCGGCTCGACGGCCACGAGATCCATGTTGGCGGCGTAGTACGCGTCGAGCGTGCCGACGTCCCGCCAATAGCGCGAGTTGCCCGAGTTGCGATCGCGGAACGGAAAGGCCCGCACGCGGTGCGTGTCGATGATGGTCGGGATGATGTCGCGGCCAAAATCGTGGTTGCTCTCGGTCACCGTCGCGTCGCGGCACAACTGGTCGAAGAGGAAATTGGCGTTGAAGACGTAAATGCCCATCGACGCCAGGCAGCGATTCGGATCGTCGGGCATCGGGTCTGGATTGGGCGGCTTCTCGAGGAACTTGACGACCCGCTGCGACTTGTCGATCTCCATCACGCCAAAGTTGATCCCCTCGCGGAGCTCGACGGGGATGCAGCCGATGGTGCAGTCGGCCTGATTGTCGATGTGGTCCTGCAAGACCTCCGAGTAATCCATCTTGTAGATGTGATCGCCGGCAAGAATCAGCACCAGGTCCGGCCGCGACTTCTCGATGGAATAGATGTTCTGGTAGACGGCGTCGGCGGTCCCCTGGTACCAGTGCTCGTCGATCCGCTGCTGCGGCGGCAGCACGTCGATGAATTCGTCCAGCTCGCGGCAGAGAAACCGCCAGCCCAAGCCGATGTGCCGGTCGAGGCTGGCCGCCTTGTATTGCGTCAGCACCAGCATCCGCCGCAGGCCGCTGTTGATGCAGTTGGAGAGCGTGAAGTCGATGATGCGGTAGACGCCGCCGAAGGGGACCGCAGGCTTGGCACGATCGCGGGTGAGCGGCTCCAAGCGTGCGCCTTTACCGCCGGCCAAGACCAACGCTAAGACCCGTCTCATCCGCTGCTCCGTCCCACGCTGGCGATGCATCGAAAATCGACCCGCCCAAATCGTTCCGTGCGAAAATCGAGCCAAGCTCACCAGGGTCGCCGGCGCGATCCGAGCGAATGCCATTTCGCCCGCGGCGCGCTTGCCCCTGGAGCGCACGATTCTCGTTGAACGACGGGCCACTGCCAATCGTGCGCCGCAGAATTTTTGGCCGGCCCAGACCGGTGGGCGCGTACGCTCAGTCACGGCTCCGTCAGAAGCGTGTCCGGGCGGAGCAAATCGGGTAAGCCGCTCGATCGACTGTCCCGCAGCGCGACCCGCGCGTGCGCACATCGATCCGGAGTCGGTCGACGGTCTGCCCGGTTATCGACAGTCTGCCCGCTTAGTAAGTCGAGCGACTGCGGCTTCCGCCGCCGCCTGCGTCCGAGCGGCTTTTGGCCTCGTTGACGGTCAGCCGGCGTCCTTGAAAATCCTTGCCGTTCATCGACTCGATGGCGGTGTCGGCCCCGTCCTCCATCTCGACAAACCCAAAACCCCGCGAACGCCCCGTCTCACGATCCGAAATCACCTGCGACCGCGACACCGTTCCAAATTGCGAAAACGCTTCGCGAAGATCGTCCGCCGTCGTATCGTAGGGGAGATTTCCGACATACAGATTCTTACGCATGGCCAGCCCTTGAGCGCCCGTGGCGCTCCCGAGAAAAAGCACCTTTTGTCTGCCGCAACCGATCGCGCCATCCCAATCGCGATGGAACCGGACCAACCGGTATTCGCTGAGTAATATACACAAATGTACCCTCAATGGCATCACTTTTTCCGGACAGGAAATTGACGTTTTTCTTTCCCCCGAGGTCCCAGCCCCATGGCCGATTTATCTCCGCCCGCCGCAATCACGCTCGCGATGATGCGCGAGTCCCTCTCGACGGCCCTTGTTTGCGATGCCCTCGATTCGCTCGGCCTGCGCGAGCAGTCGCCCCGGCTCGCCTGGCCGGTGAAAACGACTGCGGGTGTGCTCGTGGGCCGCTGCAAAACGACGCTCTGGAGCGAGCGGACCACGGCCGATCCGCACCCCTTCGAGAAAGAGCTCTTGGCCGTCGACACCTGCCAGGCCGACCAGGTGATGATCGTCGCCGCGAGCGGTTCGATGCGCTCCGGCACTTGGGGCGAACTTCTGTCAACAGCGGCACGGAACAGCGGTTGTGTGGGGGTCATCGTTGACGGAGCGGTTCGCGACGTGTCCCAAATGACCGAGATGCAGTTCCCGGTCTTCGCGCGCGCGACTTGCCCTTATGACAGCAAGGACCGTCAATTTGTCACGGCGATCGACGTGGCCGTGGAAATCGCCGGCGTCACGTTTCAGCCCCACGACCTGGTCTTCGCCGACGCCGATGGCGTGGTGGTGGTGCCGGCCGCCGTCGAAGTCGAAGCCGTCCGCCGCGCTTGGACCAAGGCCCATGACGAAAACCGCACCCGCGACGCGATCAAGCGGGGGATGAAAGTCGGCGAAGCCTACGAGCGGTTCGGCGTGCTCTGACGGTCGGGACGTGCAGGGCGTGCAATGGAAGTGCAGCGAGGCCGCCGTCGATTACGGTTCCGTCTGGAACCAGAACTGCCGATAGATTTCGACGTCGGTCGACTGTCCGTCGTAAATCATGATCGGGTTGTAGCGGTAGCTGCCGCGAACGCCGAAGCCCGGAGACAGGTTGACATACGGACGGCGATAGGCTGATCGACTCTCGGGCACGGGGTAGCGTGCCTGGATTTGCGGCGGCAACACGTGGCTGAAGTAGGAGCGACGGTACATCCAGCTTTGCTCGTCGTCGGCTGAGGCCGATCCGCTGGCGAAAAGGCCGGACGCCAAGGCGACGGCAGCCGTCGCCGTCAAACGAATCGCGAGTTTGTTGGTTCGGGCCTGCATCGCGTCACTCGAACTCGCGTCGGCGAGCCTGTCGTGTTTCCGTTTATCAACGGACGGTGGGGCGTTTGTTGACGATTGGCAACAAAGGTCGTCCATTTCTTCGATAAATCAGGAAAGTGCACAGCGCGTGCCAACTTCTTGCGAGCGGCGACCGGCAAACCGCCGGCCGTCCACGCAATCCTGAGCTAGAGGCGCGAAATCCGCCCTTCCACCGCGAGCAGCCCGCGGCGATCAGCCGGCGACTTTGGGCGCGACGGCCGGGTCGGGTTCGTGGCTCAGATTGAGCGTGTGGGCCGGCACCATCACTTCTTTCTCGGCATCCCAAGCCATGACCTGGCTCGTCCGCCACGACTCGTTCGCCATGTTCACGGCGACGACGCCGGCCATTCCTAGCTCGATCGGGCAGTTCAGCGGTTCGCCGGTGCGCAGATGGTTGTGGAAGTTGGTGTGATGGTTGTGGAGGTCTTCGCGGAGTTTTTGTTTCTCCTTGTGCTCGGCCAGCACCTTGCCGTCCTTGTCCTTGGCGACCCAGCCTTCTTGCGTGAAATACAGCGTGCCACGATAGCCGCGGATCACGTGTTCGACGGGAACGCGATTGCTTTGCGTCCCCAGCACGTAGACCGTCATGCCGCGGGGATATTCGCAGATCATCTCGAAGTTGTCGGGTAGGTCGCGCCCGTCCGGCCACTGCCAGATGCCGCCCATGCCGACGACTCGCCGCGGATACTGCAAGTCGCACGCCTTCATGATCCGCGAGATGCGGTGGATGAAGAGATCGGTGGCGATGCCGCCGGAATAAGCCGAGTAGCAGCGCCATTCGAAGTAGTGGTGCGGGTTCCAGTCGACCTGCTTCGCATGGCCGAGCCAGGTGTTCCAATCGAGGTCCGCCGGCTTCGACGAGTGCGCGTGCGACACGCGTTCCCGCCATGGCCCCTGCCGATCGTAACGGCGGACGTATTCGATCTGCGCCTGTACGACTCGCCCCAGCACGCCCTGGCGAATCGCCTCACCCGCGGTCGCGTAGCTGTCGTCGGACATCGCTTGCACGCCGACCTGCAGCGGCAGTTTGGTTTCTTTCTGTTTCTTCGCGACGGCGAGCCCTTCCGGGATCGTGTGGGTCATCGGCTTTTCGCAGTAGACCGGCTTGCCGGCATCGAGCGCGGCGATCGTCACGATCGAGTGCGAATGCTCGGGCACCGCGATCGTCACATAGTCGACGTCCTTGTTGTCGAGCACGTGCCGATAGTCCTGCACGGCCTTGGCCGCATCGAAACGGCCGGCCCCCGCGTCGGCCCGCGTCTTCCAGCAGTCGGCGACGATGATCCCCTCGACGTTGTTCGACTTCTGCAGGTCGCGAATCGTGCCGACGTGCTGCATTCCCTGCCCGCCGACCCCGACAAATCCGACGCGAATGCGGTCGTTGGCCCCGATCACCCGCGCGTACGCCTGGGCGGACAAAGCCGTCGCGGCCAGCGCGCCGCCCGTGGTCTGCAAGAAACTGCGTCGGGAAACGTGAGAAACGTCGGTCACGATGAGAACTCCTGGCGGGAGGGGAGGCAAACGGTCTGCAAGGGTACAGTGCGGTAGAAGCGGCGCGACTCGATCATCTGGAACACTCATCTTAAACCGAACGCAGCGGGCGGTTCAAACGCGGACGGGCAAACGCGGGCGGTTCAACACAGGCCGCCGCGTCGCGAACTTATTCGCTCTTGGTTCGTCGGGATTCCAACTTGTGTACGCAGGGGCGGCGAGTTCTATTGGTGGAATCTCGAACGCCGGCAATTGCAAATCTCATCTCGGGAGGAAAAACGCCATGGCCAATACCGCCGTCTGGTTTGATATGCCCGTGCAGAATCTCGACCGCGCGTCCGGCTTCTATTCCGCCGTGCTGGACGGCAAGTGCGAGAAGCAGGAATTCTCCGGGATGTCGTTCGCCCTGCTGCCGCACTTCGACGAGGAAGGCGCCGTGTCGGGCTGCCTGGTGCCGGGCAAGAAGACGACCGAGCCAGACCCGGAGGGCAAACTGCTGCTCTACTTCAATTGCAACGGCCGACTCGACGACGCGATTGGCAAGGTCGAAGCCAACGGCGGCAAGGTCCTGCAGCCCAAGCACCAAATCGGCCCGCACGGATTCCGCGCCGTCATCCTGGATTCCGAAGGCAACCGGGTGGCGCTTCATTCCCGCTAAGGTCGCACACAGAAAGAAAGGGGGGTCGGGACCCCTCTCGCGAATAGACCTCCGTCGGCCGGCCGCGAAACGGCTGATCCCTTTGGCTCGTGCTTCCGTTAGGAAGTGGAGGCCGGAATTCCTGTATCGCCGCGCGGCCGGAATCGCGATGTCTGACGTCCATAATCTGCCGACGCCAATTTCCAGCCCTCCGCGCTCGCGTCGCCGAAGGCGGGCTATCGTCGCGGTGATTTTGTTGGCGATCGCATGTGCCGGCTGCTGGGCCTACCGGCAGTTTACGACGCCCGAGATTCCCGAACCGTTCGATGTCGCCGGCTACGTCGCGTACACGTTGCCGGATGAGAAGAATGCGTTCGCGTACTACCGGCGTGCCGTGGCAGCCCTGGTAAAGGAAGACGCGGTCTTTGCAGCAAACCCTTCGTTCAAGCGGGACGAGTTCTGGGACAGTTGGCACGCCACCGCCGAGAAAGGTTGGGACTACGCGGTTCCTTCTGTGCGGCAATGGGTCAAGCTCAACGGCCCCATGCTCGCGGAGTTGAAACGAGGAGCCGGCTGCGCTGAGAGCTTGGAGTTTCCTGTCGCCGACGCGGCGAACGAGGATTTCCTTTCCTTCGAATGGGGCACGCTCCAGACCTGCATCCGAGTGCAAACGCTCGAAGGACTGCGGCTCACCGCAGAGCGTCATCCCGAGGAGGCTTGGAGCTGCTTTCGCGACTCGTTGCGAACGAGCCGTCATCTCGCCATGCACGCGAGCCCGATTCAGACGATGTTCGGCGTCGTATTTGGTGAACAGGCGGCCCAGGCAGCCGTCATTTGGGCGGCCGAACCGAGCGTTGGTCCCGCAGACCTGCGGCGGGCGATCCATGACCTGGGGACGGTCGAAGCGATGCGCGCTCCCGCTTCGGACCAGCTCAAGCTCGAGTATCTCTGGCTGCGCGCGAATGCAACGAGAGGGACACTCGGGTTGTCTCCCACGCCCTCGTGGGTGCGCGCCACCGGGTACCCGGCACAGATCGGTCAAAACGCCCGCCTCGTTGTCGCCAATTTGCTCACGCAAGCTGACCGACCCAAATACGAGCGGACCGCCATTCACCCTGGCGAACTGCACTTATATGAATTGGATCAGGCCACTCCGCACGACCCTCGGCTGCGGCCTCCGGCAGAAATCGAAGCGGCCGCTACCAACAGCGCGGCCGCGCTCGCAAAGGTCCTCCGCCGCATCTCGCCCGATTCGGCCCAGCAATTGGCGTATTGCGATCCGTCGTTGCTGCTCGGGGGGCTCTGGCAAGCGAGCCAACACCGAGACATCGCACAGG
>Ga0210390_10000456_pt1 | contig 44681 bp, 39 predicted proteins | sample IncBWH11OmetaG_FD_161050 | JGI IMG/M metagenome (GOLD analysis project Ga0210390, IMG submission 161050) | Forest soil microbial communities from Barre Woods Harvard Forest LTER site, Petersham, Massachusetts, United States - Inc-BW-H-11-O ... | reverse complement strand
CGAGGCGGGGTAGGGCGCCTCGGGCGGCATGCGAAAATCGATCGACGCGACGACGATGCCATTTGCCGCCAAGGCCTTGGCGATGAAGTCGTTGTCGGTGCGGTCCTTGTTGACCCAGGCGCCGCCGTGCACCTGCAGCACCGCCGGGAACGGGCCGGTCCCCCGCGGGCGATAAAGCCGCGCCAGCATCGGTCGGCCGCCCTGGCGCTGGTATTCGACATCCTCGACGCGGATATCGTGGTGGGCATCGCCTTCGAGCGTCGTCGACATGTGCGGTTCCTCGTCTTGTGGTTCAGGGCGGCATCCTAACGGATCGGGGGCGGCCAAATCCACCGGTCAGCGGCATAGCCGCGCGAGCGCCATTCGCGCCATCGGGTTTGCCGGGTGCAGTTCGCGAATCCGGGCCTCGAGTCCGGCGCGCACCGCCGGCGCCTCTGGAAACTCGCGCGCGGTCCAGAAGCGTCTGGCGGGATCGAAAAAGCCGGCCGCGTCGAGAAAGGCCGTGGTGAAATAGTAGCTTTCGGGCAAGGACTCACCGACCGCGCGGGCGATGACTGTCCCGTCGGGCGCGATCGCGGTGTCGAGGCACCAGTGCAGCAGGCGACCGAGTTCCCGCCGCGCGCGATGGCGCTGGTCAGGACGCATCTGCGGCCAGCCGAGCCCGAACAGCACAGCTACATCATAATTGTTGTGGCTGGTTACGCCTTCGTCGTCGAGCCAGCCATTGGGGTAGCGATCGTCGCGGATCGCGAGCAAGGTGTCGATCAGCCGCGGCCAATGGCCGATGCGGCCTTCCAGATACCGCGCCATATGAAACGCCAGGCTGAGGTCGACGGTGCGCCAGCGCCGTCCGCCGATGTCGTAATCGGCGCCAAAAAAACCGGTTGTCGGGTCCTGCCAGTCGACGACGAAATGCCGGATCACGGTTTCGAGCCGCGGGTCCCAAGGATAGCCCGGCGGCCGGCGGCGCAAGATCAGCCGGACGAGACCACCGGTGGCGAAGTTCAGCTCCTTGCGGCGGTCGACGCCGTCTTCGGCGAGGCGCGAGACAAGCAGGCTGTCGAGATAGGCGCCGAGGCGATCGGGATCGTTGACGCGGTCGAGAAAACGCGGGGCAACCCCGCCGGCGTCGAAATCGTCGGCGAGCATCCGGTCGACCGAGGCGTCGAGTTTTAGAAACCAGACATCGGTTCCGATACCAAAACTGCCGCACTCGTCGCGCTCCGGGGAGGTCGACGGCGGGGCACCGGTGGTAAGGGCGCGGACCCGTTCGAGGGTTCCCTCGGCCGCGGCGTCATCGCCGGTGTAGTGCAGTCGCCAATGCAATTCGCCGATCGCCTGGCGCGGGCGAGAGGTCTCCCGGCCGGCGGCCTCGTCGCGGTCGAGCAGCGCCTCGAGTGAACGGATCTCGGGCAGGGCCGTCCGGCACAATGAGGCCATCGCCGGATAACGGGCCGCAAGCGAGGCCTGTGGGGTCCAGCCGCGCGGTGCCGGAAGGATTTTTGCCGGGGCAGCCGGCGGCACCGCGGTTTGGCTCAGACGCGGGCGCGGATGGTCGCTTCGGCCGACATTCTCGGCGGCGGCATCAACGAGCCGAAGGAGGTTACGCAGAACAGCCCGGCAAAGGCGACAACCAAGGCGAGAACGAGCGGGCTGCCGCTCGGCCCGAGCGACAGCGCCGCCGTAGCGCCAGCCGCCCCGGTCATTTGGATAAAGCTGCCAAGCCCGGAGGCGGCGCCGACGGTCCGCGGATTGACCCCGAGACTGCCGGCGGTGGCGTTTGGCGTGATCAGCCCGCTGCCGCAGCAGACAAAGATCATCGGGCCAATGACGGCAAAAGAACCGGAGATGTGAAACATGGCGAGCGCCAGCATGACCAGCCCGGCGGGAATCAGCACCGTCGAGCCGATCCGAATCATGCCGTTGACGCCGAGGCGACCGGTCAGGCGGCTCGACAGGAAGCTGCCGACCAGAAAGCCCAATGGCGGCAGCGCGGCGTAATAGCCGTATTGCTCGGGCGTGACCCCAAGCCTGCCGATCAGCACCGCCGGAGCGCCGGCGGCGAAAATGTGAAAACCGGCGTGAGCGCCGGCCGCGGCAAACGCATAACCGATAAAGCGCCGAGTAGCGATCAGCGTCCGGTAGCTCGCGAGAATTCCCTGGCCGTCACCGCGCCGATGCAAGGCCGGCCCACGGCTCGGGACAAAGCGGACCATCAACACCATCGCAAAGGAGGCCAGTAACGCGACCGCGGCGAAATTCGCCCGCCAACCGATCGAGGCTTGCAGATAGCCCCCGAGCACCGGCGCGCCCGCCTGCATCAGGGTGGCCGCGATCGCCCGCCCGGCGATAACCTGGGCAGCCGCCTCCGGGCCCCAGATCTCGCGGGTCAGGGCGCGGCCGACGACCAGCCCGGCGCATGCGCCGATCCCCTGCAGGATGCGAGAGGCGATCAGCACTTCGATCGTCGGACTGGCGGCGCAGAGCAGGCTGGCGAGGGCGCTGAGCGCGAGGCCGCACAGCACCGTCCGCCGCCGCCCAAAGCGATCCGAAAACGGCCCGAGGACGAGCATGCTGACGGCAAATGCAAACAGATAACCGACAAAGGTCAGCTGAACGCGGGCGATCGAGGTGTGCAGGCTATGCGCGATCGCCGGGACCGACGGGACATAAATCGTCGAGGCCACAAGTCCCAATGACGAGGAGGCTGTCAGGCTCAGCAGCACGATTCTGCGGCGTACGACGCTAAAACCGTCGGCAGCGAGCGAGCGGTCTTCGGAAAGCTCAGGCATGTTCGCGTCCGGCCGCTGAAATCGATCGATGATACGGCACTGTCGATTTCATTGACCTTACGGCGGCCGCATTACCGGCGGCGATTAGGCCGCGGGCACGGCAACCGCGGCGTGGGACGCCGGTCAACCGCACCGGCCGCCGCGCGAGCCAGTGGTCGAGCGGCGCTACCGGCAAGGCCAATTCGCTGCCGTCGCAATCGGGCAGCAGCAGGACCGTCAGCCGCGGGGTTCCCGGCGGCAGGACGATCTGCAAGCGTCGGATCGCAGCTCCGACGGCATGCTCGCCGGCATCGTCGACCCGTCGCGCCAACTCGGACACGGCGCCGGCATCGCCGAGCGGCCGGCCGTGCAGGCGCCGCAGGTCCGCCGGCGCAAACGAACGCGGCGGCGGCGGCGGCGACAGTTCGAAGCGGGCGCCCGCCGGCTCCAAAATACGGGCGGCGAAATTGTCGTCGCCGTCGCGAAAGCGGGCGAACGACCCGGCCAAGGCCACCGGCTCGGCGGCGGTATGGACCGTCCACACGATCTCGCCGCACACCGCGGGATCGATTTCGTCCTGGATGATCACCTGCCGGCCGAGCAGTGCGGCGCCGCGCCGGATCAACCCGTGCGGCTGCGCATAGGCCGCCGACAGATCCAGCACCGCCCATTTGGTCTCACCCTCGACGCTGCTGCCGACGATGGTCGCCGGGGCGTTGGGGATCTGGTCGCACCCACCGATCAACAGCGTGTTGTGACCCGCCGCCTGCGAGCGATAATACTGCCAACGCCGTCCCGACCGCCCGTCCGTTCCGTGCTCGAAATACCCCGGCAGATCGTAGTCGTCGGGACCCAAATCGAGAACCCAGCGACGCCGCGCCCCGTCGACGACGAAAGTGCCGGCATCGGCCTGGCTGTGCAGGATAATGTCTTCGGGCGCGGCCGCCGAATGACCGGGTCTGGTGGGAACATTGCCCCCCTTGATCGCCAGATAAACCGGGCGCGCCGCGGGATCGCACGACCAGGTATTGCGAAAGCAAGCGAGGTCGGCGCTGCGAAAGACCTTACCGGTCGATAGGCCGAGCGTCATCGGCGAAGCCCGCTCGCGGTTTGGCCAAATCGCCGTGAAGGGAAGCGACCAGCCGTCGCCGCCGGTCGCCAACCAGCCGTCGATCCGCCGCGCGAAGCGGTGTGCGAGCCAAACGAGCGGCGAGGCGTCATATCGCTGATTGGAATCCCCAAAATTGAAGGCCGCGCCAAACGGACCTTCGGCATGTAGTGCGAAGTCGCCAGTTTGGGCGAAGCCCGGCCGCTCGGCAAGACCAAAGCTGTCGCCCAGCGTGCTCTCCAGCGCCGCTATCATCAGACCGGCATGGCGCATCGCGAGCGACCAATAACTGAGACCTTCGCGCCAAGCGCCGTCCGGCGCCATCCCGGAAAAGACGTTCCAGGCCGAGGCCACGCTTCGGCCCGCGAGATCCGTCGAGAGCAGCCGATATCGCGGCAAGACCGAAAGGGCAGCGACGAGAATGCCGGAATTCGAAACCAGCGCGCAGTTGTCCCGCCGCCTCGGCCATAGCAGCGAACGGTCTTGATAAGCGGCGAGCGCAGGCTCGAGCACATTGCGCCGGATTGCGTCCTCGGTCCCCCGGCGCTCCCCAGCGGTCAATTCGTCGTGGAGCCAGTCATAGGCAAGCGCGACGGCGACCGCGATTTCGGCGCAATCGAGGAATGAACGGATGACCGGCCGTTCCTTCCAGCTTGGCGCCGCGGCAAATTCGGCGAGCCCGCGGCGCGTTGCCGCGAGGGCGGGTATGGCGATTGAACCCTCGGCGGTCAACGCGAGGAACGCAGTGTTGATCAGGCGGCGCGCCCGACGCTTGAGTGCCGCGCGAGGCTCCTGCGGCAGCGGCGGCGGCGACGCCTCCGACAGCAATTTTGCAAACCTCGCCTGCAACTTTGGGTTGGCGGCGGCGCGGCGGCGGATCTCGGGCAGCGCAGTCGGCCCGAACAACAGGTAGGGATGCGGCGCGTCAAACCGCGCGGCGGCGCCTTCGACCGCGGCGCAATCGGGGCCGTCGGCCGCTTCGATAACGAGTGATCGCGCGTTGTCGAACGGCAATCGAGCTCCCCGCGAGTCAGCATGGCATGTGCCGATCAGGGACTTACTATCTTGGCACGAGATTAATTATATGTTTCTACCCCAGGAAGCATCCCCTAAAGCATCCGCGGTAATCGGCGATCCGCTCAAGCTTGCGCAAGCAGCTTTACCAAGAAATCGTCGCGCCAGGCCGCTAGGTTGAATTTGCCGCGGAGCGAGACCTTTGAGCGATCCTTATGCATCAGGTTGAGAGCCATATGACGCAGAATTGCTAGATTGTAGGGGCTGTTGTCGCGGCGGCTCCTGACCTGGTCTTCGTTCATCACGACATTCAGGACCCAGTGCAGGCGGTTCTCGACACCCCAATGCGAGCGGACAACCTGACCCAGGCGCTGCGGCGACAGCGGCGTGCTGAGCAGATAGTAGGCGGTCTCGGTCGCGGTTCTGGGCACTGTCTTGTCGATTGTCTGGCGGATGCGGACGACCCGCCCGATCGCCGCCAGACCCGGCCACCGATAGCGGGTTTGCAACCACTCGATATCGCTGGAAACGAGGCTGCGCCGGGTCTCGATGCGTCCGTGATCGTTGTCGTGGGTCGTATGGCAGGGTGCGCGGTCGTGCCTTGCGTCCGCGAAGAAGCGGACGACGTCGGCATGCAGCGCCTTGTGATTACCCTTAAGGGCGAGAACATAATCGCCGCCCTGCGCGATGATCCGCTCCCCGATATCCCGCTGACAATTGAGTGCGTCGGCGGTTACGATTCTCCCGTGCAACGTCAACATATCCAAGAGTTTGACGACTGCCGTTGTTTCCCTGGTCTTGGCTGTCGTGGCAATCTGGGCGAGCACCAGACGAGTGTCGCAGCACCATGCACTGACCATGTGCAGCGCTGAACCCGGATGGGCGGGGTCGACCGGTCGCCGCAGCACTTTGCCGTCGATCGCAATGACCCCGGTACAGGCCTCGCGAAAGCGCGCCATGAATCTTTGAAAGCATGCTCGGAACTGATCGGGATCGAGTTGCCGAAACACCCGGCTGAAGGTGTCGTGGCTCGGCACCCCGTTTTTCAACTGCAGAAAGCTGCCGAGGAACTCCTGCTTGGCTTCGGCAAAAACGGCCATGTCAACGGCCGTCTGGCCGCCGGCCAGGACCGCACACAGCGCAATCATCAGGATCTCGGGTAAATCATGGCGCTTCGCGTTAGGGCCGCGCGGGTCCTTCAACTCGACAAAGCACTCGCCGAAGCTCTGCATCGCCCTCTCCGTCGCACCGTGCAGGTCTCACCGCGAACGACCGTTCACCCGCTGCGAGTGACAGCAGCAGCGTCCTCCGGCGAGCCGGGGAACACGCTCGATCGGGCAAGAAGATCGAAATGGTTCGAAAACAGTATCAGCTCGGAGCAAGGTATCCGCGGCGCCGGCCGCTATGCCGGAGGCGATGCCCCCGCTCGTTGCCGCCAAAGAGACAAAGCACCGGCTCGACAGCCGATGGTCGAGGTGTCCTCCGAGCGTGGCAGAGGTGATTATCAGCGGGCCGCGATCTTGGTCGGAACATCACTTGTCTATCGGATTTGGTGATGCCCATTGATGTGCTTCCGTCGTTTGTCTTGTCCCTCCGGCACAAACATTTCCTGCACGCGGTCAGCGAGCCGTCGGCAACGTCGTCAACTGTCCGTCAAAAATGCATTTGACAGATATTTACCTAAGTTGGTTCAAACTCGGGTTGCGATAACTTGGCTGCGTATTGAGGGAGGCAGCCGCCATCGCCTCGCCGTCTGCGGGCCGCCGATTCCGTAGCCGTGGGCGCCCGTCGCCGCCGGCGAAATCGAACGGAGCGGGGGCCTTTCCGGCAGGTGGAAATCCCCGGTTAAGATTTCTCGCGCAGATTTCCGCTGACGCTGCTTAGGACCTTTCTTTGACGCTGCTCGCGATAACCTTAGCGAAAAGGATGGCGGCGCAACCAAGGCCCACGCCCTCCCGCACCGGGCCGCGCCGGACCAGATGGGGATGATCGACCAATGCTGATCAACAAACTTGCCTGCACCACGACCCCGGACGCGCGGATCTTATCCGCCGATGTGGTTTGGGAGGATCGCGACTTTCCCGCTCAGGAAATCACATTCGAGATTGATAATCCGGTGGACGAGCCTCCGGAACCGGGTGCGGAAGGCCATTTGCTGCCGGCCGGCGATGGCCCCTGTCCGGACGCGTTTCTTGCCGCGTGCTTCCCACTTGCCGCTTTGCACCGCGAGACGCGGGTAAGGATCGAGGGGAGGGCGTGCCCGATGCTAGTCGAAGGGCTGCGAACCGCATTTGCTTGGTGGTCGAGCTGGGGCGGTATGTCCGCCAAGCCGCCAGACATCGAAACTGTGGTCAGCGGCCGGCGCGCGGCGGCAAATGGTCCGCGTCACGCGGTCGCGTTAGTGTCCGGCGGGGTGGACAGCCTTCATTTATTGATGCGCAATCGTCAACTTTATCATCCGGACGACCCCGCTTACATTCGCGACGCAATCTTTATTCACGGCTTTGATATCGGCAAGCGCGCCCGCGATCCGGAGAACGAGCGTTACCGGTCGGCGCTGCGGTGCCTTGAACCGGTGGCTGCCGAAATTGGGGTGCGCATGCTCCCGTGCCGCACCAACCTGCGACATTTGCCGTCAAAGTCAGGTTTCTGGGCGAACCGTCATAGTGGGGCGGCACTGGCTTCTGTCGGCCACGCCGCCATCCTCGGAGCCGGCTTTCTGTTCATTGGCGGCACTTATCATGTGGCGACCCCCGTCCCGGTCGGTTCGCATCCCGCGGTAGACGGGCTGCTGTCGAGCCAGCGCGTGACTGTCATTCACGATGGTTCGCGCTTTTCCCGTCTTCAAAAGGTGCGAGACCTCGCAGGTTGGCCAACGGCGCTCGCCGTGCTGCGGGTCTGCCCGGGAAGCCCCGACGGCAAAGCCAATTGCGGGCGCTGCGAAAAATGCTTGCACACTCGCCTCGAATTGCTGGCCGCCGGGGTCGATGAGACGCCCTCACTCGGTCCGAGTCTGACGCCGATCGAATTGTGGGAAGAGGCCGTCCCATTCCCGATCAACCACCGGGCGCTCAGATACGACGATCTGTTGCCACCGTTGCGCGCCCGCGGGTTCGACGCTTTGTGCCGCGTCCTCGAGGGCAAAATCGACGCCTACCGTAAGGACGCCGACAGCAATCGCGGCGGCTGGGCCGGCAATTGACCACGGTCGCCGCGTATTTCGAATATTATTCGATTGATGACGCGTGGAATCACCGACAAAATGAGCCTGATCGGCTTGTGATCCTCGGCTATGAATGGGAAGAAAGTTATGGGATTGCTGATCGGCCTTCTTGGACCCCTGGTAATCGAGAACGACCAACGCCGGCTCGGCAAGCTCCCAAGGAAAGCGCGGGCGCTGATGGCCTATCTGGCGGCGCTGGGCGGGCGGCCAGTCAGCCGCGAGCGGCTGTCGGATCTGCTGTGGCCGTATCAGGGCTCGGACCAGGCCCGCCACAGCCTGCGTAATTGCCTATTGGAGCTGCGCAAGACGCTGGGCGAAAGTGCCGGACGATACCTGGCCGCCGAATTCGCCAATTGTCGGCTGCAGGACATCGAGACCGACGTCGAGCGCTTCGAACAATTGTCACGCTCCAAGGACCGGTCGGAGCTAGCGACTGCGGCGGAGCTCTATCGCGGTGAATTTCTGGCGGATTTCGTCATCGACTCGGAGCCGTTCCAGGAATGGCTGTCCAGCGAACGGGATCGTACGCTGGATCTCGTTTGCGGCATCCTGCAGCGGTTGACGGCGTTGCAGGACGATGCCGGCGAGCACGAAGCGGCAATTAAATCTGCTCGGCGCCTTGCCGGGCTCGATCCGCTCTCGGAGATTGGCCAGCGCGCCCTGATCCGCGCCTATGCCCGCGCCGGGCGTCGGCCGGAGGCGTTGCGGCAATACCGCACCTGCGCCGAGATCCTGAAACGCGAGCTCGGCGTGGCGCCTGACGCCGAGACCCAAGCTTTGGCCAACGAAATTGCCCATTCGGGCGGTATCGTCGATCCGGCGAACCCGCGCACCCCCGAGCGCCCGTCGGAAGAACGCCCGACAATAGCGGGCCGGACGCCCCCCTGGGGCGGTCCCAGCCGATCGGCGCCGCCGGTCGCGGACACAACGCGGATGCAATGGCCGTGTCTGCTGCCGAGCATCGCGGTCGCGGTCGCGCCGTTGCGCAATCTGACCGGCGATCCCGAACAACAGTATTTGATGGAGGCGTTCACCGACGATCTCGTCACCGACCTTATGCGCCATGGCCGCGGCCTGTCGCTGGCGCGAATCGCCGACGAGCGGCGGGCAGAAGACACCCCATCCCGCATCGCCGGCTCGGAAATCGAATATGTCGTGACCGGCAGCGCCCAGCGCGCCGGCCAGCAAACCTTTCGGGTTAACGTCCAGGTCACCGATGCCGTGACCGACGAATACCGTTGGGCGCGCCGCTACGAAGTCGATAGCGCGGGGTTCGAGCCAGTCCAGACCCGAATCACGCGTCAGGTTTCGCGCGAGATCCATGCACTGTTGCTACGCGAGGCGAGCCGTCGCACCCTGACCGCGGCGGGGGTACAGCTCGGAGTCAACGAATGCTTGGGGCAGGCGACGAGCGTTCTCAAGGGCAAGATGCGTCCGGAATTGACCGCGGAGGCGCAGCGCTGGTTTCTCGCCGCGCTGGCGCTCGATCCACAAAATCTCGAAGCCCTGATCGGTTTTGCTCGCACCTGCCAGCACCTCGTCGGTCAGCCTTGGTGGGGCGATTCGAGCGCCGCCGCCGTGGCTCTCGAACTCGGTCAGGAGGCGATCAACGCGGCCTTGGCGCTGGCCCCGGATCACGCCTTTGCCAATTGCGAAAAGGGCATGTTGTGCTCGGCCGGCGGCCAATTGGAGGAAGCGGCCGAAGCTTTCGACAAGGCGCTGACCACCGATCCGAGGTTCGGCGTCGCCCATGGCCACGCCGGCTATAATGCCGCCTTTCTCGGCCGTGCAGAGGAAACATTACCGGCTGTCGAGCGGGCCATGCGCTTTGATCAGACCGATCGGCGCCACAGTGTTTTTTTCTTCTTCGGCGGATTTGCCGAAATGCTGCTGGGGCGCACCGAGGTCGCGATTGGGCTGTTGCAAAAGTCGCTGGAACGCAACTCCAGCTATGGTGCCGCCCAGCTGTTTCTGATGGCGGGGCTGTCGCTGATGGGACGCAAAAGCGAGGCGGCGCGCGCTGCGACCGCGTTCCGCGAGCAATATCCGGCATCGCGCGCGAACGACTTTGAGCAGCTCTGGCTGTCGCGCTCCACCTGTCCCGGTTATCGCGCCCAGATCGATCCGGTGTTCGAGAAAATTCGCGGGCTCGGCGTGGGCGGCTGAGCGACACGCGGTAGCGCCGCCGGCCGTCGGCGTGCGCGGGCGGACCGGTCGGAAGGGCGGCCTAGCGCTTTAGGGGTGCGCCGGCGGAACCCACGGCTCCGGGGCGCGCGGTTCGAGATCGGTCACGACATCGATGACCATCGGCTCGTCGGCGGCGAGCGCCTCGCTCAACGCCGCCGCGATCTCGGTCGGGTGCTCGACATGGATGCCGCGCACGCCAAAACTCCGGGCGACGGCGGTGAAGTCGGTCGGACCAAACCGCACCAGCGCCTCGCCACGGCCCGGCCGGTTGCCGGCGATCCGCCGCACCCCACTCAAATTCTGGCCAAAGCCCGAATTGTTGTTGACGACGACGGTGACCGGAATGCGGCAGCGCCGCGCCGTTTCGAGTTCGGCCAGGTGGTAATAAAACCCGCCGTCGCCGGTAAAGCACAGGACCCGCCGGTCGGGAGCGGCGCATTGGGCGCCAAGCGCGCCCGGAAACGACCAGCCGAGCGATCCTGCTGCGCGCAAATAAGTCTGCCCGGCGCCGTTGAAGTCGATCATCGTGCCGGTCCAGATGCCGGAATAGCCGGTGTCGGCAACCAGGATGCCGTCTGCTGGCAGCGCCCGGCTCACCTCGGCGCAAAGGCGCTCGACCCGGATCGGAGCCCGGTCGTCCTCGACCAGCGGCGCCATCGTCGCGCGCCAATCGGCGACGATCCGCGCCGCCTCGTCGGCAAAGCCGCGGTCGCGCGCCGGCCGGCTAATCGCCGCGACGAGCTGGGCGAGACAGGTTTTGGGGTCGCCGACCATGCCGGTCGTATTCGGATAGCTGCGCCCGATTTCGAGCGGATCGGCATCGATCTGGACGATCCTGGTCGCGAGCGGCGGAATCGTCCAGTTCAAGGTGACCTGGTCGCCGGTGTCGCACCCGACATAGAGCACGAGGTCGGCGCTGTGGACGATGCGGTTGGCAGGAGGCGCCGAATAACTGCCGGGAACGCCGACATAGAGCGGATGGCGCGTCGGAATGATCCCGCGAGCGCCAAGCGAGGTCGCGACCGGCGCCGCCAGCGCCTCGGCGAGGGACAGCACCTCAAGCCCGGCTTGCGCCGCCGCGGCGCCCTCGCCGGCGATGATGACGACACGAGCAGCGGCCCTCAGCGCCGCCGCCGCGCGCTCGATGTCACGCGGATCGGCGGCCGGCCGGTGGGCCGGAATCCGCCGCGCCTCGGGATCGATGACCGTTGGGTCGCCGGTTCGGCCGAGTTCGATCACGTCGCCTTGCAGACCGCAGAAATCGAGATGGGTCGGGCGCGGCGTGTCGGCGAGTGCCGCGCGCCAAGCATGGCGCAGCAGCCGCGGCAACTCGGACGTCGAATCGACCGGCGCCGAGAATTTGGTGACCGCCGCAAACAGCGGCGCGTGGGGGATCTCCTGATAGCTGTTGCGGTGCTGAAACGACGGCTCCTTGCGGCCGGTCAACGCTATCACCGGGGTGCGCCCGAGCCACGCGTCCTGCAATCCCGAGGCGAGGTTTGCGGCGCCCACCGATTGCGCCATGCAAACCCCCGGCTTTCCGGTGATGCGGGCATAGCCGTCGGCCATATAGGCCGCGGCCTTTTCCGAATGGGCGAGGATGCGGGTGACGCCGAGATCGTCGAACTCCAACAATGTGCGGCGCATGACCGACTCGACAAAAAAGACATGCGTCATCCCGGTTTCGGCCAAGGCGCGCGCCAGCCACTGGGCGCCGTTCATCGTTGCTGCTTCGCTCAACTCTCGTTTCCTCCGATTGCGGCCGTGCGCCGTGCTACAAGGTCAAGCCGCCGTCGACGATAACCGTCTGCCCGGTGATCATCGCCGCTCCAGCGCACAGAAAGAAAATCGTCTCGGCGATGTCCGCGGGCGTGCAGGCTCGCTTCAGCGGCGTGCGCTCGATCGAGACCTGCTTGCGGTCGGACGGCCAATCCTTGTTCCACGGGCTGTCGACAAAACCCGGCGCCACGGCGTTGACCCGGATCTCCGGCGCCAATGTCCGCGCCAGGCTGCGGGTCAAATTGATCAGCCCGGCCTTGCTGGTCGCATACGGGATGCTGCTGCCCGACCCCATCACCCCGGCGATCGAGGCGGTGTTGCAAATCGCACCGCGAGCTGCCTTCAGCGCCGGCACCGCCGCATGGGCGCAGCGGAACGGCCCGATCAGATTGGTGGTCAGGATGGTCGACCAGAAATCCTCGGTCAGCGCGTCGAGATCGGAAAACGGGATCGGGGTCGAGGTCGCCGGGGTCCCAGCATTGTTGACCAGAAAGTCGAGCCGGCCGAGCGTGTCGATTGCGCCCTTGACCATGCGTTCGGCGTCGCCCGGGCGCGACACGTCCCCGGGAACACCGACGACGCGGCGTCCGTCGCCCTTCAGGCGCTCGACCGCGGCCGGCCCGCGCGGGTCGTCGGGCAGATGGTTGAGGGCAACGGACGCGCCGCAGCGCGAGAAAATGTCGGTTGCCGCGAGCCCGATGCCCGAGGCCGCACCGGTCACGAGCACCGTCTTGCCGGAGAGATCGGCACTGATCATGTCGGGCTCCTTCGCGGAAATCGCCGGGGCGGGAAGCATGCGCCCGTGGGAGCGCCTGTCAAGCGGGCGGCTGTTTTCTCGTGCATCAGCAGAGGCGAGTGCGGGCTGCTACCATTTGCCATAGCGGGCCACATACCACGCCAGACCGATCAACTCGTGCAGCGCGTAGTAACTGTCGAGCAACGCCGGGACTTGCGGAAACACAATCGACGGCGACAGCTCCAGCGATTGACCCTCGCGAAGCGATGCCGCGACGACCGGGTAGCCGACCGCGTAGAACGACCAGAATGCCCGCGCCATGTGCCAAGGATTGGTCACCACCCGCGCCGAGGATATCCCGGCGCCTCGCAAAATCGCGGCCGAGTACAGGGCATTTTCATATGTCGTCAGCGAGCGCTCCTCGCGCCATCTTACCGGCACATGAAAATCGTTTTGCAGCGATTCGGCCATCATCCCGGCCAAAGAATCGTCGGCGTCCTTGAGCCAGCCGCCGCTGACCAAAATCGGCAGGCCGGTGCGTCGCTGTTCGCGGGCGGCTTCTGCCAGCCGCTCCAATGTCACCGGGCCGACCATATCCCTCCCGCCGGGCACATTGCTGTGACGATATTCCGCCGACAGCACGACAATGGCGCCAGGCGGCGCAGGCAGCGGCAAGGTCGGGACGACGCGGACGATATTGTCGGCGGCGCGGATCAGCAGAAAGCCGACCACTGGTGTCGCGACCAGGTAGAGGCAGGCCACCGCCGCCGTGGCCAGCGCGAGGCCGGCCCGGCGCGATCGCCAAGCGAGCGCGACCCCGACCATTGCCAGGAATATGAACAGGTTCGGCGGGATCAGCGACGAATACGAAATCCATTGCAGCATGATCGTCGGGGCGACACACGGAAGGAGAAACTCAGGCGGACGGGGCGGGACCTTTTGCGGCGCAGCGGGTGATAAGCCTCGGCAGCCCGGCATTTCCAGCCGAAAACGAATAATCGCTCCGCGGCAGCGGAAGCAGGGCGCGTCCGTGCAGCGTAACCGCGCATCCGGCGCCGGATGCGCCCGCGGTCTTTACCCAAATGAAATCGTCGGCTCGTAATTTGACGCAGTGACCGTCGGGACAACACTCGTAGGATGGCCGCGCAAGGCGAGCCGGCGACGCCGACCGCGCTTGTTGGCGGCTCCGGTTCCGCCTCGATCAGTTGGGCTGGCGCTGACGCTGGCGGCGCGGTCGGCCCAAAAAATACCGCTTGCCGTCATTGCGGCCAGACGATAGGGCAGGCGATCGGCCATTCACAGGACCCTCATGTCGATCCTCGTCACCGGAGTTGCCGGGTTCATCGGCTTCCATACCGCCAAGGCCTTGGCCCAACGAGGCGACCGGGTCGTTGGCGTTGACAATGTCAACGATTATTACGACCCTCGGTTGAAGGAGGCGCGGCTCGCCGAATTGCGCGCCTTGCCCGGCTTCGCCTTTGTCAGGCTGGATCTCACCGACCGCGATGGCGTATTGGCCTTGGTCGCGGCCAACAAGGACCTCACCGGCATTATTCATCTCGCGGCGCAGGCCGGTGTGCGCCATTCGCTCGAAAACCCGTATTCCTATGTCGATTCGAACATTATGGGGACCGTCGTCATCTTGGAGGCGGCGCGTCGGATCGATCGGCTGAGTGCGGTGACCTATGCGTCGTCTTCGTCAGTCTACGGCGCCAATCGGAAACAGCCGTCGAGCGTCGACGATCCGGTGAACAAGCCGGTGTCGCTATATGCAGCCTCAAAGCGCAGCTGCGAATTGATCGCCCACAGCTATTCCCATCTCTATGGGCTGCCGGCGACCGGGCTGCGCTATTTCACCGCTTACGGCCCGTGGGGGCGCCCGGACATGGCGGCGTGGCTGTTCACCCAGGCGATCCTCGGCGATCAGCCGATCAAAGTGTTCAATGAAGGTCGGATGGCGCGCGATTTCACCTATATCGACGACATCGTCGCCGGCACGATCGCAGCACACGACCATCCGCCAGCACCCGTGGACGCCGAGGATGAGGTCGCTCACCGGATCTACAACCTCGGCAACCAGAAATCCGAACCGCTTCTCGATTTCATCGCTGTCATTGAACGGGCGCTCGGCCGCACCGCAAAAAAAGAGCTGCTGCCGATGCAACCGGGCGATGTGGCCGAGAGCTTCGCCGACATCGAAACCGCCCGCCGCGATCTGGGTTTCGATCCAAAGACTTCGATCGAAGAGGGGATCGCCCGCTTTGTTGCCTGGTACAAGCATTACCACAAGATCAACTGAGAGCGTGTGATTGTATCTCACCGCTGTCTCTTGCTCGTCGCCCGGGCGAAAGCCGGGGTCCATGTTCGCCGCGCGAGGCGGTGATTGTCGCCAAGACAATGTCAGTGCGAAAGAAGTTTGGCTCAGTGCCTGAGAAGTTTGGGGTGCTGGAGCGGTGGGTCCTGGAGCTTTGGCCGGGATGGCGTCGGGATAATTTGCGATTGCCTCCGGATCATGAATTCCATCACGAGGTCTGACTTAGGGCGGGATAGAAATTCCGGGTAAACGAAGGGCTTTTTAATTATCCTCGCGGAAGTTTCGGGAGCGGCGAGGGGTGCGCTTTGAGTGACGGCGCGGTGACCTCGGCCCGCGGCAAAAGCGCCGGAAGTACGGGGCAGGCATGGAACGCGGGTTTGCCGTCGTCGGGCTCGGCTATGTCGGATTGCCGGTAGCGCTGGCGCTGGCGCGAAAATTTGCGCCGGTGCTCGGGTTCGACATCGCGCCGCGGCGGATCGCAGCCTTGCGCGCGGGACAAGACATCACCGGCGAGGTCGGCAAAGCTGAATTGGCCGACACGACGCTGCGCCTGACCGACGATCCCGATGCGCTGGCGGCGGCGAGCTTTGTGGTCGTTACGGTGCCGACCCCGATCGATGCCGAACGGCGCCCCGATCTCGCGCCGTTGACCAATGCCTGCGGGTTGATCGGGCCGCGGCTCAAGGCGGGAACGGTCGTCGTCTTCGAATCGACGGTTTATCCCGGGCTTACCCGCGAGGTGTGCGGGCCGTTGCTCGCCCAAGCCTCGGGGTTGAGGCAAGGGATCGACTTCAAGCTCGGCTATTCGCCCGAGCGTATCAATCCCGGCGACAAGCGGCACCGGCTCGAAACCATTGTCAAGATCGTCGCCGGCGAGGACGAGGAGACGCTGGAGCGGATCGCCGCGATCTATGACCGGATCGTCGAGGCCGGCTTGCATCGCGCCTGTTCGATCGAAGTCGCCGAAGCCGCGAAAGTTATCGAGAATACGCAGCGCGACCTCAACATCGCGTTGATGAACGAACTGGCGATCATCTTCGATCGGCTCGGCATTTCGACCCGCGAGGTGTTGGCGGCGGCCGCCACGAAATGGAATTTTTTGCCGTTCACGCCGGGGCTCGTCGGCGGACATTGCATCGGCGTCGACCCATATTATCTGACCGCGCGGGCCGAGGCGGTGGGCTATTACCCCCAGGTGATCCTATCCGGCCGGCGGATCAACGACGGCATGGGCGGCTTTATCGCCCAGCGCCTCGTTAAATTGCTGATCGCGGCCGGACGCCCGGTCAAGGGTGCCGGCATCGGCATCGTCGGCATCACCTTCAAGGAAGACGTGCCCGATCTGCGCAACAGCCGGGTTCCCGACATCGTCGCCGAATTGCTCGAATTCGGCATTGCCGCACTGGTTACCGACCCGCTCGCCGACGCCGACGAGGCGCGGCGCGAATACGGCATCGAGCTGGTGGCGCTCGAGCGGTTCAGCCGTCTCGACGGTTTGATCCTGGCGGTGCCTCACCGCGTACTGGGCGAGCCCAGCTGGGATCGCCTGTTCGCGGCGCTCGCGCCGGGCGGCGTCTTTGTCGACGTGAAATCAGCGGTCGCCCGCGACCGGGTGCCGCAACACGTCCATTATTGGAGTTTGTGACAGCCGCCGGAATGCGCGAAATTATAGGAACCGGTATTGACGTTTCTCGTCCGGGCCGTGTGCTACGGCAGCGCGTGGTAGAGCCGCTCGTCGTAGAGGGCGCCTTCGAGCGGGGTGATTTTTTGCCGGAAGTCGCGGGTCGAGGCCGCCATCAGGCTCGCGTCAAAGGCTTTGTGGTCGCGCCAGCCTTCGACCAAGGTGAAATGGTTCGCGTGGCCGTCTACCTGCAATACGTCGAACCATAAATTTCCCGGCAATTTGCGGCCGGCCTCGGCCAGCGCCGTAACGAGAGCAGCCGCCTGGTCTTTCCCGGCCGGAAAGACATCGACATGAGTGAGGGCAAAAACCGCCGCCGGTCCCCCATGTTCGCTCGCCTCGGCGACCGCGAACCCGCTGAAGGTGCGGATTTCGAACGGGCCGACCAAGAGCGGCTGCAGATTGTCGCGAAAGGCGACGGCGGGTGCCGCGGCGTTGTGCGCGTCCGACGCCGCCTTGTCGTGCCATGCCTCGAAAATCGCGAAGCGGCTTGGCCGCCCGATCTCCTGAAAAGCCTCGAACGCGGCATTGCCCGATGCCTTGCGGCTCGCCACGGCGAATTGCCGAACGTCTGCCGCGACTTTCGCGACATCGGGTGCCGCCGCCTCGAAATAGGTCACGCTGAACACTGCGCCGGCGGCTTCCGCGGCGTCAGCGGTCCGGCCCGCTGCAAGCGCCATTGCCAACACCCCCAATGCGATTGAAAAAAGCCAGCGCATGCGTTTCTCCCCCGAGCCATGGCCGTGCCACTTGCGCCAAAGGTTATGCGCTACCGCCGCCACAAATCAACTCACCCTTTCGACGCCGCGACAAGTCGTCGAGCGCCGTCGGCCGAAGGTCAGGAATCTGCCGCGCGTTCAGTTAGTGCGGTCGAGGTGGAAGAATTCGACGCAATTGTCGGCCCAGATCCGACGTTTGTCGGCCTCGGGAATGTCGGCGTAGATCTTGTCGATCAGCGGGCGCGAATTCGGCCACTCGCATTCGATATGGGGAAAGTCGGTAGCGAACATGATCCGGTCGACGCCGACATGCGCCCGCTCCTCGACCGCGACGCGCTCGTACTGCACGCTGAAATAGACGTGGTCGCGTACGTAATGGCTGGGCAATTCCTTCAGCGGCTGGAAGCCGAGATATTCCTGGGCCCAGCCGAGGTGGCGCTGATACCAAAGATCCATGTGTTCGAGCCAAAACGGGACCCAGCCGAGCCGGGTCTCGGCGAAGAAGATCTTGAGCTTTGGATGGCGCTCGAACACCCCGGCCAGCACGAGCTGGGCAATGCTGACCGCCGGCGCCAAGCCGAAATTGCACAGCCATTCGAGAAACGGCCGCCGCAGGCGCTGCATGATCACCGGGTCTTCTTTCGGATACTTGAAGGTCGGCTGCGATGCGCGGGCACCGGTGCGGTAGAACTGCACATGGACGGTGACCGGCATGTCCATGTCGACCGCCGCGGCCCAGAATTTGTCGTCCTCGGGTGTCGGATAGCCCTTGGCGCTGGGCAAGGCACCGAGCAGCACGCCTTTCAGCCCGAGTTTTTTGCAATGTTTCATCTCGGCGATTGCGTCATCGACATTGGTGATCGGGATGACACCCATGCCGATCAGCCGGTCGGGTGCGACCGCGCAATATTCCTCGGCAAGCCAGTCGTCGTAGCCGCGGATGACCGCCTTGTAGACCTCGTCGTGGCTGATGTTGCGCCAAAAGACCGGCCCCGCGACCATCGCCGCGAACAACACCTCGCCGTCCATGCCGTCGCGGTCCTGCTCCTTGACGCGCTGCTCCGGCGAGCCGGTGCCGGCGGCGTCGGCGACCTTGAGGCCAAAGGGTTGCCAGGTCCCCTCGGCACGGCCGGCCCGCAGATCGAGAAAATTCGCCTCCAACAGCGGCTGCCCCTCGATCATCAGCGCGTCGCCGCCATCGGGCAGATGAACCGTATGCGGCGCGCGCTCGCGATGTTTCTCCGGCACTCGGTGGACCCACCGCTCGGGCGGCACTTCGAGATGCCCGTCGGACGACATCAGATTGTATTTGCGCGCCATGTCCGTCTCCGTCCGTTCCGCTGCCGGCTCGCGCCGAGCGCCCCCACTTAGCGAGGCGATGTCGCTTCGTATTTCACCAGAGCGCCGGGCGCGGGGCAATAGTCGAGACAGTCCCCGCAGCCGGTGCATTTCACCGGCTGGACTTCGTAGAGATGCCGCGGTTCCAGGAGTGCCGGGCGGATCGCCGATTCGGGACAGACCTCGCGGCACAGGCCGCAGGAATTGCAAATCGCATAGTCGATTCGCACCTTCATCGTGGCACACCCGTCATTGCGAGCGAAGCGCGGCAATCCCGAGCGGACGAGACCTGACCGACCGAGATTGCTTCGTCGCTGCGCTCCTCGCAATGACAGCGAGAACCTTGCTCACCTGATCCCGCCCACCTGGTGTAGCAGGTAGCCGAGCGCCTCCTCGACCGGCTGCTGCGTTTCGGAGGTCGTACACAGGAAGTCGATCTGGAACTTGCCCTCCATGAAATGCATCAGCTCTTCGTCGCGCTGGGAGAGATGCTCGTGGCGGACCAGCGGGTCAGAAACGCGGTCGAGATAGGCCATGATGCCGATGCAGGCATTGGCCTCCTGGTAATAATTCTGCGCGGCGCGGGCCAAGGGATGGATGTGCGGGAACATCATCGACATCCCAAAATACGCCGGCAATGGCTGCGCGTTGGCGGCAGCGATGTCCATCAGTTCGCGCTCGTTGCTGATCCAGCCTTTGCCGAGAAGGACGTCGGCGTGCAATTTCGAGTGCTTGCACTCGTCCCAGATCTGGCGGGCGCGCATGCGCTGCAAGTCGATGTAGCGCTCCTGGTCGGTGATATCGACCGACAGCAGCTGGCCCGACATCTGCTTGATCGACATCTGCACGCCCTCGGCGGCGTAGCCGCGCAACGCGCGGTCCTTTTTCCAGTCCTCGTCGTTGCTGGCGAGCTCCTGCTCGATTTCGGCGAGCATGCGGTTCAGCGAGATTTCCCAGCCCTTGAGGCATTGCTCGCGGGTCAGGCGCAACCGGAACTCGGCGCCGGGCGCCCCCGGCATCGTCGGCCACACCCATTTGTCGCAGAATTCTTCGAGAATCGGGTGCATGAGCGTCCTTCCTAGGGTCTTCCCGGCGCATCATCGGGATTGCTTCGCTGCGCTCGCAATGACACCACACGGACCGTCATTGCGAGGAACCCACGGGTCCGTGCTTTGCGCGGCCCGAGGACAGGCTCCGTGACGAGGCAATCCCGTCGTCCCACGCCATCAGCTCCGCCAGGCTTCGGGCGGGGGCGGGACCAGCGAGCGGCCGGTTTCGGCCTCGACGATCGAACCTTCCGCCGGGCAATACATCAGACAGGCGGTGCAGCCGGGATAGGTGCATTTCGCGATGTCGATCTCGATGCGGTGCAACGGCTCGAGCGCGACATAAACCGCGTTGAGGTCGATCTCGCGGCAGACGACGTAGCACATCCGGCACTGGGTGCAGCGCTGGTGATCGATCTTCAGGCTGGGCATGCCGATGTCCTTCAATCGGTCACCACCACATGCGGCATCGGCGGCGCCGGCGTTTCGCGGTCGAGCACGAAATCGCCGAGCTCGTGCAGAAACCGGCCGTAGTCGCGTCGCGCGACCGAGCAGGCCCAGCGGCACAGTTCGGCCTCGACTGGTTTTTCGATAAATTCCTCGACGATGCGCCGGCCCATATTGATGTGGCTGCGGTTTTCGACCGCCTGGCTGTCGAAGATGGCTCGCAAATCCGCGTCGGATGTTGCCGCCGCCAACCCCTCCATCCAGGCGAATTCGACGATTTTGGGGCCGAGGTTCAGCGCCGCGATGCGGATCGGATGGGGGTATGTCGCGAGGTTGCGCAGCGAAAAGACGTAATAGGCGAGGGCGGAATCGACCGAAAACCGGCCGTAGGGCTGATGAAACGCCTCTTTTTGGGTGGCGACGGCGCCGCGCCGCAAGAGGGCGTCGAGATACAGCATCTCGTGCGTCGATTCGTCGACGATCTGCTTTGCGAACAGGTATTTGACCGAGGGTGGGAAGTCGTTCATCTCCAGCCCTTGGCCCCAGCCGCCATAGATGTAGTAAAACATCCGTTCGAGCGTCCACAGCCGCCCGATCAGCCGGGCAACGGCCGCCGCGTCGAGGGCTTCCGAGCGGGCGGCCTCGATCACCGCCGCGACCGGCGTCGTCCCGCTTTCCGCCCGGCTTTTGCCGATCAGCTCCTGGGCCAGCGCCTTTCCCGGCAGGTCGGGCATCGCCCGCGCCCTATCGGTTCATGCCTCGTATACCGCGAAGCATTTGTTTGAATTGAAGATCCAGGATTCGACAAAGGCGGTTTCAGTCGGCCGCCGGCCGAGCGCGTCCATCGCCCCCATCAGGCACATCCAGTTCAGGATCTCCTGCTGGCCGCTGTCCTCGACGGCGTTCAGCGGGCGCTCGCGCCAAGTCTTGTAATCGCCCTTTTGCAACGCCTCGTACAGCGCGCGGTCGGCCCCGACATCCGGGAAGAGCAGCCAATTCTTTGGCGTCAGAAACGCGTGCGACCAACTCGACGAGGCAACCAGCGCCACCCGGTAGGGGCTGTCGGCGGCGATCCGGGCGCAAGCCGCACCCAAATCGAAGCAGCGCCATGGGAGCGGGGAGGGCGGGTCGAAATCGGCCTCCGCCGGCAATTCGCTCAGCGAGCGCACGCCGGCCTGCTGCGCGATGACGCGGCGGCCGTAGCAATTCACCTGGAACGGCAGCACCGGATAGGGGAAACCCTGCCGGTCGTAGTCCATGAACAAGAGGGTGTTCAAAAAGGCGTGGCCGAGCGGATGGTGCAATGGCCGATAGGCATACGACACGTCGAACCCGGCCTCGATCATCTTGCCGGCGAGGTATTTGCCCGCGGCCTGATGGCCCTTGTAATGAAAGACCTTGTCGTGCGGCTCATTCCAGGCGTTGGCCGCGCGGTGATACTCCCACGGCTTTGGCGCCATCTCTTCCTAGGCCAAGAGGCAGAACGGCGGGATCACGTCCTCGCGGAAGTTTTCATACTGGTCGTCGCCCCAGATCACGACGAGGTCGGGCGCGAACTCGTCGAGCACCCGCCTGGCGTTGCGGAAGCCCGACATCAGCGCCTCGCGGTGCCGCCGCGCCGCCGACAGCCCTCGATCCGAGCCGTATTCCTCGCGCATCGGCGCGGGCCAGCCTTCGGGGCGGCGGTATTGCTCGGGCAATGCCGGGTCGTCGAGGACCCGCTTCAGGATGCGCCCCATGCTTTCGTCGGTGCCCGAAAGCGGCGGAAAGTGGGTGACGCCGAGACCCAGTACTTCTCCCATTTCATTATCCTCCCGGTGGGCGCGAAACCCGGCATCTGCGTTACGAGCGGGCCGGCATTTTGTCAAGCTCGCCCGCGCCGCCGCTGGGCCGATTCGGTGCCGCACCTGTCGATCTTTACCGATCCGCAACACGCCACCGCAGCATTTCCCGGCATGTCGCCGCCGCGTTGCGCCGCCCGGCGCGCTTGTGGCAAGAGAAGGCCGGGGAAGTTGGGCAACAAGGGGGCTCTGCGATGATGCCTCGCCGCTACAGCCGTCGATTGCTGCTTTCGACGCCGTTGATCGCCGCTCCAGCGCTGCTCGCCGGTTTGCCGGCGGCGGCAGCGGAGGAGGATTTCTACGCCTTCCTCTCCACGGTCGGGCGCGAGGCGGCGGCGCAAGGCGTTCGCTCGTCGACGATCGATCTGGCGCTGCGTTATGCCCAGTACCTGCCGCATGTCATCGAGCTCGACCGTCACCAGCCCGAGCAGGTGCTGACCTTCGCCCAATATTTGCAAAAGACGGTGAGCCCGCAGCGCGTCGAGAATGCGCGCCGCCAACTCTACGACAATTGGGTCCTGCTCGACGCGGTCTGGCGGCGCTACGATGTCGAGCCGCGCTTTATTGTCGCTTTGTGGGGGATGGAAAGCGATTTCGGCGCGATTACCGGCAATTACATGGTGGTGTCGTCGCTCGCCACGCTTGGCTTCGACGGGCGGCGCGGGCCCTATTTCCGCGGCGAGCTGATCTCGGCCTTGCGCATCATCGACGAGGGCAATGTCGGCGTCGGCAACATGACCGGCTCGTGGGCTGGGGCGATGGGCCAGTGCCAGTTCATGCCGTCGACCTTTCTGCGCTATGCGGTCGATTACGACCGCGACGGGCGCCGCGACATTTGGAATAACCGCGCCGACGTGCTCGGCTCGATCGCCAATTTTCTGGCCCATCTCGGCTGGCGCAACGGCGAGAGCTGGGGCCGGCAAGTGCTGCTGCCGGCGGGCTTTGACGAGCGGTGGACCGGTCTCGACTTCAAAAGGCCGACGGGCGAATGGAGCCGGATGGGGGTCCGCGGCGTCGATGCGCGCCCGCTGGCGGCGGGCGAAGTCGAGGCCTCGCTGGTCATGCCGGATGGTGCGGACGGGCCGGCGCTGCTCGTCTACGACAACTTCCGCACGATCATGCGGTGGAACAAATCCACCTATTTCGCCGCCGCCGTCGGCTATCTCGCCGACAGCATGCAGCGCGGCGCCCGGATCGAACACGGCTGAGCCCGAGCGGTCGCGACGGGGGAGGGGATGGCGATCGACGACGGCGGCTGCGCCCGGGCTCTCGCGCCGATTGCTTTGCTCGGATTGCTGCTTGCCGGTTGCGCGTCCCAACCCGGCGGGTCTTCTGGCACGGGCGGCGCGTATCGCGATGGACAGGGGGCTTACCGGGTCGGCCGTCCCTACGAAATCAAAGGGGTGTGGTATTATCCGGCGGTCGATTACGATTACGACAGGACTGGGATCGCGTCGTGGTATGGCGGGCAGTTCGAGGGGCGGCTGACCGCGAATGGCGAAATCTTCGACCTCAATCAGCTGACCGCGGCCCACACCACCTTGCCGATGCCGAGCATCGTGCAAGTGACCAATCTCGAAAACGGCCGCTCCCTGCAATTGCGGGTCAATGATCGCGGGCCTTTTGTCGACGGCCGGCTCATCGACGTGTCGCGGCGCGCGGCGCAGCTGCTCGGCTTCGAGAGCACGGGAACGACGCTCGTCCGGGTCAAGGTGCTGAAGGACGAGAGCATCGCCGCCGCCGAGGAGGCAGTGCACGGCAGCGGCCAGATCCTGGTAGCCGACGCGGCGCCAGCCGCCGCCGCCCCGGTCGTGGCGCCCGCTGCCGCCTACTCGGCTCCTCCCGCGCCGCCGTCGCCCGTCGAAGTTCCCGCCCCGCCCAGCGCGCTCGCCGCGCCACCTCTGCCCGCACCGCCCCGGCAAGCGACTCATATGCAACCACGGTTGGCGCAGATTGCGGTCGCGCCGAGCCCACCGCCGCTGCAGACCTCTACTCCGCCTCCGCCGCTGCCCCGCATGACAGCCCCGGCGCCTTCCCGATTTGCCCTGATAGCACCGGCCGAGGCCGCGGAGTTGCCGCCCGCCGAGGCGCCCTCGCGCAAACCCCGGACTATCGAAGACTTGATTTCCGCCGCACATATGCCTTCTTCGCCACCAACGATGACCGCCGCAGCGAGGACGGTGTCGGGGCGAATCTATGTCCAGGCCGGCGCGTTCTCGCTGCGGGACAATGCGCGGCGGGTTCAGTCGCGCGTCGCGCGCCTCGGCAATGCCGAGGTGACGGCCGCATCGGTCAGCGGGATCGAACTGTACCGCGTGCGGCTCGGCCCCTTCGCGAGTGCGCAGCAAGCGGACCGGCTGCTGGCGCGCGTCGTCGAGAGCGGTTATCCCGGGGCGCGCATCGTCGGCGACTGAAGCCTGCGCGGCAACCGGTTCTAACGGGGACGGCAATGATCATGAAGGCGCATTTCACTCTTGCTTTGCTGGCGGCGTTGTTTGCCGCCGGCCTTGCCGGTCATCCCGCTGCCGCGACCCGCCACGCCGGGGCGAAGGCCAAGGCCACCGCCGCTGCAGCGATCCCTCCGGCGGGCGTGGCGGCAGCGCCGACGATCGGCATCGACACCGAGGCGACGCACGCGATCATCCTCGAAGTCGAAACCGGCGCGGTTCTGCTCGACAAGGCGGCCGAGGAGCGCATGCCGCCCGCTTCGATGGCCAAGATGATGACGGTCTACACTGTCTTCAGTATGCTAAAGGATGGGAAGGCCAAGCTTGCCGACGAGCTTCCGGTCAGCGAAGAAGCCTGGCGAACCGCCGGCTCGAAAATGTTCGTTCCGCTCGGCGGCAAGGTCACCATCGACGATCTGTTGCATGGTGCCATCATCCAGTCGGGCAATGACGCCTGCGTTGTCCTCGCCCAGGGTCTTGCCGGCAGCGTCGAGGCTTTTGTCGATCTGATGAACCAAAAGGCAAAAGAGATCGGGCTCAAAGACAGCCATTTTGCCAATGTAGACGGCCTTCCCGACCCGAACGAATGGGTGACGGCCCGGGACCTGGCGGCATTGGCCCTGCGAACGATCAAGGATTTTCCCCAATATTACAAGATTTACGGTCAGCTCGACTTCACCTTTAACAATATCAAACAGGGGAACCGCAACCCGCTACTCTACAAGGACATGGGTGCCGATGGGTTGAAAACCGGCCACACCGAAGAGTCGGGATATAGCCTGACGGCGTCGCTGGTGCGCGGCGGGCGCCGCATCATCATGGTGCTGGGCGGTTTGCCGACGATGAAAGCGCGCGCCGAGGAAAGCGAACGGCTGGCCGACTGGGCGTTTCGGGAGTTCAACGACTATCGACTGTTCGCCGCCGGCGACAAGGTGGACGACGCCCAGGTCTGGCTCGGCGGCGACGCGCGCGTGGCGCTGACCGTGGACAAGGATTTGGTCGTTACCCTGTCGCGAAAACAACGCAAGGACATGCAGGTCGCCTTGCAATACGACAGCCCGATCCCGGCGCCGGTCCAAAAGGGCGAAAGCCTCGGCAAGATCGTCGTGACCGCCCCCGACATGCCGCAGCAGGAGGTGCCGCTGGTCGCCGCGACAGAAGTCCGCCGCATGGACGCGGTGGGGCGCATCGCCACGCTTGCCGGCTATCTGGTCTGGGGCGGTCGGCACTGAGGCATGGCGCGCGGCCGCTTCATCACCATCGAAGGCGGGGAGGGGGCTGGCAAGTCGACACAGGCGCCGCTGCTCGTTGCATCGCTCGAACGGGCAGGGATCGCAGCGCTGGCGACACGTGAGCCAGGCGGGTCGCCCGGGGCGGAGGCCATTCGTCGGCTGTTGCTGGAAGGCGACGGCGAACGGTGGGATGCCGTCGGGGAGGCGCTGCTGGTGGTCGCAGCGCGGCGCGACCATGTCGCGAAGCTGATCGAGCCGGCATTGGCGCGCGGCGTCTGGGTCGTGGCCGACCGGTTTGCCGATTCGACATTGGCCTATCAGGGCTATGGCCGCGGGCTGATGCCGGCGGACCTGACGGCATTGCACCGCTTCGCACTCGGCGATTTCGGGCCGGATCTGACACTGGTCCTCGATCTTCCGGTCGAAATCGGGCTCGCCCGTGCCGCCCTCCGCCGCGCCGCCGCCGATCGTTTCGAACGCCTCGGCCACGCCTTCCATGAAAGGTTGCGTCAAGGTTTCCTTACAATCGCGGCCGCCGAACCGGCGCGTTGCGTGCTGGTCGACGCCGCCATCGAGCCGGCGGCGGTCCACCGCGCCGTGCTAGCCGCGGTTTGGCAACGGCTCGGCCTCGATCTCGACCCTTCGGCTCCTCTGGACGGGGAAAGGGAGGCGCCCGTATCAGCGGGAGGCAAGGGGCGGAAGCCAACTCGACGCTTATCGGGGCGCCGCGGTGGCGCGTAATGCCGAGCAGATCGAACCAACGGGTGCGGTTCCGCCGCCGCGGGCAAACCCGGATCTCGTCGGCCATGAGGGGGTCGAGCACGAACTGGAGCGGTTGTTTCGCGCCGGGCGGCTGCCGCATGCGATCCTGCTGGCCGGGCCGCGCGGCATAGGCAAGGCGACGCTCGCGTTTCGCCTTGCCCGCTTTTTGTTCGCGCAAGGGCAGGGATCGGACGGCGCGGGCAGAGATCTCTTGGTCGGACCCGCGAGGGAGGGCGCGGCCGGGCTGGCGATCGACCCCGAAAGCGGGGTGTTCCGCCGCGTCGCGGCCGGCGGCCATGCCGATCTGTTGACGGTCGAGCGCGCCTGGGACCCGCGGCGCAAACGGCTGCGCGGCGAGATCGTTGTCGAGGATACGCGTGAAATCGCGGCGTTTTTTCGGCTAACCGCCGCTGAGGAGGGGTGGCGGATCGTCATTGTCGACGGCGCCGAAGAAATGAACCGCAACGCCGCGAACGCAGTGCTGAAGACCCTCGAAGAGCCGCCCGATCGTGCGCTGCTGCTGCTGGTCAGCCACAATCCCGGGCGGCTGTTACCGACGATCCGCTCGCGCTGCCGGCGGCAGGTTATGGCGCCGCTGACGCTGCCGCTCGCGGCCCAATTGCTGCGCCGTTACCGGCCGCGGCTCGATGCCGCCGAGGCGGAGGCGCTAGCGGCGCTGAGCGGCGGCAGCGTCGGCCGCGCCTTGGAGCTGGCCGATGCCGGGGGGATCGAACTCTACCGCTCGGTGATCGAATTGCTCGACGAGGTGCCGGCGATCGATCCCGGTCGGCTGCACAACCTCGCCGACCGGCTTGCCCGCGCCGATTCAGAGGACGCCTATCGCGCCGGCGAAGAGTTGTTGTCGCAATTTCTTGCGCGACTTGCGGCGGGAGCCGCGAGACGCCCCGGCGAAATCGTCGCCGGCGAAGGGGCTGCGATGCAACTTCTCGCAGCCCGCGCCGACCCGGCGGGCTGGGCGGATTTGCGCGAGGAGATTCTTCGCAGTTTCGCCGCCACGCGCGAACTCAACCTCGACCGCAAGCAAACCGTGCTCGGCGCCTTCTTTGCCATCGAGGAGACGGCGCGTTAAAAACGGCGCCGCCGGCGGCGCGCTGGATCGCAGCCGGTCCCGGCCCATATCTGGGCTTTGGAGACAGCAATGACCGCCGACCGGCCCTTTTTCATTACGACGCCGATCTACTATGTCAACGACCAGCCGCATCTCGGCCACGCCTATACGACGGTGGCTTGCGACGCGTTGGCGCGGTTCATGCGGCTCGACGGCCGACGCGTCAAATTCCTCACGGGGACGGACGAACACGGCCAGAAGGTAGAGCAATCGGCGCGTGCGGCGGGCATTTCGCCGCTGGAATTCGCCGATCGCATCTCCGGCGCATTCCGAGACGTGACCCGGCTGCTCGACATCAGCCAGGACGACTTCATCCGCACGACCGAGCCGCGCCACACTCGCGCCGTGCAGGCGCTGTGGCGCGAGTTGGAAAGCCGCGGCGAGATTTATCTCGGCCGGTTTTCCGGATGGTATTCGGTCCGCGACGAAGCCTTTTATGAAGAAAGCGAGCTGGTCGACGGCAAGGCCCCGACCGGCGCCGAGGTCGAATGGCTTGAAGAAGAAAATTACTTTTTCCGGTTATCCGCTTGGCAAGACCGGCTTTTGGCGTATTACGAGGCGAATCCGGATGCGGTGGCGCCGCGCGGCGGCCGCAACGAAGTCATCAGCTTTGTCAAAGGCGGGCTGAAGGATCTATCGATCTCTCGCACCAGCTTCAGCTGGGGAATTCCGGTTCCCGGCAATTCGAAGCATGTGATTTACGTCTGGCTCGACGCGCTGACCAACTATATCACCGCACTCGGCTATCCTGACGAGGACAGCTCCGAGTTCGCAATGTTTTGGCCGACCGTTCTTCACGTGGTAGGTAAGGACATACTGCGTTTTCACTCGGTCTATTGGCCGGCCTTCCTGATGGCGGCAGGGCTCGAACCGCCGCGCCGCGTTTTTGCGAACGGCTGGTGGACGGTCGAAGGGCAGAAGATGTCGAAATCCCTCGGCAACGTTATTCCACCGAAGCAATTGGTCGATACCTATGGGGTTGATCCCGTGCGCTATTTTCTCTTGCGCGAACTGCCTTTCGGCAGCGACGGCGACTTCTCGCACCGCGCGGTCGTGGCGCGGCTGAATGCCGACCTCGCCAATGATTTCGGCAATTTGGCGCAGCGTGTGCTGGTCATGATCAACCGCGAGTGCGATGGCGCGGTACCCGAGCCTGGGGTGCTCGCCGAGGCCGACGAAGCATTGCTCGCCAATGCACGTACTTTGTTGGGAAACGTTCGTATCCATATGCAAGAGCAGGCCTTTCACCTGGCGCTCGAAACCATCTGGCGGGTGGTTGGCGAGGCCAACCGCTATACCGACGAACAGGCGCCGTGGGCGTTGCGGCGCAGCGACCCGGCGCGGATGCGCATGGTGCTCTATACTCTCGCGGAGACGATCCGGTATTTCGCGACTTTGGTGCAACCCTTTGTTCCAAATGCTGCAGCCAAACTGCTCGACCAACTGGCGGTGCCGGTGGGATCGCGCGATTTCGCAGCACTGAAGCAAGCGCCGCTGACCCCCGGAACCCGCTTGCCAAAACCCGAGGGGATCTTTCCGCGCTTTGTCGAGGCGCCCGCGGCATGAGCGGCGGGTTGGGCGAGGGGGACCGTCCGGCGATGCTGGTCGACAGCCATTGCCATCTCGACTTCGCAGACTTTGCCGCCGAGCGCGAGGCGGCCGTTGCCCGCGCCCGCGCCGCCGGGGTCGCGACCATGCTGACGATCGGCACGCGGCTCGACGAGTTTCCCCGTGTGCGCGCGATCGCCGAGACCGATGACGACATCTGGTGCTCGGTCGGCGCCCATCCGCACGAGGCCGCGGACCATGCCGATCTGTTGCCCGAGCGGCTTTCGACGCTGGCGGCGCATCCCAAAGTCGTCGGCATCGGCGAGACCGGGCTCGACTATCATTACGATCTGAGCCCGCGCGACATCCAGAAGCGGGTCTTTCGCGTCCATATCGCGGCCTCGCGAGAGACCGGGCTGCCGCTGATCGTCCACGCCCGCGAGGCCGACGACGACATCGCCGGCATTCTCGCCGAGGAGCGCCCGCCGCCCGGTGTCCTGCATTGCTTTTCGAGCGGGCGGGGTCTCGCCGAAGCGGCGCTGGCGCTCGGGTTTTACATCTCGATCTCAGGTATCGTAACCTTCAAGAACGCCGAAGACCTGAGGGGGATCGTGCGCGACCTGCCGCTCGGCCGGTTGCTGATTGAGACCGACAGCCCCTATCTCGCACCGGTGCCGTATCGCGGCAAGCGCAACGAACCGGCCTTTGTCAGGGCCACGGCGGCGGCCGTGGCGGCGCTGAAAGGAGTCGAGATGGAGGCCCTGGCGGCGGCGACCACCGCCAATTTCTTCCGCCTGTTTAACAAGGCAAGACCGCCGGCCGCATCAGCACCCGGCCGATGAAGGTCACGATCCTCGGCGGCGGCGCATCGACCGGGGTGCCGGCGATCGGTCCGAATTGGGGCGAATGCGACCCCACGGACCCCCGCAACCGGCGCCGCCGAGTGTCGCTGTTGGTCGAAATCGGCGAGGTTTTGATCCTGATCGACACCTCGCCCGATCTGCGCGAGCAATTGATCGACGCGAGGGTAAGCCGGCTCGACGCGGTCGTGATGACCCATGCGCATGCCGATCATCTGCATGGCATTGACGACATCCGCCAGCTGAACCGGTTGATGCAGGCGGCGATCCCGCTCTGGGCCGACGCTAAGACCCTGTCGGAGATCCGCCGCCGCTTCGGCTATGCGCTGACGTCGCCCTCCGAGCCCGGCCGGTATTACAGGCCGACGCTCGCAGCGAACGAGATTACCGGCCCGTTCACGATCCGCGGTGTGCCGGTGGCGCCGTTTGTTCAGGACCACGGTTACAGCACGACCTTGGGCTTTCGCATCGGTCCGCTGGCGTATTCGACCGATGTGACCGAACTCGGCGACGCCGCGTTCGAGGTGATCGCCGGGGTGGAATTGTGGATCATCGATTGCCTGCGCCGCGCGCCGCATCCGACCCACAGCCATCTCGACAAGACCCTCGGCTGGATCGAGCGGGTGCGCCCGCGCCGCGCCGTCCTGACCCATATGGATCAAAGCCTCGACTACCGGGCGCTCGCCGCGGAGTTGCCCGCCGGGGTCGAGCCCGGTTTCGACGGCCTCGCGGTTGAATTGCCCGATCCATGATCCGGCCGGCGAAGGCGGCCGATTGCGCCGCGGTCGAGGCGATCGTTCGGGCAGCCTATTCGATCTATCTCGATCGGATGGGCAAGCCACCCGGCCCGATGCTTGACGACTACGCGGCGCAGATTGCCGCCGGCACCGTCAGCGTGCTCGAAGACGCCGACGGCGTGGTCGCGGCGATGATTGTGCTGTTGTCGCGTGACGACCATCTGTTGCTCGACAACATCGCCGTACGACCGGACGGCCAGGGCCGCGGCTTTGGTCGCCGGCTGATCGCTTTTGCAGAAGCGGAAACGAAGCGGTTCGGGTTCAGCGAAATTCGGCTCTATACGCACCGAACCATGACCGAAAATATTGCGCTTTACACTCGGCTCGGCTTCGAGGAGACCGGCCGCGGCCGCCAGGACAGCTATGATCGCGTGTTTATGCGCAAGCAGGTCGCCGGCCACTAGGGGCAATATTTTCCATAATATATATTATGCGACATTTAAATGTAGGCGCCGGATCAAAATGTCACCCGTCCGCCAGATTGAAATGCCGCTCGCCGCGGAGTTTTCGGGGGCGCTTCGTGGGTGTGATTGTGCCCCGGCGACCTCGGCTCAGCGATATGCGAGGCACCAGCCGGATGCGCGCAGCCAAGCTTTCCGATCGCGCATGATACGATGGCTGCGCCCTCGGCGAAACGGACGGGCAATGGAGGGATCGGATGGATCTGCCCCAGGAATTGCGGCTGACGATCGAAGACCGGCCATCGGCCGAAGACTGGGACAAGCTCGGCCGCAATCTGGACGCATTCAATCGCGCGTTTCTCGGCGAAACCGGCTTTTCAAGAATGGGGTTTTTCGTTCGCAATCAGGATTGCGAGGTCTTGGCCGGGCTTGTCGGCTCGACGTATGCCGGCTGGTTGTTTGTCGCCGAGCTTTGGGTACATGTCGATTTGCGCCGTCGCGGTATTGGCAGCGGGTTGCTGGCGTTAGCCGAGCAGCGCGCGATCGATCTTGGGTGCCACTCGGCAATGCTCGACACGTTTTCGTTTCAAGGCCCCGAATTCTATCCGCGTTTTGGCTATCGTGCCTATGGCACGCTCGACTATCCGCCTGATCACCAGCGAATATTCTTTCGCAAACCGTTGGTTCCGGACGGCCCATCAAGGTTTAGTAAATTATTCCCGGTCTCGGTCAAGGGCGTCCTATTCGAGGGCAACCGGGTCGTCCTGCTCGAAAACGAGCGGGGAGAATGGGAATTGCCGGGCGGAAGGCTCGAACCGGGTGAGGAACCTGCCACCGGCCTCGCCCGCGAAATCACCGAGGAACTCGGCATCCAGGTCGGGGGCGGCGCGATTCTCGATTCCTGGGTCTACGAGGTCCTGCCGCAGCGCGAGGTATTGATCATGAGCTATGGCATGCGGCGCCTGGATCAGGGGCCGATGGGTGTCAGCGCCGAGCACCGGCGGCTGGGGCTCTTTGCGCTCGGCGAATTGGACGCCTTACCGATGCCGGAAGGGTATCGCCGCTCGATCCGCGCCTGGGCCGCTCGATGCAATATCCGGTAATGGAACGCGATCAGGGTGACCCTATGGCGGCGCCTATCCTCGACCGACTGCTCGCGATCATGGCGCGGCTGCGCGACCCGGAACGCGGCTGCCCGTGGGACCGCGAACAGGATTTCGCCACGATCGCGCCCTATGCGATTGAGGAGGCGTACGAGGTCGCCGATGCGATCGCGCGGGGCGACATGGCCGCGCTAAGGGACGAACTTGGCGACCTGCTGTTCCAGGTCGTCTTTCACGCGCGCATGGCCGCGGAGGCAGGACTGTTTGATTTCGCCGACATCGTTGCGACGATCGTCGATAAGATGGTGCGCCGTCATCCGCATGTCTTTGGCGATGCTGAGATCGCCACGGCGGCGGCGCAATCCGAGGCCTGGGAGGACTACAAGGCCAAGGAACGGACCGCCCGCGCCGCCGCGGCCGGGAACCCGGAGAGTGTGCTCGACGGCGTGGCACTCGCCCTCCCTGCGCTGCTCCGCGCCACCAAGATCCAGCGCCGCGCGGCGCGGATCGGCTTCGACTGGCCGACGGCGCCTCCGGTCATCGCCAAGATTGCCGAGGAGATCGCCGAACTCGAAGCCGAGATCGCCGGCGAACCCGACGGCGGCGCTGCTCTCTCCAGGATCGAGGACGAGATGGGCGACATCCTGTTCGCCGCCGCCAACCTCGCGCGCAAGCTCGACATCGATCCCGAAGCCGCCCTGCGCCGCGCTACCGCCAAATTCGAGCGTCGCTTTCGAGCGCTCGAAGCACTTGCCATGGAACGCGGCGTCGGTGCCGAACTCGATGCGCTCGAAGCACTGTGGCAGGAAGTCAAGCGCGGTGAAGAGCCCGCAGCCGCCCCTCACCCCGGCCCTCTCCCAGCGTGTGGGGAGAGGGAGGGACCCGCGCCGCAGGCGTGCGAGGGTGAGGGGCAAGCCGCGGTCCAGCTCGAGCGCGTCATCGACGCGCTGCCCACAGAGTTCGAATCGATGCGCACGGAGGCGTATGCTGAGGGACACCGCATGCTCGACACGCTGACGGTAGAGTGGAGCGCCGGCAAAACACGCTTCGACCGCGCTGGGGAGGCGCTGTTCGCGGCGTACGCAAACGGTGTTCTGGCTGGGATCGGAGGAATTACGCACGAGCCGGCAATCCCCGGCGCGTTGCGCATGCGGCGCTTTTATGTCCGACGGCCGTTTCGCCGCCGGGGTATAGCACGTGGCCTCGCTCGATCCCTGCTGGAGCGACCGGAAGCTGAGGGGCGGACAATCACCGCCAATGCCTCAACCGGCAGCAGACCTTTCTGGGAATCGCTAGGCTTTACCCTCGATCTGCGCGACGGACATACGCACGTGCTGCGGCCGAGATTTGTTTATTAATGAAGCCTTTGCTGGTGGCGCAGGCGGGCGATGTCGGCTTCTGAGAGCCGCACCGAGAGATGGGCGTCCTCGTTGTCGTCGCGGCGGCCGAGCACCTCGCCGTGGCGGTAAACCCAGGCCAGCGTCTTGCCGTCGTTCAACGGGATGTCGAGCCGCACCGGTCGGGTCGCAGTTTCGAGCTGGCGATCGATCAACTCTAATAGTGTCCCACATCCCTCCCCGGTCGCCGCCGACAACGCGACGCTCTGCGAATTTCGCACGGCGTGGTTGGCGAGGCTCGCGCGGGCCGAAATGTCGAGCAGGTCGATCTTGTTCATGACCTCGATCAGCCCGTCTTCGGCGGTCTGGTCGAGCCCGAGATCGCTCAGCACCGAGAGCACGTCGGCGCGCTGTGCCTCGCTGTCGGGGTGATGCGCGTCGCGTACGTGAATGACGAGGTCGGCTTCGATCACCTCTTCGAGGGTCGCGCGGAACGCGGCGACGAGATGGGTCGGAAGCTCGGAAATGAACCCGACCGTGTCGGACAGGATCACGGTACGGCCCGACGGTAGTGCGAGCCGCCGCATGGTCGGGTCGAGGGTGGCGAACAGCATATCGTCCGCGGTCACCGCCGACCGGGTCAGCCGGTTGAACAGGGTCGATTTGCCGGCGTTGGTGTAGCCGACCAACGCCACCACTGGGTACGGCACGCGGCGGCGGGCCTCGCGGTGCAGGGCGCGGGTGCGCTTGATGCCGTCGAGATCCCGCTTCAGCCGCGCGATGCGTTCGCCAATCAGACGGCGGTCGATTTCAAGCTGGCTTTCGCCGGGGCCGCCCAAAAAGCCAAAGCCGCCGCGCTGACGTTCGAGATGGGTCCACGACCGCACCAGCCGCGAGCGCTGATAGGACAGCGCCGCCAATTCGACCTGCAGGCTGCCCTCATGGGTGCGCGCGCGTTCGCCGAAAATTTCGAGGATCAGGCCGGTGCGGTCGATGACCTTGGCCTGCCAACTTTTTTCGAGGTTGCGCTGCTGCACCGGCGACAGCACGCCATCGACGACGACGAGGCTAACCGCGTCGTCCTTGATCCATTCGCGGAAATTGTCGACGGTGCCGGTGCCGAACAGTGTAGCGGGGCGGCGGCGAGCGAGGCGGGTAATCTCGGCGCGCACGACAACCAGACGGATGGCGCGCGCGAGCCCCACCGCTTCTTCGAGACGCGCTTCGACCGATCGGGTCGAAGCTTCGCCGTTGCCCTGGCCGGGCGCCGATTTTGGCGCCGGGTGCACCACCAGCGCGCGGCCGGTTGCGGCGCCGTCCGCTGGCGACAATTTGCTTGCTTCGCGGCTCAGAGTTCGTCGCTCTCCCTGCCCGGCTCGAACAGCTGGATCGGCTGCGCCGGCATCACCGTCGATATCGCGTGCTTGTAGACGAGCTGCGAATGCGCGTCGCGCCGCAGCAGCACGCAGAAATTATCGAACCAGGTGATGATCCCTTGCAGCTTGACGCCATTGACCAGAAACACGGTAACCGGGGTTTTGTTCTTTCGTACGTGGTTCAGAAATACGTCCTGAACGTTTTGTGACTTCTCCGCAGACATGGGTTCCCCCATTCGATTTTTGGAGCGGAGCCAACACGACTCGCGCCCAATCGGCACCGGGCGGGGTTCAGCCGCCGAGCTGCCGAAACGAAGATGGGCGCGCCAGAGTAAATCACAAGTCCCGGACAAAGCGGAGCAGCGCCGCAGGCTCGGAAAACTGGAGGCGCGGCGCGCATCGCAGCAATTCTTCGGAGGCGGGATCGCCGCCCAGCAGCACCGGCACGCAACCGGCGTTTCGCGCGCAGTCCATATCGACGCCGGTGTCGCCGACAAACCATACCTCCGCCCCCGCCCCGACCCCGCTGGGTTCGAGCGCGAGCCCGACCGGTGCCGGATCGGGCTTGTCGGCGGCGGCGTCGCCGGCACCGACAAGCCGGCCGAAATGGCGAGACCAGCCGAGCGTCTCGGCCTCGCGCCGCAACAGCGCACCGGTCTTGTTGCTGACGACGCCGAGAAAGATACCCTCTTGGCCGAGCGCCTCCAGCAGTTCGCCGCACCCCGGCAGGGCGGCGAGCCGCTCCAGATGGATCGCGCGAAAGCGATCGAGATAGATCCCCCTCGCCTCCTCCCAGCGCTCGCCGAAATGCAGCGGAAAGCTCTCACGCAGGCTGAGCCGCACCCGGGCGCGCGTCTCCGCGATCGACCAGGCCGGCTTGTCCATTGCCGCCATCACATGATTGAGGGCTTCGTGGATCGTCGCCCAGCTGTCGACGAGGGTGTTGTCCCAATCGAACAGGATCGCTTGCGGCCGGATAATGTTGCTGACAGTCGGCTCGGTCATGCGGCAACCGTATGCGCGAGGTAGAACGCGCGCAGCCGGCGGCTCAGCGGGCCTGGGGTGCCGTCGCCGATGTTGTCGCCGTCGATACTGACGACCGGCAGCAATTCGGCGGTGGTGCTGGTCAAAAAGGCTTCGCGCGCCGCCTTTGCCTCGGCCACGCCAAACGGCCGCTCGACGAGGCGGGAGCCCTCGCGCCGGAGGATGTCGAAAAGAGCAAGGCGGGTGACGCCGTTCAGGATCGCGCGGTCGGCCTGGCGGGTGACGACGGCGCCGTCGGGGGCCACGATCCAGGCGTTGGTCGATGTACCCTCGGTGATAAAACCGTCGCGGCCGACCTGCCAGGCCTCATAAGCGCCGGCCTCCCGCGCGCGTTGCTTTCCCAGCACGTTCGCTACCAGCGCCACCGACTTGATGTCGCAGCGCTGCCAGCAGATGTCGGGGATCGTAATCACCGCGATACCGTTCTCGGCGAGCCGGGGATTGACAGACCTCGAGCGCCGCGAGGTGACGACGAGAACCGGCGTTGCCGCCTTCGGAAAGCCATGGTCTCGCGGTGCGGCGCCGCGGGTGACCTGCAGATACACGATGCCGTCGGCGACGCCGTTGCGCCGCACGACCTCGCGCATGACGATTTTGAGCGCCGCCTGCGACATCGGCGCCGCGATCCGCAGTTCGGCCAGCGAGCGGGTGAGGCGTTCGAGGTGCGGTCCTTCGTCGACGAGATGGCCGCCAGCCACCGCCAGCACCTCGTAGACGCCATCGGCGAATTGATAGCCGCGGTCCTCGATATGCACGCCCGCGGCGCGATGGGGCAGGTATTGACCGTCGACATAGGCGATGCGCGACATCGCCGCCTAGGTCCCGGTCTTGAGCGGGCGGTCATTGCCGAACAGGCCGAGCGACTTCAATTTGCGGTGCAACGCCGACCGCTCCATCCCGACAAACGCCGCGGTGCGCGAGATATTGCCGCCGAACCGGGTGACCTGCGCCAACAGGTATTCGCGCTCGAAAACTTCGCGTGCGTCGCGCAACGGCAGAGTCATGATTTCACTGCCCTTGTCCCATTTGACGACGGTCGGCGCGATCACGGTGATCTCATTCGGCAGCATATCGGCGTGGATCGGCTCGCGCGCCTCGCCCGGCGCCATGATCAAGAGCCAGTCGATCACATTGCGCAGCTGGCGAACATTGCCGGGCCAGGAATAGGCCTGCAACGCCGCCATCGCGTCCTCGCCGATCTCGCGCGGGGCGAGCCGCGCCGCCTCCGACGAGCGCGTCATGAAATGCCGCGCCATCAGCGGGATGTCCTCGCGCCGGTCGCGCAGCGGCGGCACCTTGATCGGCACGACGTTGAGCCGATAGAACAGATCCTCGCGGAAGCGCCCGGCGCCGATTTCCCCGGCAAGATCCCGGTTCGACGACGCGACGACGCGAACATCGACCTCGACCCGGCTTGACCCGCCGATCCGTTCGAAGGTCTGCTCCTGCAACGCGCGGACGATCTTGCCTTGCGTCTCGAGCGGCATGTCGGCCACCTCGTCGAGAAACAAGGTACCGCCATGGGCGCGCTCGAAGGTGCCGACCTTGCGCGGCGCGCCATCGACGCTGTACTCGGTGCCGAACAGCTCGACCTCGAGCCGTTCCGGCCGCATTGTCGCGCAATTGAGCGGCACGAACGGCCCCTTCGCGCGCCGCGAGCGCAAATGCAACAGCCGCCCGACGACCTCCTTGCCAGCGCCGGCCGGTCCGGTGACCAGCACCCGGCTGCCGGTCGGCGCCGCCTTGTCGATCTGCTGGCGCAACTGGTTGGCGAGCGGCGAGATCCCGACCAGGTCGATGTCGCCGCCGGCGCGGAGTTTGAGTTCCTCGTTCTCCAGGCGCAGTTGGGCCGCTTCGATGGCGCGTTCGACGATGAGCAGCAGCCGGTCGGATTTGAATGGCTTCTCGATGAAATCGTAGGCGCCCATTTTGATCGCCTCGACCGCGGTTTCGATCGTACCGTGGCCGCTGATCATGACCACCGGAACCGACGGCATCTCGGCGCGCAGCAGTCTGAGGATTTCGATCCCGTCGATGTCGCTGCCTTGCAGCCAGATGTCGAGAACGACGAGAGTGGGCTGCCGCGAATGGATTACCGCCAGCGCCTGGGCGCTGTCGCCGGCCTCCCGCGTGGTGTAGCCCTCGTCCTTTAGCACACCCGCAATCAGCATGCGGATATCGGCTTCGTCGTCGACGATCAGGATATCATGCGCCATGGCTGGCTTCACTCAGCGCCAGAGATCGGCCGATATCCTCGGCGCGCTCGTTCGGGCGGACCTCGACCGGAAAGACGAGCCCAACCCTTGCCCCGTTCGCTTCGCCGTCTTCCAGCATCAGCTCTCCTCCGTGGTCTTCCATGATCTTCTTGACGATCGCAAGACCCAAGCCGGTGCCCTTGGCGCGGGTCGTAACATAAGGCTCGGTCAGCCGCTCGCGCCCCTGGCTTGGCAGCCCTTTGCCATTATCCTCGACGGTCACCGCCGCGTGGCCGTCGGCTGCGGTAACCGACACCCGAATGTGTCCGAGGTCGACATTTTGGCTCTCGGCGATTCGCGCCTCGATCGCTTCGATCGCGTTTTTGACGATATTGAACACGGCTTGACCAACTAGCCGTGCGTCGCAGCTCACAACGACAGGGTGGTCGGGAAAGATCGTCTCAAAGACGACTCCGCGGTCCGCGGCGCGCTGCAGGAAAACCGCGCGATGCACGATCTCGACCAGATTCTCGGGTTTGAGAATCGGCGCCGGCATCCGGGCAAAGGCGGAGAATTCGTCGATCATGCGGCCGATGTCGCCGACATGGCGGATGATCGTGTCGGTGCAGATCGTAAAGGTTTCGCGATCCTGCCTGATTTCCTTCAAATACCGGCGGCGCAGCCGTTCCGCGGCGAGTTGGATCGGGGTTAGCGGGTTTTTGATCTCATGGGCGATGCGGCGGGCGATGTCGGCCCACGCCGCCTTGCGCTGTGCCGACAGCAGTTCCGTGATGTCGTCGAACGTCACGACAAAACCGCTGATGTCGCGCTCGTCGCGTTCGGCGGCAATGCGCACCAGCAGAGTGCGGCTGCTGTTGCCGCGGGCGAGCTGGACTTGCGATTGCGCGAGCCGCTCCGGTCGACGCTCGGCGTCGTCGAGCAACGCCGCCATTTCCGGCGCGACCTCGGCCAGATCCTCCCCGATCGACTGTTCGAGATCGACCCCGAGCAGCGCCGAGGCCGAACGGTTGGGAAGATGGACGCGGCCGGCGCGGTCGAGCCCGATGACGCCGGCGGAAACTCCGGTCAGGACGGTCTCGGTGAACCGGCGCCGCTCGTCGAGCTGTCGGTTGGCCTCGCGCAATTCGCGCTGCTGGCTTTCGATCTGATTGGTCATCCGGTTGAAGGCGCGGCTCAACGACGCGAGCTCGTCGTCCCGCGACCCTTCGGGTACACGGGTGGCGAGATCGCCGGCGCGCACCTGCTCGGCCGCCGTCGCCAGACGGCTGATCGGCACCGCGAGCTGCGTCGCGAAATGGATCCCGATCGCCACCGCCGCGACCAGGAACAGCATTGCCACCATCAAAAAGATCAGCGCAAAGGTGACCTGGAATCCCGACCTCTGACTCTCCATCCGCTGGTATTGAGCGACGGCGCGCTGCGTCTCCTCCATGTAATTGAGCACGCGCGGCTCGATATAGCGCCCGACATAAAGATAAACCGGGCCGAACTGATCGAGGCGAACGAGTGCCCGAACCCGGTCGTCACGGTCGTTGGTCACGATCCCGACGTCGCCTTCGTCGGCGACGCGCATCGCACCATCCGGGATCGGCTCGAAGCCGAGGGCGAAGGACAGGCTCGACCGCGCCAGCACATGGCCCGCGCGGTCGAAGACCATGGCTTCAGTCAGTCCACGCAGCGCCGCCTGCGCCGAAACCACCTGCTCCAGCCGCCGCGGGTCCAATTCCAACTCGACCGCATCGCGGTTGAGGTCGTTCGCCATCGCCAACGCGTCGGCGCGAATTGCCTGCTGATGCTCGTGAAGATAGGCTTCGGCGACGGCGAGCGAGTTAGAAATGGCGGTGCGCACCTTGTCGCTGAACCACGATTCGACGCCGTAGCTGAAGAACAGGTACGAGAAAATCGCGACGATGATCGTCGGCGTCACCGCGATCAGGCTGAACAGCACGACGAGCCGGATTTGCAGCCGCGAGCCGGCGAGACCGCGCCGCCGCTCGGCCCAGACCTGCAGCAAGCGCTTGGCTATCAGCGCGCCGAGCGCGAGCAACAGCACCAGGTCGAGGTTGAGCAGGGTAAGGACGGTGTTTGGCCGGGCGCCGAAAGGCGGCGCACCAGTCAGCGCCAGATAGGTCGCAATTCCGGAGGCCAGGGCCGCCATCGCCAAGCCGAACGCCAGCTTGTGCCGCAGACCGATTCGGCCGGCCCACACCCGAACCCGCCGCATCAGCTTCATGCACGACCCCTACCGCAGCGCGCCGCGATCCCTTCCGGCGACGGGTTTCGCGGCCCGTGCCGCAGCGGCGCTGCGCAAACCTGCCGGAGCTTTCGGCAGAGACCGGCAATTCGGCAACGCCCTGTGTTATTTTAGCCCGCGAACAACAGGGATGTCCAACTCACGGATCTTCTTGCGCAGGGTATTGCGGTTGAGACCCAGCAGATGCGCCGCCCTGATTTGGTTGCCGCGGGTGGCGCCAAGGGTCAATACGATCAGCGGTCTTTCGACCTCACGCAATATCCGGTCATAGAGGCCGGCCGCCGGCAGCCCGCCCTTATGCGCGGCAAAATAGCCCTTGATGTGGCGTTCGACGGCGCCGGCGAGCCCCTCGCCCGACGGGGCATCGACCGTCTCGGCGACGCCCGGCGCTTCGCCAAGCTCGGTGTCGATGACCGAAATTCCGATGACTTCCTGCGAATAGAGCGCGGCCAATCGGCGGACCAGGTTTTCCAGTTCGCGCACGTTTCCGGGCCAGCGATAGGTGCGCAGCCGCTCCATCGCCGGCTCGTCGAGCTGCTTTTGCGGCAGGCCCTCGCGCACCGCCAACGCCACGAAATGCCGAACCAGCGCGGGGATGTCGGCGGGCCGCTCGCGCAGCGGCGGCAGCCGAATCGGGGCGACATTCAGGCGGTAAAACAAATCTTCGCGGAACAGGCCTTGGCGGATCAGGTTGCGCAAATCGTGATGGGTCGCAGCGATGACGCGCACATCGGCACGGATCGGGACGCGCCCGCCAACCGCGGTAAATTCGCCTTCCTGCAGCACGCGCAACAGGCGGGTCTGCGCCTCGAGCGGCATATCGCCGATCTCGTCGAGAAACAGGGTGCCGCCCTGCGCCTGCTCAAACCGCCCCATACTGCGCGCGGTGGCCCCGGTGAAAGCGCCCTTTTCGTGGCCGAACAGCTCGCTTTCGATCAATTCTCGCGGGATCGCGGCCATGTTGATCGGAACAAACGGGCCGTTGCGCCGCTTGCCGTAATTGTGCAGCGCACGCGCGACCAGCTCCTTGCCGGTGCCGCTCTCGCCCATGATCGTAACCGTCAAATCGGTGCCCATCAATCGGGCGATCACGCGATAGATCTCCTGCATCGCCGGCGAGCGGCCGATCAGCGGCAGCTGATCCTCGAGATCGTCGTCGGCCCCGGTCGCCAGGCCGTCATGCCGGGCGGTCAGCGCCCGCTCGACGACGCTGACCAATTCGCGCAGATCGAACGGTTTGGGCAGGTATTCGAAGGCGCCGCGCTCCGTGGCCTTGACCGCCGTCAGCAAGGTGTTCTGCGCGCTCATGACGATGATGCGCAGATCGGGGCGGATTTTTTTGATGCGCGGGATCAGGTCGAGCCCGTTTTCGTCCGGCATGATCACGTCGGTGATGACAAGATCGCCTTCGCCGTCGGCGACCCAGCGCCACAGGGTGGCGGCATTTCCGGTCATCCGCACTTCATGCCCGAGCCGGATCAGCGCCTGGTTGAGCACCATTCGGATCGCGCGATCGTCATCGGCCACCAGGATCGTCGAAGTCATCACCCGATACCGTCCTGCGCGACCACCGGCAAAAACACCCGGAACACGGTTCGGCGGGGCTGGCTGTCAAACTCAATGACGCCGCCGTGGTCTCCGATCACCTTGGCAACTAATGCAAGACCAAGGCCACTTCCGTTGCGCTTTGTCGTGACAAATGGGTCGAACAGATAGGGGCGCATGTCCTCGGGAATGCCGGCCCCGTTGTCGGTCACCGCAACCATCAGCGGCAGGTGCCTGCGCCCCTCGCCGCCAGGACCAGCGAGGCGCAAGCCGTGGCGGTAGCCGGTCGTCAAGATGATCTCGCCTTCGGCGCTCGGCACCGCCTCGGCGGCATTCTTGACGATGTTCAGAAACACCTGGACCAGGAGGTCGCGGTTGCCGTGGACCGGCGGCAGGGACGGATCGTACTCCTCGACAAAACGGGTGTGGCGCGCGAACCCGGATTGCGCGAGCTTGCGCACCCGCTCCAGCACCTCGTGGATGTTGACCGCCCGGCGCTCGATCGGCCGATGGTCGGAGAAGGCCTCCATGCGGTCGACGAGGGCGACGATGCGGTCGGTCTCGTCGCAGATCAGGCGGGTCAGCTGGCGCCCGGCCTCGTCCGTGTCCTGCTCCAAAAGCTGCGCCGCCCCGCGGATGCCGGAGAGCGGGTTCTTGACCTCATGCGCCAGCATTGCCGCCATCGCCGTAATCGAGCGGGCGGCGTTGCGGTGGGTCAGCTGGCGATCGACCTTGTCGACCATCGAGCGCTCGTGCAAGGTCAGGACCAGCAGATCCGCTGCTTCGCCGGCCAGTGCGGCCTGGATCGTCACCGTGCGCCCGCCAAAGCGCGGACCTTCGAGCGGAATGTCGTGTTCCGACATTGTGTTGCCGACGCGCCAAACGGTTTTGACCAGCGACAGCAGCGGGCTGTGCGGCGCCACCAGTTCGGCGAGGGTCGTGCTGCGCAGCGCCGCGGCGCCGGCGCCGAAAAACTGCTCGGCCGCCGGGTTGACCAGGCGGATCCCTCCGCTGCGGTCGATGACCATCACCGGATCGGCAAGTGCTGCCAGCACCGCGGTTGCGTCGGGCGGAGCTTGTGGTTGAGTGCGTGGGCTGGCACGGCGGCGGAAAGGCTGCCGGATCATGCCGCCCGGCGTCCCAGCAGCGGCCCGTAAAAGCCGCGGATCAGCGCCCGCACACGCGCGGGCTCGGTGGTTTGATTGACCGCGGCGCGGAACTCCGCCGAGCCCGGCAGCCCCTTCGAATACCAGCCGACGTGCTTGCGTGCGATACGCACCCCCACTTCGGTCCCGTAATGCGACAGCATGTCCTCGTAATGCCGCTCGACCATCATTAGCTGCGCATCGAGCGGCGGATCGGGAACCCGCCGGCGATCGGACAGCCACGCGATGACCTGGTGCACGAACCACGGCCGGCCGTAGCAGCCGCGGCCGATCATCACGCCATCGGCGCCGGATTGCGCCAGCGCTTGGTCGGCGTCCTCGATGGTTTGGACATCGCCGTTGACGACGACCGGGATCGTTACGCTTTCCTTGACTTCTCGGACAAAAGCCCAATCGGCCGATCCGCCGAAGAGCTGGCAGCGGGTGCGGCCATGCACGGTAATCATGCGGATGCCGCTAGCTTGCGCAATCCGGGCGAGCCGCGGCGCGTTGCGGCTGCTGTCGTCCCAGCCGGTCCGCATCTTCAAGGTAACCGGCAAAGCAACGGCCTTGACCGTCGCTTCAAGGATGCGCGCGGCATGGAGTTCGTCGCGCATCAGCGCCGACCCGGCATGGCCGTTGACTACCTTTTTGACCGGACAGCCGAAATTGATGTCGATCATTTGTGCGCCGCGGTCGGCGTTGAGCTTGGCCGCCTCGGCCATGACCCGCGGCTCGCAGCCGGCGAGCTGCACCGCCAGCGGGCGCTCGTCCGCGGCACTTTTCGCCATCGTCATCGACTGGCGGGTCTCGCGGATCATCGCCTCGCTGGCGATCATCTCGGAGACGACGAGGCCCGCGCCTTGTTGCTTGACGAGACGGCGGAACGGCAGATCGGTCACGCCCGACATCGGCGCCAGGATGACCGGATCCTCGATCGTTACAGAACCGAGACAAATGCTCATTTTTTATTCATTCATTTAGACTGCCTAAGGATTGAGCAGATGCTAACCGTTTTCTTTTTGCAGTGCAACATCAACAGTGGCGATCAACGGCAAAACCTGCGAGATGGCAAAGAGAGGTCTCGTCGGCTACTTTTGGACCATGAATTCGGTCTATGCGCTGGTTGTCGCGGCCGGGCGGGGCAGCCGCCTTGGCGGCGACCGGCCCAAGCAGTATCTGCCGCTCGGCGGCCGCATGGTCCTGCGCCACGCGGTTGCGGCTTTGACCGCGCATCCGCGCATCGCCGGCGTGCAAGTGGCGATCCGAGCGGAGGACCGG
>Ga0210390_10000454_pt1 | contig 44688 bp, 41 predicted proteins | sample IncBWH11OmetaG_FD_161050 | JGI IMG/M metagenome (GOLD analysis project Ga0210390, IMG submission 161050) | Forest soil microbial communities from Barre Woods Harvard Forest LTER site, Petersham, Massachusetts, United States - Inc-BW-H-11-O ... | reverse complement strand
TAAGCAGTATTGGGCTGCAGGGTACCGGCGACGCACTCAACGCGGCGGCGATAACGGTCGGCGGCAACGTGTTCCTCGACCAGGCGTTCACCACGAACGGCGGCATCGATCTGGAGACCGCTGATATCGCCGGTACCCTCAAGTGCAGCACAGCTCAACTCGGCGGGGTCGTTGAGCGTTATGGCGGCTCGTACGCCATATTCGCTCAATGGATCAAGGTCGGCGGCCCGGTGCGGATGAACATGTATTTTACCGCGACCCATACCGTCTTCCTGCTCGGCGCGGACATCAAGGCTAACCTGAACTGCCGCGATGCTAGGTTGTACGGAGCCAAAATTTCCCTTGACTGCGAACGGATGAAACTCGGCGGCAACCTGCTAGCCGAAAATGTGGTGACCACTAAGGCCAGGATCAACCTGGTCGGCGCGGATATCGTCGGCAATCTCAAGTGCACCGATGCATGGCTCAATCGCTCCGCCTGCGCGGTGTTCGGTGAGCGGTTGAAGGTGCATGGCGACGTATTTTTCGGCACCACCAAAGTTACGCTTGACCCGGCGAAGCCAGTTTCGCCGGACGAGCCTAAGGATGAGCGCAGGCCGTATGGCTGGATCTCGCTAGCGGACACGGAAATCGACGGTAACCTTAACTTCACCAATGCGTTGCTGACCGGCGAGCACTCGGTAAATGGTGTCAGCTGTTCGCTGTACGGCGAGCGGCTGAATGTGCACGGCGACGTGTTGTTCGACTCGGTCGGCAGCCCGAACGGCGGGATCTGGCTGCGCAGTTCGAACATCACCGGAAAGCTGCGCTGGGCTCCCGGTGAGCAGGTTCACACGCAAGTCAGCCTGGCCGACGCGACCGTCGGTCGGCTGGAAGACGACTGGACCCAGGCCGACGGCTACTGGCCGACTGGCGGTCTGCTCAGCCTGGAAGGCTTTACCTACGGCAGCCTGAGTGGGGATCATCCCGGGAGTGTGCCAGAACGCCTGGGGTGGATCCGCAGCCAGTGGCCGAAATACGACCCGAAGTCGTTCTGGGCCGAGTTGCTGACCTACCTCCGCCATCCGAGGAAGCCAGGCGGTGCGGGAAGGTTCGCCACCCAGCCCTATGAGCAGCTGGCAAGCGTATATCAGCAGGCCGGGCAAGATACCGAGGCCCGTGAAGTTGCCCTGGAGCGACGCCGGGATATACGTCGGTACGGAAACCTCACGGGATACCGCAAAGCTCTCAACTTGCTGCTGGACAAGAGCATCCAGTACGGCTACCAGACCTGGCGAGCAGTCCTGGGGCTCGCCGCCGTCTATGTCGTCGCATTCGTCGTCTTCTCGGCGGCTCAGCATCACGGCAACCTGATCGTGCCGCTGATGGAGACGTCAGCCGGGAAGAAAGCTCCGCCCGCGACGCAGTGCACCGACACTTACCCGTGCTTCTACCCGGCCGGGTACGCCATCGACACGGTCATTCCGATCATCAACGTGCACCAGGCGACCTACTGGGGTCCCGACGGCCGCTCGCCCTGGGGACATGCCCTGACGATATTCACCTGGGTATGCACTGCTCTGGGCTGGGCCCTGGTCACGCTCACCGCGGCAGGCTATACCGGGCTGGTCCGCAATTCCGACGCCAACTAGGCTCGCCCGCTGGGGCCATGCTGCAGTCCAGCATGCTTACCTGCGCAAGGGCGAGACGTTCGCCGAGATGGTCGGCCGGCTCCTCGGCACCGCTGCGGGCTACCCATGCCAGGGACGGAACAAGCCCGCCTCGCAGAAGGACGCCAACCGGGAATTATGCCCGGCTGCACAGTCGAGCGAACGCACCAACGCCCATCTCAAATACTGACGCGTTCCGCGCAAGCTGGGCTGCTTTCCCTGGAAGCCGGGACAGCTCGCCAGGTAAACATTAACCTCGCCTGCGCTGCGTGACATGTACCTACTGCGCATGCAATCCGGATGCGGCGTGGATGAATATTTCGACCGCTCCTTTGGCTCCCAGGATGGGTGATGGCTGCTGGCCCAGGATCCGCCACCCGTGGTCTTCCAGCGCACGTGCTGCGGTCTGCGCGGCGGCTGCGACCTGCTGCGGCTGGTCGGCAAGGGTGGCGGCATGGAGTTCGAACGTTGGCTTGACCAGCGCGATGAGCTGTGCGGCTGGGGCCAGCAGCTGCCGGTCGACCTGGCCGATGGCCTCGGCGATGGCCAGGTAGGACAGGTCCATCGTGATCAGGTCCGCCGGCTCGCTGATGAGGTGCGGGCCGAGCCGGGCCAGGTTGGTGCGCTCGAGGTTGATCACCCGGGGGTCGGCGCGCAGCCAGTCGCGGAGCTGGCCGGCGCCGACATCGACGGCGTAGACGCGGGCCGCGCCGGCATCGAGCAGGGCCTGGGTGAAGCCGCCGGCTGCCGCGCCCAGGTCGAGCGCGGCAGCGCCGGCCGCGTCGATCCCGAAGGCGGCCAGGGCGTGGGCCAGCTTGATCGTCCCGCGCAGCAGGCGGGGATGGCGTATCTGGATGGCGGCGTCGGCTCGCACGCGGGTGCGCGAGCTTTCCGCGGACACGCCGTTGACCAGGACCGCGCCTTCCTCGATCAGTCCGGCGGGATCGTCGAGGCCGGGGAAGCGGCGCTGGAGCAGGGTGAGCAGCGCGACGACTGGGGCGCGCCGGGCAGCGGGCATGGCAGGGTTCTCCGTGGGCTCGGACCAGTGGGACAGGGACCGAGCGGTCAAGGAGGACCACGGGCGGGGCCACGAAGGCACCCGTCGTACCCGCGCACGCCAAAATGGCCGCTGCCGATGGCAGCGGCCAGGTAGTCCGCGCGGATCTAGTGCTAACGCAATCGCATGATCGTCATGCTACCGGCCGGCTCAGCCTGTCAGCTTGCTTGCAGCAGGCCGGTTACGGATGAGCATGGCTGAACGGTCCTGCCGCAGCCAGCAAGGCGGCGCACTGTGCCGTGGAGACGATAGACCGAATCATGCGAGCCGCTGCACCAGATGACGACGTTCGCAAGTGGCATGCGGCCAGTGGCGGCGGCCCGGGCTTGCTCGCGTCCCGGGCGACGCAGCGGCCTAGGCAACCCGGCTCGCGTCGGCGGAGTCTATTGGGCATGAGACCGAGCGCAGAGCCGGCCGACGACCTGGCCGGGCTGTTCCGCGCGTATCACCTGGAGCTGGTGCGGCTCGCCGCGTTCGTTCTCGGTGACGTGGCCGCCGCCGAGGACGTCGTGCAGGACGTGTTCGTCCGGCTGCAGCAGCGCTGGGACAGCCTGGCGGGCCAGTGGGATCCGCTGCCTTACCTGCGCACCGCCGTGGTGAACGGCTGCCGATCCGCGTTCAAGAGGCGTGCCAGCCTATTGCAGAGGCAAGCGGCGGCGGCAAACGAACCAGCTGCTCTGCCGCCGCTGACGGCCGAGGAATCGGTGCTGCTCTCGGAGGACCGCCGTAGGCTGCTAGCCGCGCTGGCCGCGCTTCCCCAGCGCCGCCGTGAGGTACTGGTGCTGCGGTACTACGCCGGCATGTCCGAGGCCGAGATCGCCAGCACGCTGGGTATCAGTCCCGGCACGGTGAAGTCGACCGCTGCGCGGGGGCTGGACGCGCTCGCCCGAATCCTGGAGGAGTTGCGATGAGCGCGGAACGGGAGCGCCGACGGGAGGAGATAGCCGGCCAGCTCAGCCAGGCGCTGGACGCCGCCGCCGTGCTCATGACCCAGCGGATCCAAGCAGCCAACACCGTCCGGCAGGCACATCCGGCCAGCTCGGCCCCGTCCGCACGCCGCACACGTGGCAGGCTGTGTCGTCTGCTGGGCGGCACACGGCGCGGCTGGCTGGTGCCGCTGGCCGCGGCGGCGGCGGTGACCGCGATTGTCGTCGGGGCCGTCCTGGTCACCCGCGTCCACTTCGGTGCCACCCAGCCCAGTTCAACGACCGGTGTGCCCGGGTTTTACCTGACCTTGAGCGGCGGCGCCTCGCCGCAGGTAGCGGTGCACAGGACCAGTGACGGCGCGGTCACCAGCATGCTGCCTTCGGCGCCTGGATGGCGCATCGAGGTCATCTCCGCGGCGGCCGACGACCGGACGTTCTTCGTGGCGGAAAGCATGGAAGGGCAGAACGGTACCGGGACGTGTCCGGCCGACCGGTTCCTCCGGTTCGGCGTCACCAGCACCGGCGCGCTCACCGGTCAGCGAGGGGTGGACGCGCACATGCACCCGAGTGGCACGATCGGCGGGCTGACCGCCTCGCCAGACGGGACGCGGCTCGCCTATACCACCGTGTGCAGCACCCTCGCCAGCCCCGGCCCCGACTGGGTGCTGCATGTGCTGGACGTGGCCTCCGGCGTGGTCAGCACCTGGACTAACGCGGCGACAGCCGCCGGCTTCGCCAACGTCGCCGAGGCCGGGGATGAAGCGCTGGCGTGGACCGCAGACGGCAGGTCGCTATCGTTCGCCTACCAGTGGAAGGCGTCGCAGGCGTTTTACCAGGACACGGCTGTCGTGGTGGTGAACACGGACAGCGGTAGCGGCACGCTGCAGGCGCACAGCCGCCTGGTCTGGCACCAGGACAGCCGCTGCGCCCCCGGTCCCTGTGCGTTCAGCGCGTGGATCAGCCCGGACGGCACCAGCCTGACCGCCGAGGCGCTCGGCGGCGCCGGCGCCCGCCCGGGTGGCCTTGCCTTCTCGCTTGAGAGCATCGCACTGCCGTCCGGGCGGGTCACCACCGTCCTGTTCCGCACGACGGTCTTGAGCACCGGCGTCGGCATCCCCGAGCCTCCAGCGTGGGGAGACAGCTCCGGCACCTACTGGATCGTGTCGGAGGGCACCAGCCTAGGCTGGGTCACCCACGGCCAGTTCCACCGGATTCAGCCGCTCGGCACGGTACAGGCGGCGGCATGGTAAAGCCCACCAGCGCTGGCCGCCGATGCCGGCCGGCCGGGAAAGAGCCTGATGGGAGACGACGGCGCGAACGCCGCCTGGCTGCTCGTCCAGCACGCGGGCAGTGACCCCGTCTTCCAGCGCCAGCTCACCCGCTGTAAGAGGCATACGGACCGCGCCCGAGGTTCTTAGCTCGCCGTCCCCGTGCACGCAGGCGCTGCTCGCCGCCGAGGTCGGGCACCTGGAGCTCGCCTACGACTACCTCGCGGAAGCCGTGCTCATGGACTTGCAGGACCGCGAGCACAACACCAAGGACGGGCTGCACATCGCCTCGCTGGCCGGCGCCTGGACGGCGCTCGTCGGCGGGTTCGGCGGGATGCGCTACCAGGAAGGTGTCCTGTCGTTCAGGCCGCGGCTTCCGCCGGGCATCGTGGGACTGGCGTTCCGGATGCGGTACCGGGGACGGATCGTGCTCGTTGAGGCGCGCTCCGGCGAGGCGCGCTACTCGCTGCTTGCGGGCGATCCGATGCCAATCCTGCACCACGGCGAGAAGCTCACCCTCGGCGAAGACACCGTGACGCTGGACATTCCGCCGCTAGAGCCGCTGCCAAGCCCGTCCTAGCCGTTCGGTAGGGAGCCTCAGGCCCGTCGCGCCACCGCCAAGTAGCGCGCGGCTCGCCCGCTGGCATTAAAGCAGGCGGCACTGACATTCCTGGTGCCTTTATCCACAATTGGCGGCTTGCTTAAGGTTTGGTCCACAGCCGGGAATTGCCTGCTGCGCAATTAATGCGATGCCGGCCATCGTCATTTCCGGAGGTGATGACGATGCACGCCAAGGACGTGCTTGGCCGTGATGGCGAGCAGGCCGCCGTGAAGTATCTGGAGAGCTGCGGCTTCCGGATTCTCGACCGCAACTGGCGCTGCGCCGACGGCGAGATCGACATCGTCGCGGTGGAGCGGCACACGTTCGTCGTCTGCGAGGTCAAGACCCGATCGGGGACTCGGTACGGCACCCCGCTCGAGGCCGTCGGCACGGCTAAACGCCGTCGGCTGCGCAGGCTCGCGGTGTGCTGGCTGAACGCTCATGGCATCAGGTTCGACCAGATACGCATCGACGTGCTGGGCCTGCTGCATGAGGGAACCGGCGGGTTCACGATCGAGCACGTGCGGGGGGTGGGCTAGATGGCGCTTGCCCGCACCCATTCTGTCGCGCTTGTCGGCGTCGCGGGCCACCTGATCGAGGTGGAGGCGGACATCGCTCAGGGCCTGCCGATGACGATCCTGGTCGGCTTGCCGGACACGGCTTTGCGCGAGGCGCGCGACCGGATCAGGGCCGCGATCGTCAATAGCGCCGAGAAGTGGCCGCAGTCGAAGATCACCGTGGGGTTGTCGCCGGCGAGCCTGCCCAAGCGCGGGAGCGGTTTCGATCTCGCGATCGCGATCGCGATCCTGGCCGCGTCGGAGGCCCTGCCGCTGTCATCGCCGCACGGGATCATGTTCTTCGCCGAACTTGGCCTCGACGGACGGCTGCGGCCCGTACCCGGCGTGCTGCCCGCGGTCATCGCCGCTACGGCCGAGGGCCTCAGCACGGTCGTGGTGGCCGCCGAGAACGCCGCGGAGGCACGCCTAGTGCCCGATGCACGGGTGATCGCCGCGGGCTGCCTGGCACAGGTGGCGATGTGGCTGCGCGGCGGGCCGGCGCCCGTGCCTCCCCCGCCGCCGCCGGACCCGCCGGACCCACCGGCCGGAACGCTAGGCTCACGGGTGCGACATATGGATCTCGCGGAAGTCCTCGGGCAATCTGAGGCCCGCAAAGCCGTCGAGATCTGCGCGGCAGGCGGACACAACCTGTCCCTGCTCGGCCCGCCAGGAGCCGGCAAGACCATGCTGGCCGAGCGCCTCCCGACGATCCTGCCCGGGCTCGAGCCAGCCGCCGCGCTCGAAGTCACGTCGATACATTCGGTCGCGGGGACGCTCAGGCCGGGTGCCGGCCTGCTGACCGAGCCGCCGTTCTGCGCCCCGCACCACACCGCGAGCAAGGCCGCGATCGTCGGCGGCGGCAGCGGCATCATCCGGCCAGGGGCGGCCTCACTGGCCCACCGTGGGGTGCTGTTCCTGGACGAGGCGCCCGAATTCGACAGGGACGTGCTCGACGCGCTTCGTCAGCCGCTCGAGGCGGGCGAGGTGGTGATCGCGCGGTCCGCGATGTGCGCCAGGTTCCCGGCCAGGTTCACCCTGGTTCTGGCGGCCAACCCGTGCCCGTGCGCGAAGTGGTCGTCCAGGGGAGCCGGCTGCGGCTGTAGCCCGGCGACCAGGCGCAGGTACCTCGGCCGGCTTTCAGGGCCGCTGCTTGACCGAGTGGACGTGAAGGTCCAACTGCAGCCGGTGAGCAGGCGAGAGATGTTGTATGACCGCGGTTTCACCGAGACAAGCGTGGTCGTGGCGCAGCGGGTAGCCGGCGCGCGCGAGCACATGACGCGCCGGCTCAGCGGCACCCCGTGGCGGCTCAACGCCGAGATTCCGGGGGCCGAGCTGCGCCGTTCGTTCCCTCCCGAGTCCGGGGCGCTGCGGTCGCTTGACCGAGCGATGGAACTCGGCCAGGTGAGCGCGCGGGGCGCCGACAAGATCGTCCGGGTCGCGTGGAGCGTGGCCGACCTGAGCGGTAAATCGCGGCCAGGCTCTGACGAGGTCAGCGTCGCGATCGCCCTGTGGCTGGGGGTGCCGCGATGACCGGCCGCCTGGACGAGGAATCGTATGCCCGGGCCGCGCTCACCTATCTCGCCGAGCCCGGCGATCTGCAGCTTGGCGCGCTGGTGCGCGGCCACGGCGCGGCGCCGATGCTGGCGGCGATCAAGGCGGGCACCGTACCGGACTTCCTGGATAGCGGCGCGGCGCGTGCCGCCGCCCGGCGAGCGATGCGGTGCTGGCAGGTCCGGCTGACCGAGCTGCCGTCGGCGGACGACATCGCCGGGCTTTGCCGTGCCGGGATCCGCCTGGCCTGCCCGGGCGACCCGGAATGGCCGGCCCGCCTTGACGACCTGGGCGCCGCCATGCCCTACGCGCTGTGGCTGCGCGGCTCCGCGGACCTACGCTTCAGTTGCGTACGTTCGGTGGCGATCGTGGGGGCGCGCGCGGCTACCGCCTACGGCAGCTACGTGGCCTCCGAGTTCGCCGCGTCGGTCGCCGAGCGCGGCTGGACGGTAGTCTCGGGCGGCGCCTACGGCGTCGACGCGGCCGCGCATCGCGGCGCGCTCGCCGCTGACGGTGTGACGGTGGCGGTCCTGGCCTGCGGGGTGGATGTGCCCTACCCGGCCGGCCACGCGGACCTGCTGGACGCGATCGCGGCTCAGGGCGTGGTTGTGAGCGAATGGCCGCCAGGCCGGAACGCAACTCGACTTAGATTCCTTGTTCGTAACAGGACAATCGCCGCACTGGCGGCGGGCACCGTCGTCGTGGAAGCCGCGAGTCGCAGCGGGGCGCTGAACTCAGCACGGCACGCCCGCGACCTCGGCAGGCCGCTGATGGCGGTGCCCGGCCCTATCACCTCCGAACTGTCCGCCGGCTGCCACACGGTCATCAGGGAGTGGCAGGGCATGCTCGTGACGAGCGCGGCCGATGTCATCGAGTACCTGTCCCCGTTGGGATCGGCGGCAGGCGACCCGTCCGCAAGCCCGTCCGCAAGCCCGGCCGCGGGGCCGGGCACGGGGCCCGGCACAGACGCGGGCGCGTTGCTCGGGCGTGACGCGCTCGATCTGGAAGCGGCCGCCGTCCTCGACGCGCTGCCGTCGCGCGGCGGGATGGGGTCGCTCAAGATCGCGTCCAGGGCCGGCCTCGACCCAGACACCGTGCTTCGCTGCCTGGGCGCGCTCGCCGCTGTCGGCTTCGCCGAACGCTGTGACCAAGGGTGGCGGCTGCGCCGTTCCTGATACCGATTGCGACCGCCATGCAACAGCCAGGTAAATCATTTGTCAGGTTGTTCCCAACTGGCCCGGTCCGGTGCACACTTTGCCCATGGCTACGGCTCAGGCGCGCGTCGGGGACGGGGACGGTTCGCGACAGGCGCTGCCGACCGAGCTGAGCAACGCGCTCGCGGAGTTCAGCCGGCACCTTGACGCTGAGCGCGCGCTGTCACGCCATACCGTGCGCGCCTATCACGGTGACGTTCAGTCGCTCCTCGAGTACGCCTGGCGTTATGGAGTAACCGAGCCGGGCTCGCTCGACGTGACCACGCTGCGCGGCTGGCTGGCCAGCCAGCACCAGGCCGGGGCCGCGCGAGCGACGCTGGCGCGGCGCGGCGCGGCGGCACGGGCGTTCACCTCCTTCGCGCACCGCCAAGGATGGCTCGCCGCCGATCCCGGGCCGCAGCTCGGTACCCCGAAGACGCACCGGGTCCTGCCTCAGGTGCTGCGCCGCGAAGAGATGAACACGGTCCTCGCGGACTGTGAGGACAGAGCGCTGCGGGACTTCGCCTCCGGCCAGCGCAGGGCCGCGGCCATAGCCATGCGCGACGCGGCGGTGCTCGAACTGCTCTACGCGTCCGCGATCCGGGTGAGCGAACTATGCGACCTGGACGTCGACGGGCTTGATAAGGACCGGCGTACCGTGCGTGTCTTCGGCAAGGGCCGGAAGGAAAGGGTCGTTCCTGTCGGCATACCGGCGGTCCGGGCCGTGGCCAGGTGGGAGGAACTCGGCCGTCCGGTGCTCGCGACCGCACGCAGTGGAGCCGCTCTGTTCCTGGGCGCGCGCGGCGGACGCATCGACCCGCGGACCGCCCGGCGCATCGTGCACGCGCGGCTGCGGGCCGCCAATTTCGCCGCCGCCGCTTCGGTCGCCGCCGCTTCGGTCGCCGCGGCCTCCGCTGCCACTGATGCCAGCGTGGCCATGGACGCCAGCCCGCACGTGATCCGCCACACCGCCGCGACTCACCTGCTCGAAGGCGGGGCAGACCTGCGCAGCGTCCAGGAGATCCTGGGACACTCCTCGCCCGCTACGACTCAGATCTACACTCATGTCTCCGCCGAGCGGCTGAAGGCAAGCTACCGCCAGGCGCACCCGCGGGCCTAGACCGGAGTCGGCTCACGGCCGCGCCAGACTTCAAGTACTCTAGATAGCGGTCGTTTCCCCACGCGCTGTCACGGCGCCTGGGAGCGGCCACAATTCGCGTGCCCGCATGTCGCACGAACCCAGCGAAGACCTACCGGGTCCTGGGATCGTGCGGGACGCACCACTCGGTCCGCCGGCCAGGGCGAAAGGCAAAGGTCGGCCGCAGGTGCGGACAAGCCGCGGGCACCAGGAGGTAACCGAGCCGCGCACGGCCGCTAAGGCGCCGCGCGCATGTAAGGAAGGACCGTAGCGATGGCCCCGGTCGTCACCATGAAGCAGCTCCTCGAGAGCGGCGTCCACTTCGGGCACCAGACCAGGCGCTGGAACCCGAAGATGAAGCGTTACATCTTTACCGAGCGCAACGGCATCTACATCATTGACCTGCAGCAGTCGCTGGACTACATCGACCGCGCCTATGAGTTCATCCGGGAGACGGTCGCGCACGGCGGCACGATCCTGTACGTCGGGACCAAGAAGCAGGCCCAGGAAGCGATCGCCGAGCAGGCGCGCCGGGTCGGCATGCCGTACGTCAACCAGCGCTGGCTGGGCGGCATGCTCACGAACTTCTCCACCGTGTTCAAGCGGCTGCAGCGGCTGAAGGAACTCGAGGAGATCGACTTCACCGACGTGCCCGGCTCCGGTATGACCAAGAAGGAGCTCCTGCAGCTCAAGCGCGAGCGGGACAAGCTTGACCGGACCCTGGGCGGGATCAGGGACATGTCGCGCGTGCCGAGCGCGATCTGGGTGGTGGACACCAAGAAGGAGCACATCGCGGTCAGCGAGGCGCGCAAGCTGAACATCCCGGTGGTCGCCATCCTGGACACGAACTGCGACCCAGACGAGGTAAATTTCCCGATCCCCGGTAACGACGACGCGATCCGCAGCGTGGCGCTGCTGACCCGGGTGGTCGCGGACGCGGTCGCGGACGGCCTGATCGCGCGAGCCGGCGCGGCCGAGACCGATCAGAAGCCGACCGACGACCAGTTCTCCAGCGAGGAGCCGCTGCCGGAGTGGGAGCGTGACCTGCTCGAGCGCACCGGCGAGATTGGCGGCGAGCCCGCCGCTGAGCTGGTGGGCACTAACTCGGCCGCCGCCGAAGCGGTGGCCGAGGCCCAAGAAGACGTTGCACCCGATGTCGAACCCGAGGCCCCAGCCGAGGTCGAACCCCAGGCCGAGGTCGAACCCCAGGCCGAGGTCGAACCCCCGGCCGAGGTCGATGCCGAGGCCCCAGTCGAGGTCGATGCCGAGGCCCCAGTCGAGATCGAAGCCGAGGTCCCACTCGAGGCCTCGGTCGAGGTCGAAGCCGGCGCCGCTGGCGACGAGTGACCACGAACGAGCGAGGAATCACGACATGGCGAATATCTCCGCCGCTGATGTTAAGCGGCTGCGCGAGCAGACCGGCGCGGGAATGATGGACTGCAAGAACGCCCTCACGGAAGCCGACGGCGACTTTGAGGCGGCTGTAGAGATCCTGCGCCTGAAGGGTGCCAAGGACGTGACCAAGCGCGCTACCCGTACCGCGGGGAACGGCCTGGTCACGGCCGAGCTGGACGGCAACAGCGCCGGCGTGCTCGTCGAGCTGAACTGCGAAACCGACTTCGTGGCTAAGAACGACCAGTTCCAGGCGGCGGCGGCCAAGATCGCGAAGGCCGCTCTCGCCAGCGCAGTGACCGACCGGCTTGCGCTGCTCACCACGGAAGTGGAGCCGGGCAAGACCGTCGAGGCGCTGATCGAGGACGCCAGCGCCTCGATCAAGGAGAAGATCGAGCTCGGCCGCTTCGCCCGTTTCGAGGGCGGCTACGTGACCAGCTACCTGCACCGTTCCGACCGCGACCTGCCGCCCACCCTTGGCGTGCTCGTCCAGCTGGACAAGCCGAGCGAGGAGGTGGCGAGGGACCTGGCGCAGCAGATCGCGGCCATGCGCCCGCTGTACACCACCCGCGACGAGGTGCCCGCGGATGTGGTGGAGAAGGAGCGCAGGATCGCCGAGCAGATCACCCGCGACGAAGGCAAGCCGGAGCAGGCGATTCCGAGGATCGTCGAGGGCCGGCTCGGCGCCTTCTTCAAGGATGTCGTGCTTGTCGAGCAGGCGTTCGTGAAGGAGCCGAAGCAGTCTGTCGCTCAGGTGCTCAAGGGCGACGGCGTAACGGTACGTGCATTCGCCCGCTTCCAGGTAGGCCAGGCCTAAACGAGCGATCCTCCCGCGAGCCAAAGGGCGCGGGTGAAAAACGCCCGGAGGCGAGTGGGGAAGTAGAGTGGGGAGGGCCGTCCGCGGATGAGGTCCGAGCCGACCGGCACTGAAGTGCACCCACAGGAGCCGTAACGATGATCGATGACACCCTCCTCGAGGCCGAGGAAAAGATGGACAAGGCGGTCACGGTCGCCAAGGAAGACTTCAGCAACATCCGCACCGGCCGTGTCCACCCGAGCATTTTCGCCAAGGTGACCGCCGAGTACTACGGCACCCAGACGCCGCTGAATCAGCTCGCCTCCTTCCACGTGCCCGAGCCGAGGATGGTCATCATCCAGCCGTTCGACAAGGCGAGCCTCGGCACGATCGAGAAGGCCATCAGGAACAGCGACCTCGGCGTGAACCCAGGCAACGACGGCGTCATCATCCGGGTGGTCTTCCCTGAGCTGACCGAGGAGCGCCGCCGCGAGTACATCAAGACCGCGCGCTCCAAGGCCGAAGACAGCCGGGTGGCCATCAGGAACATCAGGCGACACGGCAAGGACGCGCTGGACAAGATGGTGAAGAACAGCGAGGCCGGCGAGGACGAAGTGCGGCGCGCCGAACGTGACCTGCAGGAGCTCACCGACACCTACATCGCGCAGGTCGACGAGCTGCTCAAGCACAAGGAAGCCGAGCTGCTCGAGGTGTGAGCACCGCAGGGACCATGCCTGACGACGCCAAACCCGACGGCGTCGCACCCCAGGCAGGCAAGGGCATCAGGACCGGCCGCAACCTCCCGGCCGCGATCGGAGTGGGCGCCGTCCTCGGCGGTCTCGCGCTGCTGACGCTGCTGACCGTCAAGGCCACGTTCCTGATCTACATGGGCGCCGCGCTGCTTGTCGCGCTCCACGAACTCGACAGCGCGCTGCGCACTCGCGAGATCCGCATCCCGGTTATCCCCGTCGCCCTCGGCGGTGCCGCGATGGTGACCGCCGCCTACTGGGCGGCAGGCGGCGCGGTCGCGGCGGCGTTCGCGCTGACCATGCTGGCGATCCTCGCCTGGCGCATGTTCGGCGGCATTGAGGGCTACGTCAAGGACGTCACGGCAGCCGTGTTCGCGCTGGCCTACCTCGCGCTGCTCGGGGCGACCGTCGCCGCGATGCTGGCGTCGCACGACGGCGGCCGCCGCGTCCTGACGTTCATCATCCTGGCGATATGCAGCGATATCGGCGGCTACTTCGCCGGCATCACGCTGGGCCGCTCCGGCGCCCACAAGCTGGTCCCGGCCATCAGCCCGAAGAAGACGTGGGAGGGCCTGGCCGGCTCCGCGCTCGCCACGATCGGGGCGGGCGTCGTGCTGCTGCCCACGCTGCTGCACGGGTACTGGTGGCAGGGCGCCGTCATCGGCGTCGCCGCGGTCGCCGCCGCGGTACTCGGCGACCTCGCCGCCTCCATGATCAAGCGGGACCTGCAGATCAAAGACTATGGAAAGCTGCTCCCCGGGCACGGCGGCATCCTGGACCGGATCGACTCGCTGCTGTTCTGCGCCCCCGTCGTCTGGCTCCTCCTCTCCGCTTTTCTCCGCTAACCACCGCTCACGGCTGTCCCTCCGTAACTCCAGTCGCTCTTTTCTGTTATCCCGAACGGTGGCCGCCCGACTCCTCACCGGAATGTTTGAGCGCCGGATTTTATGGGACTTGTCGGCCAGGAATCGCACGGTATTCCCGGAAACGGAGTCACGGGCATGTCTTCACGGTGGTTCACGCGCCTGCTCATTTTTGTTTACGTGGTTATCGGCGCCTTCGTCGCCTGGGACCACCACTACATCAACCTCGCCTGGCTGCGGACTCTCGGGAGCGCGCTGCTCGCGATCTTGCTGTGGTGGCTTGTCCTGCTGGGCGTCAACCTGCACATTCACGCATAACACGCGGCGGTTAGCGCAGCGCCGCGGCTGGCGGATTGACGATCCAGCCGCGGCGCTCCGCGGCTAGCTGGCTGACCAGCGCGGCTGAGCCATGGTCCTTGGCGAGCACCCGCGATCGTTCAGAAATGGGAATTATCCAAAGCCAGCGGACTGGGTCATCGTCTACCGAGAACCCGGACAAGTCAGGTACCGGTGGTCCTGGCAGCGGCGACGGATCGTCGAGAAGCAGCACTCCCTCGTGCCCGCCGCCAAGCGGGAAGTTCGAGGGCTTGTCGTACCAGCGCACGCTATGGCCCGGCCCGAACCAGGTCACCGCGCGCCACGGGTACCCGGCCAGCCACAAGAAAACCAGGGCCGCCACGCCGGACGGCAGCGTCGTCGCGACCGCGAGTTCGATCCGGGCGTACTCGGTTGCGTCATCGACGATGCGCTCGACGAAGGGCATCCGCTGCGCGCTCATCCCGACGGTAGACAGCACCGTGTACGGCCGGCCGGGGACCGGGGGGCGCTCGGATATCCCGAGCATCGGGCGCCTGCCAGGAGCGCCGTCCCAGTAGTGCGCGCCCGGGCCCAGCCGCGATGTCAGGTGCGCGAGCGTCGCTTGCTGGAACTTGCCCCAGCCGACCGGGGATTCGCGCCACCGCCAGAACTCGATGGCCCGTTCCACCCGAGGACCGAGTCCGTCGATCGCGTCGTCGAGCGACCAGGCGAACGGCGTCCGGCCGATCACGTCCCGACTGTAGCCGGGCATGCCTTCACTCATGTCCGACCAGCTCGGTATGACGGCGAGCAGCGTCCCGCGCTCGAGCAGCGCCACGCCGTCGCCCTCCTCGAACCACAGCGCTTGCAGCGTGCGCGGGTCCAGCGGCGGCCTGCCGCGCGGGTGACGCGTGCGGGCGGCGGGCATAAGCGGCGCGCGGCCCGCGTTGAGCCTACTTGTGTCGGCGGTGTGCGGCGCGCGGACGTGGTTCGCTATCCACGTCGCGGCGATCACCGTCGTCTCGTCGTGCAGGTACGCGACCGTGGTTGCGCCGTCGAATTCGACAGTGAGCCGCCTGCTCCCGTACGGGCTCACGCTGTCAAGCAGCGTGGCGGCCTGCGGGAACGGCTCGGGACCGGACCGCATTATTGCCATAGTCCTTAATATCGCCTCGTTTGCCCTCCGTGATCAAGCCTTTGCGCTCAGGTAATATCGGTGGGTCAGCCTGAACGGAGCCGCCGTGTCTCGTCCCCCTCGCCATCTCGCCGACCTCGGCTTGGCGGAGCGACGGCAGGCTGTCGCGGAGCTTGGTGAGCGCGAATTTCGCGCTGATCAACTGTCCCGGCACTATTTCGCCAGGTATACCGATTCGCCTGAGGACATGACGGACCTGCCGGCCGCGGTGCGGTCGGCATTGGCAGCCGAGCTTCTGCCGCGACTGCTCACGCAGGAGCTGTCGCTCGCGTGTGACAAGGGCGCGACACAGAAAATGCTGTGGCGGTTGTTCGACGGTGCACTTGTCGAGTCCGTGCTGATGAAGTACCCCGACCGGGTCACGATGTGCGTGTCGTCGCAGGCCGGCTGCGGAATGGGCTGCCCGTTCTGCGCGACCGGGCAGGCCGGCCTCACGCGCAACCTGTCCACCGCCGAGATCGTTGCCCAGGTCGTGGCGGGCGAACGCGCCCTGCGCAGCCCGGCCAGCCCCGCGCACAGCCGGGTCTCGAACATCGTCTTCATGGGCATGGGCGAGCCGCTGGCGAACTACCGCAACGTGATCGCGGCGGTCCGCCGCCTCACCGACCCTGTCCCCGGCGGCCTTGGCATCTCGCAGCGCTCGATCACCGTGTCCACCGTGGGTCTCGTCCCCGCGATTGCCCGCCTGGCCCAGGAGGGCCTGTCGGTGACGCTCGCGGTCTCCCTGCACGCCCCGGATGATGAGGCACGCGACGAACTTGTCCCGGTGAACCGCCGCTGGAAGGTCGCCGAGGTGCTGTCCGCCGCGTGGGATTACGCGGCCGCCACCGGCAGGCGCGTCTCGATCGAGTACGCACTGATCAAGGATGTGAATGACCAGCCGTGGCGGGCCGACCTGCTCGGCTCGCTGCTCGCGGGGCACCTGGCGCACGTGAACCTCATCCCGCTTAACCCGACGCCCGGCTCGAAGTGGACCGCTTCGCTGCCCGGCGTCCAGGAAGAGTTCGTCAGCCAGATAGCCGCCCACGGCGTTCCGGTGACCGTCCGGGACACCCGCGGCCGCGAGATCGACGGTGCCTGCGGCCAGCTGGCCGCCCGCGCCGTCCCGGCCCGCACCGGCCCAGCTCGCACCGGCCGCGCGGTCGCGACTCCGGCGATCCCCGACGACATCGGGGCCCCCTCCGGCGCGACCTCCCTCCCGTTGCTCTAACCGCTGGTCGCCGCCAGTCCGGAACTCGCGCCACTGCCCCAGGAACCAGCGCCGCCGGCCCGGCCGAGGCTAACCCGGGGGGAAGGGGACGACCGGGTCGGCGAGGCGCGGGACAATGCCCTGGTGATGTGGTGGAAGCGGCTAAAGTTGCCGATCGGGAACGCTCGGCGGACGCTCGAGTGGCGGGCAGCGCACTGGGTGTGGCGCGAGTTCCAGCGCGCCGGAATGGTGACGGGCGACACGCCGGCCGGGCGGGCATTCCGCGGGTTCGGCCGCGGGTCGGTCATGGCGTTTCCGGCTGGGGCGGTGTTTGGCGAGGGGTGGATCACTGTCGGCGAGGACACCCTGATCGGCGCGGAGGTGACGATCTCGGCCGGCATCGTGCCGGGCCAGGACCTTGGCCCGGACCCGGTGCTGCGAATCGGCGACCGCTGCGTGATCGGCCGCGGCAGCCACATCGTGGCGCATCAGAGCGTGCGCATCGGCGACGACGTCTGGACCGGGCCGTATGTGTATATCACCGACCAGAACCATGGGTACGCCGACCCGCACACGCCCATCGGCCGCCAGCTCCCTGTCAACCGCGCGGTCACGATCGGCGCGGGGTCGTGGCTTGGCGCCGGGGCGATCGTGCTCCCCGGCTCGCGGATCGGACGGAACGTCGTGATAGCGGCCGGGTCGGTGGTGCGCGGCGAGGTGCCGGACCGGTGTGTGGTCGCCGGAGTGCCCGCGAAGATCGTCCGCGAGCACACCGAGGCGGGCTGGCTAGCGCCAGGCAAAAAATCTGAAGTGCTGAACGAACAGCCGTGATTCATGAGGCGTTGGCCGGGGTCCCGGCGACCTCATTCCCTCTCGAGGCAGCTGCCATCCTCAAGTACGGCCTGGGACGGGCGCTCTGCTGACGGGCGGTCGACGCCGAGAGCGTCCAGGGTGTCCCGGAGGCGGCCGATGCCATGGTCTAGCTGGCTGAGGCCGTCGGCCAGCACCGCGTCCGCCTTCGCCGCGAGCTGGTCGGTCAGCCCGGCCGCCGCGGCCTCTATCGCCGACAACCGGCGGGACATTTCGGCCAGCACACCAGACGAGCCGGCGGACCCGCCAGCTCCGGCGCTGTCCGCGTGCCGTCGCAGCAGCTCGGCCTGTTCACGCAGCTGCAGGTTCTTGATGTACAGGTCGACGAAGACCGCCACCTTCGCCCGCAGCACCCAGGGGTCGAAGGGCTTGGCGATGTAGTCCACCCCGCCCGCCGCGTACCCGCGGAACGCGTGCTCCGGCTCCGCGCCGGCGGCGGTGAGGAAGATGATCGGAACATCGCGCATCCCCGTGAAGCGCTTGATGTTCGCCGCGGTCTCGAAGCCGTTCATGCCGGGCATCAGCACGTCCAGAAGGATTATGGCGAATTCGTGTGAGCGCAGCGCCTCGAGCGCCGCCTCTCCGGAGTGGACGGAGATGATCTCCTGGCCGAGCGTGGCGAGGATCGCCTCGAGCGCTATGAGGTTTTCGTTGACGTCATCGACGAGCAGGATCCTTGCCTTGTGCGACATGTCAGCCGCTCCCATCGGTCCGGGGATGGTGCGGGCGCGGAATCCTCTAAGTCTGTCACGGCCTAATCGCACGGGCGATCACCGACGGCGATGCACCTGTCGCTTTATGCGAATCATCGGCGCGCAACTGCGCCTATAGCGGCAGTTTCAGGCCTTCGTGCGAAGCCGTGAAGCCCATCGCCTCGTAGAAGCGGATGGCATCGGGACGCCGTTTGTCCGATGTCAGTTGGACCAGACCGCAGCCGCGCTCGCGAGCCTGCTCGATCGCCCACTCGATCATTGCCCGGCCTAGTCCCTGTCCGCGTTGCCCGGCCGCGACACGGACCGCCTCGATCTGGGCTCGGAGCATTCCGTGACGGCTCAGCCCCGGCAGCAGCGTCAGTTGCATCGTTCCGGCGATCTGCCCGTCAATCTCGGCGACAATGAGCCGGTTGTTCGCGTCGGCGGCGATCTGATCGAACGCCGCCCAGTACACGTGGTCCAGAGCCGTCTCGCGGCCCGCGCCGAGCACGTCATCTGCGAGCAGTGCCACGATCGACGGTACGTCCTCGCGCCTCGCCTCCCGGAAGATCATCATCCGCGCGATCCTACCGACACCCGCGCGCTCGCTGGTGGGTGCGAGTCAGGAGTCGTCGCCCGACTCAGGAGCCGGGTCGGCCGGGGGCCGACCCGGCTTGCGCATCTTCCTGGCATGGCCAGGCATCCGGCCGGCGTCCTTGAGGGCGCGCCGGAGGAGGAACTCGATCTGGGCATTGGTGCTGCGCATCTCGTCGGACGCCCAGCGGGCGAGGGCATCGTGCACGGCGGGGTCGAGCCGCAGCAGCACGTTCTTGCGTTCGGCCATCCGATCCGCGCCCGCCGTCACTGGTAGAGCGAACCAGTATTAACTACCTGCTGGGTCGCTTGTTCGCTGCAAAGCACCACGAGCAGGTTGGAAACCATGGCAGCCTTCCGCTCCTCGTCGAGGTCGACGACCCCCTCCTCGTCGAGCCGCTGCAGGGCCATCCGCACCATGCCCACCGCACCCTCGACGATCCTTTGCCGCGCGCCGACGACCGCACTGGCCTGCTGCTGTCGCAGCATGGCCTGGGCGATCTCGGGCGCGTAAGAGAGCCGGGTCAAGCGCGTCTCGATGATGTAAACGCCGGCTGGGCGTACCCGGTCGGTGAGTTCGGCGGACAGCCGCTGGGTGATCTCGTCCGCGTTGTCGCGCAGCGACAGCACTTCGGCCCCCCGGTTGTCGTAGGGGTAGCTGGACGCGATGTGCCGAACGGCGGTCTCCGCCTGGATCGCGACGAAGTGCGCGTAGTCATCGACCGAGTAGGTGGCGTGGGCGGTGTCCTGCACCTGCCAGACGACCACGGCAGCGATCTCGATCGGGTTACCGTCGGCGTCGTTCACCTTAGCGAGCGCCGACTCCAGGTTGCGGATCCTGGTCGACACCGCGATGCGGTTGGTGAACGAGTTCACCCATTGCAGGCCGGGCTCCCGCACCGTGCCCTGGTACCTGCCGAACAACTGGACGACATGGGCCCGGCCGGGAACGACGGCGGTCAGGCCGCGCAGGACGAGGCCCCCGCCGGCGACGAGCACGACGCCCAGCCAGACCAGCGCTACGGCGGCGTCCTTGTGCTGGTTGGCCTGCCAGAAGGAGACGATCGCCGCGGCGATTAGCGCGACGCTAAGCACCAGCATGGGGATGCCGGGCAGGTACCTGGCCGTGCGCTCCGGCATTGTCTGGTTAGAAGAGACGTTTGCCTCTATCACTTGAACCGGGGCTGACGTCATGCCCACCTCCCGCGGACCCTGTCTGATACCATGCGATTATCATACTGATATCAGTTTTTGGACGCAAGCACTGGACGGGCGTCAGAGCTTCGGCGTGAACGGCTCGCCGTGCATGGCGCGCTCGACGAGTGCCACGGCCCGCGCGGTGGCGGCGAGGCGCCGTCCCTCGGTGCGGTAGGCGGCGAGAACGGCATCGACGGCGTGCGGCGGCAGTGCTTCGGCGAGTTCGCTGCGCGCGGTGCGGTATCCCTGGCGGGCACCCTCGACACAGGCGCTGGTGTGGTGGCGCGCCATGGCGGCAAGCGCCATGGGATGCCGGCGCAGCACGCCGTGCAACCGGTAGTCAGGCGGTACGACATCGAGCAGCCAGGCGACGGCGGTGGCTTCGAAGTCGTCGCTGCCAGCCGGATGCACTCCGGTTGGCCAGCCCGGCGGTACGTACGTGGCCATGCTGAGAGCATAGCAACACCTCGAACGGCCATTCGAGTGCTCGCTGGTTACCGTTGAGAATTCGTGACGATCACAGCAGCGCTGCCGACAGTGCCGCCTGCCGCCGCTGCTGACGACATCGGCGCACGGTGATTCAGCGTCAATTATTTTCGAGTAGACCTGTCGATTCCGCGTGACCCGTCCGACATAGAGGTGTCCGAAGCAGAAAGCTCCAGCCCGGAGGGAACTGAGATGGCTCAGTACGCGATCCTTATCTACGCCCACGATTCAGCGCACGCCCCGGACGCCACGCCCGAGGACCTGCAGACCTGCGATCAGCACGCCGAGGAGCTAACCGCTGGCGGCTCCACGATCATGGCGTATGCCCTGACGCCGAGGGCCATGGCGACGTCGATCCGCGGCGACACCATCACCGACGGTCCGTTCGTGGATTCGAAGGAGATCGTCGCCGGTTTCTACATCATCGAGGCGCCCGACCTGGACGTCGCGCTAGCGATAGCCCGCACCAACCCAGTCGTCAGGGACGGGGGAGGCGTCGAGATCCGCCCGGTGCACAGCGGCGGCATGATTGAGCGCCTCGAGCAGGCCGGCGCGTGACAGGCGCCGTAGCAGCGGTCATAGCCGAAGCGCACCGCCGCGAGTGGGCCCGGGTGCTCGCCGCGACGGTGCGGGTCGCCAGAGACCTGGACCTCGCCGAGGAATGCGTGCAGGAGGCGTATGCGGCCGCCCTGCGGACCTGGCCCGATGCGGGCATCCCCGACAACCCGGCGGGCTGGCTCGCGACCACGGCGAAGCGGCGCGCGATAGACGCGATCAGGCACGCCAGCGCGCTGCGTTCCAGGCTGCCATTGCTTGTTGAACCTGAGGACACAGCCGGCGATAGCGGCACGCAGGAGGCAGCGGACATGGCTACCGCGGATCCCGATGTCATACCGGACGAGCGATTGCGCCTCATCTTCACGTGCTGCCACCCTGCGCTCGCCCAGGAAGCTCAGGTGGCGCTCACCCTGCGACTGGTATGCGGGGTGCCGACCCAGGACATCGCCCGGGCCTTTCTGGTGTCTGAGCCGACCGTGGCGGCGCGGATCACCCGGGCGAAAAGGAAGATCTCCGGCGCGCGGATCCCCTATCGGGTCCCGCGACCCGCCGAGCTGCCCGAACGCCTGCGCGGCGCGCTCGCCGTGATCCACCTGCTCTTCACCACCGGTCACACCGCCCCCTCAGGCGCGTCGCTGGTGCGTACCGACCTAGTGGACAGGGCGATGCACCTAGCCCGGATGCTGTGCGAGCTGATGCCCGGCGACTGCGACGTGCGCGGGCTGTACGCGCTGCTGGTGGTGACCGACGCACGGCGCGCCAGCCGTGTCGACGCCGACGGCCGCCTCGTGCGACTGCGGGAACAGGACCGGTCGCGGTGGAACCGGGCCGCGCTCGCCGAAGCGCACGACATCATCGTTGACTGCCTGCGCGAAGGCCCGCCTGGACGGTATGTGCTGCAAGCCGCGATCGCGTCGCTGTATGCCGAGGCGCCCGCCTACGATCAGACGGACTGGCCGCAGATCGTCGAGCTTTACGACGTGCTGCTGGACGTGTGGCCGTCTCCGGTGGTGGCGCTGAACCGTGCCGTCCCGCTGGCGATGGTCGCCGGACCGCGGACGGCACTGGCGGAGGTCGAAAAGCTCGAGCTAGACGGGCGCCTTTCCGGCTATCAGTACCTGCATGCGATCAAGGCCGACCTGCTGAGCCGCCTCGGCCGCACCGATGAGGCGGCCGACGCCTACCGGCAGGCGTTCACCCTGGCCGCCAACGATGCCGAGCGGGTCTTTCTCGGCGACCAAATCGCCGATCACTCACCGCGGTAGCGGGCGCCCGGGGGCAAGCCGCCCGCTACCGCGTGACCGGCACGTCAAACAGCCGAACCGCCAGCGCCTTGGCCGCGGCCTCGGTCCGGGAGGCGGCGCCGAGCTTGCCAAGGATGTTGGAGACGTGCACGCTGACCGTCTTGGGCGAGATGAACAGGGCCTGCGCGATTTCCCGGTTGGACTGGCCGGCGGCGACCAGACGAAGCACCTCGAACTCCCTGCCGGTCAGGCCGAACTCTCCGGCTTTCGCCCGGCCGTCATCAGCCCGCAGAGCGAGCGCGGTGATCTGGTCGGCAAGCGGGGTAGCCCGCAGGCTCGCGGCCAGCTCGGCGGCGCGGTGAAGTCGGGCCGCCGCGGGCTCGCGTCCGCCCCCGCCGGCCAGCGCCGCCCGTGCGGCGGCGAGCAGGGTGAGCGCCGTCTCGTACGGCTGACCCAGGTCGTTCCAGGCCGCGGCGGCGGCGTCCCAGGCCTCGAGCCGCTGTCGCGGACCACTGTCGTCCGGCGGAACGAGCGCCCAGAACGTCAGCTGCCAGGCACGCTGGACCGGGCCGAACACGTCGAGCTTCTCCGCCACCGAGCGGAACTGGTCGAGCAGCACCGCGCCGTCGTCGTCCGCCGCGGACTCGGATGCGCTGACGGCGGCGTAGGCCGCGACCGTAAGCAGCGGCCACGCGTATCGCGGGCTGCTCGCCGCGGACAGGTCATACCGGCTCAGGTCCGCGCGGGCCTGGGCGGCCGCGGCGGACGGGCCCTCCGTGGCCAGCTTCAGCTGAATGTCGATCATGGCCTGCGGAAGGTGGTACTGATCATCGAACCGCACGCCGGCCAGCACGGCCCGGCTCGCCGCCAGCCGTCTGGTCGCGGTGGCGACGTCGCCGCGGGCGAGGGCGATCGACGCGCACAACAGCGAAAGGCCAGCCCGGGTGAGCGGAGGCGGAGCCAGGTCCAGGGCCCGTTCGGCGACATCCACCGCCTCGTCCCAGCGGCCGAGGAACAGGAACGGCTCCGCCACGTTGATCGCGAGGAAAGCCCCGGCGGTGCGGGCCAGGCCGTGGCGCTCGGCATCGGCTATGCCCTGCCGCGCGACGCTGGCGGCGTCCGCGTACTCGCCCGCTCCGCACAGCAAGTGCGACTCGTAGATCACCAGGTCGGCTAGGGGCTGGTACGCGCCGGCCCGCTGTGCGGTCGCCCGCGCCTCCGCGAGCAGGTGGAAGGGCTCGCTGCCCGGCGTCGCCAGCATGCTTGGCCCCGCCTCGATGATCGCCAGCGTGGCGAGGGCCTGCGCCTCCGCGTCGAGGTCGCCCGCCTCGCGCGACAGCCGCAGCGCGTCCTGCGCCAAATGCTTGTACTGCGGGCCCGAGATAGCGCAGCCGGCGTGTGCGGCAGCGATAAGCAGTTGCGTCCGCGCCTTCTTATCGACCGACTCGGGCACCAGCGCCAGCGCCCGGTCCAGGTCCGCCATTTCATCGGCCAGGTCCCCGGACTGAGCGACCGACCCGCGGAACATGTGCCGCTGGCGAAGCAGCATGGCGACCCGGATGGGGGCGGTGGCCTCGTCGAGTTGCGCCAGCGCCGACTCCGCGAACGCCAGACCCCGCTGGCTTTCGCCCGCGTCGGCCGCGGCGGTCGCCGCCTCCTCGAGCACCCGGACGTGGTCCCCGCCGATCCGCTCCGCGGCATCAGGCACCTGATCCCACAGCTCGAGGACACGGGCGAGCAGGACAAGTCGCTCAGCGTGCGCGACGGCGCGGGAGGCCTGCGCCGACGCCTGCCACGCGCTGGTCAGCGCCTCAGGCGTGTTGTGCGCCGAGTACCAGTGATGTGCCTTCTCGATGTCCGCCCGGCCATCGGAGACAAGCGCCGGCTCGGCGTCGATGGCCAGCGCGTACCTGGTGTGCATGCCGCTGTGCTCGCCGGGCAGCAGGTCCTCGTGCACCGCCTCCCGGATCAGCGCGTGCCGGAACGTGTAGCCGTCGGCGGTCGTGACAAGAACATTCGCGGTGACGGCGGGCCTGATCACGGCGTTCAGCTGGTCCTCGGTGCGCCCGGTGACCTTGGCGAGCAGCGAATGGCTGGTGCCGCCGCTGCCCGCGCTCGCCACCCGCAGCACCTCCTGGGTATCCTCTGGCAGCCGCCGCACCGTCTGCAGCAGCAGGTCCGCGAGCGACCCTGGCAGTTCTTCGCACCCCTGCGGGCAGGCGAGCAGTTCCTCGGTGAACAGCGGGTTGCCTTCAGCCCGCCGGTAGAGCGCGTCGGTTCGCAGCCGGTCCGGCATCTGCCCGAGCACCGCGGCCGCGAGGTCCTCGGCCTGGCCGCGGGTGAGGCGGGGCAGCTCGGTCCGTTCGACCCAGTCGATCCTGGCGAGCTCGGCCAGCAGTGGCCGAAGCGGATGGGTGCGGTGCAGTTCGTCGGAGCGGAACGTCACGACGATCAGCACGTTGCGCATGGCTCGCTGGTAGCCGATCAGGAACGCGATCAGGTCACGGCTTGACCGGTCCGCCCAGTGTGCGTCCTCGATCACGAGGAGCAGCGGTCGCTGCTCGGCCAGCCGCTCAAGCAACGTCAGGAATTCTTCAAAAAGCCGCGCGCGGGCCTCACCCGCGGTCGCGGAGCCCGCCGGTGCCCAGTCGGGCTCCGCGCCGGCCGGGGTGGAGGCTAGCGCGGAGGCATTCGCCAGCTCCGGTAGCAACCTGGCCAGCTCCCGTATGGCCCGGCCGCTGCCGGGCAGCATTCCGGTGATCTGCTCCGCGCCGGTCTCGCGTACCAGGTCTCGCAACATCGCGGTGAACGGGCCGAACGGCAGCCCGTCCGCCCCGAGCTCCAGGCAGCCGCCACTGAGTACCCGAGCGCCGGACGCCCGTGCTCTTTCGGTGAACTCGCTGATCAGCCGTGTTTTGCCGACTCCCGCCTCGCCGCCGATAAGCAGCGCGGCGGGACCGCCCTGGTGGACCGTTTCGAACGCGGCCTCCAGGGCGGCCATCTCCGTCGCCCGCCCGACAAGGACGGGGCTCGTCCCGCGCCTGCTCATCTCTGAGATCAGGATGTCACGGGGGTCTGACATTCCAGCCTGCTCTTGCCGCCCAGCGTCAGTGATCTCCTCCATCGCCGGTGCCGGCAGCCCGTTAGCAGCCTGCGCCCGTGCGCTGGGCCGGCACGTCGTTCTCGGCCCCGTGGAACGTGCCGTCCACGTAGTCGGGAATGGCCGGCACGACGAACGTGTCAGGCGCCTCGGTGCGGTTGCGCTGCGCTCGGATCGCCTTGCGCAGTGCCCTCGCCGTCCTCGCGTTCCGCGCCGCCTCGCGCCGCTCTGCGGCTCGCTGACTGGCTACTTCACGCATGATGTCCGGATGCATGATTCCTCCTCGGCCCGGGGAAACCGCCGTGGTTTTCCCCATACCTAGAGGGTCGTGCTAAGGCCCCCCGCGGCACATCGGACGATCGCCTTATGTTCGGGGCTGAGCTGTGCTTAGATCCGGCGCCCCAGCTCAGGGCTCTAAGGCAGGCCGACTGGGCGACCCGCCAGCAAACAGCGTCCCGCCCCTCCCACGCCGCACCCCAAGCCCCCATCCCTTGACAGGAACTCGGTAAGCGACGGGAACTAGAACCGGAAAGCGCACCGGGCGCGGTATCGGCGGGGAGACATCATGGGCTTGCGGGAAATGCTTATCCTGCTGCACGAGCAGCCAGGTGATATGCCACCGGTCACCCTGGTTCCGGCAGGTCAGGCCTTGCTGAGATTTTCAGGCCTGCACGGCGCGGAAGGCCCGTGCACGGTGTGCCAGACCGGAACCCTGGGGTGGATGGACGACAAGACGCAGTACTCGCGGATGGTCGAGTGGACGTTTGACCTGCCTGAAGGTGCAACCGTTGATGACATCGCCGCGGCGCTTGAGGTGCTGATTGAGCGACACGAGTCATTGCGGACGACGTATGTGCGAGGCGACCCGCCGCTACAGCGGGTGGCCGGCTCAGGGCTGCTTGCGGTGGACCTGTTCGAGGCTGCCGGGTCGGTTCCTGCGGGGGCCGCAGGCCTGGCGGCGCTGGCTGGGGACATGGTGCGGCGGTTGCGCACGGTAGACATCGACCCTACGGCTGAGCTGCCAATGCGGGTGGCGGTGGCGACGGTCTCCGGTGTACCGCGCGCGGCGGTGGCGGTGTTCCATCACATAGCGGTGGACCTAGGCGGGATGGCGGTGGTGGGAAGGCAGTTCACTGAGTTGGCCGCCGACCGGACCAGTCGCGTGCCTGGACCCCGGGGTCATCAGCCGCTTGACCAGGCGATGGCGGAGCGGTCGCCGACGCTGCGGCGGCGAGCGGCGGCGGGATTGCGCGACTGGGAGCGGCGCCTGCGGACCATGCCGCAACTGCTGTTCGCGGTACCGCCGGGCGGCCCCGGTGAGGCAGGGCAAGCACTGGCGGGATGGCTGCTCTCGCCGGCGGCGGCGCTGGCTGTGCGGCACATCGCGGTGCGGACCGGGCTGCGGCGGCAGGCTGCAGTGCTTGCGGCGCTATGCGCAGTGCTCAGCGTGCGGACCGGACAGCCGCGATGTGTGCTGGCCGCACCGGCCAGCAATCGTTCCGAGCGGCGGTTGCGAGAGTATGTGGGAACGGTCATGACCAACACCCTGCTGTCGATAAACACGGATGTGGCAGGGTTCGACGAACTGGTCCAGCGGGCGGTGCAGGCGACGATGATATCGGGCCGGGCAGCCCTGGCTGATGTCGCCGAGCGGCAGCGACTCATCAAGGAGATCGAATTCGATCGCGGCATCACCTACTTCAGGTCGTGCGTCTTCAACGACGCGGCCAGCTACGAGCCTGAGCCTGCCGCGGAGCTTGGGGACCTCGCCGATGTGCCGAAAGCGCTAGAGCGCACGGAGTTGCGGGTGACCGAGTCTCCGGGGGTCGGTGAGGCGCTGCTGCTGCTGGCGCTGTTGCAGGTGGACGAGGAACTCGTGCTCGGGGCCATGACCTCCGACACCAGCCGGGTGGCGCGCGCCGACATCGAGTCGCTGCTGCGGGGAGTGGAACTGCTGCTGGTGGAGGCGGCCTCGGGGGACGTAAGCCTGAGCAGGATAAGCGAGATCACCGGTGTCCGGCCGCCTGCCCGCGACGAGGACTGGCTGCAGGTCGACAACTGCTGGATCCAGCTGTCGGAGGTTCGGCGACTAGCCAACGAGGCGCTCCCCGGCTGCGGCGCGCGGGTCTTCCCCGTCCCCGGTGACGGCGGGGTGTGCCTGGTCGCCTATCTGACGACCGCGAACGGCATCGGCACGCCAGAGCAGGCGCACGCGGCGTGCATGAGCTTGCTGCACGGTACCCACCGGGCACAGCCCCCGGACGGTGTCCGGCTCATGGCAATGGCTCCGAGCCGCTACGTGGTCTGCGCCCAGCCGCCTGACGACCCGTCGGACCTAGCTGCCTGGCAACGCCAGCGCGTGCTCGCTGACGGCCGCGGCCGCTCGCCGTGGCCAGTAGCTTAAGGCTCAGCGACATTCCCCCGCCGATGGCTCCGCGACCGTTCCCTTCGCGCCAATGGCGCAAATGCGGGTCAGGTAGATCGTGCCATCTGTGGTGATTGGCTGATCGCCGCCGCGCCGCGCGGAGCCACCGACCCAGCATTGTCCGTCTGGAGGCTATACCCTTCATGACCAAACCAGCTATTTATCATCACGCTTTCTGACCGTCGGTTCTGGAGAGCGTTCACGATCAGAGGGTGGGGAGACGCTTAGTGGAAGAACGCCTCATTCCGCTTAATGCCGTCCTCGACCTTGCCACGCCCAACGGAACCAGCCGCGCGGTCTTCGCCGGGGCGGGATATGAGGTTGCGGGCCTGGAGGTGCCGTGTGTCACTCGGGTCGGAACCGTTGTCATCGACGTCGTGCTGGCTCATCCCACGACCGGGCATCTGATCGCCTGCGAAGCCAAGTCTGGCGCCAATGTGGAGGAGGACCAGGCGAGGCGCTACCGAGCGTTGGAGGCGCGCACGGTTGTGTCGGGCGCCTTCGTGACACTGCGCGAACGGGTCGAGCCCACACTGGACGTGCTTTACATCGCACTAGCAGCGTCGGCGGATCGTATCGCGCTGGGCCTGAATCAGGCAGGAGCATCCTTTGCCGTCCTGGCGATCCACCCCGATAAGCTGGTGCTGGAGAGTAGCATCTGTGCTAGCATCAAGGTAAAGAACCTTTTTTCGACTCCAATCCCACTGGTGGCACCACCTTCAAGACACATCCCGTTCGATCACGACTCCAGCCTGGATGAGATTCAGCCGTACGTCGCCGCAGCCTTGGTCGCCAACCTCGCGCGGCGGGTGCCGATGGTCTCAACTCGGGCACTTGCCGAGCAAGCGGCCCCCCACTACCCACTGTACGGAACTAAGGCTCAGAGACGGGTGCGGCGACTTGTAGGTGAAGCCTCAGAGCGCATTGCCTCCGCCGACCCTGACACGTTCGAGTACCATCCCGCTGCGGGCAATCACGACAGCTTCGTCAAGTTGCTACGCACGCCAGAGGACAACGACCCACGTGGACGCACACAGGCTTACCAGAAGCTCGGACGGGCCCGTCAGCGAAGGCGCGCGCCTCAGGTGCCAGGGCAGCTCAGTCTTCTCGATGAGCTTGAGGAGGCCGACAAAGTGGGTAGAAACGCCATAGGCGACGATGATGAGACAGGGGGTACGCCATGACGACGCGCGCGGACCTGTCTGAGGTCCTAACGCTTGACCCGACAGCGCCAACCAAGACCTTCGTCGTGGAGGTGCATCCCGAGAACGGTTCCGAGGCTCTCCTGTCGGAGATTGCTGGCCGGGGAAACCTGCACATCACCGATGACGCGTACCTCTACCGCATGGAAGTGCCTGAGGAGAACGACCGCTTCTGGGTCGATCAACTCGATGACCGCTTCTGGAATTTCCACACCACGATGCCCACTGCCGCGGCAAGCCGGTACCTCAAGCAGCATGTCGCCTCTCGGCACGAGCTTGATTGGCTCTGGCTGCCTTCCGATCACCTACGAACGGTCTGGCCGGACACTCCGGCGCGCGGAGTACGCGCCAAGTTCGAGGGGAGCCAGCTACTAGGAGAAGCGGCATCCCTCGATGACCTACGCCTCAGGCTGTCCGGGCGCAGCGCCAACGTCTTTCTGGAATACCTCTACAAAAACCCAGAGATCCGGTCAACGGTTCCCTTTGACGGCGTGCAGGTCGCGCTTAATGACGAAGACTTTGGCTTTATCAACGAAGCGGTTGACCGTATGGGCCGTTTCGCCGTGTCCGGAGATTCTCTCGAGTTCCACCTACAGTTCGTGCAGACCGTCGTTTCCCGCTACCGGCAGCTAGTGAATGCCTGCGAGGAGAAGGCGATCGAATGGACGACATTTGATCGTCTGCTCGGCGATTCAGGTGGCAAGTTCACCGGTGTCCCGATCCTTATCAGGTTCTCCCGGCCGATCCCTGACCTCGAACGTTTCACCGAGGCGCTGTTTTCCGCCCGTGAGCCGTTCCGTCTCTGGGGTGTGCCGCGCATCCATTCTGGCGTTGCGGAAATCGAAGCAGTCGACCTGCACGTAGGCCAGCCGCTGAGCTTCGATATCGGCGATCAGTGGATGCGCGTCTACCTCAGGAAGGGTTATTGCGGAAACAGCGTGGTCAGGCTGGCGAGCAACCTACAGCACCGCTTCGACAGCGCGCTCACGTTCGCGGACCCTAAGCTCCAAGCCGCGCTTCTGGGCATCGCCCCGGCGATGAACGGTCACCGTCCAGCCGCGTAGTCAATCCAGATCCCCTGGGGGGCTGGTTTTGCCGAGCGTGCTGAAGGCAGGCAATAAACTGGTACCCGCCACGCGTTTCACATGGTGGCAACCATCAGCCCGACCGGCTCCGAGTGGCACCGTCCCTACCCCAGATGACCGAGGCTTACGCATGCCCGCCCAGCAGAGCATCATGACGACTGAGATCATAACCGGCGAAATCGCCACCCGTGACGACCTGCGCAACGTAGCGATCGTCGCGCACGTCGACCACGGCAAGACGACGCTCGTGGACGCGATGCTGTGGCAGTCCGGCGCGTTCCGGGCCAACGCCCACATCAACGAGCGGGTCATGGACTCGAACGACCTGGAGCGGGAGAAGGGCATCACGATCCTCGCCAAGAACACGGCGGTACAGCACGGCGGGCTGACGATCAACATCGTCGACACGCCCGGGCACGCCGACTTCGGCGGCGAGGTGGAGCGCGGGCTTTCCATGGTGGACGGCGTGCTGCTGCTCGTCGACGCGAGCGAGGGCCCGCTGCCGCAGACCAGGTTCGTGCTGCGTAAGACTCTTGAGGCGAACCTTCCCGTCATCGTGGTGATCAACAAGGTGGATCGCTCGGACGCGCGGATCGCCGAGGTCGTCGACGCCTGCTACGAGCTGTTCATCGACCTGGACGCGAGCGAGCAGCAGATCGAGTTCCCGATCGTCTACGCCGCCGCCAGGGCTGGCCGGGCGAGCCGCAACCGCCCGGACGACGGCGAGATGCCAGACAGCGAGAACCTGGAGCCGCTGTTCGACGTAATCCGCGAGACGGTCCCGCCGCCTCTTTACGACCCCACCGCCCCGCTCCAGGCGCAGGTCACTAACCTGGACGCCTCCTCCTATCTGGGGCGTATCGCGCTGTGCCGGATCTACAACGGCACGATCGGCCGCGGCCAGCAGGTCGCGTGGTGCCGCCACGACGGCTCGATCGAGCGGGTAAAGGTCTCCGAACTGTTCCGCACCGAGGCCCTGGAGCGAGTCCAGACCGACGAAGCGGGCCCCGGAGACATCGTCGCGATCGCCGGCATCCCGGAGATCATGATCGGTGACACGCTCGCCGACCCGAACGATCCGAGGCCTCTCCCGCTGATCACCGTCGACGAGCCCGCGATCTCTATGACGATCGGGACGAACACCTCCTCGCTGGCCGGTCAGGTCAAGGGCTCGAAGGTCACCGCGCGCCTGGTCAAGGACCGGCTCGACCGCGAGCTTGTCGGCAACGTCTCGCTCCAGGTACTCCCCACCGAGCGCCCGGACACGTGGGAAGTCCGCGGTCGCGGGGAACTGGCGCTCGCGGTGCTGGTGGAGACGATGCGGCGGGAGGGCTACGAGCTGACGGTCGGCCGCCCGTCGGCCGTGACCAGGGAAATCGACGGCAAGCTGCACGAACCGGTCGAGCGGTTGTCCGTCGACGTGCCTGAGGAGTTCCTGGGGACGGTGACGCAGCTTGTCTCCGTGCGTCGCGGCCGGATGGAGTCGATGACCAACCACGGCACCGGCTGGGTGCGCCTGGTGTTCCTGGTCCCGGCTCGCGGGCTGATCGGGTTCCGCACTCAGTTCCTCACCGAGACCAGGGGCACCGGCATCGCGCACCATGTCTTCGAGGGCTACGAACCGTGGGCAGGCGTGATCCGCGGCCGGGCCACCGGCTCGCTGGTCGCCGACAGGACCGGCGCGGCCAATGCCTATGCGATGTTCAACCTCCAGGAGCGCGGGTCGCTGTTCGTGTCGCCTGGCACCGAGGTCTACGAGGGTATGATCGTGGGCGAGAACTCCCGTAACGACGACATGGACGTGAACATCACCAAGGAGCGCAAGGTCACCAACGTCAGGCAGTCCACTGGGGAAGAGCTCGAGCGGCTCGTCCCGCCTAGGCTGCTCAGCCTGGAGCAGGCGCTGGAATTCTGTGCCGACGACGAATGCGCCGAGGTGACCCCGGTGGCTGTCCGGCTCCGCAAGACCGTCCTCGACGCCAAGGAGCGCGCCAGGACCCGCGGCCGCGTCTCCCGCGGCGAACAAGTATAAGAATTATGCCGAACGGTGCCCGGCCGTCTCTCCTGGGCAGGTTGGCTGCCTCAGGTAATGCCGAGATAGATTGCGCTTCCTATGCCGGCTATCAGGCAGTAGACGGCGAACGGCGTCAGCGGGCGGTTCTGAGCGAAGTACCGCATGAGGAATCGCAGTGCCAGGTAGGCGGCGACGAACGACACCACCGAGCCGGCGAGCACCTGCCCTCTGACCCCGCTGCCGAGCGGGCCGGTCAGGTCCGGGATCTTCAGTACGCCCGCGGCGAGGATCACCGGCGCGGAGAGCAGGAACGAGAACCGCGCGGCGTCCTGCCTGGACAGCCCGCGGAACATGCCGCAGACCATGACGGTGCCATCCCGGCTGATCCCGGGCAGCAGCGCGAGGATCTGCGACGCGCCGAGGCCGAACGCGCTTAGCCAGCCCACCCCGACGAGCCGCTTGTCGGCCTGCACCGCGAGGCTGGCCTCCTGCTGCTTCAGGGCCCGCTGCCCAGAGGAATGCCGCGCGGTGCCGGGCGACCCGGCCCCGCCGACGGCCGCCATCTGGCGGTCGTCGACCGACTGCTGCGAGTCCAGGCCGGAGCGCCGCCTGCGCACCGCCTCGCCGGAAAACAGGATGAGCCCGTTTATCGCGAGGAAGATCGAGGCCAGGACCGGCTTGCTGAAATAGACGCGGAAGTCGTGCTCGAGCAACAGGCCGGCAAGACCGACAGGGATCGTCGCCAGGATGATCATCCAGGCGAGCCGCTGCTCGGTTGTCTGCGGCTCGAAGCGGCGTGTCCCCTCTGCCGGGCTGACCACGTGCGCCACCGACCCGAAGAACCCCGTAATGATCCGCCGCCAGTCCCGCCAGAAGTAGAGGATCATGGCGGCCGCGGTGGCCACGTGCAAACCGACGATGAACGCCAGGTACGGCGACTCGGCCTCGGATACGTTGAGATCCTGTGCCCACGACCCGCCTACGAGGGCCGGGATGATCACGCTGTGCCCGAGGCTCGATATCGGGAACAGCTCGGTCACGCCCTGGACCAGCCCGATCACCAGGGCCTCGGGGTAGGTAAACGGATGGTACATCGCGCCCTCTCGCCTAGCAGGAAACGCAGGTCAGCCGCGCCGCGCCCACCGATATCGTATCCATGCCCCGCCGGTACCTTGACACGCATGTAGAAAGTCACATTCGGACCGGCGGTCGCCGGCGTTTCGTCTTGAACACGCTAACCGGTGATGATTACGTACCGTGCATGCCTTTGCCGCTCAGAGTGACGTACGTCGTCGCGTGCGCTGCCGCGGTCGCCGTGTCGCTGGTGCCCGCGACGGGTGCCGGGGCTTCGGTCCCCCGCGCTAGTGCCCGGATCCGCGGGCTGGACATCTCCTCGTTCCAGCACGCCAACGGCCCGATCAACTGGCGACTACTCGCCCGCCACGGCATGCGCTTCGTCGCTATCAAGGTGTCCGAGGGCACCTATTACACCAACCCGGACTACGCCGCGGACGCGCGGGCGGCCGCCGCTGCCGGTCTGTACGTCATGCCGTACGTGTTCGCCAACCCGCGCAGTTCCGGCGGCGCCGCGCAGGCCCGGTTCGGCGCGGCCGCCGCACGGTACTGGCGGGACCGCGCCAGGCTGCCATTGGTGGTGGACCTGGAGAACGACCCGTACGCAGGCACGGACCACACCGGCGACTGCTACGGGCTTGGCGCCTGGCGGATGATCGACTGGATCGGCTCGTTCATCTCCGAGGCCACGGCGCTCACCGGCAAGCGCCCGATCATCTACACGACCGCGGCCTGGTGGCGGGAGTGCACGGACCGCACCGGCCGGTTCTGGCGCGATCCGCTGTGGGTGGCGGCCTACGACACTCGGGTGCCCGCTGTGCCCTGGCCGTGGACACGCTGGACGTTCTGGCAGTACACGAACAGCGCGTGGCTCCCTGGTGTGGGCCTGACCGACGTGGACTTCTTCCACCCGACCACGGCGCTGCCGTCGCTACGTGACGTGCCCGCAAAGCGCGCGAAGCGGCCCCGGCCCCGGCCCCGGCCCCGGTCGCGGGCCCAGCCCCGGGCCCAGCCCCGGCCGCACCCGCGCCCCGCGCCGCACCAGGCCACGCGTCCGCGCAAGGTTACCCGCCGCCCCCAGAGCGCGGTGGTACGCACATCGTGGATCCCGCCTTACACAGCAGGCGGCTAAATCAGACGCAAATCGTCAAATCTGTCCGCATTGGCACGATAGGCTCCCCTAGTGACTGGGCTACGGGGACGCGCCGCGATCGCGGGCGGCGCGCTAATCATGCTGGCTGGGCTGGCGATTCCGGCCGCGACGGCGACGAGCGCGGCGTCAGCGGCAACCACGCAGACACAGGGCGTGGACGTCTCCTCGATCCAGGGCAGCATCAACTGGCCAGACGTCGCAGCGGCCGGTATGGCTTTCACCGGCATAAAGGCCAGTGAAGGCGACTACTACACCAACCCGGACTATGCCTCTGACGTGCAGCAGGCCACGGCGAATGGCTTGTACGTCATTCCCTATGCGTTCGCGAACCCGTTCGACCCGGCGGACAACGGAACTGCCGTACAGCAAGCGGACAAAGCGGCCGGAGAGGTTAGCTCGGTTGGCGCGCCTGCCAATCTGATCCTGCCGCTCGCGCTGGACCTGGAGCCCGACCCGTACGCGTCCAACGACAACACCAATCAGTGCTACGGGCTGTCCCCCTCAGCGATGGTGACGTGGATCAACGGCTTCATCTCCGAGTACGACAAGAAGCTGCCCGGGACCAAGCCCTTGATCATTTATACCGAAGCCGCCTGGTGGAACACCTGCACAGGAAACAGCACGGCTTTCGGCAGTCACCCGCTATGGCTTGCCTCCTATGGCGTCACGAACCCCGCGTTGCCGGCTGGCTGGAACAACCTCACCTTCTGGCAGTACTCCGCCAACGGCAGTATCAGCGGCATCACAGGCGCCACCGATCTGGATTACCTGGGCCCGGTTGTGCAGTCGAGCCAGGTCGGCAAGGCCACTGCCGTGCAACTGCACACGCTGACCTCCGTTGTCGGCCAGACCGCTGTCAGCTACTCACCGGGAACCGTTCTGCCTGGTCTCACGCTGAGCTCGTCTGGGCAGATAACCGGTACGCCGACAACCATCGGCAAGTACCCGGTGTCGGTGACCCCGTCGACCGGCGTGCCCTCGTCGCTGACGTTCACCTGGTACGTGCACGGCACGATCTCGGTGACGTCCCCGGGGAACCACACAACGACCGCGGGAACCCCCGTCTGGCTGCACGTCGCGGCTTCTGACACTGACCCCGGCTACACCCCGTCGTTCGCCGCGGCAGGGCTCCCGCCTGGCGTGTCGATCACCTCCGGCGGAGTGATCAGCGGCTGGCCATACCATCCCGGCACGTACCACGTCACGGTCTCCGCATCCGACGGGTTGTACGCCTCTGGTTCGACCGCGTTCACCTGGACGGTCAATGCGGCGCCCAACAGCGGGGCTACCGGAACGATCAAGCAGTGGGGCGGCACCAGCAAGTGCCTGGAAGCCTCCGGCGCCAAGTCGTCGAACGGCACGGCCGTGGACCTGTACAGCTGCACCGGCAAGTCGAACCAGAGCTGGACGATGGCGCAGGACGGCACGGTCCGGGTTCTCGGCAAGTGCCTGGACGCGGTGGGCGAGGGCAAGACGAACGGAACCAAGCTCCAGCTCTGGGCGTGCAACTCCGGTGACGGCGCCCAGCAATGGCTAGTGGATTCCGGCAGCCAGCTGGTCAACCCGCAGTCCGGCAAGTGCCTCTACGTGCCCAGCTCGAACGCCGCCAACGGCACCCGGCCTGAGCTCTACAACTGCGCCAACAGCACGAACGATCACTGGCTGCGGCCGGCGGCCAGCGTGCTGTCCGGCAACGCGGGCAAGTGCATGGCCGTGTCCGGATCGACCGTCGTCCTGGCCAACTGTGCGAACACCAGCGCCCAGCACTGGACGGAGTCGTGGAACGGCGCGGTCCAGCTCGGCAGTAACTGCCTGACCGCGACCGGATCGGGAGTGTCGGTCGGGTCGTGTTCCGGAGCGGCCGCCACCAAGTGGCAGCTACGCGGCGTCGGCACGCTCCCGATCGGCACAGAAATCGTCAACGCGGGCTCGGGCCAGTGCGTGACCGCGCCGTCGGCCAGCAACGGCGCCAAGCTGGTCATGCAAGCGTGCGCCGCCACCGACGGATCCACCTGGCACGCCGAATAACACCGAGGGTCGCCGTGGTTACACCGTAACCACGGCGACCCGCTCCACCTTGGGACGTGCTGGCTCATGGGTCAGCTTCTCCAGGTCTCGTGGATCGCTGGTCAGCAGCACTACCGGTCGCGGCTGAGCCAGTGCCACGACCGCGAGCAGTGCGTCAAGCGCACACCGGTGCCCGGACAATCCCGTCCTGCCGAGCAGTTCGCCGGCAGCCCGGCCAAGGGGTCCATCGATCCCGATCACTTCGACATTCTTGAGGATTCGGTGTATCTCCGCGTCGCGCTGCCCTCCTCTCAGCACCTCGGTCAGCGTTGAAGCGGCGGTGACGATGCGCCTTCGGTGCCTCTTGGCGAGTTCAAAGCGTGCCCGGGCTAGCAAGTTCCCGGTTGCCAGCTTGGTAAGACCATCGGCATCAAGGACGAGGGTGCCAACTACTCCTCTTCGTAGTCTGGCCACTCCCGCATCGCCTCCTGAATCAGCTCTTCTGGTACGGGTCCGTATTTGGCCTCGAGGTAGGCCGAGAGTTCATCGAGGCCTTCTAGGCGCAGTCGCTCCTCGACGGCCTCGGTCACGTAACGGCTGAAACCGCCGGGCCCAGTCCGTTCGCGAACGGCCGCGGTCAGTTCTTCTGGCATAGAGACGCTCACCTTCTGCACGCGGCCATGAAACCGCGAGCCCGGTCCGGTATCGATCTCGGCGGGCGCCTTCGGGAACATCACGGTGACCTGGTGCAGCACCTGCTCGAGAGGGACGATCGCCAGCGCCTCCCGCAGCGCCTTCTCCAGGGCACTGACCGCCTGGATCCGCGACTCCAGCGGGTCCGTCTCCTGCTCCGGCGTTTCGCTCATAATCCGATGCTACCACCGGTAGCAACACCATTCCCGAATGTCGCGCCCAGCCCGGGACGCCTCATTTCGACAGCGGAAATCCCGGCTAGATTGCCGACGATCCGGGGTATTGGAACCTGTTTGCAAATTGCGCTCAAGCGTGCCGTGCCCGCCCCTGCCTGCCGCATCAGATGAATGTCCCATTCAGCTTGCTATAACCAGCTGAATGGGACATTCATCTCCCTGAATGGAGCGGCCAGGCAGCGCGTAGCCCGGTTAGGCCGCAACTACCTCCCCAGAGGACCCATAGCCACCGTGCGGTAGCTACCTCAGCCGGGCTTCAAAACCGTAAGGTGCGGAGTTGAACGCCAGCGAATGACGTGACTGGCGGGAGCCCGCGCTGCGGCCCGGGCCCCGGCCCAGGGGCGTTAGCGCTTGCCGGGGACTGCCGGGGTGCCGGCCTTTTCCGGGCGGCGGGAGATCTTCGAGCCGAGCCAGACCAGCGGGTCGTACTTGCGCCCCGCGACGCGCTCCTTCATCGGGATCAGCGCGTTGTCGGTGATCTTGATGTGCTCGGGGCAGACCTCGGTGCAGCACTTGGTGATGTTGCACATGCCGAGGCCGAAGTCCTCCTGTGCGATCTCCCGTCGGTCCGCCTCGTCGCACGGGTGCATCTCGAGTTCGGCGACCCGCATGAGGAATCGGGGGCCGGCGAACGGGCTCTCGTTCTCCGGGTGGTCCCGGATTACGTGGCAGACGTTCTGGCACAAGTAGCACTCAATGCACTTGCGGAACTCCTGTGACCGGTTCACGTCCTCCTGCTGCATCCGGAACTCGCCAGGCTTGATCGACGGGTCCGGCGTGAACGACGGGATCGTGCGTGCCTTGGTGTAGTTGAAGGACACGTCCGTCACGAGGTCCCTGATCACAGGGAAGGTCCGCAGCGGCGTGATCGTCAGCGTCTCTTCCGGGGAGAACGTCGACATCCGGGTCATGCACCCGAGCCGCGGGCGGCCGTTGATCTCCATCGAGCACGACCCGCACTTGCCCGCCTTGCAGTTCCACCGGATCGCCAGGTCGGACGCCTGGGTGGCCTGGAGCCTGTGCAGCACGTCGAGGACGACCTCGCCCTCGTTGACCTCGACCTGGTAGTCGGTCAGGGCGCCGGACCCGGCGTCGCCGCGCCAGACCTTCAGCGAAGCCTTGTACCCCATCAGTGGCCCTTCCCTTCAGGCTGGTCAGGCAGGCCGGCCAGTTCTTCCTCGGTCATGTACTTCTTGAGCTCAGACTTATCGAACAGCTCCAGCTGGTCGGTGCGCATCGGCGGCAGCGGCTGGTGGATCAGCTCCACCTTGTCGCCGGTCAGCGTCTCGATCAGGTTGACCTTGCGCCACTGCGGGGACATGGCGGGGAAGTCGTCGCGGGTGTGCCCGCCGCGGGACTCCTGCCGCTCGAGCGCGGCGAGCGTCACGCACTCGGCGACCAGCAGCATGTTCCGCAGGTCGATCGCGTAGTGCCAGCCCGGATTGTAGGCCCGCTCGCCCGGCACCGCCACCTGGGCCGCGCGCTCCCGGAACTTCTCGAGCTCGGTCAGCGCCTGCTTCATCTCCGACTCGCGGCGGATTAGGCCGACCAGGTCGTTCATGGTCTGCTGCAGCTCGGCGTGCACCGTGTACGGGTTCTCGCCCTCGGTCCGGGAAAACGGCGCGAGCGCCTCCGCCACGGCCGCGTCCAGGTCGGCCGCGGAAACGGCGGGCCGGGCGGAGAGACCGTCGAGGTAGGAAGCCGCGCCCTCACCGGCCCGCTTGCCGAACACCAGCAGGTCCGACAGCGAGTTGCCGCCGAGCCGGTTGGATCCGTGCATCCCGCCGGACACCTCGCCTGCCGCGAACAGGCCGGGCACCGAGGCGGCGGCGGTGTCCGGGTCCACTTCGACGCCGCCCATCACGTAGTGGCAGGTCGGCCCGATCTCCATGGGCTCCTTCGTGATGTCGACGTCCGCCAGCTCGAGGAACTGGTGGTGCATGGACGGCAGCCGCTTCAGGATGTAGTCGGCGGGCCGCCGTGACGCGATGTCGAGGAACACGCCGCCGTGCGGTGACCCGCGGCCTGCCTTGATCTCGGAGTTGATCGACCGCGCGACCTCGTCGCGCGGCAGCAGCTCAGGCGGTCGCCGGTTGTGGTCCGGGTCGGTGTACCAACGGTCGGCCTCTTCCTCGGTCTCCGCGTACTGCGCGCGGAACACGTCGGGCACGTAGTTGAACATGAACCGCTTGCCCTCGGAGTTGCGCAGCACGCCGCCGTCACCGCGCACCGACTCGGTGACCAGGATGCCGCGCACCGACGGCGGCCAGACCATGCCCGTCGGGTGGAACTGCACGAACTCCATGTTCATCAGCGCGGCGCCGGCCAGTAGCGCGAGCGCGTGCCCGTCACCGCTGTACTCCCAGGAGTTGGAGGTGACCTTGAACGTCCGGCCGATGCCGCCGGTCGCGAGCACCACGGTCGGCGCCTCGAACAGGACGAAGCGACCCGTGTCCCGTACGTACCCGAAGGCGCCAGCGATCCGGCCGTCCGAGGACTTGACCAGCCGCGTGATCGTCGTCTCGGCGAACACCCGGATCATCGCCTCCGGGTCGCCAACCGCGATGGAGTCGGCCTGCTGCAGCGCGACGACGCGCTGCTGCAGCGTCCGGATCATCTCCAGGCCGGTCCGGTCGCCCACGTGCGCCAGCCGCGGGTACTCGTGTCCGCCGAAGTTGCGCTGCGAGATCTTGCCGTCAGGCGTCCGGTCGAACAGCGCGCCCCACGCCTCGAGTTCCCAGACCCGGTCCGGTGCCTCCTTCGCGTGCAGTTCGGCCATCCGCGGGTTGTTCAGGAACTTCCCGCCGCGCATGGTGTCACGGAAGTGCACCTGCCAGTTGTCGTTGGGGTTCACGTTCCCCATGGCGGCCGCCGCGCCGCCTTCGGCCATCACCGTGTGGGCCTTGCCGAACAGCGACTTGGAGATGATCGCCGTCCGCTTCCCCCGCGCCCGGGCCTCGATCGCCGCACGCAGCCCGGAGCCGCCCGCGCCGATCACTACGACGTCGTAAGGAAGGCGCTCGATTTCGGTATCGGTTGAAGACATGACTATTCGCCCGTTCCGCTTAATTGAAGAACCGAGGGTCGGAGAAGGCGCCGCTGGCGACCAGCATGATGTACAGGTCGGTGAGCATCAACGTGCCGAGCGTGGTCCAGGCGAGCTGCATGTGACGCACGTTCAGCCACGAGATCTTCGTCCAGGCCCAGTACCTGACCGGGTGCTTGGAGAAGTGCTTCAGCCGGCCGCCGGTGATGTGCCGGCAGGAGTGGCAGGACAGCGTGTAGGCCCAGAGCAGGATCACGTTCGCCAGCATGATGAGCGAGCCGAGGCCGAACCCGAAGTTCCCGTCCGGCCCGCGGAACGCCTGCGTCACGTCGTAGGTGTTCAGTACCGAGATCACGATCACGAAGTAGAAGAAGTAACGGTGCAGGTTCTGCATGATCAGCGGGAACCTGGTCTCGCCGGTGTACTTCGCGTGCGGCTCGCGGACCGCGCACCCAGGCGGGGACTGCCAGAACGCCCGGTAGTAGGCGCGCCGGTAGTAGTAGCAGGACAGCCGGAACCCGAGCACGAACGGCAGCGAGACGAACGCGTAGGGGATGATCGGCGGAATCGCCGGGATCCAGGTGCCGAGCGAGGAAGACCCTGGCACGCACTCACCGCTGACGCAAGGCGAGTAGAACGGCGTCAGGTAGTGATACTGCGGCACCCAGTACCAGTGGCCGGTGAACACGCGGACCGTCGCGTAGGTCACCCAGATGGTAAGCAGCGTCGCCGTGATAATCGGCGACTGCTTCCAGTTGTCCTTGCGGAGAGTCCGCGCGGAGATCTGCGCCCTCGTTCTGGCCGGCGCATCAGAAACTTGAGTCATCCTTCAGCGTCCTCGCTGCCTTGTCCGTGATCGTAACGCCACGTGCGTCCAACCAGCCCTTGCCCCTGACATACGGGCCCGGGGATGCCCGCGCATGCGCTGCCCTGAACTTATTCCAGTAAGACCCAGGATGCCGCATCGGAGCGCTCTTCCAGCATGTGAGCCTGGCTACACTGGCGGCCCGACCAGGCACGGAGCGAGCGCTGAGCGGGGTGATGTGAGCAGGTTCACGTCCGTTCCCGCAGCGCCGAGCGCAGGAAATTCACCTGGAACAGCAGCAGGTTTTCCGCGACGACCTCCTGCGGGGTCATGTGCGTCACACCGGAAAGCGGCAACACCGAATGCGGATATCCGGCCGCCAGCAGCGCGGAGGAAAGGCGCAGCGAGTGCGCGACGAACACGTTGTCGTCGGCCAGCCCGTGGATGATGAGCAATGGGCGGACGACAGACGCCACCGCACGTTCCGGATCATTGTTTAGCGAGCTGTTCTCGTAGGCGGCTGGATTCTCCGCCGGATCGCCGAGGTAACGCTCGGTGTAGTGCGTGTCGTAGAGCCGCCAGTCGGTGACCGGAGCGCCCGCGACCGCGGCATGGAAGACATCCGGCCTGCGCAGCACGGCCAGCGCCGACAGGTACCCGCCGAACGACCAGCCGCGGATCGCGACCCGGCTGGTGTCGAGGTCGGGGAACGACTCCGCGGCCACCCGCAGCGCCGTGACCTGGTCCTCGAGCACTCCGGTCGCCAGGTCGCCGGCCACGGCGCGGTCCCACGCCGGTCCGCGCCCCGGCGTGCCGCGGCCGTCCGCGACGACCACGGCGAAGCCCTGCTCGGCGAACCATTGCGGGGCGAGGAATATGCCGGTCGCCTTCAGCACCTGCTGCGAATGCGGCCCGCCGTACGGGTCCATCAGCACCGGGAGCTTCGAGCCCGGCTCGTGCCAGGAGGGGAACAGGACGGCGGTGCGGATTCCGGTCGGCCCGGCGTCAAGGAATCGCGGCTCGGGCCGCGGCAGATCAGGCGACTGCGCCAGCGATGGGATTTCCGCGGTAGAAATTCCATTCATAGTGATCCGAACGGTGACCTGGTTTCCCTCCAGCGTTCTGCTGCTCACCAGGGTGGTCCCGCCATGAGCGAGGGCGCTGTGCAGCCCGGGCGCCGTCGCGACCTCGGTCAGGCCTTCCGGGCCATGGCGCCACACGCCGATCTCCGTGGCCTCGATCGATCCGCGCAGCAGCACAGCCGCACCGTCCGTGCCCAGGATCTCCCTGACTTGCAGGCCAGGCGGGGTGAGCGGAGCCGCGGTCGCCAGGTCTGCCGCGGGAGCGACGATAAGCCGGCGGGTGTCCTCGCTGACCTCGGTCCACGCGATGCGGCCGTCGGCTAGCTGGGCCGGAACGCCGCCGACGATGTCGGTCCAGCACGGATCGGTGTCCTCGCGGATGAGCTCGCCGGTGAGCCCGTTAACGACCCGCATGGTCTTCTGGTCGCGGCTCTGGATGACGATGAGCAGGTCGTTGTCCCAGCAGGCGGTGACGAGGTAAGGGAATTCGGCGCGGTCCCAGCCCTTCGGCTCGGACGTCTGCGGGCCCGGCGCCGGGTCGGCCGCCGGAGCGATGATCAGCGAAACCTCGGCATTCGGCGTGCCCGCCGCCGGGTAGCTGACGACCGCGGGCTGCCGCTCCGGGTGGACCGGGTCGGCGATGTGCCAGCGCCTGACCGGCGACTCGTCGACCCGGGCGATGAGCAGCCGCGTGCCGTCAGGCGACCACCAGTAGCCGCGGGCGCGCCCCATTTCCTCGGCGGCCACGAACTCGGCCAGGCCGAAGGTGATGCCTTCCTCGGCCGCCACCACGTGGTCCTCGCCGCTGCCCAGGTCGATGACGCGCAGCGCGCCCTGGTGCACGTAGGCGATCCGCTGCCCGGCCGGGTCGGGCCGTGGGTCGAGCGCGGGGGTGCGCGCGGGCACCAGCCGCGGCCCGGTCGACGGATCGGCCAGCGGCAGGGCGTACACCTGCCCGGACAGCGCGAACACCGCCAGACTGTGCGCGGCGTCGGTGGCGAACGACACGATGCCCGCCGCGGTCTCCCTGACCCGTTCCCTGCGGGCGCGTTCCTCCGCGGGCAGGTTCTCCTCGTCGGCGCCAAGCTCCCTGGGGTCGGCCACGACGCGTTCCGCGCCGGTGGCGGCGTCCGCCTCCCACAGGCAGGTCACCGGATCGTCGCCGCCCCTGGTCCGCAGGAACGTGATCCGCGCGCCATCAGGTGATATCTGAAAGGCCCTCGGCACCCCCAGCGTGAACCGCCGCGTCCGTGCCTGCTGCCTGGGGAACCCATCCGTCATACCTGGCATCCTTTCAGGTCGCGGCATCCGGGAGAATCGGGCTATGGAACGCAGTCTGCTGCTGGTGCACGCGCACCCGGATGATGAGTCGATTGGCACCGGCGCCACGATGGCCAGGTACGCGGCGGAAGGCGCCCGGGTCACGTTGGTGACCTGCACGCTGGGTGAGCTCGGGGAGATCATTCCGCCGGCGCTCCAGCACCTGCTCCCAGACGAGCTTGGCGAATACCGCATCGGCGAGCTGGAACGTGCGTGCGAGGCGCTCGGGGTGTCCGACCACCGGTTCCTTGGCGGGGCCGGGCACTGGCGGGACTCGGGGATGATGGGCCTGCCGGACAACGACGACCCGCGCTGCTTCTGGCAGGCGAACATGGACGAGGCGGCGTCCGCGCTGGCGGCGATCATCCGGGAGGTCGCGGCGGACGTGATCGTGACCTACGACGCGAACGGCTTCTACGGCCATCCGGACCACATCCAGGCGCACCGGGTCGCCCGCCGCGCGCACCAGATGACAGGGGAGAGCGCGAAGTTCTACGCGACCGCGCTGCCGTGCTCGGTGCTCGCCGATGCCACCCAGCTTCCCGCGGACTCCTGGTTCGAGCGGGTTACCGACCCGGCGGCGGGCGTTCCCGACGACCAGGTGACGACGGAAATCGACGCGACCAAGTACCTGGACGCCAAACTCGCCGCCATGCGGGCGCACGAGACCCAGATCACCATGGACGGGGAGTTCTACGCGCTGTCCAACGGCATGGGCTTGCATGCCCTCGGCACCGAGTACTACACGCTGCTCGCCGGGCAGCGCGGTCCGGGCGCGCCGTTCGAGCGCGATCTGTTCGCGCACTGAGCCGGACTCGGTAGCCTGCTCCATCATGGGGACAACGCAAGGAATGCCGGAGCGAGGACAGCGCGCGCTGACGGTCGCCGTCTACGTGGTGCTGTTCGTGCTCGGGGTGCTGCTCGGCGTGATCGGCAGCTTCCAGTACCCCCGTGGCCCCGTTCCGCTGGTGGCGATCGTCCTGGATCTGGCGATCTTCGTCACCTGCCTGCTGGGCGGCTGGGGGCTGCGAACCTTTCTCGGCGGCATCATCCCCGCCATCGGGTGGTTCATCGCCTCGTTCGTGCTGTCGATGCCAGACTCCCAGGGCAGCGTGATCATCACCGCCACCAGCGCGGGCGAGTGGTACCTCTACGGCGGCGCGCTCGCCGCCGCGGCCGGCGGCTCGGCCGCCTTCATCCTCTGGGCCCGCACCAAATCCCGCCGCCGCTGACCCCGAATTCCATGAACGTGGATCGGTTTACAGGCTGGAGCATGGAAACCGATCCACCATCGTAAAGGGACGTTGTCAACGTGGCCCGGGCGATGCACGCGGGATTTTCGTGTGGTGGCTGTTGATCTGCGGTCTGGTGCTGCGGGCGGGGC
>Ga0210390_10000452_pt1 | contig 44959 bp, 40 predicted proteins | sample IncBWH11OmetaG_FD_161050 | JGI IMG/M metagenome (GOLD analysis project Ga0210390, IMG submission 161050) | Forest soil microbial communities from Barre Woods Harvard Forest LTER site, Petersham, Massachusetts, United States - Inc-BW-H-11-O ... | reverse complement strand
CCGTCAGCCCTGGATCAAGAGCGGCGTCAGCACGTCGGGATCGGACAGCATCGGGTAGTGGCCGGTGTCGATCTCGTGATAGGCGGCGCCGAGCTTTTCGGCGGTGCGGCGCTGGTGGGCCTCCCCTGGGTTTGGGGCGCGGCGGCAGCGGATCACCGTCGCGTTCCACTTTTGCGACCAGAAGCTCTTCAGCGACACCGGTTCGTCCATCGCCGCGATCGGGTGCGGCGTGTAGCGGGCGAGCGCAAAGGCGCGCGCCGCCGGCTCGAGGCCCGCAAAACTGCGGTTCTCGGCGTCTTCGCGCGACGGCCCGACCGAGAGTGCGGTGGTGACGCGCGGCGTCGGGCGGTTGACGATCTGCGCCACCCGCTCGCCGTCGAGGAGCGCCAGCGCGTCGACAAAGACGAGCCGGCCGATGCGCTCGCGCGCCAGCTCCGCGGCCCGGCACAGCACCATGCCGCCGGAGCTCGTGCCGGTCAGCACCACTTCGTTCAAATCCTCGTAGAACATCAGCTCGGCGATCTCGGCGGCCTGGGTTTCTACCGAAATGCCCGGCCGCAATTGGTGGCGGCGCTCGGCGCAGCCGTCGAGCGAGGGTGCGTAGACGACATGCCCGGCGGCGCGGAGGCGCGTCGCCGTCGGCTTCCAAATCCAGCCGCCCTGGTACGCCCCATGAATCAGCACGTATGTCGACATGTTATTCTCCTTTGCCGATTTTGCGGCGGGCGGCCGCGTGTTGACGTTCCCACGTCTCGCCGCTCAGCCGGGCTTGACCCAGGGCGGGTGCGAGCCGGGGTCGGGCTTTGCCACCGCGATCGGAGCCGCCGCCGGCCTTGGCTTGGCGGCGCCGTTCTTGACCGGTTTGATCGTGGCGCCGTCGAGCTCGACATTGATCTCGAGGAGCGAGGTTTCGCCCGAGCGGCCGACATTGACGCGCAGCATGTCGTCGCGGATTTCGATGTAGCGGCCGACGACGTCGAGCAGGTCCTTCTGAAGGGCCGGCAGGAAATCGGGTGCGGAGGCGCTCGCGCGCTCGTGGGCGAGCACGATCTTCAGCCGGTCGCGGGCGATCGCGGCGGTGTTGCGCCGCTCGGGAAACAGCAGATCGAGGAGCCGCATCATGGCCTGCCAAACAGGCTGCGGAAAAAGCTGCGCCGCTCGGGCTTCAAAAAGCGCAATTCACGCTCTTCGCCGAGGAGGCGCGCGACCGCGTCGAGATAGGCTTGGCCCGCGGGGCTGCCCTCGTCGAACACGACCGGGGTCCCGGTGTTCGAGGCCTTCAACACCGATTCCGATTCCGGGATGACGCCGAGAAGTGGGATCGACAGGATCTCCTTCACGTCGTCGATCCCCAGCATCTCGCCTTTTTCGACGCGCTCGGGCGAATAGCGGGACAGCAGCAGATGGACCGCGACCGGGTCCATGTTGTTTTCGGCGCGGCGCGATTTCGAGGCGAGGATGCCGATGATGCGGTCGCTGTCGCGCACCGAGGAGACCTCGGGGTTGGTGACGATGATCGCAATGTCGGCGAAGTACAGCGCGGTGATGGCGCCGTGCTCGATCCCCGCCGGGCTGTCGCAAATGATGTAGTCGAAATTTTCCCTCAGCTCGTCCAGCACCCGCTCGACCCCATCGCGCTTCAGCGCGTCCTTGTCACGGGTCTGCGAGGTCGGAAAAACATAGAGATTGTCGTTGCGCCGATCCTTGATCAGGGCCTGGTTGAGCTTGGCGTCGCCGTTGATGACATTGATGAAGTCAAAGACGACGCGGCGCTCGCAACCCATGATCAAATCGAGATTGCGCAGCCCCACGTCGAAATCGATGACGACGGTGCGGTTGCCGCGCAATGCCAGGCCGGCGGCGACGGCGGCAGCGCTGGTGGTCTTGCCGACGCCGCCCTTGCCCGACGTGAGCACGATGACTTTCGCTGGCAAAAAGGCCTCCCCCTTCCCCCCGCGACCCGGCCTCGATCCGGCGCCGGCGGCGTTGCGGGCGCCGCCCGACGAGCGCCGCCCGGGTAATCAAGAGCGTCAATTGCGGGTGATGGTCAACCGGTCATCGACGAGCGCGATCTGCACCCGCGAACCCCGCTCTTCCGGCGGCATTTGCTCGCTGACGAGATAGCGCCCGGCGATGCTGACGAGCTCGGCCTCGAACCGGCTGCAAAAGATTCGCGCCTCGGCGTCGCCAGAGGCGCCGGCCAATGCCCGGCCGCGCAACGGGCCGTACACGTGAATGTTGCCGTCGGCCATGATCTCGGCGCCGGGGCTGACCGCGGCGGTCACGACGAGGTCGGCGCCGCGGGCGTAGATCTGGGTCCCCGAGCGCACCGGATGGGTGACGAGCAGGGATTTTGCGCTCGCCGCGGCAGCTGGCGGTCGGGCCGGCTCCGGAGCAGGCGGGCTGGGCGCGGCTTGTTCGGTCGCCGGCGGCCGGCGCGGCTGTGTCGAATTTGGCGCAAAGCCGGCGAGCCCGGCGGTGGCGGCGGCGGCGGCCTGCGCCGGCGGCGCGTTCTGCACGCCGACCAGGCACAAGGTGTGGCGGCGCAGGATGTCGCGGGCCTCGGCAAACTCCGCCGGCTCGAGAAAGTCGGCCGCGTCGCGCAGGTCGAGCACGACCGGCGCGTTCAAAAAAAAGCGCGGGCTGCGCCGGATCTGCTCCGCCAACTCGGCCTCAAAGGTGGGGTCGCGCAGCAACCCCGCGCGCACCACCATGACGGTAAAAACCGCGCCTTGAACGAGATTGCCCGCCATCCGAGAATCGATGCCGTCCGCCGACCGTCCTGGACTGGGGTTAACCCCAAACCGGGCGGCCCGCAACGGCTTTCAGGTTCTCCGCTGGCCTTCCGCCGATCCAAATGCCCGGCTCAGGCCAGCAGCTGGGCGATCAGCGCGTCATCGACGATGCCGGTCGGTTCCGCGCCGACCGACTGCTGAAACTCTCTGAGCGCCGCCGCGGTGCTGGGGCCCATCACACCGTCCACCGCCAAGGCACGAGCATCCTTGGGAAACCCTCGGTAGCCGAGATAGATTTGCGCGGCTCGGATCCGCAGGTCGGGCAGGCCGCCGTCGACATATCGCTGGTAGGCGGCGTGCAGTCTGCCGTTGTAGTCGTGCGCGGCATAGTCCGGGCCGTTGTAGCGCCGCGCAAACCCGGCCCAGTCGTGATTGCGCAGCGGCTCGCTCATGCTGTTCGCGAGCATGAATTTCGTCGCCGCGAGGAGCTGGTCGTCCTCGGAGGCGACCATCGCCTCCGCCATGTCCCCGACCTCTTCGAACCCGGCCGCCTTGAAGTTCTCGCCCATGATCTGACCCATCCCCCACGACGCGCTCTGCAGCGCCGCGATGGAGTCGAACCGCATCGCGGCCGCCAGCCGGTCGTATTGGTGGGCGCCGCCCGCCCCATAGCCGCCAGCGGTCGGCTGGCTGATGTCGGGATCGCGGTTGTCAAATCGGCCGTCGGTCAGGTGATGGAAGATGTGGCGCTCGAACAAAATCTTTGGCCGGCGGTCCGGCAGATAGCCGCAGCCCGAAGTTTCGACCGAGATCACCGCCCAAACCTCCGCCAGGCCGAGCCCGACGGCCCGCGACGCCTCCTCGAGGCCGCCCGTGCTGAGTGCCGTTCCCGCTCCCGAAAACTCCAACATGCTGCCTTTCCCTTTCTCAATTCCGCAGCCTGTATCGGACGCGCTGCGCGCCGCCGATGACCCGACGACCCCACTCCAGGATAATGCGAGCGGACCCCGCTGAACGGGAAATTGCTCATTGCTACGAATGCTGGCGGAGCGACGGGGCGGCTCCCGTTTGCGGGCAGCTTCGAGCACCCGCAAGCCGTGGGGACCGGCCGTGCCGGGCTTTTCCCGGTTTCCCGTCGAACCGGGAATGTTGCCGCTCCGATCGCTTCCGTCGCTAAAAAGCGGCCTCGCTCAATGATTTCTGAATGAATTCCCGTGGGCCGGCAACCGGAGATTGCCGTCGAGCAAATCGAGAATGCGACGCAACAACGCGGGAATTTGCGACCCGTACGGCTTCCCGTGTACTCGAAGGGCCGTTTTGGCCAGATCCAGCCTGATCAACCGCGCCGCTGGCGCTCGACCTGCATGTTGGCGAGAAACGGCACCAGCGGGTGCGCGCCCAATGCTACGATCGCCCGCGTGTCGAGTGCCGTCAGCGCGTCGCGCTGCACCGCGGTCAGGCGAAACCGGTCGGCGTAGGCTTCGGCGTCGGCGAGAAAGGCGGCGCGGCTCGCCTCGTCATGCGCCAGCCCCTGCAATGCCACGGTCAGCTCGACCAGTTCCGGCTTGATCGACGGGTAGTGCGGCAGCGGATCGGGGCGCGGCGGGCTGAACCAGCCGAGCGAGGCGTAGTTGTGGTGCCAACTCGGCTCGAACGACACGAGGTCGGGCTTGCGTTCGCCGAGCATGCCAGCGGCGCACGCCCAGCAGCGCAGCTCGACATTGCCGGCCGCGTCGAGCTCGGCCGCGTCATAGCCGGCTAGCGATTTGAGGTGGCCGGCGGCGATCCGGCCGAGCGCCGTCCGGTCCCAGGCGAGGTCAGGCTCGGCATAATGCCCGGTGCCGGGGTAATGCGACATGCCGCCGCTCGCCAGCACCGCCGTCTTGAGCCCCAAGGCACCGACGATCCGCGCCACTGCCTGGCCAAAGCCGTAGCAGCGCTCGGTCGTCGGCTGCGGCGGCAGATAGGCGTTGACGTAGATCGGCAGCACCGGGTCGGCAATGCCGAGATGGGTCAGCGGGATGCCCAGCGCATAGTCGATCTTGGCGACGCTGGTAAACGCCGGGTCAAAACCCTGGGCGTACAGGCGGCGCACGACCTCGAAGCCGATTTCGCCTGGCACTTGCCAGCGAAATTGCCGGCCCGCAAAGCTGCCCGTGGCCTCGTCGCCGACATGCACCGTAAACGGCGGTGCAGCCGTATGGAAAAATTGCTCGGCATGGTCGTTGGCGAAGACGACCCACAAATCGGGGGCGAGCGCCTTCAGCCGGGTACCGATCTCGGCCGCCGCCGCCTGGACCCGCTCGACGGTCGCGCGGTCCTCGGTTTGCGGCATCGTAAAAAATTGCGGGGCATGGGGCAGCATCGCCCCGCCGATCACGCTTGACATCGCCGCCCTTTCTTCCGATCGATCACCGGTCGATACTATGGCGGCTAACGCCAAGCCCGCGAGCGCCAATATGCCTGCCGAGGAAATGCCCCCGATGCCGCCCGCCGACGATCCAGCGATGGACCGGGCAAGGCCGGATTCGTCCGCGGCACCGCCCGCCGACGCCACGGCGGGCGGGCCGCCGGAGAACGCTGCCGCGCCTGCGTCGGAGGGCGAGCCCGCATTGGGCGGGGAGCCGCACCGTCGTCGTCGGCGGCGTCGGCGCCGGCCGCCGCGCGAGGCGGGTTCCACGGCGTCGGCGCTGTCGGCGGCGGGCGACCCGGCTGCCGAAGCCCACCAGGCGCCCGCCAATGCCGGGGTTTCCGATTCGGGAGCCGGCGACGATGCCGTGAACGCCGGCTCTCCCGCACCTGGAGGAAACGCTGTCTCCGATCGTCCGCCGCGCCGCCGGCGGCGTCGGCGCCGGCCGCCGCCCGGCGGGTTGGGGTCGGCGCCGTTGCGCGGCGGGCTTGGGTCGGCCTTGCCCGCGGTCGATGCGAGCGCGGCGGCCGTCCCCGACGGCAACGGTTCCCCCCGGGAAGGTGCTGCCGAACGCGGCACCGGCGACGCCGAGGGCGACGGCGATGGCATGCCCCGCTCGCCGACGCTGCGCTTGCGGCGGCCGGTGCGCGGCCGGCGCCAGTTGCCGCGGCCGCCGGGCCTGCTGCGCGGAACGGTCGAGAACGCGATGCCCGGCAGCGCTGCCCCGGCGGGCGACGCCACGACAGGCGCTGTGCGCGCCGAGAACGAATTTCCGCCGCGTCGGCGGCGGCAGCGTCCGGGGCGGCGCGCCGGCGAGGGCGCTGCACCAGGCGCGGCATTCACGGGCGAGGCATCGCCACCCGATGCCGACCGGCCGCCGCGCGCTCGCGACCGCAGCCGGCGTCCTGGCGGGGAGCCGCGCGACGGTGCGCCGCAACGGTTCGGGGAGCCGCGGGGTCGCGCCCCGGCGGGTGCACCGCGCGAGCCTGACGCCGCCGCCCCGCGCCGCCGCGACAGTGGCGGCGCCGCGCGCGGCCGAGCCCCGGGCGCTGCCCGGGACGGCCAGCGCGGCCGCGGGCGCGATGCGCCGCCGCGGCGCGTCGAGCAGAAGCTTTACGCTCTCGAAGCAATGGTCGACCGCGGTTTCGAGGATGTGCCCGACGAGGCCGAGGACAGCGGCAGCCGCCGGGTCCACTGGACGATCGTCAAGCGCACCGTCGCCGACCAGAAGAGCGGCAAGGCGATGTCGGCGACCTACGTCTTGCAGCGCGATGGCGGCGAGACCGAATTCCCCAATCTCGGGGCCGCCCGCGCCGCCGCCAACAAGACCATCGTCCACCCCGAAAAGCTGACGATGTCAAAGGCCGAGCACGCCGCCGCCAAAAACGCCAAATGACCACGCGTCGGCATACGCTGGGCACCTGCCAGCCAATTTAACAGGGTAATCAATTCACGGCTCGACTTTCCGGTCAGCATTCGTACTTTGACGGAGCATTCGAGATAATATTAGTCCTTCTCGATTGTCGTGCCCGGACGTGATCCGGGCATCCGCGTCTTGAAGCCGAGATGGTCTCGACCAGGAAGGTCGCTCGCCTTCAGCGCTACCTGGTTGATCCGCGCCATTCGCGTCTCCTATTCGCCGCCCGCGCCATTGTAGGGTGCGTTCACCGTGCCGGTACGGTACTGCGCCGGCTCGAGGATCGCCTCGGTCTTGGTGTCCTTGAACTGGTCGAGGCTGTTGCTCTTGATGTTTTGCCACTGCACTTCAAGCACGCGCGGCTTTGACCATTCGCCGTCCTTGCCAAAGGTGATGTCGCCGACGATCGTCTTGAACGGGTGGCTGCGGATGTAGTCGGCGAGCTTCGCTTGGTCGAGCGTCTTCGCACCTTTGATCGCTTCGCCCAGCACCTGCAAATTGGCGTACGCGAACGGCGGCAGATACCAGCCCAACGGGTCGACGCCGGCGGCCGCCGCCTTGGCCTGGTATTCCTTCAGGAAATCGAGGATGCCGGGGAATTGCATCGTCGGCGCCGGAATCCACCAGTCGTAGTCGACGACACCGTTCAGCTTTGGCCCGAACTGCTCCTTCACCGAGGTGTATTGCAGCCCGACCATGCCGCCGCCGAAAAACCGCGTCTTGAGGCCGGCTTCGGTTGCCGCGCGCAGCATGCCGGCCGAGCCCGGCGGGTAGGAGGCGACAAACACCATGTCGGGATTGGTCGCCTGGATCGCGTGCACGATCGGGGTAAAGTCGGGCGTGCCGGGCGGATAGGTCTTGTCATAGACGATCTCGACGCCGTGCTGCTTGGCGAGGTCGCGCACCCCCTCGGAGGCGTTCTTTGGGAACTCGGCGTCCTCCGCCAGCAGCGCCAAGGTCTTCGGCTTTGGGCTCGCCGCCATCGCGACCTCGAAGAACGGTGCCGCAAAGGCATGCTTCGGGTCGGGCCCGGCCGGCAGCATCGAAAAATAGTCCGGGTAATGGAACTCGCTGTTGACCGCGAGCCCGAACAGCCCAAGAAACAGCCGGTTGTGCGAGATCGCGACCGGCATCGCCGGAGCGATCAGGTTGGTGCCATAACCCGAGACGATCAGGTCGACCTTGTCGACATCGAGCAGCTTTGTGTAGATCCCGGGCACCGTCGCCGGGTTGCTCTGGTCGTCGTAATAGACGAGTTTGACCGGCCGGCCCAACAGCCCGCCTTTGGCGTTCACGTCGTCGCGCCAGATCTGCATTGCCAGCAGCGCCGACTTGCCCGCGGCGGCGAGGCCGCCGGTCAGCCCCATGCCAAAGCCGATCGTGATCGGCTCGGCCGCCCGCGCGACGCCCAACGTCAACAGAAATGTCGCGCACAGCCCGGCGGCTGCGCCAACCCGACGCCAGCCGAACACTTCTCCTTGCATCACGTGTTCCTCCCAAATGCTTTTTTCAAATCGTCCGGACGAAACGATCGATGCGATCCGGCCCGTGCACGCGTTCGAGCGCGCCGCTCCGCTCGAGATAATGCAAGTGAGCCAGCGCCTCGCCAAGCGCGAACGCGGTCTGGTGCGCGTCGAGCGGCCGGCGGAACAGCACCGGCAACAAATCGACGGCACTCTGCGGTCGGTCGAGCGCGCCAACGAGTTCTTCGCACCGCATCGCGTGATGCGTCGTCAACTCGTCGATGCGGGCATGCAAGCCGTAAAACGGCAGATTGTGCGACGGCAGCACCAGCACCTCCGGCGGCACCCGTTCGCGCAGCTTGGCGAGCGAGGCAAGGTACTGCCCCAACGGGTCGCCGGCGGGCTCGTGCGGATGCACGCTGACATTGGGCGAGATCCGCGGCAGCACCTGGTCGCCGGCGATCAGGACGCCCAACTCGGCGCAATAGAGGCAGGCGAGCTCCGGCGCGTGGCCCTCGCCGACGACGACCCGCCACTCATACCCGCCGATCTCGATCGCCATGCCGTCGGCGATGCGGCGAAACGACGGCGGCACCGACGGCACGCCGCGGCGGTAGCCCTTTTCGCGTTCGCCGAACAACTCGCTCGCGGCGGCGTCGAGCCCGGCGCGGCAAGCGAAATCGCGGCGCAATGCCACAAAGTCGTCGCTGCCGCGGCTCATCACCCGGGCATAGAGCCATTCCTTTTCGGTGATCCACAGCGGCGCCGACCACCGCTCGGCGAGCCAGCCCGCGAGCCCGATATGGTCGGGGTGGAAATGGGTGACGACGATCCGCGCCACGGGCCGCCCGCCAAGCTGCTCGGCGAATATCCGTTCCCAGGCGGATTTGGCTTCGGGCATCGCATAGCCGGTGTCGACGATCGTCCAGGCAGGGCCGTCCTCGACCAGCCACAGGTTGATGTGGTCGAGCGCAAACGGCAGCGGCATGCGCAGCCACCGCACCCCCGGCGCAATTTCGCGGGCCTCGCCGGGCCGCGGCGGCGCCGCCACCGGAAACCGCAACGGCCCAAAACTGCCATCCATGACCGGCCTTTCCCCGTATCGCGAATTGACCGGCAAAGTAGGACCGTGCATTAGTGCCGGGCAAGCAACATGCCCGCCGGTCTGGCTTGCCATGGCGGGGGGCAATTCGCGTAGAGGGCGAGGAAGCGGGCATGCGCGACTTTAATGTTCCCGGCCGCTCGGCGGCGATGGCGGCCAACGGAATGGCCGCGACCTCGCAACCGATGGCGACCTTGGCGGCGCTCGACGTGCTGCGCGCCGGCGGGAACGCCGCCGACGCCGCGATTGCGGCGGTGGCGATGCAATGCGTCGTCGAGCCGGAGAGCACCGGGATCGGCGGCGACTGCTTTGTCCTCTATTCGCGCCAGGGCGCGCCGCCGGTGGCGCTGAACGGCTCGGGCCGGGCGCCGGCGAAAGCGACGGTCGAGTGGTATGTCGAGCACGGCATCCGCGAGATCGAGGTGCCCACACCGCACGCCGTGACCGTGCCGGGAGCGGTTGACGCCTGGTGCACTTTCAACCGCGAATACGGCAGCCGGCCGCTCGCCGAGCTGTTGGAGCCGGCGGCGCGCGCCGCCGAGGACGGCTACATCGTCAACCAGCGCGTCGCCGCCGACTGGCTGCGCAACGTCGCGAAGCTGCGCGACCCGGTCACCGCCGCCCTCCTGCTGCCGGGCGGCAAGCCGCCCGCCGCGGGCGACCGCATGCGCAACCCGGCGCTCGCCAAAACCTTGCGGCGCATCGGCCGCGAGGGCCGCGAGGCGTTCTACGACGGCCCGGTCATGCACGAGATCGTCGCCCGCCTCAAATCGCTCGGCGGACTGCACGAGGAGGAGGATTTCGCCTACCAGCGCGCCGACTGGGTCGAGCCGATCACCGCACCCTATCGCGGCTATGATGTCTACGAATGCCCGCCGAACGGCCAGGGTCTCGCGGCGCTGATGATCCTGCGCACCCTCGAAGGCTATGCGCTCGACGGCGATCAGTTCACCGAGGCCGACCGGCTGCACCTGCTGGCCGAGGCCAACAAGGCGGCCTATTGGGTGCGCGACAACTTCATCGGCGATCCGGCGCAGGTGCCGGTCGACATCGCGGGCTTTTTGTCCGAGGGGCGGGCCGAGCGCACCCGGCGCGCGATCCGGCTCGACCAGGCATTGCCCGGCGCGCGCTGGGGCGAAATCGAGCACAAGGACACGGTCTACCTCTGCGTCGTCGACCGCGACGGCAATGCCTGCTCGTTTATCAACTCGCTGTTTTCAAGCTTTGGCAGCGCGATCGTGGCGCCCGAATGCGGCGTCATCCTGCACAACCGCGGCACCGGCTTCCGCACGATCCCCGGTCACCCCAACGCGATCGCGCCGAGAAAGCGCCCGCTGCACACGATCATCCCCGGCATGCTGGTCAAGGACGGCCGCGCGGTGATGCCGTTCGGGGTCATGGGCGGGCATTACCAGGCGATGGGGCACGCGCATTTCCTGCATCGCTTGATCGACCGCGGCATGGACCCGCAGCAGGCGGCCGAGCAGCCGCGCATCCTGGCGCTCAACGGCGAATTGCAGGTCGAGCGCGCGCTTCCCGAGCCGATCGTCGCCGATCTCGCGCGCCGGGGTCATCGGATCGCGGTGCAGGCGGTGCCGCTCGGCGGTTGTCAGGCGATCTGGATCGACCACCAGCGCGGCGTCCTGATCGGGGGCTCCGAGCCGCGCAAGGACGGCCTCGCCCTCGGCTACTAAGCGCCGTGGATTTTCATTGCGAGCGGAGCGACGCAATCTCGGACGCTTGGTGCTCGTCCGATCGGGACTGCCTCGTCGCGTATCGCTCCTTGCACTGGCACGGCGGTATCTGAGCAAAGGCGAGCTATTCCCGATGGTAGGGGTGGCCGGCGAGGATCTGCTGCGCGCGGTAGAGCTGCTCGAGCAGCATGCCGCGCACGAGGCGATGCGGCCAGGTCATCGGCCCTAGCGACAGCGTCGCCGCGGCCCGCTCGAACACGGCGGCTCCGAGCCCCTCGGCGCCGCCGATCGCAAAGGCAATGTCGGGTGAGCGGGCGCGCCATGCCATAAGCCGGTCGGCGAAGTCGCGGCTCGACCATGCGGCCCCGCGCTCGTCGAGGGCGACGAGGCTCGCCCCCGGTGGCAATGCCGCGAGGATCAGCTCGGCCTCGCGCGCTTTCAGTATGTCGGGCGGCAGACGCTGCCGAACGTCGAGCTCGACGACGACAGGCGGCGGCACGATCCTCCCGGCATAAAGCGCCTGCAATTCCCTGAACGGGTCGCTGCGCAGCCGTCCGATCGCCAGGATATGGAGTCCGATCGGCCGCGTCCCGCGCTACTGCCGCGCCAGCTCGGCCTCGGGAAAGTCCGCGCCCCACATCTTTTCGAGATTGTAGTAGGCGCGGATTTCCGGCCGAAAAATATGCACGATCACGTCACCGGCGTCGATCAGCACCCAGTCGCCATGGCCCTTGCCCTCGATCGAAATTCGCGCGCGCCGCGAGAGGGCGGCTTCGAGGTGCTCCGTCAACGCCCCGACCTGCCGGGCCGAACGGCCGCTCGCGACGACCATGTAGTCGGCGATCGTCGTCTTGCCGGCGAGGTCGATCGTGACGACCTCCTCGGCCTTGCCGTCGTCGAGCGTCTTCAACACGAGATCGAGAATTTCCCGCGGCGCCATCAGCGGCGACGGCCTTTGGCGCGGGCGTGAGGGCAGTGCGGTAATCGTGGCCAATTCGGGTTCTTGCTCCGTTGACGGCTTTTCGGGTTCCTTGTTGCGCTCCGACCGCAGCCGCGTCGCCGAGGTCGGATCGAGCCGGGTGTGAAAAAACACCCAGGCCGGCGGCTTTGTCTCAGCCAGCCGGTGGGCCGCGGTCTCCGCCACGCGGTGGCGCGCGAAGCGCTGCGCTGCGGCCCCGGCGAGCGCCCTTTGGGTATAGGAAGGGCGATCGAACACGGCAATGGGCACGGTCCGGAATATTTCGGTCCAGCGCGCCCAGCACGGCAATTGCACCAAATTGTCGCCGCCCATCAGCCACACAAAGCGCAAATCGGGGTGACGACGCGTCAGGCTCCTCAGCGTGTCGGCGGTATAGTGCGAGCCGCCGCGGAGCCGGTCCTCGATGTCGGTGACGCGGATATGCCGGTGGCCCGCCGCGACCCGCCGCGCCTGCGCCAGGCGCTGGGCGAACGGCGCCATGCCGGCCACCGGCTTCAACGGGTTCTGCGGCGAGACCATCCACCACACCTCGTCGAGGGCGAGGCGCTTGAGCGCGATCCCGCTTAGATGCAGGTGGCCGCGATGCGCCGGGTTGAACGACCCGCCCAAGACACCGATACGGCGATGCCGTGGCGGGGCGGTCGTGCCGATACCCTCACCCACCCGACCCTCCGGGCCGCGTCCACCCTCTCCCGCACTGCGGGAGAGGGTGCCGAGCGCAGCGAGGCGGGTGAGGGGACAGGGGACGAAGGCACGCGGTCAGGGGCGCACCTGGCCGGTGCCGCGCACCAGGTACTTGTACGTCGTCAGCTGCTCGGCGCCGACCGGGCCGCGCGGCGGCAGACGTTGCGTCGAGATGCCGATCTCGGCCCCCATCCCGAACTCGCCGCCGTCGGCGAACTGCGTCGAGGCGTTGACCAGCACGATGGCGCTGTCGACCTCGCGCAGAAAGCGCTCCGCCGCGGCATCGTTCTCGGTGACGATCGCGTCGGTGTGGTGCGATCCCCAGCGGTTGACGTGCGCTATGGCGCCGCCGACCCCGTCGACGACCGCAACCGACAGGATCGCGTCGAGATACTCGGTGCGCCAATCCTCGTCGTTCGCGGGAAGTACGGCCGGGTCGATCGCCCGGACCGCCGCGTCGCCGCGCAGTTCGCAGGCCGCCGCGCGAAGGTCAGCGAGGATCGCCGGCAACATCTCCGCCGCGACCCGGCGGTCGACCAGCAGGGTCTCGGTGGCGCCGCAGATCGACACGCGGCGCATCTTCGCGTTCAGCACGATCGCGCGCGCCTTTGCCGGGTCGGCGGCGCCGTCGACATAGGTGTGGCAGAGACCTTCGAGGTGAGCGATGACCGGGATATGGCTCTCGCGCTGCACCCGCTCGATCAGCGAGGCGCCGCCGCGCGGCACGATCACGTCGATGACCCCGCTCATGCCGAGCATGATCCCGACCGCGGCGCGGTCGCGGGTCGGCACCAGCTGGATCGCATCTTCCGGCAACCCGGTGGCGCGCAGCCCCTCGCTGAGGGCCGCGACCAGCGCGCGCGACGAATAAAAGCTCTCCCGGCCACCGCGCAGGATCGCGGCATTGCCCGATTTGAGCGCGAGCCCGCCGGCGTCTGCGGTCACATTGGGGCGGCTTTCGTACACGATGCCGATGACCCCGAGCGGCACCGCGACGCGCTCGATGTCGAGCCCGTTCGGCCGCGTCCAGCGGGCGAGGCTGCGCCCGACCGGGTCCGGCAGGTCGGCGATCGCCTCGAGCCCGGCGGCGACCGCCTCGACCCGTTTCGGGTCGAGCGCCAGCCGGTCGCGCAATGCCGGCGCGAGATCCCCGCCCTCCGCCTCGGCGAGGTCGCGCGCATTGGCGGCGAGGATGTCCTGTTGCCGCGCCCGCACGGCAGCGGCGGCGGCGCGCAGCGCGGACGATTTGTCCTCGGCCGCGGTCAACGCCAACCCCGCGGCGGCGGCGCGCGCCCGGCGGCCGATCTCGGCCATTTCGTCAGCCAGGCTCGCTTGCGATGGCGGCACCTGGTCGCGCAACAGGGTTTCGCTCGTCATCGGCCCTCGGTCACCACCAGATCGTCGCGGTGGATGATCTCGTCGCGCCCACGGTAGCCGAGGATGCCGCCGATTTCACCACTCTTGTGCCCGGCAATGCGGCGAATGTCGGCGCTCGAATAGGCCGACAGCCCGCGCGCGGCCTCGCTGCCGGCGGGAGTCTTGACGATCACCGCGTCGCCGCGCTCGAAGACGCCCTCGACGGTGACAACCCCGGCCGGCAAGAGGCTGCGCCCGCGCCGCAGCGCCAATGCCGCGCCGTCGTCGACGACGACGACGCCCGACGGCTCGACCGTCCCGGCAATCCATGCCTTGCGCGCAGAGCGCGGCTCGCCCCCCGGCAGAAACAGTGTCGCGCGCTCGCCGGCCTCGATCGCGGCGAGCGGCGCCGCCGCTGCACCCGCCGGCACGCCGCGGGCGATCAGCATCCGGCAGCCGGCGCTCATCGCGATGCGCGCGGCGGCGAGCTTGGTCACCATCCCGCCCGAGCTGTAGCCGGGTGCGGCCTCGCCGGCCATCGCCTCGATTTCCGGCCCGATCTCGTCCACCGCCGCGATGTGCCGCGCGCCGCTGTCCTTGCGCGGGTCGGCGGTGTAGAGCCCGTCGATGTCCGACAGCAGCACCAGCATGTCGGCGCTCGTCATCTGAGCGACCCGCGCGGCGAGTCGGTCGTTGTCGCCAAAGCGGATTTCGGCGGTCGCAATCGTGTCGTTTTCGTTGACGACGGGCACCGCGCCAAGCCCCAAGAGCTGCGCAAAAGTGGCCCGCGCGTTCAGGTGGCGCCGCCGCGCCTCGGTGTCCTCTAGGGTCAAGAGGATCTGCGCGACGGTGATCCGGTGGCGCGCCAACGCCTCCTGGTAGGCGTGCGCAAGGCGGATCTGCCCGGTCGCCGCCGCCGCCTGCTTTTCCTCGAGCCGCAGCCGGTTGCCGGAAAGCCCGAGATGCCGCCGCCCGACCGCGACGGCACCCGACGAGACGAGGATCACCTCCTGGCCGCGGGCGCGGCAGCGCGCCACGTCGTCGGCCAGCCTGTCGAGCCACTGGCGGCGGATTTCGCCGTCCTCGGCCACCAGCAGCGCCGAGCCGACCTTGACGACCAGCCGCCGCGCCGCCGCCAGCGCCTCGGCCGCGGTCATGACCCGGGCGCCAAAGCGTCGTTCGCCCGCTGCTCGCCCTCCTTCAACCGCTCGTCGGCGCGGGCCGCGAAGAGCGCCGCCAGCACCTCCGGCACGCCGGCGCCGGTGACGCCCGACAGCGGCAGCACCTGCGCGCCGTGGCCGGTGGTCTGGCCTAATTGCGCGAGCTTCGCCTTCACCGTGGCGGCATCGAGCGCGTCGACCTTGTTGAGCCCGACGATCTCCGGCTTGTCTGCGAGGCCGTGGCCGTACGCCGCCAGCTCCATCCGGATCGCGCGGTAGGCCGCGGCCACGTCGTCCTGCGTGCCGTCGACCAAATGCAGAATTACCGCGCAGCGCTCGACATGGCCCAAAAACCGCGTGCCGATGCCGACACCCTCGCTCGCCCCCTCGATCAGCCCCGGCAGGTCGGCGAGCACGAGCTCGTCATCGTACAATCGCGCGACCCCGAGCTGCGGCTTCAGGGTGGTGAACGGGTAGTCGGCGATCTTTGGCCTTGCGTGCGAGACCGCGGCGAGAAACGTCGACTTCCCGGCGTTGGGCTGGCCGACGAGCCCGACATCGGCGATCAGCTTTAGCCGCAGCCACACCCACGCTTCCTTCCCCGGCCAGCCGGGGTCGGCGCGGCGCGGCGCGCGGTTGGTCGAGCTCTTGAAATGCGCGTTGCCAAACCCGCCGTCGCCGCCATGCAAAAACACGACGCGCTCGCCCGGCCGGGTCAGGTCGGCCAACACCTCGCGATTGTCCTCGTCCATGACCTGGGTCCCGGCCGGGACCTGCAGCACGAGTTCCTCGGCGCTGGCGCCGCTCTTTTCGCGGCCGGCCCCGGGGCGCCCGTCGGCGGCGCGAAAATGCTGGCGGTAGCGATAGTCGATCAACGTGTTCAGGTTGTCCGCCGCGACAAAGACGATGTCGCCGCCCCTGCCGCCGTTGCCGCCGTCGGGGCCGCCGAATTCGATAAACTTCTCACGGCGAAAGCTCGCCGAGCCCCGGCCGCCGTCACCGCTCTTCAGATAGATCTTGCACTGGTCGAGAAACTGCATCGCGAGGCTCCCTCACCGGCCTCACTGCGCTCAGCACCCGGCGCTATGCGCCGGGTGGGTGAGGGGAGACGGCTATTCGGCGGCTTCCGCCTGGGGCGGCGCCGCGGACGATGGGGCGGCGGGCGGCACCACCGAGACATAGGTTCGCCCGGCGATGCCGGCGTGAAACCGCACGGCGCCGAGGGCGGTCGCAAACAGGGTGTGGTCACGGCCGATCCCGACATGCTCGCCGGGGTGAAACTTGGTGCCGCGCTGCCGCACGATGATGTTGCCGGGGATCACCGCCTCGCCGCCGAACTTCTTGACGCCGAGCCGGCGCCCGCGGCTGTCGCGCCCGTTGCGCGACGAGCCACCCGCTTTCTTATGCGCCATGGGAACCTCCTTCGTCTCCGGCCGGCCGGTCTTCGGAACGTCCTTCTTCTCCGGCCGGCCGGTCTTCGGCCGATCCTTCTTCGGGCCGCCCGGCTTCGACCGACGGCTCGGCTTCGAACACAGCCCCACCCTCGGGCATCTGCGCTTCGGTCGCCGAGAGCGGCTCGACGGACGGCTCGGCTTCGACCGCGGGCCCCTCCTGGGCGGCCGGCCATTCTTCTACACCAGATGCCCGGCCGGTCACCGGCGACGCATCGCCGGCGGCGCGGATGTCGTCGATGCGCAATACGGTCTGGTACTGGCGATGCCCCTTTTTGCGCCGGTAATTGTGGCGGCGCTTTTTCTTGAAGACGATGATCTTCGCCGCGCGGCTCTGCTCGACGACGGTGGCGCTGACCCCGGCGCCGGCCAACAGCGGCACGCCGGTCGCGACCTCGGCGCCATCGCCGACCATCAGCACCTCGCCCAATTCGATGACGGCGCCGGGCTCGCCTGCAAGCTTTTCGACGGCGATCACGTCGCCCTGGGCAACCCTGTATTGCTTGCCGCCGGTTCGGATCACTGCAAACATGAAACTGGCCGATATCGGTTATGGCGCGCCGGACGCAAGCGCCGCGGACGCGCGTTGCCGTCGGCGGGTCGCCCCGCCGGCGAGGGGCGGCACTATATCCGCGCCCCCGCCGCTGTCAACGAGGCTCTCGCCGGGGACGCCGTCCTGACATGGGCTCGGCTCAAGCCGCGTCGACCAGCACCAGCTCGGCGTCGTCGAGCGCGCGGATGTTGAGCCCGGCCTCGTCGCGGATCGCCGCCCCGTCGCGGGCGTCGAGCCGCACGCCGTTGACCTCGACCGAGCCTTTGGCGGGCACCAGGTAGCCGTGCCGCCCGCGCGCCAGCGGGTAGTCGACGGTCTCGCCGGCATGCAAGGTCGCCCCCAGCACCCGCGCGTCGGTGCGGATCGGCAACGCCTCGGCGTCGCTCTCGAACCCGCTCGCCAACGGCACGAACCGGCCGGAGCGCTCGCCTTTCGGAAATGGCCTCGTCCCCCAGCTTGGCGGCGCCCCACGCTTGGTCGGCAGAATCCAGATCTGGAACAGCTTGGTCGTCTGCGGCTCCAGATTGTATTCGGAGTGGCGGATGCCGGTGCCGGCGCTCATGACCTGCACGTCGCCGGCTTCGGTGCGGCCCTTGTTGCCGAGGCTGTCCTGGTGGGTGACCGCGCCTTCGGTGACGTAGGTGATGATCTCCATGTCGGCGTGCGGATGAGGCGGGAAGCCGCTGTCGGGCGCGATCTCGTCGTCGTTCCACACCCGCAACCGGCCCCAGCTCATGCGCTCCGGGTCCTGGTAGTCGGCAAACGAGAAATGGTGGCGGGTGGCGAGCCAGCCGTGGTTCGCCCCTCCTAGCCGGGCAAAGGGTCGCTTTTCGATCATCTGGGTCGTCCTGCTTGCGAGGCGACGGTAGCACCTCGGCGATCGCCATCAGATCGGGCGTGGCCCCGCCAATTGAAAGCCCCCGCTCATAGCCAGGCCGCTCCGCGCACGCCGCTCGCATCGCCGTGCAGCGGCGCCAAGAGCCGCGTGTCGACGCGGTCGGAAAAAACGTAGCGGCCCCAGCGCCGCGGCACCTCGCGATAGAGCGCGCCGATCGCCGAGAGCCCGCCGCCAAGGACGATCGCGTCGGGGTCGACCAGGTTTATGACCGTGGCAAGACCGCGGGCGAGCCGGTCGATATAGCGGTCGAGCGTCGCGTGGCAGCGCTCGTCGCCGCGCTCGGCGCCATCGGCTATTTCGGCGGCGCTCAAGTCCTCGGCGAAATGGCGGCGGTGGTCGGCGGCCATCCCCGGCCCCGACAGAAATGTCTCGATGCACCCGGATCGGCCGCAGTAACACGCCGGGCCCGGCAGCTCCTCGGGGCGCGGCGCGGGCAGCGGGTTGTGCCCCCATTCGCCGGCGATGGCGTTGGCCCCGACGAGCAGCCGCCCGCCGGCGACGATCCCGCCGCCCACCCCGGTTCCGAGGATCACGCCGAATACGGTGTCACAGCCCGCCGCCGCGCCGTCGGCCGCTTCCGAAAGGACGAAGCAATTCGCATCGTTGGCAAAGCGCGCCGGCCGGCCGAACGCCGCGTCGAGGTCGCGCGGCAGCGGCCGGCCGTTGAGCCAGGTGGAGTTTGCGTTCTTGACGAGGCCGGTCGCGGGTGAGACGGCGCCCGGCATGCCGACCCCGACCGGTGCCGGCGTTCCGATCTCGCGCTCGATCTCCGCGACGATCGCGACGATCGCCGCGATCGTGCCGCGATAGTCGCCGGCCGGGGTCGGTATCCTGCGCCGTGCGCAGACCGCACCCGCCGCATCGACGGCAGCGCCCTCGATCTTGCTGCCTCCGAGATCGATCCCGATACGAAAAGCCGTCGCCATCGGCCGGGGACTGTTGCCGAACCGGCATAAAATGTCCAGTTCGGGCGCTCACTAAATCTTAAGTCGCGAGGCAGTAGAAGCCTGCGGGTCAACCCATCCGCGAGGTGCGGCGGCTGAACGATCGCCGCCGAGCAACCGCCCCGGCGGGGTTGGAGCATCACGCGAGGCCCGCAAAGGATGATCGACACGACTGGGCGACCGGCGGCGAGCGGCGGGCCGCGCCGGCAGACGGTGTTGATCGTCGAAGACAACGAACTCAACATGAAGTTGTTCAACGATCTTTTGCAGGCGCACGGCTACCACACCTTGCAAACCAAGGACGGCGCCGAGGCGTTGGCGCTGGCGCGTCGCCATCGCCCGGACTTGATCCTGATGGACATCCAGCTTCCGCAGGTCTCCGGCCTCGAGGTCACCAGGCGGATCAAGGAGGACGAGGAGTTGAAGCGGATCCCGGTCATCGCGGTGACCGCGTTTGCCATGAAGGGCGACAGAGAAAAAATGCGCGACGGCGGCTGCGAGGATTACATTGCAAAGCCGATCTCGATCGCGGGGTTTCTGCGGACGGTCGAACGCTTTCTCGGTTGACGCGGTTCGACCGGTGCTTTTTGGGGGTGAGGGCGGGTGATGTCCGGGCGCGTGCTGGTCGTCGACGATCTGGATGTTAACGTCAAGCTGCTCCAGGCCAAGCTCTCGGCCGAATATTTCGAGGTCCTGACCGCCTGCGACGGGCGCGCCGCTTTGGCGATCGCCGCCGCCGAATCGCCCGACGTAATCCTGCTCGACGTGATGATGCCGCGCATGGACGGGTTCGAGGTTTGCCGGCGGCTGAAGGCCAACCCGCGAACCGCCGATCTTCCGGTCGTCATGGTAACGGCGCTGTCGGACGCCGCCAACCGGCTGCGCGGCCTGGAGGCGGGCGCCGACGATTTCCTGACGAAGCCGGTCGCCGACATCGCCCTTTTTGCCCGGGTGCGCTCGCTCGTGCGGCTGAAGCGGATGATGGAGGAATGGCGGCTGCGCGACGAGATCTGCGGCCGGCTTGGCGGGGACGACGCGCCCTCGGATCCCGATTGCGCGCGAGCCCAGATCCTGATCATCGAGGAAGACCCGTTCGCCGCGGCCAAAATGACGGAAACGCTGGCGATCGCCCACCGGGTGAGCGCGGTCGTCACTTGCGCCGCGGCCCAGTCGAGCCTCGACGCCGAGACCGACCTCGTTATCGCCAGCCTGACCGCGCCGGACGGCGACACGCTGCGTTTTGTCTCGCAATGCCGTGCTAGCGACGTCCTGAGGCAGTTGCCGATCTTGCTGATCGCGGCGGAGCGCGACCTGCCGCGGCTCGCCAAGGGTCTCGACCTTGGCGCCAACGACTATCTGGTGCGGCCGGTGGACCGCAACGAGCTGATGGCGCGGACCAACATCCAGGTGCGCCGCAAACGGCTGCAGAACCGCCTCGACGAGAATTACCGCCGCAGCCTGTCGTTGGCGCTGACCGACGAGCTGACCGGCCTCTACAACCGCCGCTACCTGTTCGCCCACCTCGACGAGCTGATGGCGCGGGTCAACTGTGATGGTCTCGCCGTGGCGCTGCTGCTGTTCGACATCGACCGTTTCAAGCTCGTCAACGACACCTACGGCCACGCCGCCGGCGACACCGTGCTGCGGCAAATCGCGGCGCGCGCGACGGACAGCGTGCGCAGCGTCGATCTCGTGGCCCGCCTCGGCGGCGAGGAATTTGCCGTCGTGATGCCCGAAACCGGGCTCGCGATCGCGAGTGCCGTGGCCGAGCGGCTGCGCCTCGCGGTCGCGGGCCAGCCGTTTGCCCTGGGGCCGGGCGGCGCGCGGCTTCCGGTCACGGTCAGCATCGGTGCGACAACCGCCGCTGGTGCCGACGATCGCGACCGGCTGCTCGAGCGCGCCGACGTTGCCCTCTACCAGGCGAAATCGGCCGGACGGAACCGGGTTGTCGTGTGTGATCCGCCGCTCGAGCGCCGGCTCAAGATCCCGCCGAAAATCCCCGTCGCCCCGTCCGGGGCATAAACCGGCGGCCTGACCGTCCAGGCAATCTCCGACGATGGCGGCGAGGGCCGGGCGGGCTGTCAAAAACCGGCTTTCCTTGGACACAGCAATTGAACGCCGGGCAACCTCTCTCTGGTTCACACCCCTAGCCTCGCTTTGCCTGGGTTTGATCCGGGCATCCACATCCTGAAAGGCGAACCGGCTGTTCCGGGGATAGTGGTATGCCCAACGGCGATGACGACATCGTCACGCTAGGCGAACCACGTATTTGGCCGGGACCTTGACCTCGTCCAGCCATCACTCCGCCAAGCGTTAACCAAATGTTAGCGGCCACGTTAACTAAAAAATAGCATATACCTATTAGCTTTGGCGGTGTGCCGATAAGTGTTGTTGTGACTTTTCCCCGTCGGGATTACGTTGTTACTACTTCACGGTCCTTTGTGGACGCCCCCCGGCTCAGCTGGCGGTAATGATAGCGCGACATCAAATTTGGAGGGCCGCGGCTGGCGCCATCCCGTTTGCCCTCGCCCTTGGCTTGGTCGTCCGGCTTTATTCAGGGCTGGGCGACGGCCAGCTGTTTGACGAAGATTATGCTGTGTATTTGCAGCAGGCTTGGAATATCGCCCATCACGTAAAAATGGCGCAGATGGGCGTCATTCAGCCGCTCGACCTGCGCCTGCCCTTGACCGATCAGTCGCCGCTGATCTACCCGCCGCTGCTTCCTCTGCTCTACGCCGTGCCGGTCTCGATCTGGCAGTTCGACCTGCACGCGTTCAAAATGATCCAGCTGTCGATCCTGCTTTTGACATTGGTTCTCTTTTGCCATGCGATGCGAAAATGGCGGTTCAGCATATTGGAGACATCGGTTTCCCTCGTCGTCTTTGCGACTTCCTACGAGATCCGGCGTTCGGTCAACACGATCGACGCCGACATCCCGTTCTTGTTCCTGATGGTGTGGGCTCTGCTGGTGGTCGATGCGGCGATTTCGGCGCGCGGCCGCGGGCGGCATCTTTGGGGGGTCGCCGCGGGCGCGGCCATCTTTGTCGCTGTGAACATGAGGACGGTCGGGGTCGTTTTGCTTCCGGCCTTGGTTGTCGCCGATACGCTGCGCGCTCGGCGCTGGCGGCCCGCCGTCACCGTCGTGCCGGTGGCGACAATCGCGCTGCTGTGGCTGTGCCAGCGCCTCGCGCTTGGCCCGAACGAGGCGTACTCCTATATTTTGCACTATCGGTTTTTTACGGTAATCACGAATATCCGCGGCTTTTACTGGGCGATTGCTGCTTCGTTGCGCGCCTCGCCGGTGTTCCACCTCGAATTGGCGATCTTTTTGGCGTTGAGCGCGCTGGCGTTGGTGGCGCTGGCGAGGGAGGCCATGCGCGGCGCGGTGCTCGCGGTGTTCGTCGTCGCCTATACCGGGCTGTTGCTGATCCTGCCCGATTTTGCCGCGGGCTGCCGCTACCTGCTGCCGCAACTGTTGGTTCTAGGGGCGTTCGCGGTCAGGGGTGCCGCGATCGTCTCGGCCGCAATCCTCCGCACCGGCCGCCCAGGCGTCGCGCCGGTCGCGGCAGGCGCGCTCGCGATCTTTTTTGCCGCGTTTGTTCCCGCACCGCTGCCGGCGGGCGAATGGGGCTTTGGTGCCACCGCGGCGCCGGCGCGCCAGCTGTTCGCGTTTGTCCGGCAGCACACTCCGCCCGATGCCGTCGTCGCCGCCATGAAATATCGCAGCCTCCACCTGTTCACCCAGCGCACGACGATGCGCATCCCGCCGGCGGCGTCGCCACAGGCGCTGATCGAGGAGCTGCGGCGCGACCGGGTCAGCGCCGTGGTCGTCAAATATTCCCCGCCCGCCCAAACTTACGACTTCACCGATTGCCCGGCACTGCCGTTTTGCCGCCCGGCAGCGCTTGGGTCCGAGGCGAGGCAAGTCTTCCGAAACAGGGACTACGCCGTGTTCGCGATCGCCCCTTCGGAAAACTGACGAAGGGCGGGCGGTGCGTTCGCCGCCGCGAGCAGCCCCGGCCGCTTGGTTGATCGCGAGCGCCGGCACCGTGGCGCCCCTGTGCCGCGCGAGCCCGACCCCAAAAGAGGACGCGGATCAGCCGGCCGCCTGCAATTTGCTCCAGCTGTCGCGCAGGCCGACGGTGCGGTTGAAGACGAGACAGCCCGCCCGTGAATCGGGGTCGGGGCAAAAATACCCCTGCCGCTCGAATTGCACCGTCTCGTCCTCCGCCGCCAACGCAAGCGCCGGCTCGACACGGCACCCGGTCAAGGCTTCGAGCGAATGCGGGTTGAGGTCGGCGAAGAAATCGCCGCCGGCGCCAGGATCGGGGCGGGTAAACAGCGGGTTGTAGAGCCGGATCTCGGCGGGCAGCGATCGCGCTGCCGCGACCCAGTGCAACGTCGCCTGCACTTTGCGCCGGTCGGGCGCATTGCCGCCGCGCGTCGCCGGGTCGTACGTGCAAATCAGCTCGACCACATCGCCCGCCGCGTTTTTCACCACCTCGCGGCAGGTGACAAAATACGCGTAGCGCAGCCGCACCTCGCGCCCCGGTGCCAGCCGGAAGAATTTCTTCGGCGGGTTCTCCATAAAATCGTCGCGTTCGATGAAAAGCTCGCGGCCGAACGGCACGAGTCGGGTCCCGGCCGCCATGTCTTCCGGGTTGTTGACGGCTTCCAATTCCTCGCCGGCCTCTGCCGGGTAGTTGGCGATGACGAGCTTTAACGGCCGCAGCACCGCCATCCGGCGCGCCGCAACCCGGTTCAGGTTCTCGCGGATCGCATGCTCGAGCATCCCGACATCGACGAGGCTGTTGGCGCGCGCGACCCCGACCCGGCGCGCGAAGTCGCGGATCGCCGCCGCCGGCACGCCGCGCCGCCGCAGCCCCGCCAAGGTCGGCATGCGGGGGTCGTCCCAGCCGTCGACTCGCCGCTGGCGCACGAGCTCGGTTAAAAATCGTTTCGAGAGCACCGTGTAATTGATGTTGAGCCGCGCGAACTCGTACTGCCGCGGCCGCGACGGCACCGGCAGGTTGTCCAACAGCCAGTCGTAGAGCGGACGGTGGTCCTCGAATTCCAGGGTGCACAGCGAGTGGGTGACGCCCTCGATCGCGTCGGATTGGCCGTGCGCGAAATCATAGCTCGGATAGATGCACCATTTGTCGCCGGTGCGCGGGTGTGCCGTGTGCAGGATGCGGTACAGCACCGGGTCGCGCAGGTTGATGTTGCCGGAAGCCATGTCGATCTTGGCGCGCAGCACCCGCGCGCCGTTCGGGAACTCGCCGGCGCGCATGCGGCAAAACAGGTCGAGGTTCTCGTCGACGCCGCGCCCGCGGTAAGGGCTGTTGCGGCCGGGCTCGGTCAGGCTGCCGCGCATCGCGCGCATTTCCTCGGCCGGCAGGTCGTCGACATAGGCTTTGCCGGCGCGGATCAGATGTTCGGCCCAGTCGTAGAGCCGCTCGAAATAGTCGGACGCGTGGTAGAGGTGCGGCCCCCAGTCAAAGCCGAGCCAGCGCACGTCACGCTCGATCGCGTCGATGTATTCCTGCTCTTCGCGGGTCGGGTTGGTGTCGTCAAAGCGCAGATGGCAGCGCCCGCCATATTCTTGCGCCACGCCAAAATTGAGGCATATCGCCTTGGCATGGCCGATATGGAGATAGCCGTTGGGCTCGGGTGGAAACCGGGTCACGACCTCGCTCGTCCGCCCGGTGTCGAGGTCGGTCTCGATGATGTCGCGGATAAAGTCGCGCCCGGCCACGCCCGTCTTGCTCCCAGCCGTCTCGCTCGAAGCCGTCTCGCTTGCCATCGCAGTCCCCGTTTTGGGTCGAGCGTTAATGTGGCCGATCCCCTCGCCATCGCCAAGCCCGCGGCGGATTTCGCGCCGGGCCGGTCAAAGCTGTCGCCCGGAGCTGATCGGCGCAGACCGGGCGCGACAGCATTTCGAGCCCGCAAAACGCGATCAGGTAGAACATCGTTGCCAGCCGCGGCGCGTCGAGCAGACTGTTGAACATGGCGCAGACGAGAAAGCCGGCGAGCGCGCCGGCGACACAGGCCGCGATCGAATCGCCGCGCGCCATCCCGCGCGCCGCCCCGACGAGCGCCGCGCCCGCCAAGAGCACGAACGCCGCCAGTCCCACGGCGCCACCCTCGATAAAATTCATTAAATACTGGTTTTCGACGCGCCAGACGAGGTGGTCGTCGTCGGTAAAAAACCAACGCTCGGTCCCGTGCGAAAAGTCGCCGTTGGCCAGCAGGTCGCGGCCTTGCGGGTCCAAAAAGCGGACATGGCCGATGTCGAGCGCGGTGCCCTGAACGAGGTCGACCAATGCCAGCTCCACCGGCCGCCGCCACCATCCGAACAGCGTCGGGCGGCGAAACCCGCTAGTGGCGACTGGGACGCCAAAATCTTCCCAGGCGCCGACCGCGCGCGGGGTCAACTGGGCGCTGCGGCAATTCTCCGAATAGAGCAGCCATTTCTCGCAAAGCATGACGGTCAGCCGCGCCGCGGGGTCGTGCGAGCGCAGACCGAGAAACAGCCGGTAGGTATGGTCGGGCTCGACCGCCACCTTTTGCCCGAAATAGAGCGGCAGGCCGGCTTCGAGCGAAAGAAACCGATAGCCGCCGTCGCGGCCGAGGACAAAGTTCGTCGGAACGCGCCCCCCAGGCGCGCGCGCCAGCTCAACGCGCGGGTAGGTGCCGAGACCCGACCCGAACAGCGCCGCGAACAGGCTTGGGCCGCGCAACGCCAGGCCTTGCGTCCAGTTGTCCTCGCGGCTGGCGAGGTCGGCGGGGGCGAGCCTGATTCGGCCCGCCATGATCGGGCTGACGACGCCGACCCCGACGACCGCCGCCACGATCGCCAGCACCAGCGCCGGCCAGATCCGCAAGGCGCGTCGCGGGCTTGCGGCGCGGCGCTCGGCCGCGGCCCAGCCGAGGCAGGCAACCGCGAGCGAAATCGAAGCTGCGGCGTAGGCGGCGCGGGCAAATGTCACGATCAGCGCATATCCGGCGCCAATCGCGAATGCCGCGACCGCGATCGACCGCGGCAATGACGGGCGGCCGAGGCCAACCAGCAGAAACGGCAATGCCATCGCAAGGTAGGCGCCGATATAGCCGCCGCCGATGTGCATGCTCGAAAACGTCGCCGCGACCCGGTAATCTGCGGAGAAATCGAGGAGGCCGGGGAACAGCGCGCGTTCGACGATCGCGACCGCGGATACCAGAACCAACCCTGCGACCATCCCGGCGCCGAGCCAGGTCAGCCCGTCGCGGCCGCGGCGCAGCCTTTCGCGCAGAAACGGCAACAGCGCCAGTGCCGTCAAAAACCCTTTGCCGACGCGCAGCGCGTCCTCCGGGCGCAGATAGGGATTGTCCGACCCGCCGTGCGCAGCCGGCATCGCGAGACCGAGCGCCACCCCGGCGATGCAGCTAAAGGCGGCCAGGCCGAGCGCCGCGGCGGCCAATCCCCGAACCCGGAAATCCGCTGCCCCCGGCGGCGCGCGCAACGCCAGGATCGCGACCGTGACCAGCGCCACGAGGTCGGGCTCGCCGACATCGACCCATCCGGTCCACGGTGCGAGGTCGAATGCCGCAAGCGATGCCGGCAGCACCGCCAGCCACAATGACGGCCAACTCCACAGCGCCGCGGCGTAAAGCGCCAATCCCAGGCCGAAGAGCCACGGGGCGATCGGGTATTCGACGGCGAGGACGCCGGCCGCCGCCAGGCAGACGACGAAGACCAATAGCCGCAGCGCGGCGGCGGGCCGGCGCTGCCGCTCGTCATGCACGGGCGTCTTGGGACTAATCGACCGCGACAGCCGCTCGTCCGCGACATCGCGGCCGCCTCGCCCGCCGCGCGCCGGCGCAGGGTGTGCCGCGGGCGCCGCCGGCAACACGAGCGCCGTCAGCCGCATCGCCAGCACGGCGCCAAGGACGGCGACGATCGGGTTGCTGAAGTCGGGCTGCAGTCCGGGCTTTAACCAGCGGCCGAGCTCGACAGTAAGCGAGAAGGCAAGCGCGCCCGCCGCCGCAAGCCACGCGGCGCCGCGCCCGCCGCCACGACGCAGCGCGACCATGAGCCCGACGGGGCCAAAGCACATCAGCTCAAACGCCAGGCTCTGGGCCGCATGCGCCTTGCTGACGATGTAGTCGTGATAGAACGGCAGGCGGCCCAGCGGGTCGAGCGCCGCCATCGCCTCGGGAATCGTGCGCCAACCGGGCGCCAGCAAACCCTTGAGGTAAAGCACCGCGATTGCGTAGGGCGCCGCCAACCACGGCACGAGCCCCGCCAGCCGGTCGCGCAAGACCCTCGGATCGCCGCCCGCCAGACGGCGCGCCAGTAATCCGCCGGCCACGGTCCCGGCGGTGCGAAAGCCAAGCCCGGCGAGGGTGGGGGTGGCGTCGAGCAGCAGCATCTCGACCGCGCTCGCCGCCGACATGATCAACAGGCCGGTGAGCGCGATCCGGCCGAGCGGCCAGGCTCGGCGCGTCAGCGCCAGCAGCACGCCGATCGGGATCGTCGCGGCCGCTTCGGCCGCCGGCGACAGCAGGCGCAGGCCGCCCGGTAATGCCGCCCCAGGAAAGGACAGCAGCAGGTGCGGCAGGGCTTGGGCGCGCTCGCGCAAGTCTTCGCTGCTCAATGCGAAATCAAACGGGAACAGCAAAAACCCGAGATACGCCAATGCGTAGAGGCTGCACAAGACAACGAGCGGGCGATTGCCGCCGCCCATCAAATTCGCCCGCAACGCCGCCAGATGGCGGCGTGACCAGCAAAATAGCGCGACCCCGATCAGCGAACCGAGGCTCTGCGCCAGGATGTAGTTCAGGGAAACCGTGCGCGGCGGGAAGAACAGCTGCGCATACTTGACCGCGACGACAAAGATCAGGCACGCCAGGAACGCCGTCCCGGCCGCCGCCACCCGCCTCGGCCAGCCGGCGCGCGGCCACACCGCACCCATCGCCAGAAAACCCAGCGGGACCAGCATCACGAGGTTCGCCATCCAATCGGGACGCTGGTCCGAGCCGGTCGCGACATAGGGCGTCGCCAAGAGCGCCTGCCACGCCGCGGCCGGGTCGCGCGGCACAAAGTTGACGCCGTTCGGGCCGAGCACGACGCTGACGTAGATGATCGCGAGCGCGTAAGCGCACGCCCATCGCAAACAGCGCCCGCGGCTGAAAGTGGGCGTGACCGGGGTCGCGGTCGAACCCGCCAAACGCGGCGCCGATGTGGTCATCGGGATGATTTGCCAGTGCCGTCCAGCGCGCGCAATCCCGTGGCGCCGTTAAATGGGGTAAACGGTTAAGGGCCGGCGCGGGCGCGTCGGGGAAATCGCGACGCGGCGTCAGACCATGCCGACCCGCCCGCCCGCTTTGACGACGGCTGCAAAAGCGGCCACGGTCGCAAAAATTTGCGCCGGCAGGACCGGGTAGGGAGCGGCACCGGCCGACCGCTGGCGCCGGAGCAATTTCCGATCGGGGGGCACCCCCTAACCCAGCTCCGGAAGGCCCGGCCTCGCCTCGCCAACCCTTCCCTCTCCCACTGACTGGGGAAGAGGGAAGGGTGAGGGGGCTGATCGTACCGGCGCCATCTAGTCGAGAACCACCCTAGCTGCGCGGCGCCCCGAGGTTTTTGTGGAAAAAGGCAAAGACCTTGTGCCAGCCGTCGACCGCCTGCTCGGCCCGGTAGTTGGGGCGATACCAGGCGAAGAACGCGTGGCCGGCGCCGTCATAGCGGTGGAATTCGTAGTTCTTGCCGTGCTTCTTCAGCTCCGCCTCGGTGCGGTTGACCTGGTCGGCCGACGGGTTCGGGTCCTCGTTGCCGAACAGACCCAAAAGCGGGCAGGTGATCCCCTCGGTGAACTCGATCGGGGCCGCCGGCTGGGCCTTGGTCAGCCGCGACTTGTCGTCGACGATCACGTTGCCGCCCCAGCAGTCGACCGCACCCTGGATCAAATGCGACAGCTTGGCCGCGACGAGATAGGTCTGGCGGCCGCCCGAGCAAAAGCCGATCACCCCGACCTTGCCGCTGGCGTGCGGCTGCGAGCGCAGGAAGTCGATGGCGCCGGTCACGTCGCCGAGCATCTGCTCGTCGGGGACGCCGCCGCTCTCGCGCACCTTGTTGACGACGGCCTCCTGGGCACCGTCGCCGACGCGGAAATAGAGGCTCGGCGCCACCGCGGCATAGCCGTGATGGGCGAATTTGCGCGCGACCTCGCAGGTCCACTCGTCCCAGCCCGGCATGTGGTGGATCACGACAACGCCGGGATGCGGCCCGTCATTGGCCGGGTGCGCGTAATACGCTTCGCCGCGGTCGCCGCCGTGGCCCCGATAATGCGCCGTTCCCGCCTGGATGTTGCGAAACGCCATGTCGGTCCTCCCTTCAGAAGCCGGCGCTCTCTTGGCACCGAACCCGCCGCAACGCAAGGCGCATCCGATGCCAGCGCTCCGGCGCCTTGACGTTGCCGCCGCGGTCCCGACGCTGCAGGTGAGCCGCCACTCGGACGGGTCTTCGGTCGATTTCCACTATGGGTTAGGAGCAGTTCCTTGCATTTTATCGCGCATCGGCGGCGGCCGCAACGCAACTCGAGGTCAGCACTTCCCATGATGCTCGCTACCGACCGTGTGATCCTAAGGCCATGGCGCGACGCGGACATGGACGAGTTCGTGGCGATGCACGCGGACCCCGAGGTGATGGTCGATGCACCGGCGCTCACACGGGCCCAGAGCGAAGCCAAATTCCGTCGCTACAGCGAGACCTTCGAACGTGTTGGATTTTGCCGCTGGGCGTTACGGCGCCGGGACGACACGTTTCTTGGCTATGTCGACATCATGCCTATTCCTCGAGCGCACCCTGCTGCGCCCGGCGTGGAAATCGGCTGGCGGCTGGTGCGGCCGGCATGGGGACAAGGCTACGCAACCGAAGGTGCGAAAGCGGCGATGAGGGACGGCTTTGACCGCATGAGCTTCTCTGAAGTGGTAAGCTACGCTTCGCCGGAGAACTTGCGTTCACAGTCGGTGATGAGACGGATTGGCCTTGAACGGGATGTCGGTCGCGACTTCGTTGCAACGACATCGGAAGGGATCTGGATTGGTTGGGTCTGGGTAGCAAATGCGCATACATGGGATCGGCCCACCGCCTAGCATGCCGATCGAGAACTTTGTTGGATTTTAAGCTAAGTCCCCTGTACCCCACACCGGCGCAGGCCGGTGCCCATGGCCGGGATGGGTCCCGGCCTTCGCCGGGATGCGAGGAGGGTCGGGCTGCCTGGACCTAACGAATTTTTCGATCAGGGCGCACTACGAGGGACCGACACTATACCTATTGTCAGGAACTTGCGGCGATGAACAGCGCATTGAGCGGGCTGCGAGTGCTCGATTTCACGACGACGATCGCGGGGCCGCATTGCGGGCGGCTGCTCGCCGACCTGGGTGCCGAGGTCATCAAGATCGAGGCGCCCGAGGGCGACATGATGCGCACCCGGCCGCCATTGCGCGCCGGCGCCAGCACCAGCTTTGGCCAGTTGAACGCCGGCAAGAAGAGCGTCTTGCTCGACCTCAAATCGCGGCACGGCGCCGAGGCGGCGCGCCGGCTCGTCGCCACCGCCGATGTCGTCGTCGAGAATTTCCGGCCCGGCGTGATGCGGCGCTTTGGCCTCGACTACCCGGCGCTGCGGGAGATCAAGGCGGACCTCGTCTACTGCGCGATCTCCGGCTACGGCCAAACCGGCCCGTCGGCCGAATTGCCGGCCTATGCCCCGGTCATCCACGCCGCTTCGGGCTACGACCTCGCCCAGATCGCCCATCAGCAGGAGGAGCGGCGGCCCGACTACTGCGGCATCTTCATCGCCGACGTGCTGACCGGCACCTACGCCTTTGGCGCGATCATGGCAGCACTCTACCAGCGCCAGCTGACGGGCCAAGGGCAGATGATCGACGTCTCGATGCTCGAAAGCATGCTGGCCCTGACCTTGAGCGAAATCCAGGCGGCTCAGTTCCCCGTCGTGCCGCCCGGGCGGCCGATCTTTGGCCCCGTCGCGACCAAGGACGGCTACATCATGCCGGCGATCGCGAGCGAGCGCAGCTTTCAAAACCTCGCGGCCGCGAGCGGCCACCCCGGTTGGGTCACCGACCCGCGGTTTGCGCGCTACAGCGACCGGCGCCGCCATTGGGGCGATCTTGTCGACGAATTGGAGCTGTGGTCGACGACGTTGACGACCGCCGAGGTGCAGGCGGTTTTCGACCGCCACGGCGTGCCGTCGTCGCCCTATCGCACCGTCGCCGAGGCGATGGCCGACCCGCAGCTCGCCCACCGCGAGGCCTTTGCCAAGATCGCCGACGCCGGCGGCAGCTTTCGCGCGCTGAACCCGCCATTCCGGATGTCGGCGGCACCGGTCGCGGCACAGCCCTTCGCCGCGGCCCTCGGCGAGCACACGCAAGAGGTGCTGGCCGAGCTCGGCTACACCGCCGCCGAGATCGCGGCGCTCGTCAACGCCACCGCAACAGCGGCTCGCGGGTGACGACGACCTCGCCCGCCGCGGTCAGGCGAACCAGGTTCACCGTCCGCGCCAGTTCCGGCGAGCCCGAGTAATAGGCCGGGACCGCGCCGTCGCCGACCGGCGTCGGCCGGTCCCAATGGCCGAGCGCCAAATAGTCGGCCCCGGTCGCCGCGATCTCCTCGTCGCCAAACACCCAGGACGGCCGCAACGGGTTGGCGCGGGTGGCGGGCGGCTCGTAGTGCCCGTGCGCGACCGCGACCTGCCAGCGCGTCACGCGCGCCCGTGGTCGCGGCAGCGGCGCCATGTCGACGTAGTCGCGATGCGCGGCGCCCCAGATTTCGAGGTTGAGCGCCGCCAGCGGCACCGCCTCGTCATGGGTAACGCCAAGGACCGCGAGGTTGGCAATCCCCGCGTAGCCGCCTCTGACCCACACCGAATCCGGCCGTGCCGGGTCGTGGTTGCCAGGCAGGACAACGACCGGCGTGCCGGCGGCGGCGAGAAGTCCGCCGGCGCGCTCGACCACCGCGGCGCCAAGCTGGTTGGCCTCAAACGTGTCGCCGGCCAGCAGCATGACGTCAGCGCGCAAGGCGCGCGCGGTCGCCAGGACGGCGGCGAGCCGGGAGGCTCCGTCGCCGCGCCCCGCGCTTATGCCCCGCTCGTCGTCGACATGGATGTCGGAGCTGTGGACGAGCCTCGTCTCGCCGGCGGTTCGACCGGGCGGCATTACTTCTGCGGACCGTAAAAGACGACCCATGCGGCGAAGTCGTCGGAGAAATCTTCAAAGCGGTGGGTTGCGTGCGCGGCGGCGAACAACAGGTCGCCGGTCCGGCATGGCGTCGCCACGTCCTCGACGCGAAAGTAACCGATGCCCGAGGCGACGATGTAAAGCTCGTCGCGATCGTGCGGCGTCTGTGCGTCGCGGCCCTTGGGCGAGAAAAGCCGGACCTCGAGGTCGCCGTCGCGGAACGCCTCGGCGGACTGCCGCCCTGCGGGCAGCGGCAGGGCCAATGCCGCGGCCAAGGTCAGGGGCGGCGGCGTCGCGTCCATCACTCGCCCTCGCCCCGTGCCAGCGCGTGCAAAATCTCGGGCAGCACACCACCCTCGGGCAGATGGGCGAGGCCGTCGAGCGCGGGGACGCCCGGCTTTAGCCGCTCGTCGGGGATTGCCGCGCCGATCCGCGTCTCGATCGGGATGACACCGGCCCAGCAGTCGAGCGCGTAATCATCCTCGTCGTCGACCGGGCCCCCGGTGCGGACCTTGGCCGATACTTCGTCGATGACCATGCTCATCAACGTCGTCGCCTTCAGCTCCTGCGGCGAGATCGGCCGGATCTGCCGGTTGCGTCCGGGATAAAGCCGCTCGACAAAGCGGTTGAGCCCAGCCGTCTTCGCCGCGCCGTCGGCGACAACCGCCGCCGTGCCGAATGCCATCACCGCGCGGTAGTTGAGCGAATGGTGAAACCCGGACCGCGCCAGAACCAGCCCGTCGACATGGCTGACCGTCAGGCAGACCGGGATGCCCTCGGATTGCTTGCGCAGCATCCGGCTCGCCGACGACCCGTGCCAATAGAGGTGCTCGCCCTCGCGCCAGAACAGGGTTGGCGTCACATAGGGCAGCCCGTCGATCACGTATCCGACGTGGCACATCAGCGCGGCGTCGAGAATGGCGAAAACCGTGTCGCGATCGTAGCGGCCGCGCTCGTGCAGGCGGCGAACCCGGGTGCGCGGGGTCGGGACGAAATCGGGCGGCGAGGTGCTGTCGGGCATGTTCTGTCGAGCTCCGCAATGCGCCCCACCCTACCGGGCCGATCGGCGGGATAGAAGCCTCTGTTTTGGTGAAGCGGACCGCTCGTTTCGCGGCCTCGGCGCTACGCTACACGACTGCCCGCGCGGCCCAGGCGGTCGCCGCCATCGAACGCGGCCCGTCCACGGACCCGGCGAGATAGGCCCGCCCCACCGCGCCCTTGAGGGCGGCGAGGCCATCGGGCGGCAAACCCTTGATGTAGTCGCCGACCGGGCCCTGGGCGTTCTCGATCGGCTGCCAGTAGTCGGCAAAGTCGCGATAGCCCATCCGGATCGTCAGCGAGGCAGCGTCTACCCGCGCGAAGCCGGCGGCCGTGAAGGCCGCGGCCAGTTCCCCGGGGCCGGTCAACGGGCTCGAATAATGGCGCGCCCGGGCGTGCTCCGCCGCCGGGTCGAGGGCCGAGGCGGTGTCCCAGAAGATCCGCTGGTAGACGAGGCCGCCGGGGAAATCCCAGACCGCGGCCGCGACTATGCCGCCCATGCGCGTGACCCGCCGCATCGCGGCGACGGCACGCCCCGGATCGGACATGAAATTGAGCGCGAGCTGCGAATAGGCGCGGTCGAAGCTGCCGTCGGGCAGGTCGAGTGCTACCGCGTCGCCGGTCATAAAGCTGAGCCGAGGGTCATCCGAGCGACGGCGGGCATACGCGATATAAGGGGCCGCGACATCGACGCCGACGATTTCCGCCGGCTCCGGCCGGGCGGCCAGCGCCAGCGCCAGGCTACCGGTGCCGCAGCCGACATCGAGCACGCGCTGGCCGTTGCCGATCCCGGCCCAGGCGATCAGCTCGCATGCCAACAGCGGGCTCCAGCGCCCCATCAACCGCTCGTAGGCCTCGGCGTCGGTCGCGGTGTAGCGCGACGGCATGCTGGCTACCTTTCTTCTATTTCCAGCGGCGAGGGCACGGTGCGCGCCGGTCGGCCTCACCCGCAAAGCCGGCCCGCCAAACCGTGCCACGCCCAGTCTAGCCAATGCGCCGGGCGAGCGCAGCCCCGCCACCAGCCATGTTCGTCGACCGCCGGCTGAGCCGTGATGCGATTGGGCGGCATGCCGGAGCGGTTGACCCGCGAGCGCCACGCCAACGAGCAGGTTGACATCGATATGTCCGAATAGATATATCGCTGCCCTTCGCTCGTCGATCGCCGCCCGGCATCCATGAACGCGACAACACCATCGACTGGAGGTTTTCAATGTGGGTACGCGTCCTTGTCGCGGCGACGCTGGCGGCCGGCGCCTTCGGCGCATCAGCCGACGCCGCCTGCCAGGGTGGGGCGACGACCTCGTTCAGCGTCACCGGCCAGGTCAAACACCCGACCGTCTTCAACCGGGCGGCACTCGAGAAATTGCCGGTGGCGCAAGAAAACGTGACCTATTTCTCGGCGGGATCGGTCGTCACCGAATCCTTCACCGGCGCGTTGTTGTGGGACCTCCTGAACAATCCCCCGGTCAGCGGGATCGTCGCAAAGCCCAGCGTCAAAAACGACATCCTGCACAAGATCGTGATCGTGACCGGCAGCGACTGCTATCAAACGGTGTTCGGAGCCGGCGAGATCGACCCGTACTTTGGCGGGGATCAGGTCATGGTGGCGTACTTGACCGGCGGACAGTCGTTGGGCCAGGACGGTTTTGCCCGCATCGTGGCGCCGGGCGACAAGGCTGGCGGGCGATTTGTGTCAAACATCGTCAGCATCGACGTCGAAGACGCCGGGAGCTATCCCAACGCCCCGCACAAATGACCCGCCGCGGCGCGACTTTCGTCGTCTGGTGGTTTTGGGAAAGGCGGTGCCGATCATGATGCGCTTTCGCACGGCGGCCGTAATCCTGCTGCTCGCGCTTGGCCCCATGCGCGCGGCCCAGGCGCAAGATGTCGTCGTGTTTGCCGCGGCCAGCCTGAAGAACGCGCTCGACGACGCGGCGCACGCTTTCGAGCGCCAGGGTGGTGCCCCGGTCAAAATCTCTTACGCAGCGAGTTCGCAGCTTGCCAAGCAGATCGACAGCGGGGCGCCGGCCGACATCTTTATCTCCGCCGATCTCGACTGGATGAACTACGCGCAGCAGCACAACCTGATCCAGCCGGCGATGCGCAAGGACCTGCTCGGCAACCGGTTGGTGCTGGTGGCGCCGGCCGGCAGCGGGGTCAAGATCGACATCAAGCCAGGCTTCGGCCTCGTCGCGATGCTCAACGGCGGGCGGCTGGCAATGGCCGACCCCGCGAGCGTGCCGGCCGGCAAATACGGCAAGGCGGCATTGCAAAAGCTCGGGCTATGGGACGCGGTGGCGCCGCATGTCGCCGGCGCCGAGAACGTGCGCGCCGCACTCCTCTACGTCGACCGCAAGGAGACGCCGCTCGGCATCGTGTACGCCACCGACGCCGCCTCCGACCCCAACGTCGAGATCGCCGGGGTGTTTCCCGAAAACACCCACCCGCCGATCATCTACCCGGTGGCGCTGACCGCCGCCAGCAAGAACCCGAACGCGCCAAAGTTCCTGGCCTTTCTCGAATCGCCCGCGGCGGCGCCAGCCTTCGAAAGACAGGGTTTCACCGTGCTCGGGGCCGGCGGCGCAAAATAGCCGGCCGGCGCGGCTCGCCGCTCTGCCCTATTCGCCCATCTGCAATAGCGCGCCGCGCTGGCGGGCGCCGCGAAACGACAGCGCGAAAACGCCGGCGCCCAACGCCAGCATGGCCAAATCGAGGACGGCGGCGGTCGCCAGGTAATCGGCGCGAAAGATTTTTTGAAACAGCAAGGTGCGCATGCCCTCGAAGACATAGGTCGAAGGCAACGCCCAGGCGACGTGCTGCAGCCAGTGCGGCAGGATCGACACCGGGTAATAGACGGCGCTGACCGGCGACAACGTGAACACCGCCAGCCACGCCAGGCTCTCCGCGCCCATGCCGTGGCGCAGGATCATCCCGCAGATCGCCAGCCCCAACGCCCACCCCATCGCCAGCAGCACCGCGAAGAACGCGACGAGCGGCAGGCCCAGCGCAAAGATCGAGTAATGGTACAGCACGATCGCCAGCAGCGCCGCCGGCACGACGCCGACCAGCACCCGGATCAGGCTCATCGACAACAGCGCCGCGACCCACTCGACGGGCCGCAGCGGCGTCACGAACAAATGCCCGAGGTTGCGCGCCCACATCTCTTCGAGAAACGAGATCGACAGGCCGAGCTGGCCGCGGAACAGCACGTCCCACAGCATGACCGCGGCCAGGAGCACGCCGAAGGCGCGGAACACGTAGTTGCTGTTGACGTAGAGGAACTGGCTCATGAACCCCCAGATCAGCATCTGCAAGGTCGGCCAGTAGAGCAGCTCCAAGGTGCGCGGCCACGAGCTGCGCAACAGGTAAAGGTAGCGCAGCAGCATCGCCCAGACCCGGCCCGCCGACCCGCCGGTTGCGCCGTTGTCCGTGCGGCTCACGACACCGCCTCCAGCGCCGGCTCGGGCTTGCGCACGATGTGCAGAAAGACCTCTTCGAGATTGGCGCGGCCGTAGCGGGCGATCAGCGCCCGCGGGCTGCCGCGGTCGACGATCCTGCCGGTCTTCATCATCAGGACGTCGGCGCACATCCGCTCGACCTCGGCCATGTTGTGCGAGGCCATCAGGATCGTCGCCCCGGTGCGCGCCTGCCAGGCTTCGAGATAGCCGCGCACCCAGTCGCCGGTGTCGGGGTCGAGCGAGGCGGTCGGCTCGTCCAGCAGCAACAGCTCGGGCTCGTTCAAGAGCGCCTTGGCAAGCGCCACCCGGGTCTTTTGACCGGCCGACAACTTGCCCGCCGGCCGGTCGAGAAACGCGCCGACCTGCAAGTCGGCGGCCAATGCCTCGATCCGCTCGCGGCGGCGGCGCAAGCCGTAGAGCCGGGCGTAGATCAACAGATTCTGGCGCACCGTCAGCCGATGCGGGAGGTCGACAAAGGGCGACGAGAAATTCATCCGCGGCAGCACCCGGTAGCGGTGGCGCAGGATGTCCTCGCCGAGCACGTGCACCGTGCCCGAGGTCGGCAGCAGCAGCCCGAGCAGGATCGACAGGGTCGTCGTCTTGCCGGCGCCGTTGCCGCCGAGCAACGCCGTCACGACCCCGCGCTCGACCGTAAAGCTGATCCCGTCGACCGCAATCGCGGACGGATAGCGCTTGACCAGCGTCTTGACTTCTATGGCGGGTGCGGGCATCGCCCCTATATGGCGCATCATGCCGCGATCGGCCAGCATCGGGCTGGCATGCGCCACTGCGGGTCGGGCATACCCGGCCCAACCGCGCGGCGCTCTTCGGACGGGACCCTATCGTGACCGACACCACGCTTCCGCCCGTCAGCGACCCCGATCCCGAATCGGGCCGCATCAGCCTGCGCACCCTGGTGCCGATCCGCTGGGTGGCGATTGCCGGGCAGGCTCTGGCGATCGTGACCGTCCATTACGGGCTCGGCTTCCGGCTGCCGCTGGTCGCGGCGCTCGTCGTCGTCGCCGCCTCGGCATTGCTCAACCTCGTGTTGATCGTCCGCCGCCAGGTCGCGCGCGAGCTCACCGAGCGCTACGCCGAGCTGTGCCTCGGCTACGACATCCTGCAGCTGGGGATCCTGTTGTACCTGACGGGCGGGCTGCAGAACCCGTTCTCGATCCTGATCTTGGCCCCCGTCACGGTCGCGGCGACGATCTTGTCGCGGCGCCCGGTGATCGCGCTCTCGATCCTCGCGGTCGCCGCGATCAGCGTCCTGGCGTTGTGGCATTTCCCGTTGCCGTGGCGCAGTGGGCCGGGGCCGCTCGTGTTTCCGCCCGAGATCGTCGTCGGCACCTGGACGGCGCTCGTGCTGGCGACCGTGTTCATCGCCGGCTACACCTGGAGTGTGGCGCAGGACGCCCGCCGGCTGCGCGACGCGATGGCGGCGACCCAACTCGCCCTGGCGCGCGAGCAGCGGGTCTCGGCGGTGGGGGCGCTCGCCGCGGCGGCGGCGCACGAGCTCGGAAGCCCGCTCGCGACGATCGCGGTCGTCGCCAAGGAACTGGTGCGCGAGCTGCCGCCCCGCAGCCCCCATGCCGAGGACGCCGCGCTGCTGATGAGCCAGTCGGAGCGCTGCCGCCTCATTCTCGCCGAGCTGTCGCAGCGGCCCGAGGAGGACGGCGGCTCGCCCTACACTCGGCTGTCGATTTCGGCCCTGGTCGAGGCCGCCGGCGCGCCCCACCGCGAGCGCGGCGTCCGGCTGATCTTCGCCGCGACCGGTTCGGCTGAGGACGACGAGCCGCAGGTGCGGCGCAGCCCCGAGATCATGCACGGGCTCAACAACCTGATCCAGAACGCGGTGCAGTTCGCCCGCCGTGAGGTGACGGTGACGACCTTTTGGGACGCGCGCCGGGTAACGGTCGAGATCGCCGACGACGGTCCCGGTTTTATGCTGCATCTGCTCGGCCGGCTCGGCGAGCCGTATCTCTCGACCCGCTCGGGTGCGGCCGACCATATGGGGCTCGGCATTTTTATCGCGCAGAGCCTGTTGGAGCGCAGCGGCGCCCGGCTGACCTTCGAGAATCTCGAAGAGGGCGGCGCCCATGTTGCGGTTTCGTGGAGTCGTGCCAATCTGGAGGCGGTGGAAAAATTCCGCCCCACGGCGGCGCTGGCGCGCGAGCAGCGCTAGCGGTCGCCGGACCGCGGCCGGCGACAAAAGGCGAGCCCCGATGAACGCTATCGACCGACCGATCCGACCCGCTGCCGCCGACGGCCCGTCGGCCGCCTTGCGCGGCCTGCCCGAGGGCGAGCGCACTTTGTTGATCGTCGACGACGACGCGCCCCTGTGCCAGCGGCTGGCACGGGCGATGGAGCGGCGCGGCTTTGTCGTCGCCACCGCCGACAGTGTGGCCGCCGGCACCGCCGCCGCGACCGAGCGCCCACCGGCCTTTGCCGTCGTCGACATGCGGCTCGGCGACGGGCGCGGGCTCGACGTCGTGACGGCACTGCGACAGGCGCGGCCCGGCGCCCGCATCGTCATGCTGACCGGCTACGGCAACATCGCGACCGCGGTCGCCGCGGTCAAAGCCGGGGCCATCGACTATCTGCCAAAGCCGGCCGACGCCGACGCTGTCGAGCGCGCGCTGCTCGCCCAGGAAGACGGCGCCCCGGAGCCGCCGGAGGACCCGATGTCGGCCGACCGGGTGCGCTGGGAGCATATCCAGCGGGTGTTCGAGCTGTGCGAGCGCAACGTCTCGGAAACCGCCCGCCGCCTCAAGATGCACCGCCGCACCCTGCAGCGCATCCTCGGCAAGCACGCCCCGCGCAGCTGACGCATAGGGCGGGCGGGGGGCATCGCCAGGTCCGCTCTCGCTCTCCATCGAGCGTCGGCCGAATTCCGGGTTCGCCCGGAAATATTCGGTATTATGGAGAAAGCGCCACCAGCGAAACTTGGCAGCCTCACTTAACTATTTCAGGATTGGTTGGGTCGGGAGGGAGGCGCGCCAACGAAATGTGTAGTGCGGAGTTTCAAGCGTATACGGTGAGATTTCTGGCATAGCTATAGCCGGAAACAGAAGTTGCGTTGAAATTATTGGTGGAGGCTGACGATCTATTGCGGATATTTCTTCGTCATAATTGGGAATCCTACGAAACCGCGCCCGTATCGGGAAGCCCCATAAAGGAAGCAAGAGTAATTATCCCACAAATAGGCGTTGTCACGCGCGCGGTTCGTGCAGCTTGCGCCGGCTCACGGGCTTGACGTCGATCTCGCCTTCGCGCTGGCGGGCCTGGGCCAGGTTGTACGCCATTTGAAGCTGCAGCCAGGTTTCCGCGCCGCCGCCGAATGCCTTGTCGAGGCGGATCGCCATTTCGGCCGAAATACCGCTCTTGCCGTTGACCAGGTTGTTGAGCGTCTGGCGCGTCACGCCCAAGACCTCGGCGGCCTCGGTAATCGTCAAATCCAGCGGCTCGATGCAGTCATGCCGCACCGAAAGGCCCGGATGGGGCGGGTTTTTCATCGTCATGATCATGCCCAGCGCCTCCAATGGTAATCGATCAAGATGTGTCGTCATCGCCGGGCTCGGCCCGCTGATCCACGTCCTTCGCGACCGCGATGCGGGTACGTGGATGCCCACGGATCAAGCCCGTGGGCTAAAGGCCAACGGAACAAGCCCGGCGATGACGACCGTGAGAGGAGGCCGCATTTCCAATACCCGGTTCACTTGAATGCAAACCTGAACCGGATAGCGGTGGATCAAGCCCGGGCGAGGCGCTCTTTCATGTTGTCCGAAATTTAACAATTCTCGATCATGCTGCGGCGTGGCAATCGCGGAACCGGACGCCGTCCGGCGAGCGCGGTGATGACAGCGGAGAGGAAGCCTTTGAGCTATCCCGCAATCGTCTTTATGGCGCCGGAGAGCCGTGGCCGCCCGATTCTGCCGGGTCGCGCCGCGGCGCGGCGGGGCGGCGCCCGGATAGCGGCCATTCGGGTCAACGCGTGCCGCGGCCGTTGCGCATGCCCGCTTTGGTAGCGTAACTCTGGGGCTGTGCATCGCCGCCGCCGGCAACCGCCGCCCTCGGCTCCTCGACACGCACCAAATTGGACCGGGTTTCCCCCGTAATGTCATCGAACATCCGCGAACCTTCAGCCGAGACCGGATTGCTGCCGTCGATCGGCGACACCCCGGCGAGCGAGGACGACGTTCGCGAATTGGCGTCGGCGGTGCTGGCGAAGTTGACCCTGGCGGTCGGCAAGGCGGCACCCGCCGCCACCGACCGCGACTGGTTTGTCGCGACGGCGCTCGCGTTGCGCGACCGTATCGTCCACCGCTGGCTTGCCGCCGACCGCGCCAGCCAGGCAAAGGGGCGCAAGCGCGTCTATTATCTGTCGCTCGAATTCCTGATCGGCCGGCTGCTCAGCGACGTCGTCGAGAACCTGCGCCTCGGCGGGACGGTCAAGGTGGCGCTCGGCGACCTCGGCGTCGACCCCGAGCGGATGCGCGCCGCCGAACCCGACGCCGCCCTCGGCAATGGCGGCCTGGGGCGGCTCGCCGCCTGTTTTATGGACAGCATGACGGCACTCGGCATCCCCGCCTGCGGCTATGGCATTCGCTACGACCACGGGCTTTTTCGCCAGGTCATCAAGGACGGCTGGCAACAGGAATTCCCCGAGCGGTGGCTGTCTTTCGGCAACCCGTGGGAATTCGAGCGGCCCGAGGTCGTCTACGACATCGACTATGGCGGCCGGGTCGATCACGTCGCCGCGAACGGCCGCTCGCGCGCGGTCTGGGTTCCCGACGAAACCATCCAGGCCGTCGCCTACGACACGCCGATCGTCGGCTGGCGCGGGCGGCATGTAAATTTGCTGCGGCTGTGGTCGGCGCGGGCGGTCGATCCGTTGCGCCTCGACATCTTCAACGAGGGCGACCACGTCGCCGCGCTCGCGCAGCAGGCGCGCGCCGAGGCGATCTCGAAGATCCTGTATCCGAGCGACGAGACGCCGGCAGGGCAGGAATTGCGACTGCGCCAGGAATATTTCTTTGTCGCGGCCTCGGTCCAGGACCTCGTCCATTGGCACGTCCGGACCTACGGCAACATCTTTGCGTTGCCGCAGCAAGCCGCCATCCAGCTCAACGACACCCACCCCTGCATCGCGGTCGCGGAATTGATGCGGGTGCTGGTCGACCGCTACCACGTGCCGTGGGACGCCGCGTGGCGCCTGACCCAGGCGACGTGCTCCTACACCAATCATTCGCTGTTGCCGGAGGCGCTGGAGAGCTGGCCGGTAGCGTTGTTTGGCCGGCTGTTGCCGCGTCACCTCGAAATCATCTACGCGCTCAACCGCGACCACCTGGCGGCGGTCGAGCAGCGCGACCCCGAAAACCTGCGGCGGCTCGCGTCGCTGTCGCTGATCGACGAGGCCGAGGGCGGGCGGGTGCGCATGGGCCATCTCGGCTTTCTCGGCTCGCACCGCGTCAACGGCGTCTCGGTGTTGCACGCCGAGCTGATGCGCCAGACCGTGTTCCGCGACTTTCACCGGCTTTATCCCGACCGCATCGTCGACAAGACCAACGGCATCGCCTTTCGGCGCTGGCTGCATCAGGCGAACCCGGCCCTGACCAAGCTGTTGTGCGCTGCTTGCGGCCCCGAGATCCTCGACGACCCGATGGTCCTGTGCCGTCTCGCCGAGCAGGCCGGCGACTGCGCGTTGCGCGAGCGGCTGGCGGCGGTCAAGCACGCCAACAAGCGGGCGCTCGCCCGCCTGGTCCGCGACCGGCTTGGGCTGCGCCTCGACCCGGCGGCATTGTTCGACGTGCAGATCAAGCGCATCCACGAATACAAGCGGCAATTGCTGAATTTGCTCGACGCGATCGCCCGCTACCTCGCGATCCGCGCCGAACCGGGGCGAGACTGGGTGCCGCGCGTCAAGATCTTCGCCGGCAAGGCGGCCCCCAGCTATACCCAGGCCAAGCTGATCATCAAGCTCGCCAACGACCTCTCGCAAATCATCAACAACGACCCTTTGATCGAGGACCGGCTGAAGCTCGTCTTTGTCCCGAACTACAATGTCAGCCTCGCCGAAATCGTCATTCCGGCCGCCGATTTGTCGGAGCAGATCTCAACTGCCGGCATGGAGGCCTCGGGCACCGGCAACATGAAATTGGCGCTGAACGGCGCGCTGACGATCGGCACGCTCGACGGCGCCAACATCGAGATCCGCGACCGGGTCGGCGCCGACAACATCATGATTTTCGGGTTGCGCGCCGAGGAGGTGACCGAACGCTGGCGCTCCGGGAATGACGCAGCCGACGCCGTCGCCGCGTCGCCCGAGCTTGCCGAAATCATCGGCGCGCTCGAGGCGGGAATGTTCTCGCCCGACGACCCGAGCCGTTTCGGCCGCCTCGGAACCCGGCTCAGATACGCCGACCGCTTTATGGTTGCGGAGGATTTTGCCGCCTACCGCGACGCCCAGCACGAGATCGATGCGCTGTGGCGCTCACCCGAGGGCTGGGCGCGCAAGGCAATCCTGAACATCGCCGGGATGGGCTGGTTCTCCTCCGACCGCACGATCCGCGGCTACGCCCACGACATCTGGAACGTCCCGGCGTAACGGCGGCCGATTGCTTCGCCGCGCTCGCAATGACAGACCACGGACAGGGGTGTGACCCGATCGGAAACCGCTCCTAGCGGCCGCGCCCCTGGGCAATGCAGGCAATTAAGCGGCGTGCACGTCTTCCAACACCATGGCGGCGCATTTTTCGCCGATCATGATCGACGGCGCGTTGGTGTTGCCGCCCGGGACCTGCGGCATGATCGACGCGTCGGCGACGCGCAGCCCCTCGACACCGTAGACCCTGAGCCTAGGGTCGACGACGGCGTCGACCTCGCGGCCCATTCGGCAGGTGCCGACCGGGTGCAGGTTGGAGACGCCGCGCCCGCGGATCTCCTCGATCATCTGCTCGTCGGTCTCGCATTGCGGACCGGGCAGCACTTCCTCGGCGACAAACGGCTTTAGCGCCGGCTGGGCGGCGATCTTGCGCGACAGCCGCATGCCGTAGATCAGCGCCTGGAAATCCGCGTCGCTCGCCAGAAAATTGAACCGGATCGCCGGCGGCGTCAGCGGGTCGGGGCTTTTGATCCGCACCGTGCCGCGCCCGTCCGGGCGCAGGTGCACCGGGCTGAACGTGAACGCCGAGAACGGATGCGGCTTGATCCCGGTGCGCAGCCGTTCGACGGCGCTCCAGCCCGACATGTTGATCTGCAGGTCGGGCTGCTCGAGGCGCGGGTCGGTGCGCACCAGGGCGCCGGCATAGATCCCGGCGTTCGACAGATGGCCGGAGCGGCTGGTCGCGTACTGAACCGCCGCCTTCAGCTTGAGCACGCCGCTCATCGCCATGTCGTTGACGGTGATCTTCTGGGTGCAGCGCCACACCAGATAAGTGTTGAAATGGTCGTGCAGATGCTTGCCGACCCCGGCCATGTCGCGCACGATCGGGATGCCGAGCTCGCTCAACAGGTCGGCCGGGCCGAGCCCCGACAGCTGCAGCAGCTGGGGTGAGCCGTAAACCCCGCCGGAGACGACGATTTCGCCGCGCGCGCGGGCGGTCTTTGGGCCTTGGGGCGTCTGGTATTCGACGCCGACGGCGCGGCCGTCCTCGAACAGGATGCGGGTGGCGTGGGCGTTGGTGGCGACCGTCAAATTCTGGCGACCGCGCGCCTGGCTCAAATAGGCCCGGGCCGAGCTCCAGCGCCGCCGGTTGGTGGTGGTGGTCTGGTAATAGCCGACACCCTCCTGGCGAGAACCGTTGAAGTCGTCGTTGGCCGGGATGCCGGCCTCGATCGACGCCTTGACCATCGCGTCGCCGAGCGGCGAGCGCACCGGGTTCGACACGTGCAGCGGCCCGCCCTTGCCGTGGAACTCGTCGGGTCCGCGCTCCTGGTCCTCGGCCTTTTTGAAGAACGGCAGCACCGAATCCCAGTCCCACCCTTCGCAGCCGCGCTGGCGCCAGCCGTCGTAGTCGGTCGAGGTGCCGCGCATGTAGACCATGCCGTTGATCGAGCTGGTGCCGCCCAATACTTTTCCGCGGGGCTGGTAGAGGGTGCGGTTGTTGAGCTGCTCCTCGGGCTCGGTCTCGAACATCCAGTTTACTTGGGGGTTGGTGAACGTCTTGGTGTAGCCGAGCGGGATGTGGATCCACGGGTTGGTGTCGCGCCCGCCGGCCTCGAGCAGCAGCACCCGATACTTGCCCGATTCGCTTAGCCGCCCGGCCACCGCGCAGCCGGCCGACCCCGCCCCGGTGACGATGAAATCATAGGTTTCTTGTGCCGTCGTCATCGCGCTGCCCCCAATCTTTGCCGGGGAACGATAGCGAAACCGGGACCGG
>Ga0210390_10000451_pt1 | contig 44993 bp, 42 predicted proteins | sample IncBWH11OmetaG_FD_161050 | JGI IMG/M metagenome (GOLD analysis project Ga0210390, IMG submission 161050) | Forest soil microbial communities from Barre Woods Harvard Forest LTER site, Petersham, Massachusetts, United States - Inc-BW-H-11-O ... | reverse complement strand
GCCGCCGGCGGGCATCTCGGGGCGGCGGTCGGCGCTCGCGCGGAGCCTTCGCGCTGCGCCGTGACGAGGACGACGCCGCCCTGGCTGGCGGCGACCTGCGAGGCCGGGCTCGGTGCGGCGGCATTGCTGTTTTTCCCGCTGCTGGTCGTGGCACCCCGCGGTATCGCGCCGCTCGCCGCGAGCGCGGGCCTGTTTAGCGCGGGCCTGATTTTGCCGCGCGGCCGCGAGCCCGCCCACTTTCGTGCTTTGGCCGTCCCCGCCGCCCTCCTCGCGTCGCTGCTCGTCTGGGGTGCGGTGTCGGCGGCGTGGTCGCCCGAGCCGCAGCGCGCGCTGGTCGAGGCGGCGCGTCTCGCCGGGATTTTTGCCGCGTCGTTGGCGATGACGGCGGCGGCGGATTTCGTCGCGGCGCCGCGCCGGCTCAGTGCACTGCTGCTCGCCGGGTTTGCGGTCGCGCTGGTGATGGCGACGCTCGACCTTGCCACCCACGGGGCGCTCACCACGCCCTTTTCCGAGCGCGCCTATCAGCCGGCCTGGCTGAACCAGGCATCGGTCGCGTTCGCGGTTCTGCTGTTGCCGACAAGCGCCGCGCTGGTTGTGGACGGGCGCCGCCTGGCCGGCTGGGTGTTTGCCGCCCTCGGTGCCGCAACCATCTTTGTCCTCGCCGGCACCGCGGCAAAGGCGGCGCTCGCCGCCGGCGTGCCGTTCGCGGTCCTGTGCGGCTACCGCCGCGCCTGGGCAGCGCGGGGCGCCGCCGTGCTGGTGGTGCTCGCCATTGTCACCGCACCCCTCACCTTTGCCCGCCTCGACGGCGTGTCGGGGCTCGTCCACGTCGCGGACATGGTAAAGCTGTCCGCCGGGCATCGCCTGCTGATCTGGTCGTTTGTCGGAGACCGCGTCGCCGAGCACCCGCTGCGTGGCTGGGGACTGGATTCGTCGCGCGCCATCCCCGGCGGCAAAGAGCCGATCCGCCTCAACGAGGTGTGGCTGCCGCTGCACCCGCACAACGCGCCGCTGCAGCTGTGGCTCGAGCTCGGCGTGCCGGGGGTCGTGCCGTTCGCCCTCTTCGCCGGCTGGCTTTGGCTCGCGTTTGGCCGCACCGACTGGCAGCACCTCTACGCCGCGGCGGCCGGCGGCGGTCTCGCGGCTGCCTTTGTCGCGTCGGTCGCGACCTACGGCGTCTGGCAGGAATGGTGGGAGGGGACCTTGTCGTTTTCGCTGTTCATGACATTGGTGATGGCGCGGGTCGCGCCCGCCGCCGTCGCGGCGCGCTGATGCGCGTCTTCGCGCCGATGCCGCCGCGGCCGTGGCGCGAGGCCGGGGGGTTTGCCGCTGCCGCGGAGGCGGCGGGGTTCGACGCGCTGGCGACGTTCGAGCTCGGCCACGACCCGTTCGCGCCGCTCGCGGTCGCAGCACTCGCGACCGAGCGGGTCGAATTGACGACTTCGGTCGCGGTTGCTTTTCCGCGCAGCCCAACCGTCGTCGCGGCGCAAGCCTGGGACCTGCACGCCAACTCGCGCGGCCGCTTTGTCCTCGGCCTCGGCAGCCAGGTGAAGGGCCACATCGAGCGCCGCTTTGGCGTGCCGTGGACTCCGCCCGCACCGCGCTTGCGCGACTACGTCCTGGCGTTGCGCGCAGTCTGGCGCTCGTGGCAGACGGGCGAGCCGCTCGACTATCGCGGGACGCACTACCAGCTGACCCTGATGACCCCGGATTTTTCCCCGGAGCCGACCGGATTGCCGCCGATCCCGGTCGTCATCGCCGCGGTCGGCGAGGCGATGCTGCGGGTCGCGGGCGAGGTGTGCGACGGGGTGCGGCTGCATCCGCTGTGCACGCGCCGCTATCTCGAGGAGATATGCCTGCCGCAATTGCGCGAGGGGATGCGGCGCGGCAAGCGCGAGCGCGCCCGCTTCGACCTCAACGGCGGCGGTTTTGTCGCGACCGGGCCGGACGAGGCGACGGTCGCCGCGGCGATGGACGCGGTGCGCCGCCGCGTCGCCTTTTACGGCTCGACCCGCACCTACCTGCCGGTGCTGGCGCTGCACGGCTACGACGACCTCGGCCGCAAGCTGCACCGGCTGTCGGTCGAGGGGCGGTGGAGCGAGATGCCGGCTGAAGTCTCGGACGACATGGTGCGGCTCTTCGCCGCCTGCGGCACCTATCGCGAGATCGCGCGCGCGATCGAAACGCGGTTCGCGAACCTCGCCGATTCGATCGATCTCGCGTTCCCGGCCGGCGCGCCGGCCGAACTGCAGCGCGAGCTGCTGGCCGACATCCGCAGCATCCCGCATCAGTTCACCGGGTTTCCGGCCGAATAGCTGCTGCGGTCAGCGCTGGTTCAGCAGCAGCACGCCGCCGCCGATCAGCACGATGCCGCCGATCTGCGGCCAGCCCAGAGGCTCGCCCCAAAAGAGGTGCGCCAGCACGGCGACCACCGCATAGCTCGCCGAGACCGAAGGAAAGGCGAGCGACACCGGGATCCCCTTCAGCGCCACGATGTAGCACAGGGCGGCGCACAGGTAGATCGCGAGACCGACGACCGTCATCGGGTTGAGGAACTGCGCGGCGAGCGTCGGCGAGCCGTTGGCCGCCGTCTTCAAGGCGATCTGGCCGGCGATTCCGAGCAGGATCGACACCGCGAGGCTCGCGTAGTAGGTCAATTTTCTGCTGCCTCAAAAGACCGGCCGACCTCGCGCGAGCGCGGCATGCCCGGCCGGCAACGGCATACTCCGCGCCGCCGGCAGCCAGGCGGGGTCACAACCCCGCCGCCGCCATCATCGTGGCAAGGACGCGCTCGGCGGCGAAATGCTCGGCCGCGATTTCCCGCGCCGCCCGGCTGTGCGCCCGGTAGTCGGCGGCGACCGCGTCGATGCCGGCAAGCGCCTCGTCTTCGCTCGCGAATTCGAAGAGCCCGCGGCCGACCGGGTAGAATTTGCCGAACCCGGTGCGCATCGTCACGACCGGCCGCCCGGCGGCGAGGTAGCACACGCTGCGGTCGCTGAACCAGCCGCTGTTCGGGCGCACGTAGATGTCTTTGGCGACAGTGAACTCGCCGCGCGAGTCGACGATAAAGTCGCGATAGGCGGCCATCCCGGCCGAAACCGGCCCCGGATCGACGAGGCGCCAGCCGGCGTCCGCGACCCGGCCGCGCACGGCCGCGTCGGGTGGGTCCATTGCCAGCGCAAAGCAGGTCTGCGGACGGCGGCGCGGCAGGTCGAGAAACCGCAGAAAGTTGACGTGCTTCGACCAGACGTAGCGCGAACCGGCGAACACGATGTCCTTGCCTTTGTTTTCCCAGGTGGCGATCGTCGTAAAGCAGCCGCCGGCATCGTCCGCTTGCGGCCACAGGTCGAGGACGACCGGCGGCCGGGTCGGGCGCCAGGCAATGCCGGACAGCGGCACCGGGCAGTCCGGCGCCCCGAGGTTCTCGCCGTAGCTGAAGAAATGCGTGTGCGCGTCGAGGTAGGCGCGCGCCGCCGGGTCGGCGAGGGCATACTTGATCTGCTCGTAGACCGGGTCGGTGTCGACCATGATGCGCACCGGGCAGGCGAGATGCTCGTCGCGCAGCCGGGTCGCCCCGCACAGGTTGATCACCGCGTCGGCCGCGGCGTAGAGACGGCGCACCTCGGCGCGCGGCAGCCCGTGCCATTCGTCGCTGATCGCGTCCCAATAGGCCCAGCGCCCGCCGAGCCCAAAGCTCTCCATCGCCCGCCGCAGATAGGCGACGTTGTAGCCGCACCCCATCATCACGCTGGCGACGCGCGGGTCGTAGGGATTGGCCCCGCCATCCTCGATATACCAGACGTCGTAGCCGAGCCGTTGGAGGCCGACAAGGTAATGCATCGCCTGCCAGGCAATGCCGGCGAGCGGCATCTGGCCGACGAAATGCAGGACGAGGATCGTGCCGCGCTTGCTCAAGGGGCCTGTCCATTGTGGTTCGCGCCGCCACAACGGCCGGCCCCGCGATTCGCTTCCCGGGACCTGCGGGCCGGCGAGGGTCGACCAGTCACGCGCAAGACCCCAAACCGCGTGGGGTTGCCGGCGCGCGACCCGCCATGCTAGGCAGAACCAATGATCGACGGCATCATCGGATGGCTGACGGGAGGCGCGTCGAACGGCGGTGGCGCGCCGCAGGACGAAGTCAGGCTGGCGTTGACGGCACTCCTCGTCGAGGTGGCGCACAGCCATGACCACTTCGACGAAAACGAGCGCACCGTCGTCGCCAAGCTGCTGCAGCGGCATTTCAACTTGTCGCCGGCCGATGCGCGGGCGCTGCTCGCCGCCGGCGAGCGGGAGGCCGAGCGCTCGGCCGAGTTGTTCCATTTCACCCGGATCATCAACGAGCGGCTTTCCTTCGACCGGCGCGTCGAGCTGATCGAGATGCTGTGGGAGGTCGCGTACGCCGACGGCGTGCTCGACGAGTATGAGGACAGCCTGCTGCGCCGCGTCGGTGGGCTGATCTACGTGCCCGACCGCGAGCGCGGCATGGCGCGCCAGCGTGTGCTCAGGCGCCTGGGGCTCGACGACACCGTCTGATCCTCGCCGAGCCGGCCGGCCCCAAGCCCAGGAGAAGAAGCCCCTGCCATGACCTATGTCGTCACCGAAGCCTGCATCCGCTGCAAGTACATGGACTGCGTCGAGGTGTGCCCGGTCGATTGCTTCTACGAGGGCGAGAACATGCTCGTCATCCACCCCGACGAATGCATCGATTGCGGGGTGTGCGAGCCGGAATGCCCGGTCGACGCGATTATCCCCGACAGCGAGACGGAGGCCGAGCGCTGGCTCGAGGTCAACCGCGAGTACGCCGCCGCCTGGCCCAACATCACCCGCAAAAAGCCCGAGCCGCCCGACGCCGACGACTGGAAGGAGGTCGCCGACAAATACGAAAAACACTTCAGCCCCAAGCCGGGCGGCAGCTGAGCCGCCCGACGCCGGGCGGAAGGCCGGGATATGCGTCCTCGGCATGTGTGACCCGCTGGCCTTCGGCGGCTCTTTCATGATATTGTTCTATCAGTGCTCTTGACGCGTTCCTCTCCGGTTCCGCGCTGTTCGTCGAAGTGCGGGGGGTCGCTGCCGCCGGCGCGCGGCGGGTTGAAGCGTCCCGGCATGATCACTCGGTTCGATTGCGAGAGACGGACATGACGTCGGAAAAACCCCCATTCGGCACCGGCGACCTCGTCGTCTATCCGACCCATGGCGTAGGCAAGATCGTCGGCATCGAGACCCAGGAGATTGCCGGGCACACGCTGAGCGTCTTTGTCGTCGCGTTCGACAAGGACCGGATGACCTTGCGCGTGCCGTTGGCGAAAGCCAAGGTGTCGGGGTTGCGCAAACTGTCGAGCCGCAAGGAGATGGACGCAGCACTCGCCAAGCTGCGCGGGCGGTCGCGCGCCAAGCGCACGATGTGGAGCCGGCGCGCCCAGGAATACCAGGCCAAGATCGCCTCGGGCGACCCGGGCTCGATCGCCGAGGTGGTGCGCGACCTCTACCGCAATTCCGGCCAGCCGGAGCAGTCCTACAGCGAGCGGCAAATCTACCAGGCCGCGCTCGATCGGTTCGTGCGCGAATTCGCCGCGGTGGAGCGCATCGACGAGACCACCGCGACGCAACGGGTCGAGCAGCTGCTGACGGCGTGATCCGGCCGGCCTCGACTCGGGCTGGCGGGGTGGGGTGAGCGCAGCCCGGGCGCCGCAAAATCTCGCGCCGCAAAATCTCGCATGGCTGCGCGGCGCCCGGCGGGTATGGGCGGTGGCCGCGATCCGCGCCGCGGCGCAACCGCTTGCCCGTCTCCACGACCAACTGAGCGAGCGCTTCGGCGACGGCGACCGGCTCGTCTATCTCGGCGATTATTTCGGCTACGGCGAGGCGGTCCGCGCGACGATCGACGAGCTGCTCGATTTTCGCCGCCGGGTTCTGGCGCGGCGCGAAGGCTTCGCCTGCGACGTGACGTTCCTGCGCGGGGCGCAGGAGGAGATGCTGCAAAAACTGCTGCAGCTGCAGTTCGCCCCCAACCCCGGCGAGGTTTTGAGCTGGATGGTCAACGCCGGCGTCGAGCCGACGGTGCGCGCCTACGGCGGCGACCTGCGGCAGGGGTTTGCCGCGACGCGCGACGGCCCGCGCACGATCACCCGCTGGACGAGCGGGTTGCGCGCGACGATCAACGCCGCCCCGGGGCACACGAAGCTGTTGTCGGCGCTACGCCACGCCGCGTTCACCGAAGAGGATGCCGGGGTGCTGTTCGTCCATGCCGCGGTCGACCCCGCGCGCCCTCTCGCGGCGCAGGGCGACGCATTCTGGTGGGGGCGCCGGGACATCCTCGACCTCGGGGCGGCGTTCGGCGGCTTCCGCCGCGTCGTCCGAGGCGTCGGCCGCGGCCGGCACGGGCTCGTCGAGCGCGAATTCGGCGTGTCGCTCGACGGCGGCGGCGGACATCTCGTCGCCGCCTGCTTTGCCCCGGACGGCAGCGTTCTTGACCGGGTCGAGGTCTGATCGCCCAGTTTCCCGCCGCCAGACTGGTCAGATCGCGGTGTAGCCGCCGTCGACGAGCAGGTCGCTGCCGGTCACAAAGCTCGACTCGTCCCCGGCAAGAAAAACCGCCGCCGCGGCGATCTCGGACGGCTGGCCGAGGCGTCCCAGCACATGCTTTGGCGCCATCACCGCCCGCGCCGCCTCAAAGCTGCCGTAGCGGCGGGTCAGCCGCCCGGTCTCGACCGCACCCGGCGACAACGCGTTGACGCGGATGTTCTCTCCGGCGTGGTCGATCGCCATGACCTTGGCGAGCTGGATCAAGGCGCCCTTGGTCGCGCAATAGGCGGCGCGCCCGGCGCTGCCGACGCGGCCGAGCTGCGAGGCGATCAGGATGACCGAGCCGCCGCCGCTCGCGATCATCAGCGGCAACGCGGCGCGGCATAGCAAAAACGAGCCGGTCAAATTGACCGACACGACGCGCTCCCACTCCACGATGCTGGTTTGAACGACACTGCCGCCGGCATCGTGCGGCGCCGCCCCGCTGACCAGGATGTCGAGCCGGCCGAATGCGTCCTTTACCGCCGCGACCGCCGCCACGGTGTCGTTCTCCACCGCGACGTCGCAGCGCCGGCCGAGGGCGCGGGCGCCCGCCGCCGCGACCAGCCGTGCCGTTTCTTCGGCACCCGCCTCGTCGATGTCGCAGCACGCGACCGCGGCCCCCGCCTCGGCAAAGGCGGTCGCGATCGCCCGGCCGATCCCGGCCGCGGCACCGCTGACAAGCGCGGTTTTGCCGGACAACGTCATCGCGCTTGCTCCTCGATCCTCCAGCATGACATCAGCCGAGCGCGGCGCGTCGCGTCGGGTCAGATCACCTGCTCGGTGCGGGGATCGATCAAATGCATCTGGTTGAGGTCGGCGGCGAGCGGCATCGTCTCGCCGACGTTGCCCGCCGCGGCGGGGTCGACGCGGCCGCAAACCTCGACGCCCTCGACGACAAAATAGACCATCGTCTCCATGCCCATCGGCTCGACGACGTCGAGGCGCATCGAAAACGGCACCACGCCCGGCGCCGCGTCGCTGCGGGTTTCGGTGATGTGCTCGGGTCGCAGCCCGAACAACAGCTCGCTGTCGACATGCTGCCGGTAATGGGCTTCGCGCGACGCCGGCACCGGGAGCGAGAGCCCATCGGCGAGCCGGACCTGCAGCCCGGCCCCGTTCTGGACAAGCCGGCAGGGCAAAAAGTTCATCGTCGGCGAACCGATAAAGCCTGCGACGAACCGTGTTTTCGGGTGATGGTACACCTCCTGCGGCGTGCCGATCTGGTCGATCCGCCCAGCATTCATGACGACGACCCGGTCGGCCAGGGTCATCGCCTCGACCTGGTCGTGGGTGACGTAGACCGTCGTCGTCGTGACCTTTTGGTGCACCTTTTTAATTTCGGTTCGCATCTGCACGCGCAGCTTGGCGTCGAGGTTCGACAGCGGCTCGTCAAACAAAAAGACCTTCGGGTTGCGCACGATGGCGCGGCCCATCGCCACCCGCTGCCGCTGGCCGCCGGAAAGCTGCTTTGGCCGCCGCTCGAGCAGGCTCGTGATGTCGAGAATGTGGGCGGCCGCCTCGACGCGCTGCTTGATCTCGGGCTTTGGAAACTTTTTGAGCCGCAGGCCGAACGACATGTTCTCGAACACGGTCATATGCGGATACAGCGCGTAGTTCTGGAACACCATCGCGATGTCCCGGTCTTTTGGCGGCACGTCGTTGACCAACTGGTCGCCAATGTAGATTTCGCCCGAGGTGGCCTCCTCGAGCCCGGCGATCATGCGCAGGGTCGTGGTCTTTCCGCAGCCCGAGGGCCCGACCAAAACGATAAACTCGCGATCGGCGATGTCGAGGTCGATCCCCTGCACCGCCGGGGTCTTGTCGAACATCTTTACGATGTTGCGGAGCGCGACCTGCGCCATCTCCGGTCCTTCCCTGTCAAGCTGTTTGTCGCCGGGGCGTCAAGCCGGCGATCTAGTAATCCATCAAACGCCAACTTATCAACAGGTCTGTTGCGGCCCGCCGGCCGCCCACGGCTTCAGTCCGTGGCCCGCGGCGGCCGCCATATGCCCGGCGGCGCGCTCGCGGAACTCGCCGCCGCGCCGGCGCGCCCGGCGCACCGTTCGGCAACAACCGCGCCGCTCACGGCGTTAGCCACGGGACAACGCCCCGACCCGAGTGGAATGACCGATGCTCCTACGAGATATGACGCGGCGCGGTTTTCTCGGCACCTCCGCCGGAGCGGCCGGCGGTGCGGCGGTTTTGCCCGCGATCGCCCGCGCCGCACCACCGCTGGCACCAGGTGGGCAGCCGGTGCAAACCCCCGACATGGTCTCGATCGTGCTCGAAGTGAACGGGGTGCCCCACCAGCTGACCGTCGAGCCGCGGGTCACCTTGCTCGACGCGTTGCGCGAGCGCCTGCAGCTGTTCGGCACGAAGAAGGGCTGCGACCGCGGCGCCTGCGGCGCCTGCACCGTGCACGTCGACGGCCGCCGGGTGGTCGCGTGCCTGACGCTCGCGGTGCGCTCGCAGAACAAGGCGATCACGACGATCGAGGGTCTGGCCGACAAGGACGGCGAACTGCACCCGATGCAGGCCGCCTTTCTCGAGCAAGACGGGTTTCAGTGCGGCTACTGCACGCCCGGTCAGATCATGTCGGCGGCGGCGCTGGTCGCCGAGGGGCGGCCGTTGTCGGACGACGCGATCCGCGAATGGATGAGCGGCAACATCTGTCGCTGCGGCGCCTACCCGAACATCCGCGCCGCGATCAAACAAGCAGCACGGGGGGTCTGAGCGATGCAGCCCTTCACCCTCGCGGCGCCGGCCAGCCTCGACGCGGCGCTCGTCGCCACCGGCGCGGGCGCGAAATACATCGCCGGCGGCACCGACCTCGTCCAGCTGATGAAGGACGGGATCGAGCGCCCGGACCGGCTCGTCGACCTCGACGGACTGCCGTTCGACCGCATCGACATCGGCGACGCCGGCGCGCGCATCGGCGCGCTCGTGCGGATGAGCGACGCCGCCGACCACGGCGAGCTGCGGCGGCATTGGCCGGTCGTCGCCGAGGCGCTCCTCGCCAGCGCCTCGCCGCAACTGCGCAACATGGCGACGATGGGCGGCAACCTGCTGCAGCGCACGCGCTGCGGCTATTTCCGCGATGTCGGGTTTGCCTGCAACAAGCGCCTGCCGGGCTCGGGCTGCCCGGCGATCGCCGGCGACAACCGCATGCTCGCGATCCTCGGCGGCAGCGACCATTGCGTCGCGACCCACCCGTCGGATCTGGCGGTGGCGCTGACCGCGCTCGACGCCGTCGTCGAGCTGAGCGGCGCGGCGCAGCCGGGCGCCGGTACCGCCACCCGCCGGGTTCCGCTCGGGGAGTTTTACCTGTTGCCCGCCGCGACGCCGCAGCGCGAGACGGTTCTAGAGCCCGGCGAGATCATCACCGCGATCCTCCTGCCGTCCGACACCGCCGGGCTGCGCCAGCGTTATGTGAAGGTGCGCGACCGCGCCTCGTTCGAGTTCGCGCTGGTCTCGGCCGCCGTGGTCGTCGGCATGGCGGACGGCCAGATCGCCAGCGCGCGCGTCGCGATGGGCGGCGTCGGCACCAGGCCATGGCGGCTGCCGGCGGTCGAAGCGGCACTCGCCGGCGCCCCGGCGAGCCCGTCGACGTTTGCGGCGGCCGCAGTGCACGCCGCCGCCGACGCGCGCCCGCTGCGCCAGAATGCATTCAAGATCCCGCTGATGCAGCGCGCGCTGGCCCGGGCGCTCGCTGCGGCGACGGCGTGAGGAGAAAACCGCATGATCCCCGTCACCGGTTTGCCGGTCGACCGCCGCGACGGCCGGCTCAAGGTCACCGGCCGCGCCAAATACGCCGCCGAGTTCGCCATCGACAACGTCGCCCACGCGGTTCTGGTCCAGAGCACGATCGCCAGCGGCACGATCACCGGGTTTGACCTCGCCGCGGCCAAAGCCGTGCCGGGGGTGCTGGCGATCCTGAGCCCGGACAACGCGCCGCGGCTGCCGCATGCGCCGTCCCCCGACCAGAACGCGGCCGGCCCCAACGTCGTCGCGATCCCGCTGTTGCAGGACAACAAGGTCTACTACAACGGCCAGCACATCGCGGTTGTCGTCGCCGACACGCTCGAACGCGCCCAATACGCCGCATCGCTGGTCAAGGCGAGCTATCAGGAAGGCGAGGCCGCGGTCCGGATGGCCGACGCATTGGCCGAGGCCTATCCGCCAAAGCATTTTCGCAACGGCTCGCGCCCGCCCGACAGCCGCCGCGGCGATCCCGAGGCCGCCTGGGACGCCGCCCCGATCCGCCTCGACCTGACCTATACGACGCCGGTCGAGAACCACAACCCGATGGAGCCGCATGCGACGATCGCGCTGTGGGACGGCGACCGGCTGACCGTCTACAGCGCGACCCAGGGCATCGACGCGTCGCGCCACACGCTCGCCGTGCTGTTCGGCCTCAAGCCCGAGCAGATCCGGGTAATCTGCCCGTTTGTCGGCGGCGGATTCGGTTGCAAGGGCGTTACCTGGCCGCATGTGACATTGGCCGCGATGGCGGCGCGAGAGGTCGGCCGCCCGGTCAAGCTCGTCCTGACGCGAGCGCAGATGTACACCTCGAACGGCTACCGGCCGCGGACCATCCAGCACCTGAAGGTCGCCGCTTCGCCCGACGGCCGCCTGATGGCCATGCGGCACGACGGCCTGTCGGAGATGTCGGTGCGGGCGATCGGCGAGTTTGCCGAGCCGGTCGGGCTCGTGACCGAGATGCTCTATGCCTGCCCGAACGTCGCGGTCACCCACCGGCTCGTGCCGTTGAACATGCCGCTGCCGACCTTTATGCGCGCGCCGGGCGAAGCGAGCGGCAGCTTTGCGCTTGAATCGGCGATCGACGAGCTCGCCGCCGCCGCGAAGCTCGACCCGATCGCGGTCCGGCTTCTCAACTATGCCGAAACCGACCCGCATGAGGACAAGCCGTTCTCGAGCAAATCCCTGCGCCAGTGCTACGCGGCCGGCGCCGCGGCGTTCGGCTGGCCCGACCGTTCACCCGAGCCGGGGTCGATGCGCGACGGCGACGCGCTGGTCGGCTGGGGAATGGCGAGCGCCACCTATCCGATGAACCGCTCAAAGGCGAGCGCGCGCGTGGTCTTCGACCCCGACGGCGGGGTGGTCGTGCAGGCCGCGACGCAAGACCTCGGCACCGGCACGTACACGGTCATGGCCCAGCTCGCCGCCGACGCGCTGCGGATGCCGCTCTACCGCGTGCGCTTCGAGCTTGGCGACAGCCGGTTTCCGCCAGCCCCGGTGTCGGGCGGGTCGCAGACCGCAGCGAGCGTCGGCCCGGCGGTGCTGGCCGCGATCGACGCGGCGAAACAGAAGCTGTTCGCGCTGGCGCTCGCCGACAACCGTTCGCCGCTCGCCGGCGCCGCCGCCAACGACCTCGCGCTCGAGGACGGGTTTATCCGCATGCGGGACGCGCCGCACCGGCGGGTCAGCCTCGGCGGCCTGCTCGCCCGCAACCGGCTCGAACGGTTCGAGGCCACGGGCAGCGCCGCCCCCGGCGACGAGAAGCAGCATTATTCGATGCATTCCTTTGGCGCGCAGTTCGTCGAGGTGCGGATCGACCCGGTGCTGCGCGAGATCCGGGTCAGCCGCGTTGTCGGCGCCTTTGCCCCGGGCCGCATCCTCAATGCCAAGACCGCGCGCAGCCAGGCGATCGGCGGCATCGTCTTCGGCATCGGCATGGCGTTGCTGGAAGCGACCGAGACCGACCCCAATATCGGCCGCGTCACAAACCCCAACGTCGCCGAGTACCTGATGCCGGTCAACGCCGACGTGCCCGACATCGAGACGATCTTTGTCGAGGAGCAGGACCGGCTGGTCAACCCGGTCGGGGTCAAGGGGCTGGGCGAGCTGCCGATCGTCGGGGTCGCGGCCGCGATCGCCAACGCCGTCTGGCACGCCACCGGGGTGCGCGTTCGCGACCTGCCGATCCGCCTCGACAAAATCCTGACATAGATCGGTCGGCAACAGGACGGCCCGTCGCTTGACGATCCGAGGATTTCGGTTCCACAAGGTCGTTACGAGGCCTAGGGGGTCCGACGCCTATTTCGCGGGGGCGGCGGCGCTTGGCGGGGGCCATCGCAGGCCAGACCGCGCGCAGGCAAGGAGATTGGTGATGGCGCCGCGCTTCGGATATTTGCTGCCAACCCGCGAGGCGGTCATGCAGGGCCGGCCCGAGACCGGGCCGCTGCTGGCGCTCGCCGAGCGGGCGGAAGGCCTCGGCTACGACGCCGTGTGGGTCGGCGACTCGCTCTTGGCGCGGCCGCGGCACGACCCGCTGACCCTGCTCGCCGCGGTCGCGGCGCGCACCCGAGGGGTCATGGTCGGCACCGCCGTCTTCCTGCCGGCGCTGCGCAACCCGGTCGTGCTGGCGCACCAGCTCGCGACCCTCGACCGGATCAGCGAGGGCCGGCTCGTGCTCGGCGCCGGGATCGCCACCGACGTCGCCAACATCCGCGCCGAATTCGCCGCGGCGGGGGTGCCGTTCGAAGGGCGCGTCGGCCGCATGATGGAGGGGCTCCGCCTCGCCCGCGCCTTGTGGACCGGCAACCCGGTCGACTGGGACGGGCGCTGGCCGGTCAAGGACGGCGTGCTGGGCCCGACCCCGCATCGCCCTGGCGGGCCGCCGATCTGGCTCGCGGGCTCGGTGCGCGCGGCGTTCGAGCGCGCCGCGAAGCACTTTGACGGGTGGTTCGCGAACGAGCCCGATCTCCAGCGCTGGACCGCGCAATGGCAGGAGGTGCAAGAGATCGTGCGCGAGGTCGGGCGCGACTCCGCGCAGTTCGCGGCGGCGAATTATGTGACCCTCGCGCTCGACGATGATGCGGCCCGCGCCGAAGAGCGCATCGACGCCTTCCTCGAAAGCTATTACGGCCAGCCCGCGGCGGCGATGCGCCGGCGCCAGGCCTGCTTTGGCGGCCCGCCGGCGGCCGCGGCGGCGTGGCTGAAGGGTTACGCCGATGCCGGCGTCACCGACCTGATCGTGCGCTTCACCGGCGACCACGAGCGCCAGCTCGAGGCCGTCGCCGGGCTGCGCGGGCAGCTCGGCCGCTGACGCCGCCGGTTCAGCGCCGGAACACCAGCTGCAGCCGGTGCCCGTCGGGGTCGCGAAAATAAATGCAGCGATCCTCCCCGGGGCGGCCGCTGACCGCGACGCCGCGGCTTTCCAACTCGGCCTTCAATGTCTCGTAGGTTGCGCCCTCGACGTTTAACGCCAGGTGGTTGAGGTCTTTGCCCGAGCTTGGCGCCGGCTCGCCCGCGGTTTCGAACAGCGCCACCCCTTGGGCTCCGGCATGCATGAAGACCTGGCCGCCGCCTTCGCGGTAGACGCTCATGCCAAGGATTTCGGTGTAGAACTTTTTCGCGCGCTCCACGTCGCTGCAATGCAGCACGATGTGGTCGATCCCGCTCGCCTCAATCATGTCCGACCTTCCAAATCACACCGGAGGCGTCGGCTCGCCGGTGTCGTAGGCAGCCGCTTCTTCAGCCGCTTTTGTTGTCGACCGACGCCGCCGCAGGTTCGCCCGAGCACCGCCGGATGTCCAGCGCGACGTAGCGGCTATCGAAGCGCACCCCCCAGCCCGCCGCAGCCGCCCGGCAGTCAGGCGCCGACGACGATTGCACCGCGCTCGGCAACGGGCAGTTTTTTTGACGCCAGCAGGGGTCGAATTCGGAAGCAATCGCCAGGCGCAACCTTGCGTTGGGACGGGGAAAAGGATAATCTACCGCTCGATCAATCGGGAGATCCGCTGAGGGCCGGGAACACAAGTGGCCTCCCCGAGCGTGGCGAGCACCAATCGATCGGGGCGGTTTGGTATGCGGGGGAGCGGTGACGGCGGAATGAGGGAGATCCCGTCGAAGCGTTTTAGCGCGTGCGCCGGTTCGGCGAGCATCTCGACGCGATCGTTTCGGGCGTTCGCGGTGGCGCTTGCGACGCTGTGCGCCGGGTGCATGGTCGGACCCGATTACAAATCCCCGACCGCCCCCGTCGCGGCGAAGTTTCTCGCAGCGAACCAGCCGTCGGTCGAAACCAAGCGACAAGAATACCGGGACTGGTGGCGTGTGTTCCACGACCCGGTTCTCGACCGGCTGATTTCCATCGCCTACAACCAGAACCTGTCGCTGGTCGCCGCGGGCACTCGGGTGTTGCAGGCGCGCGCCGAGCTTGGTGTGGCGATCGGCGACTTTTATCCGCAGTCGCAGCAGGCGACGAGCTCGCTGATCTACGCCCGCCCGAGCGGCGCCGACGTGACCGCGACCCCCCAGAGCCAGGTTTCCGGGTTCTGGCGCGCCACGCTCGGCGCGTCGGTCGATTGGGAGCTCGATTTTTGGGGCAAGTTCCGCCGCGCGATCCAGTCGGCCGACGCCGCCTATCTCGCCTCCATCGCCTCTTATGACGACACGCTTGTCACCTTGCTCGGCGACGTTGCCACGACGTATATCGGCATTCGCACCCTGCAGACGCAGATCGCGATCGCCGAGGACAACATCGTCAAGCAGAAAAAGGCGCTGGCGATCGCCGAGGCGCGGTTTCACGGCGGCGCCGCGACCAAGCTCGACGTCTATCAGGCCGAGAACGTCCTGGGGCAGACCGAATCCACAGTTCCGCAGCTGACCGCGCAGCTGCAACAAGGGATGGACGCGCTGCTGGTATTGCTCGGGATGGCGCCGCAGCCGCTCGATGACCTGTTGCGCGGGCCGACATCGATCCCGGTGCCGCCGTGGGACGTGGCGGTCGGGATTCCCGCCGATCTGGTTCGCCGCCGCCCCGACATCCGTGCGGCCGAGCTCGCGGCAATGTCGCAAAGCGCCGAGATCGGCGTTGCCGAGGCACAGCTCTACCCGGCCTTCAGCCTGCTCGGCACCTTCGGCACGGTCTCCACCAACATCGGCCGTCACAAGCTCAGCGACCTGGTGATGGGCAAGGGCATCACCTTCGGCTTCGGCCCAACCTTTACATGGAACATCCTTAATTACGGTCAGATCACCAACACGGTCCGGGTGCAGGACGCCAAGCTGCAGGAATTGCTGGTCGACTACCAGAACTCGGTGCTGACCGCGCAGCAGCAGGTCGAGGACGGGCTGGCGACCTTTCTGCAGTCGCGCAAGGAGGTCGACGATTTGCGCGCGAGCGTCGCTGCGGCAAACGCGGCGCTCGGGCTCGCCTTTCTGCAATACCAGCTGGGGACACGCGACTTTACGACCGTGCTGACCGCCGAGCAAAATCTCTATACGGCGCAGACCGACCTTGCCACCGCCGAGGGCAATGTTTCAACCGGGCTCGCCACGGTCTACCGCTCGCTGGGGGGCGGATGGCAGCTTCGCGACAACAACGAGTTCGTGCCGGCGCAAACCGTCGAAGAGATGCGCAACCGGACGAATTGGGGCAGTCTGCTGCCGCCTCCGAACCAGCCGCCGCAGCCGGCGCCGGGGTTGCCCACGCCCGCCGATGTCAGCGCCAAGCCCCGGCTGCCGGAATGGTGAGGACGACATGAACAGGTTTTCGCTCCGCCGCCGCGTCGTGCCGGCGATTGCCGCAGCGACGCTCGCCGCCGTCGCGATCTCGGGTATGGCAAGGCTGTGGGCCGGCTGGCCGCTGGCCAGCGCCAGCGCCGCCGCGCCGCGGCTCGCCGCGCCGCAGCGCCCGCGCGCGCCGGTCGAGGACGCCCAACTGCCCGCGGCGGGGACATCGGCGCCGGTCCCGGTCGTGCTGCCCCGGCTGCAGTCGGTCACCAACTACATCGAGATCACCGGCAACGCGGCGGCGGTGAACCAGGTCAAGCTGATTGCCCGGGTGACCGGCTATCTCGACAAAATTCACTACCAAGATGGGGCGTTCGCCAAAAAAGGCGATCTTTTGTTTACGATCCAGCAGGATCCATACCGCCAGCAGCTGCAGCAGGCGCATGCCCAGGTGCTGACCGCCCAGGCGGCGCTTGTCTACGCCAAGACCGAGGTCGTCCGCTACACCTCGCTCGTCAAGCAGGACGCGGCGACGCAAACCGAGGTCGACCACTGGAATTACGAGCGGGCGAGTGCGGCCGCGCAATTGCTGAGCGCGCAGGCCCAGGTCGCGATCGACGAGGTCAACCTCGGCTATACCGAAATTCGCGCACCTTTCGACGGGATCGTCGGCAAGCACCTGGTCGACCCCGGCAATGTTGTCGGTGGCGACGCCCAGCAGGCGGCGCTGGCCGACATCACCCAGCTCAACCCGATTTACGTCGTCGCCAATTTGAGCGAGCAGACCGTCCTGAAGATCCGGCAAAATCTCAGTCAGCACCGGCTCACCCTCGCCGACTTGCACCAGGTCCCGGTCGATGTCGGCTTGTCCGACGAGCAGGGCTTTCCGCATCGCGGCACGATCGAGTATGTGGCCCCGGCTCTCGACCCGGCGACCGGGACCTTGCTGGTGCGCGGCATCCTGCCCAACCCCGACCGGCTATTCCTGCCGGGGTTTTTTGTGCGCATGCGGCTGCCGATGGGCAAGGTCGACCGCAACGCCCTGCTGGTGCCGGACCGGGCATTGCAGACGGATCAGGGCGGGCAGTACCTGCTCGTGCTCGACGGCAGCGACGTGGTGCGGCAGCATTACGTCCAGGTCGGCTCGTTGATGGGAGCGCTGCGCGTCGTCACGTCGGGGCTTCAGCCGGAAGACCGGGTTGTGGTGGGCGATTTGTGGCGCGCGACGCCGGGGACTAAAGTCGTGCCGCAGCCGACCACGATCGAGGCCGTCACCGGGTCGGCGGCTCCGGGGGCCCAGCAATGATCTCGAAGTTTTTTATCGAGCATCCGGTTCTCGCCAACGTCCTGGCGATCGTGCTGGTGATCCTCGGCGCGGTGTCGCTGCTGCGCCTGCCGATCGCACAGTACCCGAACGTCACGCCGCCGACCGTGCAGGTCACGACCCGCTATCCCGGCGCCAGCCCGCAGACCGTCGTCAACACGATCGCGCTGCCGATCGAGCTGCAGGTGAACGGCGTGCCGGGCATGATCTACATGCAGTCGACGAGCGCCTATGACGGCACCTATGTGCTGACCGTCAGCTTTGACATCGGCAGCGATCCGAACATGGACCAGGTGCTGGTGCAGAACCGCGTGCAGAACGCGATGGCCCAATTGCCGGAGCAGGTGCAGGCCCAGGGTGTGGCGATCCGCGCCAAATCCTCGTCGATCCTTGAATTCGTCACGCTGAATTCGCCGGACAAGTCGCGCGACGCCCTCTTTATGTGGAATTACGCGACAATCAACCTGGTCAACGAACTGGCGCGTCTGCCCGGGGTCGGTAACGTCAACGTCATGGGTGCGGGCGAATACTCGATGCGGATCTGGATGGACCCGAACAAGCTCTATACCTATGGCTTGGTTCCGTCCGACGTGATCCGGGTTGTCCGGCAGCAGAGCCAGGAGGTTGCCGCCGGCCAGGTCGGGATGCCGCCGGCGCCTGCCGACCAGGCGTTCCAATACACCGTGGACATCAAGTCCCGGCTCGACGACCCAAGCGAATTCGGCGACATCATCGTCAAGGACCAGACTGCACAAGGCGGCCGCCTTGTCCGGCTGAAGGATGTGGCGCGCATCGATCTCGGCGCGCAGACCTATTCCCAGGATTTCAAGCTTAGCGGCAAGCCCGCGGCGGGGATCGCGATCTATCAAACCCCCGACGCCAATTCGCTCAAAGTCGCCGCCGAAGTCGACGCCAAGATGAAGGAGTTGGCGCGTCACTTTCCGCCTGGCCTCGAATACAGCATCCCCTACAACACGACGATCTTTGTTAAGAATTCGATCAACGAGGTTTACAAGACATTGTGGCAGGCCGGGGTCTTGGTGTTGATCGTGATCCTGCTGTTCCTGCAGAATTTTCGCGCAACCCTGGTGCCGGCGACGACGGTGCCAGTCACGATCATCGGCGCCTTCGCGGCGATGGCGGCGCTCGGCTACACGGTCAACCTGTCCACGCTGTTCGCGCTGATCCTGGCGATCGGCATCGTCGTCGACGACGCGATCGTCATTGTCGAGGGCGTCTCGAAATACATCGAGCAGGGGATGTCCGGGCACGACGCCGCGATCCGGGCGATGAACGAATTGTTCGGGCCGATCATCGGCATCACCCTGGTGCTGATGGCGGTGTTTTTGCCGTCCGCCTTTGTCCCCGGCCTCAGCGGCCAGATCTTCGCCCAATTCGCGCTGGTCATCGCCGCGACCGCACTGATCAGCGCGGTCAACGCCGCGACCCTCAAACCGACGCAATGCGCGCTGTGGCTGCGGACGCCCAAACCGGTCGCGCAGCGCAACTTTTTCTTTCGCGGCTTCGAGCGCCTCTATGGCCGGGCGGAGAACGGCTATGCCGGGCTGATCGGCCGGATGGTGCGGCATGCCGGGCTTGTCGTCTTGATCGGGGTGGCGCTGGCGGTGGTGGCGGTGTGGGGTATCGCGCGGCTGCCGACCGCCTTTATCCCGAACGAGGATCAGGGCTACCTGATGATCGCCGCGCAGCTGCCCGACGCGGCCTCGCTCGCGCGGACGACGGCGGCGCTCGACAATGCGACGAAGCTCGCGCTGGCCACCCCCGGTGTCGACCAAGTGATCGCGATTTCCGGGCTGTCCGCGCTCGACAATTTCGCCGACCTCGCCAATGCCGGGGTCTCGTTTGTCGTTCTCAAGCCCTGGGACGAGCGCAGCAAGGCAAAAGGGACCGACATTCTGTCGATCGCCGAGCATCTGCAGAACGCTCTCAACAGCGCGCCGGACGGACGGCTGTTCGTGCTGGCGCCGCCGCCAATCCAAGGGATCGGCAATGCCGGCGGCTTTCAGATGCAGACCGTGCTGTTGGGCGGCAGCTTCGATTACCAAAAGCTCAGCGACGCCGCCAACCAGATTGTCAAAAACGCCAACGCCGAACCCGGGCTGCAGCACGTCTTGACGACGTTCCGCCCGGGGGCACCCCAGGTCGCGGTCACCGTCGATCGCGACCGTGCAGAAACGTTGCGCGTCTCGGTCGGCGATGTCTTCTCGGCGCTGACCTCCTACCTCGGCTCGACCTATGTCAACCAGTTCAACAAATTCGGGTTGTCCTTGCAGGTCTATGCCCAGGCCGACTCGAAATTCCGCCTGAAGCCCGATGATTTGTTGAATCTTTACGTCCGCAGCGAAGACAACCAGATGGTGCCGATCGGGGCGGTGGCGCATCTCAGCTCGACCTTGGCACCGCCCCTCGTCACCCTCTACAACCTGTATCCCTCGGCGACGATCGTCGGCGCGCCGGCGCGCGGTTTCAGCTCCGGCCAATCGCTGTCGTTGATGGAAAACATTGCCAGCAAAACCTTGCCGCAGGGGATGTCGTACCAATGGACGGCGATGTCCTTTCAGGAAAAATTGACTGGAAACCAGCTTTATTATCTATTCGGTTTGTCGGTGCTGCTGGTTTACCTCTGTCTCGCCGGACAATATGAAAGCTGGATTTTGCCATTGGCGGTATTGTCGGCGGTGCCGCTGGCATTGCTGGGGCCGGTGATTGCGTTGACTAGTCTCGGCGTCGCCAACAATCTTTACACCCAAATCGGCCTCATTCTGATGATCGCGCTGTCGGCCAAAAACGGGATCCTGATCGTTGAGGTCGCGCGCGAAGGCCGCATGGTCCGGGGCCTGCCGATCCTCGAAGCCGCGGTCGAGGCCTCGCGCATGCGTTTCCGCCCGATCCTGATGACCTCGTTCGCGTTCGGCATGGGGGTCCTGCCCTTGGTACTGGCGACCGGCGCCGGCGCCAACTCGCGCATCTCCCTGGGTTTGAGCGTGCTCAGCGGCATCATCGCCTCGACCTGTCTCGCGGTGTTGTTCGTCCCGTCCTTTTTCACGGTATTGCAGCGCTTCGACGAAGCGCGCAAGACGCGCAAGCACCCCCAAGTTCTCGAACCGGTCCGTACCGGCGCCGCCGAGTAATCCGCTATTACGCCGAAAGCGAGGAGTTCGAGATGAGATGCGGCCGATTGCGCCCGAGCTTGGCTTTTGGTCGGCACAAGTAGTGAGAAACCCGAGGGACCGTCATCCCCGGGCTTGGGCAGGGCCCGCGCGCCCGGAACCCAAGCAAACGCCCTTGAGAATACCCGCAAGGCGCCGTTTGCATTAGGTTCCGGGTCTGCCAAGGGCATCCCGTAGGGACGAGCTCTCAAATTGTCCAATTCAGCGCGGCCCGACGCGAAGCTGAAACCTTGACTCTGATGATTGACGACGCGCCCGAGTGGGTCCGCCGTCATTCCCGCGAAATCGGGAATCCAGGTGTGGGAGCCGTTACGGTCGCCCTGGACCCCCGCTTTCGCGGGGGCGACAAATCAACTTCACCCCTTAATCAGCCATCCCTCGGGGCTACGGCTTCGGCAGGTGGCTGGTGTCGTTCCATAGGCGGATCACCGGCTCGGCGATGTTGTGCTCATAGCCGAGGATGCTGAGGCTCGCCGTGCCCAGCACCAGATAGCGGCCGCCTGACGCGGGCAACCCGAGCCAGCGGGCGGCGAGCACGCGCGAGATGTGCGCGCTGGAGACGACGAGCACGTTGCCGTGCGCCGCGCGGATGCGGGCGACGAGGCGGTCGGCGCGGGCGCCGATCTCGTCCGGCGACTCGCCGCCGGGGGCGCCGTCGCGAAACAGCTGCCAGTCCGGCCGCTCCTTCAGGATTTCGGCGGTGCGGCGACCCTCGTAGGCGCCGTAATCCCATTCGGCGAGGTCGGGATCGACCGCGGCGGCGGCGCCAAAGCCGGCGAGCATGGCGGTGCGCACCGCGCGCTGCGACGGGCTGGTCAGGACCGCGGCAAAGGCCACGCCCCCCAGCCGCTCGCCGAGCGCTTGCGCCTGGCGCTCGCCGTTCTCGGTCAACGGCAGGTCGGTGCGGCCGGTATGTTGCCCCGAGAGGCTCCATTCGGTCTCGCCGTGGCGTCCGAGATAGAGGAGGGGCAGCGCTTCGGGCATCAGCTACTCCTGTCGGGAATTCCGGGTTGGCGCGGTGTCGCGCCGGGGACGCGTCGGCGCCACAGCCGCCCGCCTTCGACGAATTGCCACACGCCGAGCGCCGGCAGCCCGATCGCCAAATCGCGCGCCCGTTTGACCAGCGACAGCACCAGCGCGACCTGCGGCGTCAAGCCGAACCCGGCGCCGACCAGCACATAGGCGCCCTCCTGAAGGCCGACCGCATTGGGGATCACGACGGCAAAGGTGCGCAGCGCATAGAGCAGGCTCTCGATGACCAGCACGGTCCGGAACGGAAGGCCGCTTCCGAGAAGGCGCAGGGCGATCCATGCCTCGAGCGTACCCGAAATCCAGCAAAACAGGTGAAGGACAAAGCCGACCCACAGACCGGCCTTGCGTTCATAGCTGGCGCGGACCGCGGCGCGCAACGCCACCGCACCGGCGGCGACACGCTCCGCCCAGCCGCGAGCGAGCGCGCGGGCGACGCGGTCGAACAGATGCAGGCCGCGTCGTTGCGCCGCGACAAAACCGACCGCCGCCACGCTCGCCACCGCCAACCCGGCGGCCAAGGGCGCGGTGATCGCCGATCCCGGCCGCAGGCTGACAAGCAAGACCAAGCCAAGCGCGGTGTACGCCAGCTTCGCGAAAAATTCGAGGGTGAGGTCGACGATCGTGCTCGCCGCGGCGACCGGGCCGGGGATGCCGGCCAGCACCAATGCCCGCGCCCCGAGCACGCATCCGCCGATCGGAGAGAGCGGCAGCACTTCCGAGCCGCCGTCCCGCACCAGCCGCGCCGCCAGAAACGCCGCGACCGGCGCCCCGGGGACAAGACCCCGCCACGCCATCGCCATGACCGCGACGAGGCCGAGATGTATCAGGCAGATGACGGCAAATCCCCGCCAGCCGACGGCGAGAAACGAGCGCATGACCGCGCCCGCGCCGAAGACCACGACGAGCGCCGCCGTCAGCGCGAGCCCCGCGAGCGTGGCTATGATCGGAACTGCCTTCATTGCCGACGCCCGCTGCGAGTTTCGGGTCAGCGCGCGCCCCGCGAGATCGGCGCCGTGGCCGCCTCATAGCACACGGATCGGGATGCGGCGATTGGTGCGCGCGCCGACGAGGTTGCCGCGAGGTCGCCGAGGGCTTACGTTTCAAGCGTTGTTGGCACAGGATTTGGCTAGCCCCGGCGACCGAAGATGCGAAGCATACCCGGATTAGAGCGCGATCCCGTGACCGGCCTCCCGCCCGGCGAAACGCGCGACGGCAGGATCAAGCTCCACGGCGCCGAGGCCTTTGAGGGCATGCGGCGGGCCGGGCAGCTGGCGGCGCGCACCCTCGACTTTATCACGCCCCATGTCCGCCCCGGCGTCGCCACCGGCGAGCTCGACCGGCTGTGCCACGAATTTGTGCTCGATCATGGCGCGGTCTCGGCGCCGCTCAACTACCGCGGCTTTCCCAAGTCGATCTGCACCTCGGTCAACCACGTCGTCTGTCACGGCATCCCAGGCGACCGGCGGCTCGTCGAGGGCGACATCCTCAACATCGACGTGACCCCGATCCTCGACGGCTGGCATGGCGACACGAGCCGCATGTTCTTTGTCGGCGAGCGGATACCGGTCAAGGCGCGCCGCCTGGTCGACGTGACCTATGAGGCGATGATGCGCGGCATCGCAGTCGTCCGGCCGGGGGTGCGCATCGGCGCGATCGGCGACGCGATCCAGCGCTATGCCGAAAGCCACCGCTTTTCGGTGGTGCGCGACTTTTGCGGCCACGGCGTCGGGCGCATCTTTCACGACGCGCCGTCGATCCTGCATTACGGCCGCCCCGACGAGGGGCCGGTTATGGCGGCGGGCATGTTCTTCACCGTCGAGCCGATGATCAACGCCGGCCGCTGGGAGGTGAAGATTCTCAGCGACGGCTGGACCGCGGTGACCAAGGACCGCTCGCTGTCGGCGCAGTTCGAGCACACGGTCGGGGTCACCGCCGGCGGACACGAGATTTTTACCGTGTCGCCCGCCGGTCTGCACCGGCCGCCCTACCCGTCCGCCGCCGAGGCGTCGAGCGCCGCTGCGCAAGCCAACCCGGCGGCCGGTCAGCCAGCCAATCGGTAGGCGACGCGGCGCGGGTGCGGCGCACGGCTTGGCTGCCGGGCCGGCTGGCGCCGCCGCGGCTTTCGCCGTACAAGCCTGCGCCCGTTTTCGCCCGCCGGTGTTGACCGATGTTTGTTCGTGTCGTTGCCGTTGCCGCCTTCTGCCTCGCCCTGCAATCCGCCGGGGCGATGGCTCAGGCTCTGCCGCCGCCCGGCAACCCGCCGACGGCCGAGCCGGAGCCCCAGCCGCCGCCACCGCCACAATCGCCCGAGCAAGAGCAGCCCGCGCGGGTGTTTTGCGACCAGAACATCACCTACCATTTGGCCGACCCGTCTTCCGTCCCCGAGCAGTACCGGGGCTTTGTCGGCGTCTGGAGCGACGCGGCATGGGATGCACGGACCTGCGCCGCGCTGATCGTGCAGGACGTGCAGGCGGACGGGCACGCGTCGATCATCTATATCCTGGGCCCGGAGGGGTCCGAATCGACCGTGTCGGGCGCGGTGTTGCACGGCACCGGCGTTGTTCGCGACGGCGAGCTGCGGTTTCAGAACTCAGACGGCAGCCAGTACGCGTTCCGCCCGGGCCTGGTCGACATGGTCGGGCACTGGGTCGACCCCAAGGGCGAGAGCTTTCAGGCGACGTTCAAGGCGACACCGTAGCAACCCGGCCTGCATCGCGACCCGGCCTGCATCGCGACCCGGCCTGCATCGCGAGTTGACGGCGCCCTCCGGGATGACCAGATTTTGCCGATGCCGGAGGCGCTCGCCGGACCCGGCACGGCAGCCGCTGCGGGCGAGGCGTCGCGGACGCCGGCGAACCGCCGTCGTGAACCTCGCTGGGTCGTGATGCCTCGATCGATTGCCCCGTCGCCGATAACCGAGCTGAACGAGCGCAGCCGGGAAATCTTCCGGGTGATCGTCGACGGCTATGTCGCCACCGGCGAGCCGATCGGGTCGCGCACGATCTCGCGAATGCTCTCGCAGAACCTGTCGCCGGCGACGATCCGCAACGTCATGGCCGACCTCGAGGAGGCCGGCCTGCTGTACGCGCCGCACACCTCGGCCGGCAGAATGCCGACCGACGCCGGGTTGCGGCTGTTCGTCGACGGCCTGCTCGAGGTCGGCAGCCTCGCCGAGGACGAGCGGCGCAGCATCGAGAGCATCTGTGCCACCCGCGGCATGAACCTGTCGCAGGCGCTGGAAGAGGCGATCAGCGCGCTGTCGGGGCTGTCGCATTGCGCCGGGGTGGTCGTCGCACCCAAGCAGGACCGGCCGCTGAAGCATCTCGAATTTGTTAATCTCGGCCCCGGGCGGGCGCTCGTCGTGCTTGTCACCGAGGATGGGCTTGTCGAGAACCGGGTCATCGAGGTGCCGCTCGGGTTGCCGCCGGCCTCGCTCGTCGCCGCCGCCAACTACCTGAACGCCCGCTTGATCGGCCGCACCATCGAGGAGGCGCGCGAGGAAATCCAGCGCGAGATCGACACGCACCAGGTCCAGCTCGACGCGCTGACCTCGAAGCTGGTCGCGGCCGGGCTAGCAAGCTGGGCCGGCGACGACAAGGGCACGGCGCTGATCGTGCGCGGGCAGGCAAAGCTGCTCGACGACGTGACGGCGCTCGCCGACCTTGAAAGATTGCGCAACCTTTTCGAAATGCTCGAAACGCGTGAGACGATGCTGCGACTGCTTGACGCCAGCAAGCAGGGCGAGGGCGTGCAGATCTTCATCGGCGCCGAGAACCGCCTGTTCGGCGTGGCCGGCTGCGCGATGCTGATCGCACCCTACCAGAACAGCCGTGAGCAGATCGTCGGCGCGATCGGGGTCATCGGCCCTACCCGGATCAACTACGCCCGGATCATCCCGATGGTGGACTACACCGCCAAGGTGATCGGGCGCCTCATCGGATAGCATGCAATGACGAATGTCGGAGACGAACGCGACATGGCGGGGACGGCCCCGGCTGATGACGCAACCGCGAACAACAATGCCGACGACGGCGCCCTGACCTCGCCCGAGGAGCGGGTGAGAGCCCTCGAAGCCGAGTTGGCGGACCACAAGGAACGGCTGCTGCGGGCGCTTGCCGAAACCGAGAACACCCGCCGCCGCGCTCAGCGCGAACGCGAGGACGCGACCAAATACGCGGTCAGCGGTTTTGCAAAGGAGTTGCTTTCGGCCGCCGACAATCTGCGCCGCGCGCTCGACAGCCTCCCCGAGGCGGAGGTCAGGGACGAGCGCACCCGCAGCCTGCTCGCCGGCGTCGCGGCGACCGAGCGCGAGCTCTTGTCGGTGTTCGAGCGGCACGGCATCCACCGGATCGACCCGCAAGACGAACGCTTCGACCATAATTTTCACCAGGCGATCTTTGAGGTCGAGCGCGCGGACCGGCCGGCCGGCACGATCGTCGAGGTCTTGCAGCCCGGGTACGTGCTGCACGACCGCCTGCTGCGGCCAGCGATGGTCGGCGTCGCCAAGCCGCCGGCAAGGCCGGCCGCGAGCCCGGACGAGCCGTTGTAGGGCTCTCGGCCCCGCCATATATACGTTAGCAAAGTGAGGGGGATGACTGATCAACCGCTTCCGGGGGATCGGGACGGTGCTTCCCCGGGCCGCCCGGTCCTGCTTTTGAAATGAGGTGTCCATGAGCAAGGTCATCGGTATCGATCTCGGTACGACCAATTCTTGCGTTGCCGTAATGGAAGGCAAGAACGCCAAGGTGATCGAAAACAGCGAGGGCATGCGCACCACGCCCTCGATGGTTGCATTTACCGATTCGGGCGAGCGTCTCGTCGGCCAGGCCGCAAAGCGCCAGGCGGTGACCAACCCCGAAAACACGTTCTTCGCGATCAAGCGCCTGATCGGGCGGCGCTTCACCGATCCGATGGTCAAGAAGGACATCGATCTCGTCCCGTACAAGATCGTCGCGGGCGACAATGGCGACGCCTGGGTCGAGAGCCGCGGCAAGAAGTACGCGCCGTCCCAGATCAGCGCCTTCATCCTGCAGAAGATGAAAGAGACGGCCGAGGCCTATCTCGGCGAGACCGTGACCGAGGCGGTCATCACGGTTCCGGCCTACTTCAACGACTCGCAGCGCCAGGCGACCAAGGACGCCGGCAAGATCGCCGGCCTCGAGGTGCTGCGGATCATCAACGAGCCGACCGCGGCGGCGCTCGCCTACGGCCTGGAGCGCAAGGGCAGCGGCACGATCGCGGTCTACGATCTCGGCGGTGGCACGTTCGACATCTCGGTGCTCGAGATCGGCGACGGCGTGTTCGAGGTCAAGTCGACCAATGGCGACACGTTCCTCGGCGGCGAGGATTTCGACAAGAACATCATCGACTATCTCGCCGACGAATTCAAAAAGGAGCAGGGGATCGACCTGCGCAACGACCGCTTGGCACTGCAGCGGCTGAAGGAAGCGGCGGAGAAGGCGAAGATCGAGCTGTCGTCGTCGATGCAGACCGACGTGAACCTTCCGTTCATCACGGCGGACCAGCACGGGCCGAAGCACCTCAACATCAAATTGACGCGGGCCAAGCTCGAGGCGCTGGTCGAAGATTTGATCCAGCGGACGATCGGGCCGTGCCGCAACGCGCTGAAGGACGCGGGACTCAAGGCGTCCGAAATCGACGAGGTAATCCTGGTCGGCGGCATGACGCGCATGCCCAAGGTCATCGACACGGTCAAGCAGTTCTTTGGCAAGGAGCCCAACCGCAGCGTCAACCCGGACGAGGTCGTGGCGATCGGCGCCGCGATCCAGGCGGGCGTGCTGAAGGGCGAGGTCAAGGACGTCCTGTTGCTCGACGTGACCCCGCTGTCGCTCGGCATCGAGACGCTGGGCGGCGTCTTCACGCGCCTCATCGACCGCAACACGACGATCCCGACCAAGAAGAGCCAGACCTTCTCGACCGCCGAGGACAACCAGACCGCGGTTACGATCCGCGTCTTCCAGGGCGAGCGCGAGATGGCGGCGGACAACAAGCTGCTCGGCCAGTTCGACCTCGTCGGCCTTCCGCCGGCGCCGCGCGGGATGCCGCAGGTCGAGGTGACGTTCGACATCGACGCCAACGGCATCGTCAACGTCTCGGCCAAGGACAAGGCGACCGGCAAGGAGCAGCAGATCCGCATCCAGGCTTCGGGCGGCCTGTCCGAGGCCGACATCGAGAAGATGGTCAAGGATGCCGAGGCGCATGCCGGCGAGGACAAGCGCCGCCGCGAGCTCGTCGAGGCCAAGAACAACGCCGACGCGCTGATCCACACGACCGAGCGCACCGTGCGGGAGAACAGCGAAAAGATCCCGCAAGGCGACCGCGACGCGGCGGAGCAGGCGGTCCAGGCGCTGAAGGACACGCTCGCCAGCGATGACGCCGAGCAGATCAAGTCCAAGACCGAGGCGCTGGCCCAGGCCTCGATGAAGATTGGCGAGGCGCTCTACAAGGCCGAGCAGGCGGCGCAGGCCGGCGGCGAGCCGCACGCGGGTGGCGGGCCGCAGGGCGGTGCCACGGGCGGCGGCGACGACAAGGTCGTTGACGCCGATTTCGAGGAGGTCGACGATCAAAAGAAGCGCGGCTCCGCATAGTCGGCGCCGCGGCATAACCATCGATCGGATGCGGTCACCCCGGCGGCCTTCGCCGGGGTGATTGCGCGACCCACCCTCAAGGCGAACCCCGTCGATACATGGCTAAGCAAGATTTTTACGAGGCGCTAGGCGTCTCGCGGTCGGCCAGCCCCGACGACCTGAAGAAGGCGTATCGCAAACTCGCGATGCAGTGTCACCCGGACCGTAATCCGGGCGACAAGAACGCCGAGCAGAAGTTCAAGGACATCAGCGAAGCCTACGACGTCCTAAAGGACGACCAGAAGCGCGCGGCTTACGACCGGTTCGGCCATGCCGCGTTCGAGCAGGGCGCCGGGCGCGGACCCGGCGACTTCGGCTTTACCGGCGGCTTTGCCGACATCTTCGATGAAATGTTCGGCGAGTTCATGGGCAACGGCAGGCGCGCCCAGACGAGCCCGAGCCGCGGCAGCGATTTGCGCTACAACCTCGAAATCACGCTCGAGGAAGGCTTTCACGGCAAGCAGACGACGATCCGCGTGCCCAACCTTGTCGCCTGCGACCAATGCCACGGCAGCGGCGCCGAACCGGGCTCAAAGCCGGTGACCTGCCCGACCTGCCACGGCCGCGGGCGCGTCCGGGCCCAGCAGGGCTTCTTCACGATCGAGCGGACCTGCGCCGCCTGCCAGGGGGCCGGGCGGGTTATCGAAAAGCCGTGCCGCGCCTGCGCCGGGCAAGGCCGGGTGCGCCGCGAAAAGACGCTGTCGGTCAACATCCCGGCCGGGGTCGAAAACGGCATCCGGATCCGGCTCGCCGGCGAAGGCGAGGTCGGCGTCCGGGGTGCCGCGGCCGGCGACCTCTATATTTTCATCAGCGTGGCGCCGCATCCGATTTTTCAGCGCGACGGCGCCAACATCCATTGCCGGGTGCCGATCTCGATTACGACGGCGGCGCTCGGCGGCGCGATCGAGGTGCCGACCGTCGACGGCACCCGCGGCAAGGTCAACGTGCCGGCCGGGACCCAATCGGGCCATCAGTTCCGGTTGCGCGGCAAGGGGATGACGGCGCTGCGCTCGTCCTTGCGCGGCGACATGTTTGTCGAGGCGGTGGTCGAGACCCCGGTCAACCTGACCAAGCGCCAGCAGGAATTGCTGCGCGAATTTGAAAAGGAAGGCGAAGGCGGCCGGACCCACCCGGAAAGCGAAGGCTTTTTCGCGCGGGTCAAGGAATTCTTCGAGGATTTGCGAGAGTAGTTGCGAGCGCCGTCGTGACCGGAACTGCCTGCCGAAGCAGCCGCCTCCGATAACCCGGGCTTACGAGCTGTCGGGCGCGGCGGAATGCGCTCGGCGCTTTGCTCGCGGCGGCGGCAGATGGTCAGCCGCCGAGGCGCGTTTGGCTGGGCTTTCTAGGCTCGCTTGTGCGACCCCGTTGACCTTTTGGCGGCGGCGGATGCCGCCGGCGCCCGCTTCCGCTTCGGCCAATTTCGCCAAGCGCAGGCGCAGGAAGGCGGCAACCGCGGCCTCCTCCGCGCTCAGTCCTTCGATGTTTCGCGACAGGTAGGCTTTCGTACGCTTTTCCAGAACCTGCACCAAGGTCCCGTCCAAGTAACCTTCAAAAATCGCCGGGTGGATATAGCATTTGCGGCACACGGCGGTGGTGTTGCCGAGATGCTTGGCGACCTGTTCGACGGCGCGGACGATTGCCGACTTGCCGGCCGTCGCGGTCTCAGAGCCGCCAAATCCTTGCAGTGCGACGGCCGCGAGATAAGTGCCGGCCCAGGTGCGAAAGTCCTTTGCTGTAATCTCCTCGCCGCTGATTTCGCGCAGGTAGAGATTGACGTCGGCCGAGTCGACCGAGTGACGGGCGCCGTCGTGGTCGACGTATTGGAACAGCTCGTAGCCCGGGAGATCGCGGCAGTTCTTGACGATCCGGCCGAGGCGCCGGTCGTTGATGCAGCCCTCGTGGCGGACCCCGCTTTTGCCGCGAAAGCTGAGCCGGATCCGGTCGCCCTCGATGACGGCGTGCCGATGGCGCAAGGTCGTCAGCCCAAAGCTCTTGTTGGCCTTGGAATATTCGACGTTGCCGATGCGGAACAGGGTCAGCTCCAGCAAGCGGACGATCGCCGCTAGAACCCGCTCGCGCGGTAGGCCGTGGCGGCGCAGGTCGGCGTCGACCTGGGCCCGGATGCGCGGCAGCACCCGGCCGAACAGCAGCATCCTGCCGAACTTCGTCTCGTCGCGCGCGGTGCGCCAGCGGGCGTGATAGCGGTATTGCTTGCGGCCGCGCGCATCGCGCCCGGTCGCCTGTATGTGGCCGTTGGCAAACCGGCAGATCCACACGTCGCGCCACGCCGGTGGGATCGCTAGGGCCTTGATACGGCTCAACGTCTCGAAGTCGCCGATCAGGTTGCCGTCCGTGTCGCGGTAGTCGAAGCCGTGGCGCGCCGGGCGGCGAGAAATCCCCGGATGAGCGTCGCTGACGTGGCGGAGCTGGGCGGCGCGGGCCGCCGCGACCGGTTCGGGCGTTGCATCGCCCGGCGTTACCGGGTCGGGCACTTCGTCAGCTCTCGTCGCGGGGTCAGCTCTTATCGCGGGGGTCATGGCTGTGACGGCTGTCGCGTTCTCCGCCCCCGCCCGAGACGCGGCTGCGTCGCGGATTTGTCGGCTGCCCCGGCTCGGGCCCGTCGCCCGCCGGCTGCACGGGTTTGGACGCGTTTTGCCGGCTGCTGCCCGGACCGCCCTGCGAGCGGTCGGCCGCCGCGGTCTTGCTGGTCATCCTGCCTCACCGGTCCTGCTGGTGGCCCTGGTTCGTCGTGTTGACGGCGATGTTCTTCTGCCGTCCGCCGGTGTCGCCTTCATCGGCGGCACGCGTGTCCCCGGCATCCGACGGCGCCGCGGCGCGACCGGCGTCCGCCGGCCCTTTGTTCGACCGCCCGGCGGGCGGCACTAGTGGAATTTGCCGCTTTGACATTGACCTCTCCCGCGGAGCCCAGTGCTCGGGCGTTTCCTTCAAAACAGGCTGAACGAGGATCGCGTTCCTTGCCGGGCCTTGCTCGCGACGGCGGCTCCTCGCGACGGGTCAACGAAGATTCGATCGAATTGGCGTTCGCTAGCCGCGTTCGCCGAGGTGATGGTTGACGGTTGGCATGACGCGATGCTCGCCGGCGCTTTCGAGCGCGCCTGGGACATTTGCGACGCGGTGCTTCACGGCCGGAGAGGCCGGTCGTGCGCCGATTTGCCGTATCACCTGCGTTGGGTCTGGGACGGCACGCCGCTCGTCGGCCGGCGCGTTCTGGTGCGCTGCTATCACGGGTTGGGCGACACGCTGCAGTTCATCCGGTTCGTGCCGCCGCTCGCCGCCGTCGCCCAAAGCGTGGTCGTCGAGGCGCAGCGCGAGCTGCTGCCGCTGTTGCGCTCGGTTTGCGACGGGGTTCGGTTTTATCCGCTCGACGGAGCCCTTCCGTCCTGGGACGTCGCCATCGAGTCGATGGAGTTGCCGCACGCGTTGCGCATCACCCTCGGCGACCTGCCGGGGCATATCCCATATCTGACGCCGCCGCCGACATTCTCGGCCCGGCTGTCGCGCGCCCGTGCCGGGGCGGACCGCCCGCGGGTAGGGGTGGTCTGGGCGGCTGGGGACTGGCGGCGCGAGCGCTCGCTCCCACCGGCGCTGCTGCTGCCGCTCGTCGCGCTGCCGCTCGACCTGTTCGGCTTGCAGCTCGGCGCGGCGCGTCGAGACACCGCGGCGACGAGCCTCGTCAGCTCGCTTAAGGCGATGCTCCCCGAAAATGCGACGATCGCCGACACCGCCGCGCTGATCTGCGACCTCGATCTCGTGGTCAGCGTCGACACGATGGTCGCCCACCTTGCCGGCGCGCTCGGCCGACCGGTGTGGACCCTGCTCGACGCGGCGGCCGACTGGCGCTGGATGCACGCCCGCAGCGACAGCCCGTGGTATCCGACGATGCGGCTTTTCCGCCAGCGGCGGCCGGGCGCATGGCAACCCGTTGTCGCGGAGCTGACGGCGGCGCTGGCCGGCATTACGCGACGGCGTGACCCGGAACGCGACCCGCAGTCGCCTTGTTCAGAGCGTGATCGTCTATAGCTACGGAGTTGGCGATGGCGGACCACACAGCGGTCGAGGCCGGGGTCACGACCGATCACGACGAGATCCGCAAATGGGCCGAGTCGCGCGGCGGCAAGCCGGCCGCCGTAAAGGCGACCCACCGCGGCGATGACCCCGGGGTCATCCGCCTCATTTTTCCCGACGCGCCTCATGCCAATGAAAGCAGCCTCGAGGAAATTTCGTGGGAGGAGTTCTTCCGGAAATTCGACGAGGCCGGTCTTGCCCTGCTCTATCAGGAACGGCTGTCGGGTGGCGGGAAAAGCCTGTTCAGCAAGCTGATCGGACGCGATACCGCCGAGGCGCGCGAGCACGGGGAGCGTCACGCGTCGCGTCACCACCGCGGGTAATTATCCACCGCTCCGCTCAGCGGGGCCGGCCGAGTCTTGCCGCAGGCCGGGCGTTTAGCGAGTGTTGGGCGCGACTGCTCAGCCGCTCGCGCAGATTGGGCCAACAGCAGCATTCGCAGCCAAAACGTTTGAACCTTTGGCGGACGGCCGCGTTTCGCAGCGGGTACTTTGAAGAAACAGGCGGGAATGAGCCAAACCGTTTTGATCACAGGCGGCGCCGGGTTTATCGCCTCGCACTGTGCCGCCCTGCTGCTGCGTCACGGCTACAAGGTCCGCGCCCTCGACAACCTCGATGCGCAGGTCCACGGGGCGGAGCGACGGGCGCCGGCCTATCTCGACCGCCGGGTCGACCTCGCCGTTGGCGACATCCGTTCGCCGCGCGCGGTCCGGCGCGCCCTCGTCGACATCGATGCGGTGATCCACCTCGCGGCACGGGTCGGGGTCGGACAAAGCATGTACGAGGTCGCCGACTATACCGATGTCAATTCGCGCGGCACCGCCGTGTTGCTGGAAGCGATGATCGAGCGCGCCAAACGGCGCCCGTTTAGCCGCCTCGTCGTGGCTTCAAGCATGAGCGTCTATGGCGAAGGGCTTTACCGCGGCCGCGACGGCAGCCTGGTCCCGGTGTTTGAGCGCCTGGCCCAGCGCCTCAGGTCTGGGTTATGGGAGCCGACCGATGCCGCGGGCGAGCCGCTCGAGCCGCTGCCGACACCCGAAACCAAGCCGGTGTCGATGGGCTCGGTGTATGCACTCTCGAAATACGACCAGGAACGGCTGTGCTTGCTGGTCGGGCGCGCCTACGGCATCCCGACGGTGGCGCTGCGTTTTTTCAACGTATACGGGCCGCATCAGGCGCTGTCGAACCCGTACAGCGGAGTGCTGGCGATCTTCGCGGCGCGCCTCCTTAACAACCGGCCCCCGCTGATTTTCGAGGATGGCAAGCAGCGCCGCGATTTTGTTTACGTCGAGGACGTGGCCGAGGCGTGTCGGCTGGCGCTCTCCAGCGAGGCGGCAATTGGGCACGCGCTCAACGTCGGCAGCGGGCACGCGGTGACGATCAACGAAGTCGCTCGCCTGCTCGCCGACGCCCTCGGTGTCGCGATCGAGCCGGAGGTCACCGGCGAATGCCGTGTCGGAGACATCCGTCACTGCTTCCCCGACATCTCGCTCGCCCGCGCGGTGCTCGGCTATCGGCCAAGGACGCCGCTCGAAGAGGGGATCGGCAAGCTGGTCGCCTGGCTTGACGGGCGGGTTGCGGTCGACCGCGTCGGCGAGGCGCTGACCGCGCTCGCGTCGCGGGGGCTGACGGTGTGACGGCACCGGCGCACGCACAGCGCCGGTCGGCGGCAGAGGCTGCGGGCAGGTGAAGATCGCCCTCGTCAACCCGAATTGGGATTTTGCCGGCAGCATCTATTTTGGCTGCCGCGAGCCGCACCTGCCCCTGGAGCTCGGATATGCCGCGGCGCTGCTGGCCTGCGCCGGGCATCAGGCGGCGATCGTCGATGCGCAGTCGGAAGAGCTCGACAGCGCCGCGCTGCACGCCCGAGTAGCCGGGCTGATGCCGGAGATGGTGGTCGTCGCCACCGCCCCGAGCTACCTGTTCTGGCGCTGCGCCCCGCCCGAGCTGCGCGCCCCGCAAGCCACGTTGGCGGCATTGGCGGATCTCGGCGGGAGACGGATCGCCGTCGGCCCGCACGGCTCGACAAGCCCGCGCGCCGCCTTGAGGAAGCTCGGTGTCGACGCAGTGGTGCTCGGCGAATGCGAGGAGGTGCTGGTCCGCGTTGCCGGACGGCCGCGCGCCGAGTGGACCGGCGTCGCCGGGTTGTGTCATCGCGTTAACGGCGAAATCGTCGTGCAGGGCGGCCCCCAGGCCGCCGATCTCGGGTCTTTGCCGGCGTTGCGCTGGCCCGCCGCGACATTGCAGCGGCACGCCCATCATCACCATCGCTTCGACGCAGCATCCGCTGTGCCGGGCGCGGAGATGGAAGCGTCGCGCGGCTGCCCATACCATTGCACCTTCTGCGCCAAGGAGAACTTCCGCGACGCCTACCGGCGCCGGCCGCTCGCGACGATTCTCGAGGAGCTCGACGGGCTGATCGCGGCCGGGGTCGGCTACGTCTACTTCATCGACGAAATCTTCCTCCCATGGCGAGCGCTGCTCGAGCGGCTCGCGGAGCGCCCGGTCGCGTTCGGCGTGCAGACCCGCATCGACCTGTGGCGGGACGACATGCTCGATCTGCTCGGCGCCGCCGGCTGCGTGTCGATCGAAGCGGGAGTCGAGAGCCTGTCGCCCGAGGGCCGCGACCGGCTCGACAAAGACTGCCGCGCCACGACCGAAGAGCTGACCCGGCGGCTGGTTTACGCCAAGCGCTCGGTGCCGTTTGTGCAGGCGAACCTGATCGCGAGCGGGAACGACGACCCCGCCGCCGTGGCATGCTGGCGCGACGCGCTGCAGGCCGAGGGGGTGTGGGCGAACGAGCCGGTGCCGCTCTTTCCTTATCCGGGCTCGCCGGACTACCGGCGGTTGTGGGGCTTGCCCGACGACTTGGCCTGGGAACGCGCCGTCGGTTACTACCTCGACCGCCACGCCGCCTTCAGCGACATCCAGGAAGCCCGGCCGCGGCCGCTTTGGGAATTGGAGCGAGCGCCGCGGTGACCGGGTCGCCGTTGACCGTGCTGATGACCGCCGACGCGGTTGGCGGGGTGTGGTCTTACGCGCTCGGTTTGTGCGCGGCGCTGCCGGACGTCCGCTTTGTGCTCGCAACCTTGGGGCCGCGCCCGAGCCCGGAGCAGCGCGCCGCGGTTTCCCGGCTCGGCAATGTCCAGCTGGTGGAAAGCGACTTTCGCCTCGAATGGATGCCAGGCGCCACCGCCGACATCGCCGCGAGCCGGCGCTGGCTCGACGCGCTCGCAGTCCGGCACGCGGTCGATCTCGTTCACGTCAACGGCTATGCCCAGGCACGGCTCGACTGCGCGTGTCCGGCCGTCGCGGTTGCCCACTCCGACGTGCTGTCCTGGTGGGTCGCGGTGCACGGCGAGGCCGCGCCCGGCGAGTGGGGCGACTATCGCCGGCAGGTCGTTTACGGGCTGCGTTCGGCCGCCCGAATCGTCGCGCCGACCCGCGCCGTGCAGCACGATTTGCGGCGGCAATACGGATTGCCGCTGTGGGACGCGCGGATCATTCCGAACGGCGTCGATGTCAACGCCTTCCCGCCGCGGCCAAAGCGCGCCGTGATCATGGCCGCCGGCCGGATTTGGGACGCTGCGAAAAACCTGCGCTTCCTCGACGAACTGGCGCCGCAGCTCGAATGGCCAGTCGAAATCGCTGGCGAAACCAGCCACCCCGGGCACGGCGCCGCCCGATTGCGCCATGCGCGGCCGCTTGGCCTGCTCGATGCGAGCGAAATGCGCCGCCGGCTCGGCGAGGCGGCGATTTTCGCGGCACCGGCTCGTTACGAGCCGTTCGGCCTGGCGATCCTGGAGGCCGCCGCCGCCGGTTGCGCGCTGGTGCTCGGCGACATCGCGTCGCTGCGCGAGACCTGGGACGGCGCCGCGATTTTTGTTCCCCCGGACGACTCCTGCGGATGGCGGACCGCGCTCGACCGCCTCGCCCGCGATCGAGACGAGCGCGACCGGCTCGCGGCCGGCGCGCGCGCCCGCGCGCGGCGTTTCACGCTCGACCGCACCGGCGCCCGCTACCGCGCGCTCTATCGCGAGCTGGCCGGCGAGGGAGCCGAACGACGGGTCGCGTAATGGCGAAAATCGTGCTGTTTTGCCATTCGCTGCGTTCGGACTGGAACCACGGCAATGCGCATTTCCTGCGCGGCATGCTCAGCGAATTGCAGGGCCGCGGCTTTACCGTGCGCGGCTTCGAGCCGAAGGACGGCTGGAGCGCCCGCAACCTCGCGGCCGATCTCGGGCCGTCGGCGCTATCGGCGTGGCGCGCCGTCTATCCCGATCTGCCGGTGACGACGTACGATCCCGAGCGTCTCGACCTCGACCAGGCGCTCGACGGCGCCGAGCTTGTGCTGGTCCACGAGTGGAACGAGCCCGCGCTGGTCGCCCGGCTGGCGGCGCGCCGCCGCGCCGGAGCCCGTGAGCTGCTGCTGTTTCACGACACCCATCACCGCATGGCCAGCGCCCCCGATGAAATGGCGCGGCTCGACCTCGACGGGTTCGACGCGGTGCTCGCGTTTGGCGAGGCGCTGAGCGAAGCCTATCGCCGCGCCGGCTGGGGCCGCAACGTCTTCACCTGGCACGAGGGCGCCGACCTCCGCGTGTTTCGCCCCGTCGTGGGGCGGCCCCTCGAACGCGACCTGGTGTGGGTCGGCAATTGGGGCGACGACGAGCGGGCCGCCGAGCTGCGCGAATTCCTGGTGGCTCCGGTCGCGGCGCTGGGGCTCGCGGCGCGGGTGCACGGCGTGCGCTGTCCGGCGGCGGCCCAGGCTGAGCTCGCCGATGCCGGCATCGACCATGCCGGCTATCTCGCGAACTTCCGGGTGCCGCAAGCCTTTGCCGCCGCGTTGATGACGGTTCACGTCCCGCGCCGGCCCTATGCGCGGATGCTGCCCGGAATCCCGACGATCCGGGTGTTCGAGGCGCTCGCCTGCGGCATGCCCCTGGTTTCGGCACCCTGGGACGATTGCGAAAACCTGTTCAACCCCGGCGAGGACTATCTCGTCGCGCGCGACGGCGCCGAGATGCGGCGGCATCTCGCGGCGCTGTCGGCCGACCCCGACCTGCGCGCGGCGATTGCGGGGCGCGGACGGGCGGCGGTTGCGGCGCGTCACAGCTGCGCGCATCGGGCGGACGAGCTGCTGCGGATTTGCAGCGTATTGGGTCGCGACCTGGCCGAGCCGGCCGCGGCGCGCGCGTCATGACGCCGCTGTCGATCGCGTTTTTCGGGTCGAGCCTGGTGTCGGCCTATTGGAACGGCGCCGCGACCTACTATCGCGGGATCGTCAAGGCGCTCGCCGCCGAGGGGCACCGCGTCACGTTCTACGAGCCCGACGCCTACGACCGGCAGAAGCACCGGGACATTGCCGACCCGGACTGGGCGCGGGTCGTCGTCTACCCGGCCGTGGGCGAGGGCGGCGTCGAGCGGGCGCTCGCCGAGGCGAGGGCCGCCGACCTGATCGTCAAGGCGAGCGGCGTCGGCGTCTTCGACGCGCTGCTGGAGGCTTGCGTGCCGGCGATCAGGCGGCCGGGGGCGATCGCCGCATTTTGGGACGTGGACGCGCCGGCGACGCTCGACCGCCTTGCCGCCAACCGCGACGACCCGTTCCGCCGGCTGATCCCCGAATACGACATCGTGCTGACCTACGGCGGCGGCCCGCCGGTCGTCGAGGCGTACGAGAGATTGGGCGCGCGGCGCTGCATGCCGATCTACAACGGCCTCGACCCGGAGACTCATCATCCGGCGGCGCCCGAAGCGCGCTTCGGGTGCGACCTTGGGCTCGTCGCCAACCGCCTCCCCGATCGCGAGCGCCGGATCGAGGAATTCTTTGTCGAGGTCGCCCGCGATCTGCCGCGCCGGCGCTTTCTGCTCGGCGGCAATGGCTGGGCCGACAAGCCGCTGCCGGCCAACATCAGCTATCTCGGCCATGTCTACACGCGCGACCACAACGCGTTCAACGCCTCGGCATTGGCCGTGCTCAACGTCAGCCGCGACAGCATGGCCGCCTACGGGTTCAGCCCGGCGACGCGGGTGTTCGAGGCCGCGGGCGCCGCTGCCTGCGTCCTCACCGACGCCTGGGAAGGGATCGCGGAATTCTTCGAGCCGGGACGCGAGATCCTGGTGGCGGAGAGCGGTCCGGCGGTCGCCGACGGGCTGGCGCGGCTGACCCCGGACGCGGCCCGGCGCATCGGCGCGGCGGCGCGGGCGCGCGCCCTTGCCGACCACACCTACGCGCGGCGCGTGGCGCTGCTGCAGCGGGTCCTCGAGGGGACCGCGTGACGACCGCCGTCGCCGCACCGCCGGCCAGGCTCCGAATCGTGATCCTCGGGCTCTCGATCACCTCGTCGTGGGGCAATGGCCACGCGACGACCTATCGCGCGCTGGTGCGGGCATTGTGCCGGCGTGGCCACGAGGTGCTGTTTTTGGAACGCGACACCCTCTGGTACCGCGAGCATCGCGACCTGCCCCAACCGCCCTTTGGCTCAACCCGGCTCTACGACAACGTCGCCGAGCTGCGCATGCGTTGGCGCGGCGCGCTGCGCGAGGCTGACCTGGTCATCGTCGGCTCCTATGTCCCCGACGGGATCGAGGTGTCGGAACTTGCCCAACGGAGCGCCACAGGGCTCGTCGCGTTTTACGACATCGACACGCCCGTGACCCTCGCCGCGTTGGCCATCGGCAAATGCAAGTACCTGACGGCGGAGCTGATCCCCGGCTTCGATCTGTATCTTTCGTTTACCGGCGGGCCGGTGCTGCGGCAGCTCGAGCGGCGCTACGGCGCGCGCGCGGCGCGTCCGCTCTACTGCTCGGTCGACCCGGACTGTCATCGACCATGCGACCTCGCTCCGGAGTGGGACCTCGGCTACCTCGGAACCTACAGCGGCGACCGCCAACCGGTCCTCGACCGGCTGATGTGCGCGCCGGCGCGGCGCTGGCCCGAAGGCCGCTTCGCCGTCGCCGGCTCGCTTTACCCGCCGGAATTGGCCTGGCCCCGAAACTTGGATCGGATCGACCACGTCGATCCCGGCCATCATGCGATGTTCTTTGCGCGGCAGCGTTTCACGCTGAACGCGACCCGTGCCGACATGACCCGCTGCGGCTATTCGCCAAGCGTTCGCTTGTTCGAGGCGGCGGCCTGCGGCGTGCCGGTCATCAGCGACTGGTGGCCGGGTCTCGACGAATTCTTCCGGCCCGGGCATGAACTCCTTGTCGCCCACACCGCCGACGAGGTTTTGCATTATTTGCGCGAGCTACCCGAAGCAGCGCGACGGGGCCTTGCCGCCGCTGCACGAGAGCGCGTGCTGCGCTGCCACACCGCCGAGCATCGCGCTGCGGCTCTCGAATCATACGTGGCGGAGGTGCAGCACGCCGGCCGACGCGTCGGTTCGGGCGCCGACGGCCGAGCGGCCGAGGGCCGAGCGACTGTTGGGCTGCGGTCGCCAACCAGCGGGATGCCGCCGCAATGAAGCTGGCGATCTTCGGGCTCTCCGTCAGCTCGTCCTGGGGAAACGGGCACGCGGTGCTGTGGCGCGCGCTGATCCGGGCTCTGGCGGCGCAGGGCCACCGCACCGTGTTTTTCGAGCGGGACGTGCCGTACTACGCCGAAAACCGCGACCTGAGGGAGCTCGAAGGCGGTCGGCTCGTCCTTTACCGCGACTGGGCGGATGCCATGGCCGAGGCCCGGCGCGAGCTGCGCGATGCCGACGCGGCGATTGTCACGTCCTATTGCCCGGACGCGCTCGCCGCCACGGATGTGATCCTCGACCTCCCGGTATTGCATGTCTTTTACGACCTCGACAGCCCGGTCACCCTGGCGCGCTTCACGGCCGGCGACCCCGTCGATTACCTCGGCCCGACCGGCTTTGCGCCGTTTGACCTGGTCCTCAGCTACGCCGGTGGTGCGGCGCTGACTGGCCTGCGCGACAATTTTGGCGCTCGCAAGGTCGCCCCGCTCTACGGCTGCGTCGATCCCGAGCGCTATCGGCCAGCGCCGGCGCCGCCCGGCCGCCGAGCCGCCCTTTCGTATCTCGGCACCTACGCCGCGGACCGTCAGCGCGAGCTCGCGCGCCTGTTTCTCGCTCCCGCGCGGCGGCGGCCGCAGGACCGCTTCGTCATCGGCGGCGCGCAATACCCGGCTGACTTTCCCTGGAGCTCAAACATTTTTTTCGAGCGCCATGTGACCCCGGATCGGCACCGGGACTTTTACGCTGCCGCGCGTTCGACCCTCAACATCACACGAGCGGCAATGGCCGCTTGCGGCTGGTGCCCGTCGGGGCGCCTGTTCGAGGCGGCGGCGTGCGCCACCCCGATCCTGAGCGATTGGTGGGAGGGCCTCGAAGACTTCTTTATGCCCGGCGACGAGATTTTGATTGTGCGGACCACCGCCGACGTGCTCGCGGCACTAGACCTCGGCGACGACGCGCTGCGGCGGGTCGGCCGTGCGGCGCAAGAGCGGGTGCTAGCCGAGCACACTGCCGAGCGCCGCGCAGCCGAGCTGGTCGACCTGCTGTCCGCCCAATCGAGCCGCGTCGACGCGGTCTCCCGGCAGGAGGCTTGAGCGATGTGGGGCATCGTCCCGGCCGCCGGCAACGGCACCCGTATCCAGCCGCTCGCCTTTTCGAAGGAGCTGCTGCCGGTCGGCAGCCGCCTCGACGGGGACACCGAGCGGCCGCGCGCGGTCAGCGAGTACCTGTTGGAACGCATGGTGCGCGCCGGTGCCGACCGCATCTGTTTTGTCATCTCGCCGTGGAAATCCGACATCTTGCAGTATTTCGGCGCGCGGATCGAAGGAGCGGCGATTGCCTATGTCGTGCAGCCCGAGGCGCTCGGCTTGTGCGATGCCATCTTTCGCGCCCTGCCGCTGATTCGCCCCGACGAGTCGGTGCTGGTGGGGTTGCCCGACACGATCTGGCTGCCCGAGGACGGGCTCGCCGCATTACCCGAAGACAAGCTCGCGTTTCTGACGTTCCCGGTCGCCCGACCCGAATTTTTCGACGCGGTCGCAGCCGACCGCGACGGCCGGGTCCAGCAGATTCAGGTCAAGACGCCCGGTGCCTCGACGCGCTGGGTGTGGGGCGCCTTTCGCCTTCCCGGCTCGGTGCTGCACGCGCTCCATCGGCTGTGGCAGGCCCGCGAGCCGCGCGACGAGTATATCGGCACCCTGGTCAACGCCTATCTCGCCGAGGGCGGCGAGGCGGTCGCAGTCGGCGCCGGCACCGACTATGTCGATGTCGGCACCCTCGACGGCTATCGCGAGGCGATGCGCCTGTTGACCCGCAAACCGCGTGCCGAAAGCCGGCTTGGGATCGCCAGCCCGGCGCGCAACGGGCGGCGGCGATGACCCCGCTCGCGCGCGACGACATCCGCCGGCAGGCGGCGGCACTCGGACCATGGTTTCACAACATCGACCTCGGTGGGGTCGCGACCGCGCCCGAGCATTTTCTCGGCGACTACCCGGCGGTGAAGTGGCGCCGCTTCGCGCACGCGCTGCCGGCCGACCTCAGCGGCGGCACGGTGCTCGACATCGGCTGCAACGGCGGCTTCTACTCGATCGAGATGAAGCGCCGCGGCGCGGCACGGGTGCTCGGCATCGACATCGACGAAGGCTATCTGCGGCAGGCCCGCTTTGCCGCGCGGGTCGTCGGCGTCGACATCGAATTTGCGCGGCTCTCGGTTTACGACGTGGCGGCGCTGGAAGAGCGCTTCGATGTCGTCCTGTTTCTGGGCGTGCTTTACCACCTGCGCCACCCGCTGCTGGCGCTCGACCTGATCCGCGACCACGCGGTCCGCGATTTGTTTGTCTGCCAGTCGATGCAGCGCGGCGACCCGACCCTGGAACGGGTCGCGGACGACTATCCGTTCTGCGAAACCGCCATCTTCGAGCGCAGCGGTTTCCCGCGCCTTGCTTTTGTCGAGCATTGCTATGCCGGCGACGACACGAACTGGTGGATCCCCAACCGCGCCTGCACGGCGGCGATGCTGCGCAGCGCCGGGTTCGTGATCGAGAGCAACCCGGAGGAAGAGGTGTTCGTCTGCCGGCCGGGTCCGCGCGCCGATGGCGGGGCGGTCTATCCGGCGCGCCCGCGCCGGCACGGCAACGGAGAGGCGACGTGATCGAAGCCGTGATGCTGTGGAACGAGCCCAACAACAAATCGCATTGGGATCTGGAGCTCGATCCCGACTGGTCGAGATTTTCGCGAATGACGCGGCTGGCCGGCGACGCGATTGCCGGTTCGGCTCCAGGGCTGCCGCGGGTGTTGGGCGGCATTTCGCCGATCGACCCCGGTTTCATCCGCAACCTTGCGGCTCAGGGCGTGCTGGAGCGGCTCGACGTCGTTGCCGTGCACGGCTTCCCGCTCGACTGGAACCTGTGGCCGATCGACGATTGGCCGGCAAAGCTCGACGAAATCAGCGCCGTGACCGATTTGCCGGTGTGGGTGTCCGAGTGCGGCGCTTCGAGCTTCGGCGCGGAAGAGGTGCAGGAATTCGGGCTGCGCCGCACCGCCGAGCTCTTGGTCGGGCGCGCGCCGCGCGTCCATTGGTACAGCCTGTTCGACCTGCCGCAGGCCTGGCCGGCGACGACCCGCCACAAGGAAGCCGAAGGCTCGTCCTATTACCGGCACTTCTACATGGGCGTCGTGCGCGAGGACGGCACGCCAAAACGCGCGGCTCGCCGCTTTGCCGAGTTCGCGCCCGGGCTCGGCATCTGCCAGTGGTTTCACTTTGAGGACCATCGCCTCGAGGCGGCCGTGGACTGGCTGAAGCGGCTCGGCGTGCGGAATTTGCGCACCGGGCTCAGCTGGGCCGACAGCTTCCGTCCCGACGCGGAAGCCTGGTTCGACCATCAGATGCGGGCGCTCGAGCCGTTCGACGTGACCCTGACCTTCTGCTTCACGCCCGAGGATCGCGGCATCGCACCGCACCACACCAGCCCGCCGCGCTGCGACGACGAATTCGCCGAGTTCTGCCAGCGCATGGTCGGGCGGTATTGCGGCGCCGGCGCCGGCTACGGCCCAAACCCGGTGCTGACGCGGCGGTCGTGGTGACGCAGGCCAGGCCGGCGACCGCGTCCGGGGCGGCGGGCGCGCTGCTCGCGGAGCTGCTGGGGCATCAGCGGCGAGGAGTGGCGGCGCCGTGCGTCAGAGGCGCTCGTTTCGACCACGACACCTCCGGCTGCCAGAGACCGCGCCCGCGCCTGGCGGAGGTCGCGCAGCGTCTTGCGCGGCACGCTCGCCGCGAGAGCGGCGCCGCCGTGCGGCAACGCCAGCACCGGGCAGGGCGCCGCCGCTTCAATCCGGGCCGCCAAACCGCATTCCAGGCGCGTCGCCCCCGGCACCCGCTCGGGCATGACATCGGGCAGCCAGAATTCGCACAAGAAATCCGGTCACTCCCGGTTCGACGATGTCGGCAAGCGCGCCCGCGGGAAACGCGACGACCGGCGTGCCGCACTCGATCGCCTCCATCGCGACGAGCGAGCTTGTCTCGGCCGCGAGGCTCGGCGCCAAGAGGCAGCGCGCGGCGTTCAGCAGCCGCCGCTTGCGCGGCCATCCTACCGGCCCGAGGAAGCACGCTCGCCGCCCGAGGGGCGGCCGGATCTCGGCCTCGAAATATTGGCGATGCGCCTCGTACGGAAAGACTTCGCCGCCGACCAGCAGCGGCGTTTCGGCGAGGCGGGCCGCGGCGATCGGGGAGGGCTGCCTCGACGCGGCGATGGGCGACCTCTTCCGCCTGCACGAACGGCGCTGGGCCAACCGCGGCGAAAGCGGCGTCTGCGGCGACCCGCGGGTACAAGGTTTTCACCGCGCTGCGGCTGCACGCCTGTTGTCGGCCGGGATGCTGCGCCTTTACCGGCTCCGGATCGCCGGAACCGTGGCCGCCGTCTATTACGGCGTTACGGCAAAGGGCACGGCCTATGCCTATCTCGGCGGCTTCGACCCGTCGCAGCCGCGGCTGAGCCCGGGTCTGCAAATCATTGGCCATGCGATCGAGCAGGCCATCGCAGAGGGCGCCTCGCGGTTCGACTTTCTGCGCGGCACCGAGGGCTACAAGCACGCCTGGGGTGCGGTCGACCGCGGCAAGCTGTCCGTGCATTGGAGCCGCCGATGCGCGAGCCGCTGACCGAGGCCGAAGCGGCGGCGTGCCCGCCCGCCGCGCGGGTCGCCCTCGCCCGCTATCTCGCCGGCGAGGTCTCGGCCGAGATCGCGCTGATGCACCTGCTGCTCGCCGCGGGCGCGCTGACGCCGCTGCGGCAATGCCTGCAAGCGCTCGCGGCGACCGGGCGGGGGGCCTTCGCTCGCTTGGAGCATCTCGCCGGGCAGCATCGGGGAGGGCTGGTGCGCGCCGCCCGCCTCGTCGAGGCGGGGCTGACCGCGGCCGAGGGCGACGACGCCCTCGCGGCCATTCGCGAGCAATACGATCGTGCCGTCGCGGCGGCGCCGGAAGCGGCGGTGGCGCTTTACTCGCTCGGCGACCCCGCGATCCTCGACCGCGCCACCACCGAGCTCACGGCACTTCTCGACGCGTGGTGTTTCTTGGGCATCGAGCGCGACGCGCTCGACATCGGCTGCGTATTCCGACGATGTCGGCCGGGCATTCCGATTGATGTCGGCCACCTGTTCCGATCGAAGTCGGCCGGCCGTTCCGATTGATGTCGGCCGGGGTGGCGGAGCGCCC
>Ga0210390_10000449_pt1 | contig 45011 bp, 38 predicted proteins | sample IncBWH11OmetaG_FD_161050 | JGI IMG/M metagenome (GOLD analysis project Ga0210390, IMG submission 161050) | Forest soil microbial communities from Barre Woods Harvard Forest LTER site, Petersham, Massachusetts, United States - Inc-BW-H-11-O ... | reverse complement strand
GGCCAAGCACCTGTTCTCGGTGGGTGTACCGGAGGAATTTGTTGTCTGGAACCAGGTTACCTGGGGATTGCGCGTGCAACTATCGGGTTTTCGCTGTAATGAATGCTGATATTTCTAGTAGCAGCGGTAGGCATACACGCAGAATGAGTGTGAGCATTGCAGAGAAGTGCGCTGCATGCGCGCTGCAGGAAAAAGATTAGGTGGAAATTTGAAAGAGACCAGCTACTTTTCCGCTGCGCCGATCCACTGCTGTCGATGCTTTGGCAAAGCTAGGGGATACTTATCCTGAAGGAACTGCACCAATCTTTCGCGGACATAGCATCGCAAATCGAATGCCGCCGGTCCATTGCGGGCACTCATCAGAGCCCTGATTTGAATCGTGTGTTCCGTCGCGTCCGTCACTTGCAGAGCCCAGGTCTTTTTGTCCCACAGGTCCGTTGTTTCAAGAATACGGTGCAGTTCTTCGCGCAATTCCTGGACGGGGACACTGTAGTCCACGTAGATCATCACGGTTCCGAGCAGATTGGCTGTTGTCCGAGTCCAGTTCTGAAATGGTTTCTCAATGAAATAGCTCAACGGCACAACTAGTCGGCGGAGATCCCAAAGGCGCACCACAACGTAGGTCGTGTTGATTTCCTCGATCCAGCCCCATTCACCTTCCAGAACTACCGCGTCCTCGATCCGTATGGGCTGCGTAAGGGCAACTTGAATGCCCGCTATCAGGTTTGAAAACGTTGAGCGTGCCGCCATTCCGACAACCAGGCCGGCGAGGCCGGCGGAAGCAAGCAGGCTCACACCGACATGGCGGACCTCCGGAAAGGTCATGAGCATGACGGCCACAGTCACGATGCTCACAGTCAAGGATGCAATCCTCTGCAGAACCTGGGTCTGTGTCCGAACTCTACGAGCGCTCAGATTGTCGGGCGAATCCATGGAGTAGCGAGCGAAAACGATGTTTCCTGCTAATTCGGTTAGGATTATGATCGCCCACCCAACCGAGGCGATCACACCCAACCCCAGAGCGTGTTGCAGAGTGTTTTTTAGATCACCAGGGAGCGGTGCAAGTGGTATGGCGAGAACCAAAGCCAGCAATGGAAAAATAACGCGGGTCGATTTTTTGGCGCGTTTCGCAAATAAGGACTCTGTACTCTTGCCCTCGCGCTTGAGCAATCTTTCGGCCGCTAGGAACAGCACAAAATGTACAGCGAGCGCCAAGGTAATGGCGCCCGCCAAGATGGCACCTGAAATCAGCAATGTGCGAGTGTCGCCCCAAAGGTATTGCATCTGTCTGATACTCCTAAAAAAGACTTGAGTTTCCCCTTTCCGTATGAGCACGCCGCATTCCCTTGTGGCCTTTCAGGGAGGAGCATCGGAGTTCCTTCCATCTCATAGCCAATTTCAATGGGTTTCCCGGCCCCGTCCTAACGCTGTTAATACACTATTCGAAAAGCGTGGCCCTCCAACTCACTAGTATTCATGGTTTTGCTTTGGCGGGAAATCCCTTACGAATGAAAGGAACAGTTCTGTAAATGGTATCCCGGCTCGCATCAATGAAAGAGGGAACAGGACGTGGCGATTCCGCAAGAAGATTGGAAACATGAATCAACGATGGATGACAATCGGCGACGAGCTTTACGAATGCCGTTAAAGGCACGGCCAGCAGAATACCCATCAATCCCCATAGCCAGCCCCAAAACAGAATTCCCGCCGTGGCCGCGACGGGACCTATACTGACTCGCGACCCGATTATCTTTGGAATCAGAAGATTGGCGGAAATGAAATGGAGACAAACTACCGTTACCAAAATGATGGCCAGTGGACCTACCGTATTGAATTGCAAAAGCGCGGCCGCGCAAGGAACCAGCACGGCGAGTATTACGCCTAGAAAGGGGATCAAGTTCAGGAAGCCACTCACGGCCCCCAATATCACGGCACCTTGTATTTTCAAAACGAAAAGAACAAGAACTGTAACGGCTGCCATTGCCGACCCGATGACCAGATTCCCGACCGCGAAGCCGCGCACCATTTTGGTTACTCGTTCCACAAACTGTGGTACATCGATTGTGGCGCCCAGCGAAATGTTCAGCCTTTGATTCATCTGTTCTTTGCGGATCAGAATGAAGAACATCAGGAACGGCACGACCCCAATAATAATGATGGCTCCCCATACCGGCCCAACTCCGCGGATAATGTAGGAAGGCCAGCTGGACGGCTCCTTGATCTTCACCTCGGCAACCTTCTTTGCGGGCGTTTCCGGGTTCAGGCTGCCCGCCGTTTCTTGAACTCTCGCAATTTTTTGATTGAATGGCTTGATAACATCGCGGATTCGATCCGCATACTGGGGCATCGTTTCCACGATATCTGAGATGCGATTGTAAGATGCATACGTCAGGAAGCAGAAAGAAACCATTCCGGCGACTACGATGATTCCAGCGGAGGCAGAGCGAGGAATGTGCCACCGCTCCAGGTGGCTAACGGCCGGATCCACGAGGATTGCGAGAAACGCAGCGAGGAGCAAAGTGATGCAGAAGGAGCTGGCAAAGAAACAAAAAGCCATGAGAAGAACTAGAACTATGGCCCAGAGAAGCCAGGCAATTCGGCTTAGCAACCGCGATTGTATTTCTGTTGAGCTTCGCATCATACCGAACACTTGGCTCCCTCTTGGCGTCCGTCTGCGATCTTCTTGCCCTCCAGTTAAGCGCGAGGAAAACCGGAGAGACACTTCACGATGCAGTCTTGCGGCGAAACAGATGCGCGATTAACGAGATGATCGCGAACAGTAACAAAAGATGTATCAAAGCGCTGGAGACGTGGAAGACCAGGAACCCGCCCAGCCACGCAAGCAACAAAATTCCAAACAAGACGATGAACACGAAAACCTCCTCATTTACTCCAATTCACGCAGCCTGACCCAAGAACTTCAGATTCTTCCAAGAAGCAACAAAACAAGAAGGATTACTACCACCAGGCCCAGGCCCCCGCTTGGGTAGTAGCCCCAGTCTCGGCTGTGCGGCCACGTTGGCAGGCTGCCCAAACTCATCAGGAGAAGGATTACTAGAAGTATGATCAACATTGTGGTTTGCCCTCAGTGATCCATTCCACTCGAACTGGCTTGTTCGAGCAATCGGTGTATTCGTGTAGAGGTCGCGCTGCGTTAGCGTATGCAAAATAAAAATATTCGATTTTAAATATTCTTTAACTATCGGATATCAGACACAGTAAAAACGAATGACGAGCACAGGCGGGGCTGCCTGGCTTCTGGTCACGAAACATTCCCAGAAATTGCTCCAAAGTGTAAAATACAGGGAACACAGTATAGGATTGAAGGCCCAGACGTAATATTCATAGATTATGGAAAGCGTTCAAGCTTCACGCGCCGAGCGGCCTCAATTGCCGGTACAGAACACAGTAGAGCAGCCTCGAGAGACTGCTTTTAGAACGGGGATAAAGACAGTGAAAATTCTCGTTGCAGACGATCATGACATCATTCGTCGGGGCCTAAAACAGCTCCTGACGTCGCGCTCGGGTTGGGAGGTGTGCGGCGAGGCCAGAACCGGAAGGGAAGCGGTGGCCCTGGCTGAACAGCTCAAGCCAGAAATCGTGGTCATGGATATCAGCATGCCGGATCTGAATGGTCTGGAGGCCGCTCGCAGAATCCACAAGTCATTTCCGAAAATCGGGATTTTGATCCTTACACTTCATTTCTCCGACCAGCTTGTTCGCGACATCGTCGAGGCTGGCGCCCGGGCCTACATTATGAAGTCCGACGCGGATCGTGATCTCGTGAGTGCGGTTGAAGCTCTGGCGAATCACCGGACATTTTTCACTTCGCGAGCGGCGGAAATGCTTCTGAATGGGTTCACCAATCAAAACTCCGTACCCGATCCGGAGGCTCATTTGCGCAACAGGCTCACCTCTCGCGAGCGCGAAATCGTTCAGCTGCTCGCCGAAGGAAAGAGCAGCAAGGAAGTAGCGGTTGCACTTGGGATAAGTGTTAAGACAGCTGAAACTCACCGGGCTAATATAATGAGAAAGCTCGAGATGCATTCCGTCAGCGAAGTAGTGCGTTATGCTGTGAAGAACCAAATCATCGAAGCGTGATGCTCCCCCGCGGTCACGCAAGATGTGCTGTTGCTTTTACAAGCGACATTTGAATCCGATGCTACTTGAAACGACCCACGGCTCGTTGTCAGGCCGGGTTTCTGACTCCTATCGAGGACTGAAGGAGACAGCCGCCCATGCCTAGAGTACTTATTGTCGATGACCACGCTTTTATTCGCCGCGGCGTTCAAACAATTCTGCATCCATTCCCGGAGTGGGAGTTTTGTGGTGAGGCGGATAACGGGCGGGATGCTATCCGCATGGCCGGCGAGCTAAAACCGGAAATCATCATCATGGATGTATCCATGCCCGGGCTCAACGGCATCGAAGCCACTCGTGCGATTCGCAAAACTCAACCCGCCGTCAAGATTGTTCTGCTGACTCTTCACGAATCAGCCGATTTGGTCCGCAACGCCTTTCGCGCCGGTGCGAGAGGCTATCTACTGAAGACTGACGCGGAGCAGGAACTAGTGAGAGCTCTCATTGCGGTGATCGGAGATGGAACATATATCAGTCCAAAGATTGATAGCGAAACGGCAAAAAGCGTTATTAATGAAGTGAGTGATATCACTGGTCTTTCCACAGTCAAACCGTAACTTCCTGTCGACGTTATTTTCCCTTCATGAAAAGATGCCGGAAAAGAATTACCTCGGCCTCCCTTAGCTTTGAAGCGCCATTGATCTTGGTTTTGCAAGCGCGGAAAGTCGTTGCCGCAGCCTTACCCGCGCTCGAAATATCCTAGATTTAACAAGCTGTGGAGTAATGTTGAAGGCTTCGGCTAATTCACGGCTCGTCCAGCCTTCTCCCTTTTGCAGGAGGAAAGTGTATCTAAGAGTTGGCTGTAGTGCGTCGAGGGCTTTTGCCGCCAGGTCCTTCGTCACGTACTGGCGCTCGGGATCCGCGTGTGAGTCTCTGGGCTCGGCTTTCATCTCACAATCGTCCCGAGTCCAATCCTCGTCAGTGGACGCCGCCGCTTCCTGCGGCCTGCGCTTACGCAGCATCATCAACGCTTCATTAATTGCAATCCGGATCAACCATGTCGAGAACTGTGAATTTCCTTCAAATTGGCGGATCTTGCCATACGCTTTGCATAAAACATTTTGCAAATTGTCCTCAGCGTCCTCGCGGTTCTTTAGGATTTTCAAAGACATCCCGTACACGCGGTGTGAGTGCAGGTGTACGAGCTCTCCAAAGGCGCCGCGGTCTCCTGCACGCGCCCTGGCAATCAGAGATTTGTCCGAGTATACAGCTTGGCTGTTCATCACGGCAGCATCTCCTTCGGAGTTTGTTCTAAATCAGCCTTTGTCGCCATTAGATATAAGACGACAGCGAAACACGGGCAATACAGTTCGCGCTGTATGAAATTGAACAAGATCTCGTATCCGTGAAGGGGACCTTGGGTCGGCATCGGGATGCAGGCAGAAAACACCAAGGAAAAAATAGGGCGAGGCAGCCTTCTCCTCGCCCCACCTTCCTAATTGGTGTTGAGTTACATTTTCCGTTCAGGCGTAGCCTTCTGCAAGCGACGAACTAGGGCCCTTCCGGATTCAGGAGATTCGTATTTCGGCTCGGTAATGATGAGTGCCGCCGTGGCATCGCGGCCGTACAGGCGATGGTTGGCATCATTGTCTGGACGAAGCGTCGAACCTTCCAAAGACACTCCAGCAAAAACGCCACGCGCACGCGAGTAGCTGAGCATTTCTGCACGCATGTACGCGTCTGTATCGGCTGACGCGGTTCGGCCCTTCGGTCCGGCCGCCACGGAGGCATCCCCGCCGAGCTTAACTTTGCTATGCAGCAGGCTCTCCGCGCCACGATTGTTCATCACGAGAATCACGAAGTCGGTGGCTTCTGCCCCAATTTGGAATCCCACGCTGCCGCCCTCGAGGGCATACATCGCTGGCGCGCCCCACGGCCCCGTGAAGTTTTTACCGGTGCGGCAAACCATGGTACCCCGGCCGTAGCTTCCTCCAACGACGAAGGCAGCCTTTAGAACGGATGGCATAACCACCACACAGCGAGCCTTGTCGAGCAGGTCTTGGGGAATGTCATCCGGAATATCAAGAATTTCTTGGATGACCGTGCCGGCGTTTTGCAATCGATTATTTTCATCCTTTGCGTTGTCGTCCGCCGCATTCCCTGCGAATGATAGGGGTGCCAGCATAAGCGCACCCGCAAGAATAGCCGCCATACGATTCATATATCCTCCATTCACTTTTTGAGACTAGTGCTAATTGTGCTAATACAGGCCCTAATTCCCCCGTTGACCGGACACCACAACAACGATCCCCGCTACCAAAGCCACGGCGCCAAGAATCGGAGGAACAAGAATAGTGTGATGTTCTTCCTTCGTGGCTTGTATGGGTCCGATGTCCACAACCTTCTTTTGTGTTGTGTAGGTGAAGCCTTGATACGCCAACGCGAAAAGACCGATGACGACCAGCGCTATTCCCAGGATTGTTCGTCCGTTCATAGATCCTCCCCCGCTCGCGAGTCGAAATCTTTCAACCTTTGATAGCCTATGGAGAGAACACGAGAGCCGTTCTCTCAAACCCGGCGCAGTAGATGGCCCACAAGCGATACAAGAAAAAGAACCAGGAAGATAAAGAAGATGATCTTCGCGATTCCTGCCGCGGCCACAGCAATTCCGGAGAAGCCGAGCACCGCTGCAATGAGCGCCAAGATAAAGAATCCCAATGCCCAACGTAGCATCACATCCTCCTCGTGTTTTACGTTCAGAATGATCCAGGCCTAGAATCGGGCATTTTGCTCGGTTCCTGTTTTCTAGGACCGTGCCGCGATTCCATCCCTTTGTAAATCAGCATTGCTCTGCTCTCCATACCACGGAGGCCGTAGGGGGCTCGAATGAATGCTGTACCTGCCGGGAGACTCACTCGAATACATTCCACTCCACTTGTGTCTCAATGGTTCCCTGTATGTACGGCGGTCCACCAGGGTGTTTTTCTGGTTTTGCGGCGTTCGGCTCTCCTCCCAGCTGGTGCAAAGTCGAACCGGTACGCATCAGCTGAAAATCAGGAGGTTCCAATGAACTGGGATCAAGTTGAAGGAAAATGGAAGCAATATTCGGGCAAAGCAAAAGAAAAGTGGGGAATGCTGACCGACGATGACCTCGAAGTTATACGGGGCCGCCGGGATCAACTGATCGGAAAGATCCAGGAACGTTACGGAATCATAAAACAGGAAGCCGAGAAACAGGTGGATGAGTTCGCGCGGTCTTGCCGTAGTGAAGACTCAACCGTAGAAGCACGGCAAACTGATCGCGAGGAGAACGTGCACCCGCGCGGAACAGAGAAGAAGCGCGGGGCCGGCCAGGCCTGATTCGAGCAGGTCTGACACATGCATCGGTGACGAGGGGGCCATTCCTCCCGCAAACGGGATTTGGCTCCCATTCCTCGCTAGACGCGCAGTGGGAGTGCTCAAAGAGACGCTGTGAACCTGCTCGAGGCAATAGTTCCCAAATGTTCCCAAGTTGGAGAGTTGCGGAAGTAACGCGGAAACAGAAAGTCAGTTCGTTCAGTCCAATAGCTATCGTAGGGATAAACTGGAAAAATGGGCGGCTCCGTAGTAGTGTGAAATTTTGGTAACTCCCGTGGAGCGAAGGGAGCAGGTTACCTCTTTCGGGATCGAACAGAGTCAACGGGAAACCGGAAGAACCCGCCGATCTCGGCTAACATGTCGTTACATTGTCCAGCCCCCCCAAGATAGATACACATCATCGAGTGTGCCATCTCGTCGAACTTAGAAGGTCGAAAGGATAAGAAGAAAATGAGAATGAGAAAAAGGGGTCGCGCTGGGCCTGCCGTCCTTATTTGCTTCGTCGCGCTATGTTTCTTCTCCATTCCAGCAGCAGCCCAAAAGCGATTTCAGGCGTTGCATAAGCATGTTCGGCCTGCCGTTACAAACGGCCAAGCCGCACGTATCGGTCCGATGGTAAAGAGTCAACGCATGACGCTTGCGATCATTTTGCCACTCCGCAATCAAAGCGAACTGACGAACCTATTGAAACAGCTTAATGACCCATCCAGCCCCAATTACCGGCACTTCCTTACTGTGGCTCAGTTCACGGAGCAGTTTGGCCCCACGAAGCAGGATTACCAGGCTGTGGTGAAGTTCGCCAGATCTAAAGGTTTCAGCGTGACCGATACACCGGCGAATCGTCTGCTGGTGCATATCAATGGCACCGTGTCACAGGTCAATAAGGCTTTCCATGTGGCGATGACGAGCTATCGCCATCCAACGGAGAACCGTACTTTCTATTCCCCGGACCGGGAGCCCTCAATCGACCTGAGCGTCCCGGTGACGCACATTGCGGGGCTGAATAATTTCTCCTTGCCACGTCCGAAGTTCAAAAAGGCCCCAGCGAACTTTCAACGCAACAGCACTGGCTCTGGGCCGAGTGGCGCGTATCTTGGTAGCGACATGCGTGCAGCCTACTACGGCGGCACCGCTCTCACAGGCAGTGGCCAGGCAGTCGGGCTGTTGGAGTTCAACGGCTACAACATGAGCGATGTAACCGCGAGCTTTGCAGGTCAGCCCAATAGCGTTCCCATTCACAACGTGCTGCTCGACGGCGCCAGCGCCGGCTCAGACGGTGATGATGGAGAACAGGTTCTGGACATCGTGCAGGCCGCGTCCATGGCTCCTGGGATGAGCCAGATTCGCGTATATATCGCTCCAGGCACTTCGCAAATCGGCGTCGGAGACGTCGACATATTCAATAAGATGGCAACAGAAAATATCGCCAAGCAACTAAGCTGTTCGTGGGGATGGAATCCGGATGACACTGCACAGCTTGATCCCATATTCCAGGAATTTGCGGCCCAAGGCCAGAATCTTTTCGTGGCATCTGGAGACGCGGGAGCATACACGGGGTCGAACTCTACTGACAATAGTTATCCGGCGGAATCCGTTTACGTGGTGGCTGTCGGTGGAACGGATTTGACCACGAATGGCGCGGGCGGTCCCTGGCAATCAGAAACGGCGTGGCTCGACAGCGGCGGCGGCCCAGCCGACGATGGCTTCGCTATTCCTAGTTGGCAAGTTGGCGTTGCCAATTCCTCCAACCATGCTTCCACAACTATACGCAATGTTCCGGACGTGGCCGCGGAAGCAAATACTGACAATTATCTCTGCGACCAAGGGTCCTGCACAGCAGACTATGGCGGCACCAGCTTTGCCGCACCGCGATGGGCCGGCTTTCTTGCGCTCGTCAATCAACAAGCTGTGACCAACGGGAGCTCAACTTTGGGGTTCATTAACCCAATTCTCTACTCGATTGGTAAGGGTGCCAGTTACCGCGAGGACTTCCACGACATCACCAGCGGCAGCAATGGAACCTATTCGGCAGTGCCGGGCTACGACTTGGTCACTGGCTGGGGCAGTCCGAATGGCACCGGCCTGATCAACGCTCTAGCTCCGTAACGGGCGTGTATGAACATACGCACACCGTTACTAAAGCTAGAAGCGCGAATGCAGATAGAAAAGAAATTTGGGAACGGGGCCGCGAATACTTTTCTGCTGTCGGCTCCGCTAGTGCTCGCCTTCGCGGGGTTGCTGCAATGCGACACTGCAGCCTCCCAGCAGGCAATCCCGCCAGAGAACACCCAAGCCACGGCGACAGCGGAACAGAAAACTGGCGTTAAAGGTATTCTGGCTACCGTCATCCAATCGCGCTCTACCAACACCCTTGGCTATAGAATTGTGATATACGATGACGGCAGCACCATAGCAGAAATTGGTGGGGCCATCTCTGCCCTTCGTACCGAGCCATCGCGAACGCAACAGTTTCCTCCTGGAGCGATCGATACAAAGACCCTACGGCGCTTGCTTACAGAAATTGGGGATGTCAGCAAGATCCCGACTGGAGGATGTGCGAAATCGGCCTCCTTTGGAACGCGCACTCTGATTACGTATGGGAGCAAGACCAGTGGAGATCTGCAATGCATCCGACAGCAAGCACCAGACGGCGATCATGCGCCACTGCAAGCATCTGAAGACTTAGGCAGATTCGTGCAGAAGACATTGGGCCAATTGAAAATTAATGACAGGCGTCGCATCGGCTCGAACCAGTAGAATCGACGAAGCCAATCAGACTCCTGCCGCCATTCTTGGGAGGCCTCCTGCGGGAACAATCGCCGGTTATGTCCGCAAATCAGACTTGCGGATTGTGCGTCTGCACGCGTGCGGCTGAGGGCTTCAGAATTCCCTACACGTATATGAGAACTTGTTCTAAGGCAGGGTCGCCGGTCACTTGCGCGAAGGACTACTCGTATCTCAAGGCGACCATAGGATCCAGGTGCATTGCGCGGCGCGCGGGGACGTAGCAAGCCGCGAGCACAACAAGTGCGAGCAGGATTGCGACACCCGCGAATGTCGCGGGGTCCGTCGGTTTCACCTCGAAAAGCAGACTGGCCATAAGGCGAGTCAGCGCAAGCGCTCCTGCAATCCCGGAGGCGATGCCGAATAGCGCGATTTTCGCTCCATCTCTCAAGACGAGCCGCAGTACGTCGCGCCGCTGCGCTCCCAGCGCTGTGCGTATGCCGATCTCGTGCCTACGCTGGTTCACGGCGTAGGCCATCGCGCCGTAAATTCCCACCGCAGCCAGGATCAACGCGAGCGCGGCGAAGAGCCCGAGGAGCAGCATGTTGAAGCGCTCTTGCGCAAGCGACACAGCTATGAGCTCGTCCATGGTGTGCACGTCGCCAACCGGAATCTGGCCGTCCAAGCTCCAGATCTGCTTCTTCACTTCTTCAACGAGTCCAGGAGACGCATCCCGAGCGCGAATGGCGAGCGTCATAAACCGTCTCCAGGCCTCGTCGTTCTGCGAAAAAGGGGTGTACACGGCGGGATCCGTCGGTTGATTCAACCCTGAATGTTTCACGTCGCCCACAACGCCGATGACGGTCATCCATTGTGGCGGCTCGGTGCCGCCCGCCCAGCGTATGCGCACGCCGATGGGGTTTTCGTGCGGGAAAAATTCCCGCACCATTTCCTCGTTCACAATTGCCACGAGTGGCTGCCTTTCGCGGTCCAAGGGGGTGAACTCGCGACCCGCGCGCAGGGGAATCTGCATCACGTGGAAGTAACTGCCCATCACGGAAAGGGTTTGCACCTCGGGCTCACCTCCCACGGCCACAGGGGGGCGCCCGTCGATGACGAAGCGGTGGCCCACATAATTCCCTCCGAGCGGTATATCAGTCACCATCGCCGCTTGCACGCCCGGTAGGGAATTCAAGCGGCTGAGCAACTCGCGGCGGAACTGGGTTTGTTTGGGGATTTCGCCGTACCGCGTCGCGGGCAATTGGACATACATCGTCATTACGTTCGCGGAATGGAAACCGGGGTTCATCGAGCGCAGCCTTGAGAATCCTTTGATCAACAAACCGGCCCCCACTAGCAGCACCAAAGCAACCGCCAGTTCCGATATCACCAGAATTTTCCGCAGGTTCTGCCCCATCGTGCTCGCGGTTGTGCTCCGCCCGCTCTCTTTCAGGGCCTCGGCAACGTCCGCGCGAGCCGCGATCCATACCGGCGCCATTCCGAACACGATGCCGGTCAGTACCGAGACCACGAGGACGAACAGCAGCACCCGTGTATCCATGTGAATCCCGCTCAGCCGCGCCAGCTTCTCCGGCCTCAGGGCCAGGAGCATGCTCGTGCCCCACCGCGCGAACAGCAATCCGGCTGCACCGCCGAGGACCGACAACAGTGCGCTCTCTGTCAGCGTTTTCCGGATGAGCCGGCCGCGTCCCGCGCCCAGCGCCGCCCGGATCACCAATTCCTGGCGTCCCGCAACCGCCCGCACCATCAGTAAGCTCGCGAAATTCGCGCACGCAATCAGCAGCACCAGGCCTACAGCTCCGAAGAGCACCAGCAGTGCCGACCGCACGTCTCCTACCAGCCATTCTTGCAGCGCGACTAATTGGCTCTTCCGTTCTTTTTCGTCGGCCGGATACTGCTCCGCGAGCCGGCGGTCGATCGCGGCCATATCGGCCTGCGCCTGCGCGAGCGTGACGCCCTTCTTCAATCGCCAATAGGTATGCATGATGTGCACATCGCGCTCAGCAGCCGCTCCCGGGTCGCCGACCCAGAGTGAAACGAAAACGTCGGCGTGCTCTGCTGGCGGGGCAAAACTCGCGGGCATTACGCCGATCACCGTATAAGAGTTTCCTCCCAGTTGAATCGTGGTGCCCACGGCATGTGGATCGCTGCCAAGGCAGTTTTGCCAGAAATGGTTGCTTACCATGGCGAGGCGCGGCCCGCCTTGCACATCTTCCCCGGGCGAAATGATCCGGCCCAGTATCGGCTGCACGCCTAGCGTTTCGAGAAACCCCGCATTGATGAGCCCGACACGGACTTGCACAGGTTCGGTTGCGCCTATGTAGTCCATCTTCTCGACGTTGATTCCGCCGCCCTGTGAGAATGCGCGCGTCTGTCTCTGGATATCCATCACGTTCGGGAGCGAATCGTGCTCCTTGATGACGACGAGTTGCTTTGGATTCTTATAGGGAAGCGGACTGAGCAGCACTCCATTGATCACACTGAATATCGCCGTGTTTGCGCCGATGCCGAGAGCGAGGGTGAGGATGGCGACAGCCGTGAAGCCTGGGGACTTGCGCAACACGCGCGCGCCGTAGCGAACATCCTGCGCCAAGTTCTCTAGCCATTCCCAGCCCCACGCGATGCGGCTTTCTTCCTTCAGGTACGTTGCGTTGCCCAACCGGCGCCGAGCAGCGGCCCAGGCCTCGTTTGCCGTCATGCCGGACTCGAACTGTTCTTGTTGCCGCAATTCCAAATGCAGGCGTACCTCCTCTTCGAGGTCGGCATCAAACTGTCGGCGATGCACGAGCATGCTGAGGCGCCTTGCCAGTTCGCGCAGCCAGTCCATAACGGAGCTCCTTTCAGACTGCCTCGATCACACGCGTGATCGCTCCGATGACACGTTCAAACTGCGACATTTCTGCGTCTAATTGTTTGCGCCCCGCCGGGGTCAGTTGATAATAGCGAGCGCGGCGGTTTCCGGCCGTGGTACCCCACTTCGCGGTCACCCAACCCTTGATCAGCATCGGCTGCAACGCGGGGTACAGTGAGCCTTCTTCGACTTGCAGAACGTCATCGGATATCTGCTGAACGGGATTGGCAATCTCGTACCCATGCATTTCGCCGGAACGCGCCAACGTTCTCAAAATCAGCAGATGGAGCGTTCCCGGAGGAATTTCGTTTCGATGCAAGGCAACACCCCTGACATAGTTAGACTATGGCAGAGCCGAATTGCATGTCAAGGGTCAGCCTCGGGGGACGTTTCGACTCGTTGCCCATGATTTCTCCATCTGCCCCGAATTGCCTAGGGAGACGGAAGCTAACCAGGCGCGGTTTCGACATGTTGGGCAGGAGGGGCGAACCTTTGCCAAATAACGCGCAAGGCAGCGACCAGCGGCACGGATAGGTAAATCCCCACGATTCCCCCGACGGCGCCCCCAATCATCACTGTGAAAATAGCCAGGAGGGGATGGATCTCCAGTTCGCGGCCCATAACGCGCGGAGCAATTCCGTAGTCGATGACCATACGCCAAAGGCCCAGCAGCGCCGCCATCCAGATCCAGTGGGAGTGCGTAAGCATCCCGGCTGTGGCGATGGCGATTAGCGAGGTGATCCAACCGGCGACGGGAATGAATTCAAGGATTCCGGCCATGAGCCCTAGGGCGAGAGCGTGTGGGTAACCCAGGCACAGCATGGCAGCGGAGCAAAAGATGAGCGACAGGGCGGCAAGGATGACCTTGGCCCGAATGTAGTGTCGCAGCATGTTGTTAAGGTCTGCGGCTAAGGCCTTGGCTTCCTCGTACGTTTCCCTGGTCGAGACGAGGTGAATGACTCCATCCGTCAGTTTCTCGCCGTCACTCAGGAAAAAAAGGGCGAGAATCGGAATCAGCACAATTCCACCAAACGCAACCGATACAAACCGCCGCACGGATTCCACCAAACCGCGGATATTTTCTCTGCGTTGCTGCAGAAAGGCTTTGGCGCGAAGCGACTGGCTCTCGTCCCAGCCATTCCGGTGTCCCATGTCAACGGCAATATCGCCTGAATAAACGTTTTCCATCATCGCCGGTGAGTCCCGGACGAGCTGCGCCACTCTCGGAACGAGTTGCGGAGCGAGATTGTGGATAATGAGCGCGAGAAGAATGAGCAGCGCCAGGTAGGCTTCCGCAACGTGCGGGCCCCTCAGATTTTCAAAGAACAGCGAGTGACTCTGCAGAAATCTCACGATGGGATTAATCAGGTAAGCGAACAGAATCGAGAAAGCGAAAATCACGATGACCGCGCGGGCCACGTACACAATCGCCAGCACCAGGCCGAACACCAGCGCGGTCATCAGCACATTCAAGGTGCGGCGATCGGGGAACGCCATATTCATCACCTTGGCTGATTCGATGATTGCGCCTGAGACTCGAGTTTCTGCTTGACCGAAGCCAGGGCTTTTTCCAGCGAAGACCGGGTCTTGTCCACCGCAACTTTCCGCACAATTCCACCCTTCAAACCGGTCAGGCCGGCCTGTTGGGACCCCTTCAGCGTTATCAGATAGAAGCCGGGACCAGCCGGGTGTTCATCGTCTTTGACACACACCGTCAGGTCCAGCGCGCTTTCGAAGTAGTGGCTCGCATAGAGCTGTTTCACGGCTACGGCATACGCAGGCCGTTCCGGCGAATCGCCTTGATAGACGATCGCTTGCACCATGCGCAGGGTCGGCTTCAGTCCAAAATTCACTTTCTCCCAATAGAACTCGGATCGGATATTCCTGGAATCGGCCTTCGGATAGTTGAGGAGGTATTCACGCAATACGGGCAGATACACGGGGAGTGCCTTGGAGCGGCTGAGCAAAGAAGCAAACGTTTCCGCCACGACGGCCGGGTGATTTTTGTCGCGATAGGTTCCCAGGGCCGCGTTGCCGCCCTGTTCGTAGTTGAGGAGCGCTTGCAGCGCCATTTGCTGCGCCAGGCGATTGGCCTGGTCGTTGGCATCCGGCGCAGACCAATTCACGGAACGTTGGAACTCTTCCATCGCTTCGGTCGGCAATTGCACCTCGCAATGGCTTGGCTTGCAATTCTTCAGTTGCTCGAAATCTTTTTCATCCATCGTGAAGCCGGTAAGGTCGGAAAGCTGCGGCGGATCGCTGAACTTCCGGAGTGCGATGTAACTCGGGAGTTTGCGCAGAGCATCGAGATCCGATGCGAATTTAAGGTAAAGCTCCGGCGTCGAATTTATGTAGACAGAGCCAAAAACAAAGACCTGATCCGCAGTCGGGGAGTCCAATATCTTCGCGATTGTTTTTCCTTCGCGGATTTCCCTGATTTGGTCGTCATTCAGGCCAACAAACTCGTGAAAAAACTTGTCGGGGTCGGCTAGCTTATCCGTTGACGGAATTCCCGATCCGATGGCCGGAGAAAGCAGGAGGGCAAGCAGAACCACCGTCGCGATTCTTCCATGCATGAGCTGATTCTCCGATACCTGGTCTCGCTGGATATCCGTCTATTGCCAGATTTTATATATCTATTGGCAGACCGGACGCTTCTTTCGAGAATTGGATGAACGAGTGAGCCAAATGATGCATTTTTTGTGTAGCGCTTCCGTTTGGGGCCAAACAGTGACGGACGGAATGGAGATCCTTCTTTGAGAACTTCGATAATTTGGCGTACTCGACCTTGGCGCACTTCCGCAGCGTCAGGAAATCTTGATAACCATAACGAGCCGCGCTACCGCCGCAAAAGGGCCAGCGCCGTTTGCGGTTGACACGACGGGACAGGAGAGCTAGGTTTTGCGGTCAAGGGCAAGCTCAAACCAGAAATTCCGGTTAGGATTGCCGGAGAAGTGGACCACTATCGTTTGGTTGAGCTACCCTTTCCGAATCCCGGGCACGAGGAGGGATCCCCATGAGACCTTTTCTTCGGGCGTCCCTGATTTGGGGCACCGCCGTGCTGCTCGGCTCTTCGGCATTTGCCCAGGTTACCACTCCCGCAGCCCAGGCATCGAATTCGCCCGCCGCGAGCGGGCCTGTCAGCTGCACGGAGAGCTTGATACTTCCCCTGGGCATTTCCTTCCAAGGGTCGCCGACGGACCCTTACTCCCCCGAGGGTTGGGCTGCCATTCCGTACTCCGCCGTTGAAGAAATCTCGGTCGTGCAAACGCTGGCGCACGGAACTGCAATCCCTCCTAGACGGAGCACAGCAAAGATCTACCGCGATTCGCACGGTAGAAGCCGCAGAGAGCGGCCCATTTGCTCCCAGCTCTATGAGGACGCGGAGGCGGTTCTCGTTTCGATTGGCGACCCCGTGGCGGGTTATGAGTATCACCTGGACCCGCAGAACCGTATCGCCTACCGCTACTCTTTGAAAGCCCTGAAAGCCTCTGTGCCGGCCGCCGATGGAAACCGGCCCGGCCCCCACATGGAAGTCACGAAGGAGCCGCTGGGCTCGCAATCGATCGAAGGTGTTTTGGCGGTGGGCACGAGGGAGACGCGCCGCGTATTCCCCGCGGGTGCGCGGGACAATGACCGGCCGTTCACCTTGGTCATGGAGGTCTGGTACTCCCTCGAGATCAGGGCTGTGGTCCTGGAAAAAACTCCCAGCCCGTCTGGGGGCGAATTGACTAGACGCCTCACCAACATCGACCGCGCAGAGCCCGACATTTCCTTGTTCCAGCCGCCCGCCGATTACAAAATCGAGGACGCGACAGGTCCCGTCACCATCAACTTTACCAACCTCGAGGTCGCTCTGGCCGGCCACGCGCAGGCTCGCCCTGAGGCCACTGGGAAGCCGCAGAATAAGACGGCGCCCGCTCCAAAACCCGGAGAAATCAGGGAAAACCCCAGGGACGGGCTGAAGTACGTGTGGATTCCGCCGGGGACGTTCACGATGGGCTGCTCGCCAGGCGACAACGAATGTTTTGACTGGGAGAAACCCGCGCACGCCGTGACCATTACCAAGGGTTTCTGGATCGGGCAGACGGTCGTGACCGTGGGGGCCTACAAACGGTTCACCGCGAGGGCCGGCCAGCAGATGCCGCCTGCACCGGGCTTCAACTCCGGCTGGACGAACGAGAACATGCCGATTGTGGATGTGAACCGGAACGACGCGCAGGCCTATTGCCAGTGGTCCGGGGGGCGTTTGCCCACGGAAGCCGAATGGGAATACGGCGCGCGCGGCGGAAGCACGGAGGCACGCTATGGACCGCTCGACGAGGTGGCCTGGTATGCGGACAACAGCGGTCGTCAACGCTTGGATAGCGCGCAGATCCAGAAGGAGGAACGGGGAGATTACTTCAGGCAGATTGCAGAAAACGGGAACGGCACTCACGAGGTGGCGCAAAAACGGGCTAACGGGTTCGGCTTGTATGACACGCTGGGCAACGTTTGGCAATGGGTGAACGACTACTGGGGCGACGCGAGCCTCTACCAGAACAGCCCGTCTCAGGATCCTATGGGACCAAGCAGCGGACAAATCGGCGTATTTCGGGGCGGGTCCTGGAGCGACGATCCGAGGTATGTCCGCGTGTCGGTCCGCAACTACTTCAATCTCGCGTCCAGGTTCGACTTCGCCGGGGTGCGTTGCGTCGGGGAAGCCAACATTCCTTGATAGTTTTTCCTTTTACCTCTTCAATTCTGGGGAGCAGGTACTCCGAACAAAGGGTGAATACGGAAGAGAAGTTGGCTCTCGTGCTTTATTTCAAGTTGCTGATTCTCCTCGGAAAACATCCGCTCCGGTCGATTGGTTGAAGGAGCGCGCATTTTCATGACTCCGGCGAGCGTGTTCGCCAAGCAAGACTCCGCCTCGAATGCGCAAGAAGAATTGCCACAAGATTCATTAAACATAACCAATCAACCTTTCGTTTTGAACTGCCCGGAGCCTGCACATGGAACGACGGGCTACGGGCTTTCATCGGGCATGGCCGCAACTTTGCGCCGCTCTTGACGGGCGGCATCGTACCCCGGGTCTATGGTCAAAGCGCGGTCCAGCATTTCCAGAGCGCTCTTGCGATCGTTCAACATCGAAAAAACTTGTGCAAGGTCCAAATAGACCGGTGTGAAGTAAGGGTCCAGGAGAATCGATTGTTTATATAGATCAATTGCCGCCGTAACTTCTCCCTTTTGTAGCAGGGCGCGGGCAAGTTGCGCTCGCAGTTCGGCGGATTTTGAGCCAAGGTCGATGGCTTTCCGAAACGCCTGGATGGCTCTATCTCTATCTTCAGGGCGCGCCATAGCGAGCATGCGCCCGTAGGCAGACTGGACCTCAACGTCATTCGGGAGTGCGGCCACCGCTTGCTCCAGGATGGAAAGACCCCTCTCGCGGAGTTCCGGGAAGCGCGGGGCAACTTGTGCATAGGCCAGCGCAAGATTTCGCAAATCCAGTTGCGTCTCGCGTCCGCGAGAAGCCTTGGTATCGAGAAGCAAGTCGCTCGATGGCTCACCGACACCATCTTGCAGAGCCGCTGGAATTTCGGAGCGCGTCCGCAGAATGCGGTGGTCTGTCAAGGACGAGTGGTCGATGTTCTCGGTCATGCGTTGTGGCATGTGGCAAAGTATGCAGTTGTCTGGCGGCGAGGTAGCCTGCCTCCGCGGCATCGGCCCCCGGCAACTGTCGGCGGAGTGGCAGCTCATGCATCGTTCGCGGAAATAATTAGCGGCTTTTTCGCCGTGGAGCTGAACGTGCGGGTCGTGGCAGGTGATACAGCCCAGTCGTCCTTTGCTCGCGGTCCAGCAGCGGCTCATCTTAAGTTGCTCAAACTGATCCAGCGCAACGAAATGAGTTCCTTTGATGGCCGGGCGAACGGAAAATATATCAACGACATCGCCGAGCGCCGTACCGGGCCGAAAGTCGAGATAATTCTTGCCGGGTTGGAGAACGCGAGCATCACCAGCAAAGTGGCACTGCGCGCAGACGTCGTCCCGAACTTCCGGCCGCAACCGCTCGGGATTGACGATGGAAAAGTCCAGAGGTCCTTTGCGCGGAGCATCTTGCTTGCGCCGCTCCGCATGAATGGCCCCTGGGCCGTGACAGCGCTCGCACCCGATCGTCAAGAAGCGGAAAGGAGGATCCTGAAAGCGGTTGTGACTGTCCGGAACTGGCAGCGGCAGGCCCGTGTGGCAGTCAACACACAAGTCGACCACCCGACGCGTGAAACCTCGGAATGCACCTACATTGTAGCCAGGCGATAAATCCCAGCCACGAATGCGCGCGTAGTACGACACGGGCGCGACGAACAGCGCGTCGTCCCTCGCGACGAGATAACTCTTGCCCACATCGCCTGCGCCGACGGTGTATGCAATTTCGTGCGTCTCAGAAAAAACGACTTGCCCTTTGGCATCGCTTTCGGATTCTTCCTGATACATCTTGCCATCGTGCGCGTAAACCGAATAGGAGCGGTTCAACTGCTTCCTAACGATGGTCACAGGTTTTGCCAACGCGCGCAGTTCGTCGGGAGAAGGAAGTGACACCGACCTGCCCATCCCGGTCTGCTTGAATGTCTCAAACTCCGAGGGATGACAAGCCCGGCAAACTTCATCGCCAACGTACTCGACTCCGGACTGCGCATTCAGGTATTGCTCCGAGGGCTTCTCCTGAACCGGAGAGGGCTGTCCCGTTTGGCGCGCCTTCGCCATGCGCGAGGTCATGCAAACCAGGCAGAACACCGCGAATCCAGCAATCCATATTACGCGTGGAAGAATTTTGGGCTGGCAAAAAGGAATATTCGAGAAGCACCGGGCGCGCCAATTCATGGCGACGGGGAATTCTTACGTGGGCGGATCCCCTTTCCCTCCTCAATCGTATAGATTTGATCCACCGCAAGATTGTTTAGATGTTCTTGCCGGCCGCTGGGCCAGGAGAGTTCGATGCTATCGATCGTAATGTTGGTTCCCAAGCCGAAGTGTAGCCGAAGGTCGTTTTGTGAAAGGTAGCTGGCACCGCCGCGAACTTCATTGAATTGAACAAGTTTTCCAGAACGAAGGGTGAGGCGCGCGCCGATGGCAGCACGGTTGCTTTTCGTGCCCTCTAGCTTGAATTCAACCCAGTGGTTTCCGTTGGCGAGGTGATTGCGCAAGAGAGTCGGCGGCTCACCGACATTCAAGATTAAGGCGTCAATTGCGCCGTCATTCCAAATGTCGCCAAACGCGACACCGCGGCGGGAAGCCAGGGGCAGGTCCGCGAGTCCTGAAGCGGCGGAAGCGTCCTCGAATGTACCGTCGTGCTTATTAAGATGTAGAAAAAGCGGTTCTCGATAGTGCGCACCCTCTTTGATCGTATCTACTTGCGGATAGACGTGGCCATTGGCGATAAGAATGTCCGGCCATCCATCGTTGTCAAAGTCGACGAAGCCGCTTCCCCAGGCGACATAGGGAAGACTCCCCTGAGCGATTTGCGCCGTCCGGCTGGCGTCCTCGAAGCCCTCCGGACCAAGATTGTGATACAGGGTTTTGGGCTGATCCGCGAAGGTCGTGTCGATAATATCGAGCCATCCGTCGTGATCATAATCGCCGAAATCCACTCCCATGTTGCCCTGCTCGAGGCCCGCCCCGCTCAGCGCGACACCGGCGAGCATGGCAACATCGGTAAAGGTTCCATTGTGGTTGTTGTGGTAGAGATAGTTCGCGCCGGCATCGTTGGCAACGAACAGATCCGGCCAGCCATCGTTGTCGTAATCGCCCCAAACAACTCCGAGACCGAAGCGGCCCTGCGAATCATGAACACCGGCGCGTGCGGAGACTTCCTCAAAGGTGCCGTCGCCGCGATTGTGATACAGGAAATCACTTTCGCCCTGCAATCCCCAGGGGCCGCATTGAACCAGCACACCTTTGAAGCGGCAGAATTTGTCCCGGCCGAACTGCGGCAAGTTGTTGATATCGACGTGTACGTAGCGCGAGACAAATAAATCGACATGGCCGTCGCGGTCGTAGTCGGCCCAAGCTGCGCCGGTGCTGAATCCGCCGCCGCGCACGCCGGCCTTCTCGGTTACATCCTCGAACTTGCAATTGCCGAGATTGCGGTACAGCACGTTGCCGCCGTATCCGGTGACGTAAAGGTCCAGTAAGCCGTCATTGTCGAAATCAGCGACGGCCACGCCCATTCCCCATCCGCGCCGGGTCAAGCCTGCCGCCGTGGTTATGTCCTTGAAGGTTCCGTCCGGCTCTTGATGGTACAAGGTAACCAGGGGGTCGCCGCCCTCGCGGTAGCGATCAACGGTGGAACCGTTGATGGTCACGATGTCCAGCTTGCCGTCGTTGTCGCAATCAAACAGACCAACTCCGCCGCTCATGGATTCGATGACGTAGCGCTTATCGGGTGAAGAAATATGCGGCACTGTCAAGCCGCTCTGCCGGCCGACATCTTCAAATGCCGGGCCGTTATACGCGGGGGATTTGTTTTGCGCGGGGAGAAAGAACGCGCATAAAAGCGCTCCAACGCAAACAACAAGCGTCGTTAGAAGTTGCCGGGGCATTCAGCGTGAATCCTATCACGGCTGTCTCTTGCTGTTGCTGACGTGTGAGAGTTCAGTTCGCCGCCACCGTCAGGGAGATGGGAACGCTCGCATCGGCATTGGCAGTCGACCCATTGCTGGCGTTGGTTTCAGTGAACGCGTACACCGTTACCGTGTAAGGTCCTGGAGGCGTGCCGTTATTTGGCGGAGGTGGGGGAGGGACCAGGCTGCTCCCGCCGCCACCGCAGCCGGCGATCACTGCTCCCAGAAGAATCAATCCGGCCACCGCAGTAAAGGCGTAGCTCCACGTGCGCCGGCGCATGCGCCGGGCGACCGCGACAAGCGTCAATACGAGCGAGGCTGTGATTGCTATTGGCAGAAAGAAGCGCAGCCTAGGGTTGAAAAAAAAGGGAGGCATAACCGAGTTTGCCGTGGTGGTGACGGACACCGTGACGCTTTCCGCGACGTTGGAGTTAACGACAAACGTGTTCAGAGGGTCGTTTGTGTTGATTGCACAACTTGCCTTCGGCGCACTGGTGCTGCAAGAAAAATAGACGTAGCCAGTGCCTGGGGTGAGCCCTGGTGTAAAGGTGCTGGTGTTGCCCGTCGTCGCGCCAGCCGTGACGGTGATGGAAGGAGGTGTACCAAAGGTTGGCTTGGACACTGCCGGAGCCGTGAACACACGGACATAGTCCGCCATCAGTGGCTGCGGATTGACCAGGTTGGTGGTCGATCCACCCAAGTTTCCGCCGACGGCCACATTCATGAGAAGGAAAATCTGCGCGTTGAATGGCCAGGTATCTCCGGAAGAAAGATTGCTGGTGGTCTCGATCAGAAAAGGCTTTGTTGGATCGTCGATATAGAACTGCATCATATTCGCCGACCAAATCGTTCCGTAAGTGTGGAATGCCGTGTCCGCTTGCTGGCCCGTGGGAAAAGTGTAACTTCCCCCGATTCCATCACCCCCGGTTACGGCCGTGTGGATGGTGGTCTTGTTCCCTGCGGGACCTGGTCCGTTATCTACTTGAGGCGACCAGTTCTCCATAAAATCCGCTTCGCCGCAAATCGGCCAGGAAGTCCCCGTGGCGATGCTGCTGCCGAGGGACCAAAAGGCGGGCCACAGACCTTGATTCGCTGTGTCGGGCAATTGAAGGCTAGCTTCGATCCGGCCATATTGGAAATTTGTTATGCCTTCCGTCTTCATGCGGGTCGAGATCCATGTGCCCCCATTGTTGATAGGCTGAATCACAAGGTGCCCGTTGCCGTCGAGGTAGACGGTGTTAGTTGTCGTGCTAAAGGTTGTTGGGCACTGCCCCGGGTTTCCTGCATATCCCGGTGGCCCGCAGTAGACTTCCACCTCATTGTTGCCCCAGCCGTTGTTGTTTCCGAGGTCAAAACTCCAGACCGTGGTATCGGGGGAAGCTTGGGAGCCGCTAAATTCTTGGCACCATTGCGGCGTCCACGCCACCACGCCGGTCGTGCTAGGCGAAACGCCTGTGCACCCCTGCGCGCGGGCTGGTCCGGTCCCGGCCAAGAACAGAACGGCGATCGCGAGAAGCCATCTACATGGCCAGTACAAACCTGAAGCTAACTTGATGTTCATCGCGGCTTCTTCTTTCGCAGAAAACGCAATCTCTAAACTCTTAGACTTTACGCTAGAATACCGGTTCGGGACATCCTTAGCATGACCACTCAAGGCGAGTCAAGCGCGAGTTCAGCCCAACCACCGTACCGACTGACTTCTGGCTTCCGTGAACAGGCCTTGACCGAAGCCTGCCGATACTCTCCAGAGAGAGTCGGAACGCAATTCTCAATCGGGATAAGGCGCGCCCTGCCGAACAATACGGATGTAGTGGTCCGTAAATGTGTAATGCGTTGCTGGATCCTCAAACTTTGGCATATGGCAGGACACACAGTTTTTTGTGCTGACCTTGCATGCGGGACCCGGATGACCAGGCGTTGGGCTGCTCGAATCCACTGCGAGGTGGCAGCCCAAACAATTCCGGTCGTAGGAAAGCGAATCGCGCACGAGCTCTTTGTGCGGGTCGTGGCAGGCCACGCAAGTCAAGCGAGCGTCCCCCTTCTTTCCCCAGCAACGGCTCTTCTCCAAGCGATAGGGCTGTGCGCGTATGTTGCCGACTCCCTGGATACCGCCAAGCTTTACGTCCCACCAAGTGCCGTGGCAGGAGCCGCAGAAATCGACCGCATCAACCGGGCTAAGCTTGCCGGGATCAAAAATCAGGTCTGCTTCCTGTCCGATTTCCCACGGCTGTCCTTGCAAGTACGCCATTTTCTGGGCAACTACATGAGTGAAACCCGGTCCGTGACACGCTTCGCAGGTAATCCCAGGTATTAGCCGGGTGCTTTCGAGCTTGTCATTAATCGTGGAACCAGTCGTATGGCAGGAAAAGCAACGAAGCTGCTCTTCGCCGTCCACCGGCCGCGCCATGGCCTCTTCAAGATCGTGTGGATGTGATAGTTCGCGGCCGGGGGTGAATCCGAGACCTTTAAGACTGTCGAAGTAGGAGGCGCGGCTTTCGTAGAGTTTGCCGTCCTGCTCGAAGAGGTATGACTGGCCAACGTGGCCATCGCCAAATGACCACTTAAACCTCGCGGAAAGGCTCCGCGTTCCGTCCGTGACAGTGTACACGGCCTTGCCGTCCGACATCGCGATCTGATAACCGATGCCGCTGGACTGAAAAGTCAGCCGGCCATGTGTCGGCAAAATGTTCGATTCGCCGTCCAGGAGGATGGCCGTGCGGGCCATGGGTGTGTCTTTCTGCGTCGCAGCTTTCTGCGGATGACATCGAGCGCATTCGGCTGGTCCAACGTACGTATCGTCGGAACCCGCACTGTGCCTTGGCCACCAGCCGCGATAAAGGAGCCGCTCTGCCGTGGGCATCTGGGCCCACAGCAGAGCCGACGAGTGCAGGCCGATCGCGCACAGTACGCCGCCAAGCGCGGCGCAATACCAGGGCAGTCGCATCCTACGCGCCCCTTGACGGATCATGGGTGGCTTCACCGCTTAGGTGAATATCATGGATTACTGCGGTCGGATTTCGCAGCGCCATTTGTTTACCGGTGGTTTGGCATTCGTTACGGTCCGGCTTCGATCGGAAAGCTTCTCGGGGCATTCTCTGTGGCGCTGCGAGGGGCCAAAGGTTCAGCGAGCGCCCTGGCGGTTGAATTCCGCACGACAATTTCGGGCTCGATCACGATTTCCGGCACCCAGTCTTCGTGTTCTTCGATGCGGTTCAACAAAGCGCGTGCCGCGATTTCCCCCATCTTTTGGAGGGGCTGGCGCACGGTGGTGAGACTTGGGTTGTTATGCACGGCTATTCTTATATCATCGAATCCCACCACGGAAATGTCCTTGGGAACGTGGAACCCGGCCTCTTGGAACGCGCGAATCGAGCCAATCGCGGAGATATCGTTGTAGGCAAACAGCGCCGTGAACGGCCGTTTGCGGGCCAGCAGCTCTTTCGCGAAGGGAAAACCCAGTTGCGGGGTTGTGTCGTCGCCTTCGAGTTGAACGATTAGTTCTGCCCGCATGCGGATGCCAAGTTCCTCGGCAACTTCGCGGATGCTGTTCCAGCGGTCCTCCGAATCTGGACTGAAGTTTGAGCCCTTCATGAAGGCAATTTCGCTGTGACCCATCTCAATCAGATGGTTTAGGGCCAGCCATGCTGCCTTGCGGTGATTCAAAACGATATTCGTGACGCCTTGCACGCGGCGATGCCCGGGGATGGCCACCGTCGGCAGCGGCAACGGATGATCAACGAAGGTGTCTATGGTAATGAAACCTTCGACGCCCCGGTCCAGAAGAAGGTGCGAATACGTTTCAAGGAGCTTTGGGTCGTGGCGGTGGGCGACGGTAAGGAAAAAGAAATTCTTCTGCCGGAGGTATCGTTCAATGCCGCTGATGATCGGCGAGCCGTAAAAGTCACCGATCTCTTGGGTGACCACACCGATCATGTAGGTGCGCTTTACTCCCAAGTTGCGTGCATAGAAGCTGGGGCGGTAACTTAACTCACGAGCGACGGCGAGGATCCGCTCTTGTGTCTGCACTGGAATGGATCGGGATGCGTTAGTCTGGTTCAGCACTGCGGAACAGGTTCCCTTGGTCAGCCCAACGCGCTCGGCCACCATTCTCAAGGTGACGTGACGGTTTTTCTTGGCACCGCCTCCCTTTTTCTTAGCTGTCATTCGGCCATCGCTCCCAGCGCTTAACGAAGTATAGCTCTTAGAACGGCACCATGCCGACGCGGTCGAGTGGCCAGTATTCTACCTCTTTTGAGGCCCCGCTTCCCAGCGAAAGGCTCCAGGCAATGCAAGAAGCGGCTAGAATACCGGTTCTTTGTGGGGAAATATTTTAGAATACCGGTATTTTTCGCTTGACAAAGAAATCGGACTTGGCGCTAAATGGCGCCACACGGGGTAGTATGAAAATACTAGCCGAGCGAAACCAAAAAATTGATGAGTGCCTTCTCGGAGGGTCTATGAGAAGAATGGGGCTTGGGGTGCTGTTTAGCTGGTTGGTGCTGATTTTCGCGCCAGCGATGGTCGCACAACAGAATCAGGGGACCATTCAGGGTACCGTCTCGGATCCGGCTGGGGCGGGCGTGGCGGGAGCAGCGGTCACGGTCTTAAGTAACGACACCGGACAAACTCGCGCGACGACAAGCAACGCGCAGGGTTTCTACGCATTTACGGAACTTTCGCCTGGGCACTATCAAGTGACCGTCAAGAAAGACGGGTTTAAGTCGGAAACGCAGAGCAGCATCGAATTGCATCTGGAGTCGACCGTTGTCGCCGATATCAAGCTGCAAGTCGGCGAGGTCACGGAAACGTTGACCGTCGAAGCCAACGCCGTGCAGGTAGATACCACCAGCGGATCGTTGGGGGTGCTTACGGAAGGGGAGCAGGTTCGCGAGTTGCCCCTGAATGGCCTCAACTTTGTCGGCCTGACGCTGCTGGTTCCCGGCGCGTCCACGCAAGATGGGTTCGATATCACCTCGAAAGGCATCCAAGGCGGCACGGACATCTCGTTCAATGGCGGCCAGCGCACGGGCAACTTGTTCACCGTAGACGGCGCGCCGATCAACGATACCGGCTCGCAGCGCACGATTTTCGTCTATCCAGCGGTGGATTCCATTGCTGAATTCAAGATTGTGACCAACGCCTATGGCCCGGAATACGGGCAGTCCGGTGGCGGGCAGATCAACATTGTGACCAAGAGCGGCACCAATAGCTTGCACGGCTCGCTCTTCTTCGTCGGCAGAAATGATGCGCTGGACGCCAACAATTTCTTCAACAAAAGCACGGCCCCGGAGTTGAGTAACCCGAAATTGGACTATAACAATTTTGGCGGCTCCATCGGCGGGCCCATAATTAAGAATAAGCTCTTTTTCTTCACCAACCAAGAGATTGACCGGCAGGTAGTGGGCAGCCTCCATGCTGGGCAAGTGCCTAGTGCCGCGGAGCTTTCCGGAGACTTCGCCGGCCAACCGATTTCTGGTTTGCCGGGCACATACTTGACGAACTGTTTCTACAATCCGCAAAACCCAGCGCTTGGAATCTTTAATTTCCCGGTGATAGATCCCGCCACTGGCCAGAGCTTTGGAACCGGCCCGGGGCAAATTCAAAACATCAGCCAGACAGCAGAGGGGTTCAGTCCCGCGGGGCAACTGATTGTCAAACTCTTTCCCGCGGCCAACGTCACCCCCACAGCCGCCAATCCTTGCCCGAATCCCGACTGGAAGCAAGTGCTCAATACTCCAAGCAACTATTATCAAACCGACGAGCGCGTGGACTATGTAGCGAACAGCTCGACCACAATATTCGTGAAGTACACCCGCGATTGGTGGCATCAAATCGCGCCAAGCTCGGGCGGCGCCGAATGGGGAGAGAGCGGATTCCCCGCTGTGGATTCCGAGTGGACGCAGCCTTCCAACATCTGGACGGCAAGAATAAGCAAGGCCCTGGGAACCACTGCCGTCAATGATTTCGAGTTCAGTTATACGGGCAACACGATCAATATCGTTCCTGCGGGAACCGATCCCGGACTTCCCGCGCAGATTTATGCCGATCTGAATCCCGTCTATCCGCTATCGGGTAAAGCCGCCGGCAATCAACTCTCGCCCCCGCTTTTCTGGGGGCCCGGAGGCTACTCGACGCTCTGGAATATCGCGCCGTTTAACAACCGCGAGGACCGCTACACCTGGACGGACGACTACACCAAAGTGCTCGGAAGGCATCAAATAAAACTGGGAATTCTGCTCGCACATAACACCAAGGACCAGGCCAGCAATGGTGACTTCAACGAGTCGCCGGCGTTCTGGGGAGCAACCGGCACGAACACTCCTTGGGGAGCCACCGCCGGAAATGCAATCGCCGACATTCTCCTGAAAGGTACGGAGTTTGGATTTAGCGAGCCGAGCACCTTGCACAATGCCGAAGGCCGCTGGAACGATATCGAATCGTATGCTGGGGATACTTGGAAGGCCACGCGCCGTTTGACGTTCACCTACGGGATACGCTGGTCCATCCTGCTGCAGCCCTACACGGCCAACAATCAACTCTCCTTCTTTGAACCCAGTCTATTTAATCCCAACCTGCCAGGGGGAGATTCCTGTAACGGAATTCTGCTCGCCCCGAACCCGAAGAACTTCTGCACCGCGGCCGGCTTCACTACGGGTTTTGCCGTCTCATCGAATCGGTCCATCGCGCCCAACAGCTTCCATGACGTCGCCCCGCGGGTTGGCGTTGCCTGGGACCTCTTCGGAGATGGAAAAACTTCACTACGCGCCGGCGGCGGACAATTTTACATCCGCTACCAACTGGACCCGTCCATCATCTCGGGAACGCAAAACTCGCCTTTCGTTCAAAGCACCGGTGGCCAGCGCACTCTAGATGGCAGTTTCCCGGCAGCCACGGGATTCGGCGGCCCCGTCTTGGGACGGCAGGTTACTTCGGACCTTCCGAATGACTGGCAATGGAATCTGACCCTGGAAAGGGAGATCTTCCGGAACAACACCATTCAAGTGAGCTATGTAGGAAGCCGAGGTCTGCATTTGCAGAGCTACACGGATCTTGGCGAGGTAAACCCCAACTGCACAGGTCCGGGCGTGACCATAAATCCCACCACGGAAGGAGCTCCCGGAGACACTTGTCGCCAATACTTCGCGATCAATCAACTTAATAGCGGCGGTACAACTGGTTTGGGCTTCCGGCCCTACGTCGGTTATTTCGGCCTGAACACCGCGAACACCATTACTTACGACAACTTTACGGGCACTTCGAACTATAACGCCTTACAAGGGCTGTTCCGCGGCAGGTTCGACAAGCGGGGTTCGATCTACCAATTCTCCTATACGTATTCAAAGACCCTGGCGCTCCAAGGCATCAACGGGCTCAATGGGGCGGGCTTCAGCGACAACAGCGATGAGCGCCTCGACTACGGTCCTTCGCCATTCGATCGTCGGCATATCTTCACCGGATCGCTGGTCTATCAACTGCCGGGTCCCAGTGGAGATAGCTTCCTAGCTCGCCACCTATTAAATGGCTGGTCGGTCGATCCCATCGTTACGTTTGAATCCGGCACACCCATCGATCCGTCCGCCGGGTTCGATATCTCAGGAACGGCAAGCAACGGACTGTCGCGGCCCAACCGCGTTCCCGGCCAGCCCTGCTCGATTAGCGTCCCTGGAATGTCCCAACAGATCCTCAATCCTAACGCCTTTACTTTGAATGGCTTCGTGCTTGGCACGGACGGGACCGCCTCTGTCGGGAACTGCTACGGACCAGGCTTGGACAACTGGGATATTGGCATTCACAAGAATTTCTCGATCTCGGAGCGGGTGAAAGCGCAATTCCGCTTTGAATTCTTCAATGCCTTCAACAGGGCAGAGTTCCAAGGCATAAATGGCAGCCTCGGGCCGTCGCAACTTTGCTTCGCCGACAACACCGGCGCGGGAGTTGCCGTTACGACCGGGAATGCCACCCTGGCGGCAAAAGGTGACACCTGTTTCCTAAACGGAAATCCACTCAGCCAGACGATACCAAACAATGCGTTCCAAGTGGTTGCTGCAGGCCCTGGTGGATCGGCCGCCAGCCAGACGCTGTATTCTCCAACTTTCGGCCAAGCAACCTTCACGCGGCCTGCCCGTATTATTCAATACGGACTCCGTTTTACATTCTGACGCTTGACGGGGAGACTGCTCGGGCGTCTAATGAGGCGAGAATCCAAAAAATTCTCGCCTCTTATTATCTCGGACGGACATCTCACGTGCGCTTCTGCCTTCCTCTGCAGGTATTTCTTATCCGCATAAACGCCTCCATACTTCTACTCGGCATGCTCCTGGGAATCGGGATTGCTTGTGCCCAAAAGCATGTGGCGGATTCCCTTGAGGAGCACTTTAGCGCTGCCCAGACCTTCCAATTAGCGGGGGACTTGGAACACGCGGAAACGGAATACCACCAGGTGCTGACTCTGGCGTTACAGCGCCTGGGGGATCTCGCTGCCGCGGAGAAGAGCGACTCCCAGGAAGCGTCCCACTTGCTCGAGGAAGCCGTGGAGGGGCGGCCGGACTATGTGGAAGCGCGCGTCGACCTGGCCACCGTCTATTTCCAGCAGGGCAGGCTGGACCAGGCGAAGGCGCAAGCATCTCAGGCCATCAAAACCGATCCGCGCAATGCCCGCGCTTGGCATCTGCGGGGAAACATCGCCTTTGCGCAGGGCAACTTTGCCGCAGCTGCGGAAGACCTGCATGCCGCGATGGGCCTCCAAGGAGATTTCGAGACCGCATACTCGCTGGGACTGGCGTACCTGAGCTTGCACAAGTTAGCGGAAACCACTTTGTTGTTTGATGAAGTACTCAACGATATGGGTTCGACGCCGCAGCTCCACGTTCTGCTGGGCCGGGCCTATCGCGAAACGGGGTACCTGGAACACGCCATTCGCGAATTCAAAAAGGCCATCGAGTTAGACCCGCGATATCCCAGGGTTCATTACTATCTTGCGCTTGCCTATCTCGCGCAAGGTGAAAAGGAGCGCTTCCCAGAGGCGCGCGCGCTGTTCGAGCAAGAGTTGGCGATAAATCCAAAAGAATTTTTTAGCACTTATTTTTTGGGGATCATTCATCTCGAGGACCGCGAATTTCCCGCCGCCGAGGACTATTTGCATCGAGCGCTGCTCTTGCAGCCGGATAACCCCGATCCGCTCCTGTATCTCGGTCAAACCTACTTTGAGACGGACCACATCCAATGGGCACTAGAAGCTCTTCAGCGTTGCGTGGATTTAACCACCGATCCGGCCCGAAACAACTATCAGGTATCGAAAGCCCACTCCATGATGGGACAAATCCTGATCAAGACGGGCAAACAGGACGAAGGAGAGGCGGAGCTTAAGCGTGCCCAAGAGCTGCGCGCACTGGCGTTCCAAAGCGACAAAGAGGGGCAAGAAGCCCTCGAAAACGGACAGCACGATGTGCTTCCAGCGTTCAGGAACAGCGCCGAGAAGCCCTCTTTCCTCGAAAACCGTCCGCCACTGGACGCGGCTGGGCAAAAACAAGCTCAGGCGATTCGCGCGGGGGTGACGCAAATCCTGGGCAACGCTTATAACAACCTCGGAGTGATTCGGGCCAGACAAGAACAGTATGCGCGGGCCGCCGATTACTTTCAAAAGGCAGCGCAGTGGACGCCCACGTTGTCAGGTCTCGACCGCAACTGGGGATTGGCCTGCTTCCACGCCCAGCAGTTCGCGCTAGCCACGGCGCCGCTGGCACGGCAGGTAGCGCGGCAGCCCGGCGATGTCAAGGCGCGCGACGCGCTCGCCCTAAGTTACTTCATGACCAATAAGTATGCCGAGGTCGTGAAGACCTTTCGGCCTGATCTCAGCGACCTTCCGGACGATCCGGGAGTGCTCTACGCCTTGGGTGTCTCTCTGGTTTACAAGGAAGATTCCGCGTCCGCCTCGCGCGTTTTCTCGCGCATGCTGGAGGAGAACCCAAATGTGGCCGAGGTTCATGTTCTCCTGGGGCGAGCAAATGCCGACCAGAACCTGTACAGCCCCGCCCTCAGCGAGTTTTCGCGAGCGCTGGAACTTGATCCCAAGGCCGCAGGAGCGCATTTTGGCCGCGGGATGATCCTGCTTCATGAAGGGAAAATCGAAGATGCGGTGCGAGAATTCCGCGCCGAGGTCGATTCGTATCCTGCAGATACCGAGGCCAAGTACCACCTGGCCTACGGCCTGCTCATGCAGCAACAGAAGGATGAAGCTTTTGCCGTGCTGACGGAGGTAGTTCGCGATAAGCCGGACTACGCGGAAGCCCAATACCAACTCGGCAAACTTCTGCTCGAGCGGGGCGACGTCAAGGCCGCCATAGACAAACTGGAGACCGCAGTGCACCTCGATCCCGGGAAAGACTATGGCTACTTTCAGTTGAGTTTGGCCTATCGCCGCGATGGGCGGATGGAGGACGCTAATCGCGTCCTCGAGGCCTATCAAAAATTGAAAGCGAAAGAACGGGGGACCGGCCAACCGTGATGGTTGGCCGCAATTGTCACTTGAGCAAACCTGGAGCTCGATCCACGTTGTGGGGTGCTGCTGTTTGCACGGTGGCTCTTTTTTTGATGCTGGCTCCTCTCGCCGCCTCCTTGGCAGCCGATGAGGATTCGCAAAAAGTGGAGCGCTCCGCCAAGTTGATCCAAACCGGAAGGCTCGACGAGGCCGAGGGACTGCTCTGGGAGGTGCTAACGCGGCATCCCGAGAATGCGGAAGCCCTGAACCTGCTTGGAAGCGTCCGGTTCGAGCAGAAACGTTTTGCCGAGTCGGAGACGCTGCTGCGCCGGGCAAGCACTCTATCCCCCGGGCTACTTACGCCGTACATAAATTTGGCGCGTGTATTCCACGCGCAAGCCGAAACGGACAAGGAGATCGTCGCTCTCCTGGACGCAGCGCGCCTGGCGCCCAGCGACGCAAACGTCAACTGCGGATTGGCGGCGGCGTATTTGAAGCAGAATGACTTTCTCCGGGCCCTCGAAGCGCTCGAGAAAATTCCTCGCGGGCATCGTCCGGATAGCGCACTGCCTCTGCTGGCGGCTAGCTACTTGGGTTTAGGCCGGGTTACGGAAGCTCGATCGCTCGCTCCAGTGATCGAAGCTCGCGCGGCGAAAAATCCAGAGATTCGAGTTGAGTTTGCCGACGTTCTCTTGGATTTCGATCTCGCAAACGAGGCCCTTGCTCTCCTTGAGACCGCCCAGAAGCAGCAGGCTCCGAGCGCGGAACTCTTCTTCGCGCTGGGCCGGGCCCGGGAAATTAAGGGTGAAGTGAAGTTGGCCCAGAAGGATTTTCAACGAGCGGTAGATTTGGACCCAAGTTCGCTGAATGCCCTGCAAGCCTTGGCACGCACACTGGCCGACCAGGGACGGTGGGAAAAATCCCTGGAGTTTCTGACCCGCGCCCGCAACGCTGCGCCCAACTCACCGGATATCTTGCGCAAGTTCGCTTCGGCTAGCCTGCATGCAGGTCAAATGGCGAACGCCGTGGATGCGGCCCAACAACTCGTAAAGCTGCGGCCCGACGAACCGGAGGCTTTGTACTTGCTGGGTGTTGCGCAGCTGCAGGCTGGAGGCACGGAGGAAGCCTGTAGCACACTTGAGAATTACACCAAGTTGCGTGCTCAGGACCCATTGGGCTTCCTCGCCTTGGGGATGGCGGAGACCGGTCTGCGTAATTTTACGGCCGCGCGAGCAAACTTGGAACAAACCATCAAGCTCGACGCAAATCAAGTGGATGCCTACTACCAGTTGGCCTTGATTTCGCGCGATCAAGGCGACAACCCCACCGCGATCTCGCAGTTGGAGAAAGCGCTTGCCGTCAACGCACAGTATGCCCAGGCGCACGCTCTGCTGGGAACCCTCTACTTACAGCAGCGAGAGTACGATAAGGCGAAGGAGCACTTGACGCGCGCCGTAGAACTGGCCCCCAACCTTCCTGATGCGCACTACCAGTTGGGACTGCTCTTTGGCCGCTTGAACCAGCGCGAGCTTGCGCAACGGGAGATGGAGCAATTCAATAAGTTAAAGGAGAAAGAGAACGCCGGTCCGGTACAACCCGGATCAAAGCCCGCTCATTCTTCGCCGCCGTATCCTCCATCGTGATCCGAACCCCCACTTCGAAGGGTTCGTCGTCGCGCTTGGGTTTTCTGGGCGTTCTTGCGACGCTCTTATCCTTATTTGGCCTATCGATGAGCCTCCGCGGCCTACTGCTCCCAGGTCAGCAACCAGCGAGCCAACTGCCGCAACTTGTGGACATCACTGACTCCACGGGTATTAAATTCGAGCATTTATCGTCATCCGATAAGAAATACATCGTTGAATCCATGGCCGGGGGCGTGGCGCTGATCGACTACGATCGTGATGGGCTGCCGGACATTTATTTTACCAACGCACCGACTGTGGAGATGGCGCTAGCGGGCAAGAAAGCTCGTGGCGCTCTGTACCACAACAATGGCGATGGGACATTCACCGACGTGACCGAAAAGGCCGGTGTGGGATATCCCTGCTACGCTATGGGAGCGGTGGTCGGGGACTATAACAACGATGGGTGGCCGGACTTGCTGGTGACCTGCCTCGGTGGTGTGGTCCTCTACCGCAACAACGGCGACGGTACATTCACGAATGTCACCAAACAGGCGGGCCTCACTGACCTACAGTTTGCCACTGGCGCCGCCTTTGGGGACTACGATGGGGACGGTTGGGCCGACCTGTTCGTCTCCCACTATGTTGACTTTCATCTTGATGACCTTCCCAAATTTGGCGACAGCAAGACCTGCCAGTATCACGGTCTGGCCGTCCAGTGCGGTCCAAGAGGCTTAAAGGGTGCTGGTGACCTGCTCTTCCACAACAACGGGGATGGCACTTTCACGGACGTATCTAAGGTCGCCGGCGTTGATGATCCACATGGCTATTACGGGTTAGGAGCTGTTTGGTCCGACTTCAATGAGGATGGTCGCCTGGATCTATTTGTAGCGAACGATTCCACACCTAATTTCCTCTATCGTAATGATGGGAACGGCCATTTCACGGAACTTGCATTTCTCGCCGGGACGGCTGTCAGCCAGGACGGCTCAGAACAAGCCGGCATGGGAGTCGCCCTCGGCGATTATCTGCACACGGGCCGCCTCTCTCTTTTTGTCACCCACTTCTCGGAGGAGTACGCAACTCTGTTTCGCAATGACGGAGGAATGACCTTCACCGACGTTTCCTTCCACGCCGGCGTCGCGACGCCGACAATTCCTTACGTTGGTTGGGGTACCGCATTTTTTGACTTTGACAATGACGGTTGGCCGGACATCTTTCTGGTAAATGGCCATGTCTACCCTCAGGTCGACACTCTCGATGTCGGGGCCAGATACCGCGAGCCAAAACTGCTCTTCCTGAACCAGCACGACAGTACGTTTCGCAATATCAGCGAACTTGTCGGACCGGCGATTCAGATTCGGCAGGTCAGCCGCGGCGCGGCCTTCGGTGATCTGTTCAACGACGGCCGCGTCGACATCGTCGTCGAGAATCTGGACGGCAAGCCGATGATCCTTCGCGAAGAGGGCGGGAGCCATAACCACTGGATCGAATTCGAACTCGCGGGGACGAAAAGTAATCGTCTAGCTCTGAATGCGCGCATCAAGGCCGTCGCTGGAGACCTGATTCAAGTGGATGAAGTCCGCAGCGGTGGAAGCTATCTCTCGCAGAACGACCTGCGAATCCATTTCGGGTTGGGATCACACGATCGACTGGACCGTGTCGAAATACACTGGCCGACGGGGAAATTCGACACGATAACGAATTTGGCGGCGGATCACATTTACGCGGTGAAAGAAGGAGAAGGAGTTGTACCGCGTGAACAGGTGCGGCCCGCCTCAGTGCCACGGCACTGACTCACCAGAAGTCCCCATGTGTTTCTCCACCGGTACCAGGGTCGCAGAATTATTTTCGAAGGTGCCTTTGGATTGGAAATCAAGCGGGCAGACCACACGAGTGTGCCAGTTCTGTGGCTTATAGCGCTTCGCATCACTCCATGTATTGCTAGAATACCGGTTTTCTAGTAGCATCTGCCTTGATAGGCGGCGATTTTCTGGAGTGTCGATGCTACACCGTAGTCCGCACGCGCATGTGAAATCAGCGTCTGCCCAAGCGAGGCAGTCCGATTAGGAGACGGAGAAAGAACATGGCGTCCAAAATGTGTTCGGTTCGTATTTTGCTTCTGACTGTTGCTTTCGCGCGGCCCTACGGTTTGCTCAGGGCGCAGTCTCCGCCACGGTTGGACGATGCGGCAATCGAGCAGCGCGTCAGCCGAATGCTCGGCCAAATGACACTGGAAGAAAAGATCGGCCAAACCGTTCACTTCGCCGATAGTTCCACTGGACCTGGTTCGCCCCATGCCGACTATCGCGAACAGGCCGCTCAGGGCCGAGTGGGCTCCTTCGAGAACATCACAGGAGCCGCCGAGACCAATTCCTTGCAAAAGCTGGCCGTCGAAAACTCCCGGCTGCACATTCCACTCGTCTTCGCGTTGGACGTAATCCACGGATACCGCACCATTTTCCCTGTGCCGCTGGCTATGGCCTCGACCTGGGATCCCGCGCTGGTGGAAAGAGCTTCGCGCATCGCTGCCAAGGAAGCCACCAAAGAAGGCATCCGCTGGACGTATTCGCCGATGGTTGACATCGCGCGTGATGCCCGCTGGGGACGCATTGTGGAAGGAGCTGGAGAGGATCCATACCTGGGCTCCGCCATGGCCATTGCTTACGTGCGCGGATATCAAGGCGCTCGCCTGGACGATCCGGAATCCATGCTGGCCTGTATAAAGCATTTCGTTGGCTATGGAGCCGCCGAAGCGGGGCGAGATTACAACTCGGTGGACATGTCCGATCGCATGTTGCGTCAAGTCTATCTGCCACCCTTCCACGCTGCCGTGGAAGCTGGCGGCGCATCGGTCATGAGCGCCTTTAATACCCTAAACGGCGTGCCCGCTACTTCCAACCGGTTTACGCTGACGCATATCCTTCGCGAGGAGTGGGGGTTTGAGGGCGTAGTCATCAGCGACTACGGATCAGTGCGGGAATCGATCGCCCACGGTATTGCCGTAGACGGCAAAACGGCGGCGAGCAAAGCGATTCTCGCGGGCGTCGACGTGGATCTTGAAAGCAACGAGTATTCCCGCTATTTGGCGGAACTGGTGCGGTCAGGAGAGGTGCCCGAAGCCGCCGTGGATCAAGCTGCGCGTCGCATGCTCCGTATAAAATTCGCGCTCGGATTATTCGATCATCCCTATATTCCCGAACCGGCCAGCGGCGCCAGGCCTCAACCCGATCCTGCCGACGTGGAGTTTGCCCGCACCGTTGCGGAACGTTCCTTTGTGCTTCTGAAGAACGATAGCTCGGGAGGAAAGGCGCTTCTCCCATTTGGTCCGGACGTCCACACCATAGCCCTCATCGGCCCTCTAGCCGACGATGCCTCCGATATGCTTGGTCCGTGGCGCGCCAGGGGCGATGCGGCAGACGTAGTGACATTGCGGACAGCCCTGGCCTCGCGCATGCAGCAATTGAGCGGGCGAGTACTCTACGCCAAAGGCACGGAGATTCTAACTGCCAAAGATAACGGCTTTGCAGAAGCCGTTGCGGCGGCCAGGCAGGCTGACGTTGTCTTCATGGCTCTTGGAGAAGACTCCTTGTGGATGACCGCCGAGGCAGCTTCCCGAGCCCATCTCGGTCTGCCGGGAAACCAGCAACAGCTTTTGGAAGCAGTGGCCGCGGCGGGGAAACCCGTGGTCTTGATTGTTTTCAGTGGCCGGCCATTGACCCTCAACTGGGCCGCGACTCACGTGCCGGCGATTTTGCAAGCTTGGTTTCCAGGAGTGCAAGCGGGACCGGCGCTCGTGCGAACACTTTTTGGCGATGTGAGTCCGAGCGGGAAGCTTACTGTCTCGATGCCTCGCAGCGTGGGCCAACAACCCCTCTACTATGACGCATTGAACACCGGCCGTCCTGCTGATGGCGTTGATCTCAGTCGTCCACCGGCCAACAACCACGAAAAATACCATTCGCGCTACGTGGACGAAGAGAATGCGGCGCTCTTTCCGTTTGGTTACGGACTCAGTTACACCCAATTCACTTACTCTCCTTTGGAACTGGGCACATCCCGGTTGAGTGCCAGTGCGCTCAACGAGAAGGCCGCGCAACCGCTGCATGTGTCCGCCACGGTAAGGAATGCTGGATCTCGCGCCGGCGACGAAATTGTAGAACTCTACGTCCGCCTGCGGGGAACCAGCGTCGCTCTTCCTGTAAGACAACTGGAGGGATTTCGAAGGCTTACTCTCTCGCCAGGACAATCACAGCGGGTCGAATTCACGCTGGGACGCGATGAACTGGCATTCTGGAACATCGATATGCAAAACCTAGTGGAGCCGGCACATGCCACCGTGTGGATCGGCCCCAACTCCGCGGAGGGCGAGAGTGCAGACTTCGTCATTGAAAAGTAGCCGGTCCTTGGCTATTCATTTGCGCAACCGTCCTCGCCAGGTCTCGCACGCCGAGTGGCATCGCCACTCCACGTTAACGAAGAAGGCCCGGCGCATTCTCAGCGGAGTCGCAAAACGCTGCTTATCGCAAGCCGAGCGATTCGCGCAGGTTGGGAACGCCCTGGGCTGGAAGGTCGGTACCGGAGGTGCGAGCGCGAGCAGCACACGTTGGCGCGTCCCCGTTTACAAATCAACCTGATACAAATCCTGTTATTGGGACGGCAAATGAAATATCGCAAGCTAGGTCGCACGGGATTTGAAGTTGGTGAAATCTCCCACGGATTATGGGGCATGGCCGGTTGGAGCGGATCGGAGGATGGCGAGTCCCTGGCGGCTCTCCAACTTGGGGCGAATCTCGGCTGCAATTTTTTCGACTCCGCCTGGGCGTATGGGGAAGGCAAAAGCGATACCCTGCTTGGGCAGGTCATCGGCTTGAATCAGGAAAAACGCCTTTATGCCGCTTCCAAAATTCCGCCGATGAACGAACGTTGGCCCGCGCTATCGAAATATAAGTACAGTGAAGTGTTTCCTCCACAGCACGTTTTCAAGTACGCCGACCTTATTCGCAAAAATATCGGCACTGATTCGATTGACCTGCTTCAATTCCACGTGTGGTCCGACCATTGGGCCGATGAGCCTGATTTCCGCAACACCGTAGAGAAGTTGAAGCAAGATGGAATCATTCGCTTTTTTGGCTTGAGTCTGAACCGGTGGGAACCGGAAAACGGAATCAAGGCGATCCGGACTGGCCTGGTGGATTCCGTGCAAGTCATTTACAGCATCTTCGACCAATCACCCGAGGACGAATTATTTCCCGCGTGCCAGGAGTTGAACGTCGGAGTCATCGTTAGGGTGGCGCTCGACGAAGGCAGCCTGGGTGGGAAGATGACCAAAGACACAAAATTTCCCGCCAGCGACTGGCGCTCGCGCTACTTCAATCCCGAGAATCTCGCCAACACCTTGGAGCGCGTGGACAAACTCAAGCAAATCTTACCGCGAGGAATGTCACTGCCGCAGATGGCGCTGCGCTTCGTGCTTTCTCATCCTGCGTTGAGCACGACGATTGTGGGCATGAGGAAATTGGAGCACGTCCGCGAAAACGCCGCTTTGAGCGACCAGGGCCCGCTCCCCGCGGATCTCCTTCGGGAGTTGAAACGTCATCGTTGGGACCGCAAGCCGGCGCCCTGGTCTGATTAACCGAACTTACATCTGATGATCTTTCTTGCCAAGGCGCGGGACGATGAGTGAATACCAAAAGGAATTAACATCAACGCACCAGCGCCGGGTTATGTGGCAATCGGCCGTACACCCGCATCGCGGAACCGATCCTGTGCGCAGCAGTCAGATTCTCGAGTGGATCCCAACCGGCCGCTGGGGCGCGCCGAACAATGTTTCCGGTGCGTTTTGGTAAACAATCTTGGAACGTTCATCAACGCGGGGGGCAACGTAAAATGCAATCACATCTCGAACTTGGTGAGGCAGAGGCGCGTCTGGCTATTGACGCCTGCGCTGCCGAGCTTAGGCGGCGAAAAAAAGTGGGATCCATCGCCGTCGGTGACAGGCATGGCGAGTTGATCGCGCTTCTGCGTATGGATGGCGCCTCGCTGCCGTCCTCAGGAATAGCCGCCAATAAGGTATTCACATCATCGCGCCTCCGTCAGCCCAGCGGCGCTTTGGGGCGCGCCGCACTCGCTGAGGGTTGGGACGTTCATTATCACGGCGACATCCGTTATCTCGGCTGGGACGGCGGGGCCCCCGTTTTTTATCGAGACCAGTGTGTTGGCTCTGTCGCGGTCAGTGGACTTACGGGCGTGGAAGATCTCGAAATCGCCGAAATTGGCGTCAACGCTATTCTCGCAACATTGGATTGAAGACATGGCCTTTCCCGTTCCCTACACTCCGGCGCCTTCGCGCTACGATTCTATGCCTTATCGCTGCTCCGAAGCCGTACCGCGTGCCGCTGTTAATTCACCATCTATATTACTCCATGCCTAACAGCTGGATTGAGGAGCAACCCCCTTAACCTTATGAATACACTCCACTCCCCTGATTACGCCGTCTTTCTCATCTATTTCCTAACCGTCGCCGGCTACGGGTATTGGATCTACGCGAAGAAAAGGGCCGTCGCGGTTTCCTCGACTGACTATTTTCTAGCCGAGGGCGCCCTGACTTGGTGGGCCATCGGGGCCTCCCTCATCGCTTCAAACATCTCCGCCGAACAGATGATTGGCATGAGCGGTTCCGGTTTCAAGATGGGTTTGGGCATCGCGACCTACGAATGGCTAGCGGCGGCCACGCTCCTCATCGTGGCCGTGTTCTTCATGCCGGTGTATCTGAAAAATAAGATCTACACCATGCCGCAGTTTTTGCGGCAGCGCTACAACGGAACGGTGGCGATGATCATGGCCGTCTTTTGGTTATTGCTCTACGTGGTGGTGAACCTCACCTCTATTCTTTACCTCGGCGGGCTCGCGGTCCACGGGATCTCTGGAATCGATCCTGGAACTTGCATGTACGCGCTAGCGATTTTTGCCGTGATCATCACCCTCGGCGGAATGAAGGTCATCGGTTACACCGATGTGATTCAGGTATTCTTTCTCGTGCTCGGCGGCTTGGTGACAACCTACCTCGCCTTGAATTTGGTTTCGGAAAAATTCGGCACAACCGGAGTGGTGAACGGATTCAACCTGTTGAGGGAACACGCGGGCGATCATTTTCACATGATCCTGAAAAGGGACAATCCCAACTACCTGGATCTGCCGGGATTGACGGTCTTGATCGGGGGAATGTGGATCTCGCATCTGAGCTACTGGGGCTGCAACCAATACATCACCCAGCGCGCGCTGGGTGCCCGCCTTCCCACGGCGCGCGCCGGTCTCCTGTTCGCCGCCTTCCTGAAATTGCTAATGCCCGTGATCGTCGTGCTGCCGGGCATCGCCGCCTATGTATTGCATCAGGAGGGAAGCTTTCAAAAGGAGTTGCTTCTGGGTGGCCAGGTGCAGCCCGACCAGGCCTATCCCGTATTGCTGAACCTGCTGCCGACCGGTCTAAAGGGCCTGGCTTTCGCCGCGCTCACCGCGGCAGTCGTCGCCTCTCTGGCAGGAAAAGCCAATAGCATTTCCACCATTTTCACGCTCGATATCTACAAGCGGTATCTGCACCCGGGGGTCGACGAGAAGAAAATCGTCTGGATAGGCAAATTCGCGATCGTCGTCGCAATGGCTGTCGCCGTATTCCTCGCTCCGAGAATGGGCATCGGTGCGAAAGGCGGATTTCAATACATCCAGGAATACACGGGTTTTGTGAGTCCCGGGATTTTCGCGATGTTCATCCTGGGCTTTTTCTGGAAACGGACGACTTCAAACGCAGCGCTCTTCGCCACCATCGGCGGATTCGCGTGCTCTTGTTTGCTGAAATTTGTCCCAAATTTTATAGACCTTTCCGGACTCGCCTCCAGCGGCTTTGCCAAGGCGAATGACACGGGCGTTTACGAGATCCCTTTTTTGGATCGTATGGAGATTGTCTTTATATTCTGCGTGATCGGGATGGTGGTCATCAGCCTGCTTGGGAAAAGACCCGCCGCCCCTGGCGGCGAAAGCTCCTCCGGAACCTCGCTAGCGGTGGATGCCTCCATGTTCAAAGTATCGAATGGATTTTTAGCGGGCACGCTGATCGTCTGCGGCGCCCTGGCGGCATTGTACGCGGTGTTTTGGTAGGAGGTTGAAATGTGCGCTCTTCGCATCGGCTCTGCGGGCCCTGGCGAGTCTTCACGCCCAGTCCCAGGCAACTCGACGATTCCCGCGGTGTAATCAAAAGCGAGAATGTGCCGGGTGGTGCAAAGGTCTCTTCTGAGGGTGTGAAGATCTTTGAAGCAGCTATGAAAGCAGCAGCCGGGCGCCGTAAATATCGGAGTTGTTGCGGTCGAAAGCGATCATGGGCGCACCGTCTGGTGAGAGCGCGACGAACACACAGCGCTGGATCCCCGTTTTGAGCGCTTTCGCAACGAGGCCACAACGCTCTGCTTGCCACTGGAGATTTCAAACTTGCGCGCTCATGTATGAAGTTGTCACGCGCGAAGGTTGCCAACCACTTGCGCGAAGGATCATTCGTACCGAAGGGCGACCATGGGATCGACGCGCATGGCGCGGCGCGCGGGCAGGTAAGCAGCGATCAAACCGGCCGCGATCATTATTGCAGCGGCAAGGACAATCGGAAGGGGGCTGGCGACTGGCAGGTCGGGGATCAGGCTGGCGGCTAAGCGTTTTCCCCAGAACGCAAGGGGTGCTCCGATAGCAAGGCCAGAGCAGACCATCCATAGGGCGTCGCGAAGGACTATGCGCAAAACGTCAGTCGCTGCCGCACCGAGTGCCATCCGAACACCGATCTCATGTGTGCGCCACACGACCGTGTACGCAAGTAGGCCGTACACCCCGATGACAGCAAGCAGCGCGCCCAGCGCACCCAACCCTGCGGAAAGCGTCGCAAACAAGCGCTGTGGAACGATGGACGAATCGATCTGTTCGTTCATCCCCATCATCCGAACGATGGGAACGCTCTTCAGAACAGTAGCTTCGGTTTGACGGACCGCGGCGGCAACTCCGCTAGAATCCATTCTCGTGCGGATCGCCAGTTGAGAACCAATGAAGCCCTCTTGAAACAGGTCCGCATAGATCGTGGGCGGCGCGGGTTGCTTGAGGTCGTTGTATTTGGCGTCGCCGACGACACCGACAACTTCATACGTCTTTTCGCCTTTCGTCAGGGTGATATGGCCAAGGGTGATGTGTCTTCCGATGGGGTTTTCGTTCGCGAAACAATCGCGAGCAGCGGCCTCGTTAATGATTGCCACACGGGAGCTGGCCTCATCGTGTGCTGAAAAATCGCGACCCGCGAGAAATGGTGTGCCATACGTCTCGAAATAGTCGGGTGCGATGTAATTGATGGAGACCGGGATCGTCTTTTCAGGATGGCCTTCCGCAGACGCGACGCTCGATGCTCCAGGGCCCTCCATTGGACTCATCTCACTAAAGGTGGCTGAGCTTACGCCAGGAATGGCGTTTAGCCGCGTCACTAGCTCTTGAGACAGACGCGAGAATTGCGCAGCATTGTAGCCACTCTGCGCGAAATCGAGAGTGACCAGTAGTAAATTATTACGCTCGAATCCCAGGTTCCTCCGAAGATCCGACAGATATCCCACAAACAGGCCCGCCAAGCTCACCAGCACCAGCGCGAGCGCCACCTGCGAAGAGACCAAACTCTTGCCGAACAGCCGTTGACGATTTGTCTCTCCGATCTTCGACCCCGGTTGCAGCGCGGACGCCGGTGTCGTGTTTGAGGCGCTTATGGCGGGTGCAGCTCCACACAGAAGTCCGGTGAGGAGCGCGATCGTCCCGGTGAACAACAGCACGCGCGTGTCTGGGTGCTTCAGGACATCAAGACGCACCGGCAACCCCATGATGAATCTGCCCGATGCAAAGACCCGGATCAGCCCGTCAGCTGCGAAGTAGGCCAGAAGGATACCGACCGCGCTTCCGACCAGCGACAGCAGTAGCGATTCGGTCAGCGTCTGGCGAAGCAAGCGAGCCCGAGCCGCGCCGAGGCAGGCACGCACGGCCATTTCGTGCCGGCGCGCTGCTCCACGCGCCAAGAGCAACCCTGCTAAATTCGCGCAGGCGAGGAGCAGCAGCAGGCCTACCGTTGCCATCAACACCGTCAGCGGTGTCGAGAGCATCTGGCTTAGAGGCGTCGAAACGCCGTTTCCCGCCGGCGCGATGCGGAGTTCCATTCGGCGCACGAAAGGATTGGCGTCGGGCCGGTCAACGGCCGTTTTGAACAATGTCGCTAACTCCGCGCGGGCTTGCGGGATGGAAACTCTTGGCTTCAGGTGTCCCAGTAATCCCACCGAAAATCCCGGAGAAGAACGATCCCCCAGTGAAAACGGCAGCCAGATGTCCTGCTGCGCTTGATTACTGAGACCGTAGAATCCGCGTTGAGTTACGCCAATGATGGTGACGGGAGCAGCATTTGCAGTGATTTTCTGGCCGACAATGGCGGGATTCAAATTGAAGCGCGACTTCCAAAAGGACCAACTCACTACGGCGACGGCCGAGGGGTTCGTCGTGTCTTGCGGGTCGATCAGTCGGCCGATCGCAGGCCGCACGCCGAGCGATTCAAAGAATGTTCCGCCGACGTTCCCGCCGAAAACGGTTTGCGACTCCAACGCGTGCCCACTCACGACGTAGACGTTGAGAGAGCCGATGATCAGGTCCGAGAGGACGTGATTGCCGTCACGCATGGTCTGGTAGGCGTCCCACGAGAAACCGTTGAACCCAGGTTCAGGATCGTCGGGATAGTGGTGGAGGATTTCGACGAGCTGCCCTGGATCGCGCACGGGGAGCGTGTGCAACATCAGGCCGTTCATCATAGTAAAGATAGCGGTATTGGCGCCGATGCCTAGGGCGATAGTAAGCACAGCAACCGCAGTGAAGCCGGCGGATTTGCGCATTATGCGGACGGCATAGTGAAGGTCTTGAAGAATGCCGGCGAATCTATTGCTGCTGCTTTTTCCGAACGCTATGGGCTCGCGATATAACTCACTCTCGACTGGTGATAGGTTGTGCGCGAGCAGCTCTTCGCCCTTCAGTTCGTCGAGAGCTGCGCGAAAAGCAGAGTCTGCCGAATGGCCACCTGCGAGAAGTTCCTGATATCGATCGTCGAGGTGCTGCGCAATCTCTTCGGCAATTTCGCCTTCGCGCGACGGCGAGAGTTCTAGTGGAGCAAGGCGGCGGAGAATTTCTGGCTTCCATTCAGGCATTTTCTGCCTCCGTGATGCGATTGATACCGACTA